>Ga0302319_10004424_pt1 | contig 28889 bp, 19 predicted proteins | sample Bog_T0_2_FD_203319 | JGI IMG/M metagenome (GOLD analysis project Ga0302319, IMG submission 203319) | Peat permafrost microbial communities from Stordalen Mire near Abisko, Sweden - Bog_T0_2 | ecosystem: Environmental > Terrestrial > Soil > Wetlands > Peat | place: Sweden: Abisko, Stordalen Mire... | reverse complement strand
GTGCGATTGTCACCCTTGATCGGAACGCCTACAAACGATCTATCGATGGAGGGATCGCCGGAGTTCAGTTCGCTCCAATCCGCAAAGAGAGGGCTTTCCGCGATATTGCGCACCACCAGCGGCATACCGGAGACAACGATCTGCCCCACGGCTTGTTCCGGAAGCCGTTCAAAATGTTCTCTCGCTGTGGCCTCGCTCCATCCCGCACCAACCACCATCGAAGTCTGATTCTGCTCGTCAAGCAAAGCAATCAAGCCGTTGCTCATATCCAGAAAGCTGGCCAGAAGATTGATGACTCCAGAGAGCGCAACCTCGATTCGCGCAGGACGCGTCAATACTTTCGAGATCTCGTAAATTCCCATGAGCGCGGAATTTGCACGACTGCTCGATTGCATCGCACGTTCATGACTGGTGGTCTCGACTTGGCTCGACACGTCTCGCCTCCTCTCTGTGAAGGTAAAAAGATGGCTGACTGAATCCGCAATACGGAGCTGGATTGCCAATACATGGGAATCAGAGAATCGTCCACCCGCTCTGGCCTTGCGTACCAGATGCCAGTACGTTTGCAACGCTCCGGTTCGTAGGCATATTTTGGCAGAGATTTCACGCTTGGTCAATCAAGAACGCATAAGGAAAGTATTAAATCCGGAAGATTCAACGTCTAAGTCGTTCTATTCTCAATTCATTTATGCCGAGCCGCTGATCTTTATCCCTCCAGCAGCAAGAGCCGCGCTGGATCAAGCCTGATCCGCCACGGCTGCGGCTCAACGATGAGAGTTTGCCAAAGATCCTTGGGCACATCGGCCTGTAAATGTGGCAATTCACCTGGCTGAGGCGCATCGTGCAAGCGCAGATAAAGTGTCATCTCATGCGGCGCTTCGCTGGTTGCAACCAGCCAACAGTGAAATGTGTTCTCCTCGTCCGCCGCGGGATGGAACGCGATCTGATGCGAGCGGATACCGGCATGGGTCAACGCATCGGGGACCGGGTTGGCCGTTCTCAATTCGCAATTCCATGCATCCACGGCAATGCAATCGGTGGCCATACGGCGAGCAGGAGCGATGTTCTTGCATCCGGTCAGCCGCGCCGCTACAACGGTCTGCGGACGCTCGAAGAGTTGATGCTTGGGGCCGCTGGCAATTACTTTGCCGCTGTCCAGCACAAGGAGGTCGCTGCAAAAGCGGAAGGCTTCTTCCATGTCGTGCGTCACAAAGATCACCGCGCCATTGTAGCCGGCCAGTGTCGCGCGAAGCTGCTCCTCTGTTTGCCGCCGAAGATGCGGATCAAGCGCCGCAAACGGTTCGTCGAAGAGCAGCGCATCGGGCTCGATGGCCATGCACCGTGCGATTGCTACGCGCTGTCGTTGCCCGCCTGAGATCTCGGACGGATAGCGATCGGCCAGCTCGGCGATGTGCATACTTTCAAGTTGCCGCTGAACACGCGCCTGCCGCTCACGCTCTTGCAGCCTGCTTAGGCCGAAGCCGACGTTTTCAGCCACTGTCATCCGCGGAAACAATGCGTAGTCTTGAAAGACCATGCCGATCTTTCGCTCGGCAGCGGAGATCTTCTCACCTATTGCGCTGTCGTAGAGGACGCGGCCGTTAAGAACGATGCGCCCCCGATCGGGAGCGACGATGCCGGCAATCATGCGCAGTGTCATGGATTTGCCCGCGCCGGAGGCTCCCAGCAATCCAAGGGCTCCCTGGCCCGCGCGGAACCCGACCTCGAGATTAAAGTACTCAAGAGCCTTCTCTATGCTTATCTCAAGCGAAGCGGAAGCCGCGGTTTCATCCCGATTGCGCGGGAATTGCGTTTGCGAAACAGAGGCAGAAGCCAATGTTAGAGTTTTCTGATTTGGAGTCGCCTTTCGAGTCTTTCTCTCCCAGTGAAGCAAGCGAATGATAGCCAGCGACAGAAGAACGATCAGGCTCACCCACAGGAAAGCGACGTGCATGTCGCCGCCCTCGGCAGCGGAGAAGATGGCGATCGGCATCGTCTGAGTGCGTCCGGGAATGTTTCCGGCCAGCATCAGCGTTGCGCCAAATTCGCCCATCGCTCGCGCGAAAGCCAGAACCGTGCCGGCCAGCACGCCGGGCGCGGCCTGCGCCAGCAGCACTCTGCGAAAAACCCTCCACTCCGAAGCGCCAAGTGTTCTCGCGGCATCGAGAAGATTGGGGTTGACCTGCTCAAACGCGCCCAGCGTCGTGCGATACATCAGCGGAAAGGCCACGACGGTCGCCGCGATCACCGTTGCCGGCCACGAAAAAACGATAATGATGCCAACCTGCTCCAGCGCGTGGCCGATGAAGCTGCGCCTCCCGAGCAGCAGGAGGAGAAAGAAACCGACGACCGTGGGAGGCAAAACCAGAGGAAGCGTCAGAAGGCCGTCGATCCACGCGCGAAAGCTGCCGTGAATGTCATACATCAGCCGCGCCGCCAACAGTCCAAGAAAGAACGTGGCGATTGTGGCCACGCAGGTAGTAGCCAGCGAAATCCAAAGCGGCGAATAGTCAAAAGGCAGTGTCACGGTGCTGCTATTGTAAACCCGTGCTTCATGAAGATCGCTTGAGCTGCCGGACTGCGGAGAAACTCGACGAATCTGCGCGAGGCCTCTTCATTGCGGCTTCCTTTGATAACTGCCACGGGATAAACAATCGGGTCATGCGTCGATTCAGGAGCAGTGGCCACAACTCGAACCTTGCCGGAAGCCTTTGCGTCGGTGGCATACACCAGGCCCGCATCGGCATTGCCGGTTTCTACATAAGTCAAAACCTGGCGGACATCTTTTCCCAACACAAACTTGGCGCTGAGCTGTTCCCAAAGATGATAAGACAAGAGCGTTTGCTTGCCGTACTGGCCTGCCGGAACGCCGGCCGGGTCGCCCAGTGCAATGAGCCGGATTGATTTGTCCGCGAGTCCCTGAAAATCACGAAGTTTAGAATCAAGCGGCGCAATAAGAACCAGTGTGTTTCTCAACAGATTACGACGCGTTCCAGCAACGATCAGCCCGTTGGCTGCAAGATCATCCATCGGCTTTGCCGCGGCGGATAAGAAAATGTCCACCGGTGCTCCCTGGACGATTTGCGCGGCAAGGGTTCCGGAAGAACCGAAGTTGTTGCTGAATTCGATATTCGCGTAGCCGTGCTCATAGACATCCTCTGTCTCTGCGAGCGCATCCTTCATACTTGCAGCCGCGGATACTGTTAGCCGCGTCTGTGCTAAACAATAGCAAGCGCAAGTCAGTATTATCAGCGTGGCAACCACAACTCTGCCGCAAATCATCATTGCACTTAGTCTTAATCCAGACTTCGATTTCACGTTTGTTTCCTTGTCGGGTGATTAGTCCGGTATGGACCGGCACATTATGAATGTTACATCCACCATGATGGTTTCAGTGATTTCGCGGCCCGAGATTGCTCTTCAGGCCGCGTTATACGCCAGCAACCTAGAATGGAAGACGCAAGGTAATGACAGTAGCGTGATTGTAGGAATGATAATGAGAGACTGCGATCTGCTGACCTGCGCCAAAGGTTAAACCCAGCCGGCCGGGTTTACCCTTTGCGTCGTGCGATAGAGGAATGCGGCCAATGATAAGCCCGGGAGTTGCAAAGACTGCAATGTCGCCATCCGTGGAGCTACCTTTGTAGAAGGATGAGTTGAGCTCGACCTCCGGCCAGAAGAATCTGGCGACTCCCGTGGTCGCAATACGATACTGGGCAACATTGTTCCAGGTGATGGTGTGCCCCAAACCCACAGCGTTGGTAACCGGTAGTGAGCCGCCAGCTGTCGAAGTGAGAGCCAATTGTTTAAAGCCCTTTCCGACTGCAAGCGTCGGCGTAACAATGGCACAGCAGCTTCCGTTTGCGTTCTTGCCAGTGGGAATTGATCCGGCCACAAATGCAGTCACAATTGCGTTGCCATGTTCCTCATTGCGCGCAAAGAAACGGTATTTTCCAAGAAAAGAAATGTCCCCGAATCCGTCCTGCGCGCCATTGGAGCGATTAAAGAATGGTGGAACATTGACAATGATCTCCGTGTGTTTCTCCGGAATCAGTTCCAGTCCCTTGCCATTCCCATAATTCCAGATGGCGAAACGCTTGGGGTTGTACTGATGAACAAAATCTGTGCGGACCTCCTGTTCGAGCCGGGGCGTAACCGTGACCAGTGGCGTCACCCAATGAGGCTGTTCGGCCTGCGTGGCGCTCACCCGTGCCTGATAGCTTTTGATGAATGTCGTTGTCTGACCTGCGAGAGTACCTGCTACCCCGATCATTCCAACGCTGACAAAGAGAAGACGATAATGGCATTTTTTCATTTGTTCCTCCAAAGAAATGCTGCTTCGAGTTTGATTTGTGGTCGCTTGACAGCCTTACGTCGGCGCGCTCGGTACGCGTGTTCTGTAAGGCGGAATGAGCTGGATCAATTTGCAGCGATTAAAACAAGTATACACGACAATGTATTTTTTGCAAGACTTTCGTGATGGAAGAGATTATTTATATGAACGTACGCAGGAACGCCTCGGATTGCAGATCGCCGGCAAAGACGAGAATCCGAAGCTCTTTTGGCCAAATCCGTTGAAAAATCGATCTGCTAGGAAACCGCTGACAATTCGAGACGCTCTCACTGTTTTTCGTCAATCAGAACGCGCTTCAAACACCGATCAGTACGTTGGACGCCTTCACGATCGCGCTGACCTTGTCGCCTCGTTGCAGTCCGAGCGCATGCACGCTCTCCTTGGTGATTGACGCAATGACGGTAACGCCGCCGGTCAGCTTAATCGCCACTTCGCTGTTGACCGCTCCGTCATGGGAACTGGTCACTTCGCCGGCCAGCACGTTGCGAGCGCTCAACTTGGCGCCATCCACGCCCTTGCCGACGATCACTTCGTTGGCTTTAATAATCGCATAGGCTGTCTTGCCCGCCGCCAGGCCCAACGAATCAACGCTGGAGTTTGTGATGACGGAGACGACGCGCTCCCCGCCTACCAGGACAAGAGCGACCTCTGAGTTGACAGCTCCCTTGGTGACAGTATGCACCTTGCCCTCAAACACATTTCTCGCACTGATCTTCATATAATTCCTCCAGTCAATTGCCAGGTTCGCGGCGTAGCGCACTGGGTTGCCGCTTCTGGAATCAACAGTACCATGAACCGTTTCAAATGCACAGTATTGGCTTGCTCACTCGGTGTCTGCCTTTCCTGATTCAAAGCGATTATCTGCGACCACATCCGATGCGGACTTGGCCTTCAACCAGCCGGCATGAGACTGCTCAAAGGAATCGAAAGCCGGAACGTATGGTTTGATGTCGAGCAGTGGAGTTCCGTCCAGCATATCAACATCAGCGATATACAAACAATTCTGCTCAATATGCAGTAGGCGAACGACAGAAATGCCAATGTGATTGGGCCGGACTGGAGAGCGTGTGGCGAAGACGCCTCGCTCGGTCGTGTCGAGATACGGGCGAACAACCAACTGCGCTTTTGAGGCGCGATCGAATTGGTAAATCAACCAGAGCCGGTCGAAGTCTTCCAGGTCACGCAGCCCTTCGATCAGATTCGGAGTCACCTCGACGACACCCTCCGCGCCTTTGCCGGCTACGCCCTGAATCGGGGTTCCCTCAGCAGATTTGAAGGGCGTATGAATCACGCCTATGGGTGCAATTGCCAGATTCTCAACGCGAGTCGGCCATTCCCTCTTGTGCATTTTCCCTCGTATCCGTATCATGAGTCGCGTATAGAGTACAGGCTATTTTGCCACGAGGCACGGATGCAATCAAACGAAGTACAAACGAATCTCGCGCAATTGAGGGCCAAACGAGCGATCTCCGCGGCGAGTTTGGCAGCGGAAGCCGGCGTCAGCCGCCAGACGATTCATGCCATTGAAGCTGGACTCTATGTCCCCAACACGGCGGTGAGCCTGAAGCTCGCGCGCATCCTCGGCACAACGGTTGAGGAATTGTTTCAGCTCGAACCAGAGCGGGAAGTGATTGAGGAGACCGCTGAAGTCTTCATTCTCGGTGAGGTGGCTTCGTTGCCGAGGGGGCAGCCTCTGAGAGTGGCAAGCGTCAATGACCATTTAGTCGCCGTATCGCCCGATCCGGCGAGTTGGGGCCTGCAACCGACTGATGCCGTTTTTCTTGCGCCCATACGTGCCGGAGGCAGCGGCGTCAATGCCAAGGTTCGGCTCTTTGGCAATGGCTGGAAGAACCCCGGACGCATCCTTCTCGCTGGTTGCGATCCCAGTGCATCGCTGCTCGCGCACTCGCTTGAACGGCAGGGTTTTGAGCTCATTATCGCGTATGAAAACAGTTCGCAAGCCCTTGATTTGCTGCATAAAGGGCTGGTTCATATCGCCGGTACACATTTGGCGGAGAAGGCAATTGACAAGGCTGACTTATTGCCGATCAGCAAGATGTTTCCTCGCAATTCTATTGCTGTTCTCTCCTATGCGATGTGGAAGGAAGGGCTGATCGTCGCTCAGGATAACCCTAAGAAGATAGCAGGCATTGAAGATTTATCGCGAAAGGACATTCGCATCACAAATCGTGAACCAGGGGCAGGCTGCCGCCGCTTATTGGACGACCTGCTTCGGAAGAATCGAATTGCAAGTGACAAGGTAAGAGGCTACAACCAAATCACGCCAGGGCAACTTCCCGCCGCACGGCTGGTTCAGAGTGGAGAGGTGGACTGTTGCATTGGCACGCAAGCCGCTGCGGCCTCCATGGCCCTGACCTTCCTTCCACTTGCAGAGAAACCCTACCTCTTGGTACTCCGCCGTGCGCATCTTACACTGCCGCCAGTCCAGGCACTGATCGAGACGCTGGGTCGAACTGCGTACCGGCGCGAAGTAGAAACCTGCGTCGGTTACGATATGCGCATGGCAGGCGCCAGACTTATCTGAAGCGCAGTGGTTCTGTTTAACCTGAAGCGTTCAGCATTCCAACTATTGCGGGTAGTCCTGTGAAGCAGCTATTTTATGTACCGGGTACTCCCGATTTAACCCCGGCTCGCTTGTCTGCCTCTCTCTCAAACAAGTCTTGTGAGGCCATTGCAATAGTTAGGGTTTGCTTTCCTTTTGTGCATACTCTTGGTTGTAAGTGGAGTGCCGGGCACTCCAGTTGTCGGTCAAGGAAGTGTCAGGGCTTCGGGGCGTTTCAGGGGACACAGTTCACCGCTGCATACAACGGAAGGAGCTGCGGGCTCTCAAGTTGCCTACTCGTTCGAATCGGAGGCGTCGGGTTTATGAATGCTTCCGCATCGCCGAGGGGAAGCTGGATCGTTTCACACGGGCCAATAGGACTTCCTGAGAGAGCCCCGGCGATGAGCCGGGGTTTTCCTCTTAGAATGGAAGGACGGAGAGTTTGCCGAGTGGTTGATGGCTCCGGTCATGAAAACAGGCATACCAGAAAGGGTATCGGAAGATCGAATTCTTCGCTCCCATTTTCCTTCTTTCTTCACCCATGATGAGTTGACGTCAACGCTCTCAATCAGATGCAACGAATATTCCGGTGTGGAAACGCCTGACTCCAGTTGCAGGGGGCTCCGGGTTTCAGTGCGCACTATGGATCGCCGCACTCCTTGGATCAAGTGCAGATAGCGGAAGTGTCACAGCGATCTGCGCTCCACCACATTCGCGATTTCGGGCTGAAACAGCTCCTCCGTGAGCACGCACCACTGCGTCGACGAAGGCCAGGCCAAGCCCATGGCCGTTCGACTCTTTTCCCTTGACCCGGCGCTCGAAGAGATGCGAACTAACTTCCGCGTCGAAACCGGGCCCATCGTCTTCCAGGATGAGCGAAGCAGCGCCGTTCTCGGCCTTGAGCCGCAGGCTGACCGCGCAACCCGCGGGCAGGTGCTTCAGCTCATTGTCAAAGAGATTCGCGATCATGCGGTGGATGAGCGCCTCATCGGCCACGATGGCGAGTGGTCCGCCGCTGTGCAGCCGGATTTGCAGGCCCTTTTCCGACATCGACGGCTCGTAGAGATCGATCATAATGCGTAACAATTCGTCCAGGTCAAGGGAAATGCGGTTGAGGCGTAGGGCATCCGCCTTGGCCTCGGCAACATCGAGAGATTTGTTCAGAAAATCGGTGAGCCGATCCAGTTCCTCGATTGCAGAGACGATGGGCTCAGCCTGCTCAGCCGGCATGCCCGCCGACAACGACATCTCCAGCTTTCCGCGAATGGCGGTGAGGGGGCTGCGCAGATCATGGGCCAGCGAATCGGTGATGGTGTGCAATTGGTGCATGGAACTCTCGATGCGATCGAGCATGCGGTTGAGCGTCAAGGCCAGGTGGCTGACTTCGTCGCGCTCGCCGGTCGTCGGCACCCTGGCCGTCAGATCAGAGTGGCCTATACCGGAAGCAGCCTCGGCAATCCTCCGCACGTGGCTCAACATGCGCCGGGTGGTGAAAAAGACGATGCCGAACTCGAAAAGAACAAGCAGCAGCCAAAGCAGGAAGAATTGCAGGCGCAGGCTTCTGAGCACGCGCAGCTCATCCCGCTCGGAAAGTCCGAGATAGATATAACTTCCATCATTCAGGCGAATCGAAGCCACGCGAAAGGGGACGCCGAAGCCCTGGACGTGCAGGTCAGTGGGATGATCGGAAACAATACTGAGGGCCTGAATAGCCTTCAGGGCCGGAGCGCCCTCTCCCGCGCCAACCCACAGTTGCAGCGACCCGTCGCCACCGGTTTGAAGAAAGAACACCGAGTCGTTCGAGTTGCTCTCGGATATCTGCCTGTTGGGCACCTCCTTGCCTGCCAGCTCGGCTACTTCACCCACAACTCTGTCGTGGAGTGCGTCTTTCGGCGTTCGTTCAGCGACATCGCCCAGCACTTCCACCTCTCCCGACAGCCATGCGTCGCTGCGCCGCTGAATATCGCCGGCGACAAAGCGATGAAGAAAGATGAAAACCATTATGGTTCCGCAGGCAAAGGCCAGCGTGGCCCACAGCGAGATGCGCCATGCGGCAGAGCGCATCACGGGCTTAACGGTCCTTGAGAACATAGCCCACACCTCGCAGCGTTCGAATCAGAGGCTGCTGCCCCAGGCCATCCACCTTGCCGCGCAGGCGATAGATGTGAACATCCACGACGTTGGTATCCGGCTGGATGCGCATGCCCCAAACCTGGTCGAGAATCATGGAGCGCGTTACCACGCGGCCCGCATTGCGACAGAGATACTCCAGCAGGACAAACTCCTGGGTCGTGAGCTGCAAGAGCTGTCCTGACCGGGTCGCCTCGCGGCGAAGCAGATCCAGTTCAAGATCAAGGACCTGCAGCCGGGTTGCCTCGGTGCTGGAGGGGCTATTGCGCTTTAGAAGGTTGCGGAGCCTTGCCAGCAGCTCGGCAAGCGCGAAGGGCTTGGTGAGGTAATCATCCCCGCCCTGCTCCAGGCCTCGCACACGATCATCGACACTGCGGCGCGCCGACAGAATCAGCACCGGCGCCCGAACTCCCAGTTGGCGTAGCTTGAGAATCAGGCTGATGCCGTCCTGGTCGGGCAATCCAAGATCAACGATCAGTATGTCGAACTGGCCATCAACAGCCAGACGTTCGGCCGCTCTGCCATCTACTGCCGCTTCCACTTGATACCCCGCTTCCTCAAGCGAGGTTAGCAGGAATCTCTGGATGTCGATTTCGTCCTCAACGAGCAGCAGCCGCATGAGTGGATATTAGTTCATTTCAACAGGATTTTCATGGATATATCCGAGTTGTAACATGAATTGTGATGGTATATTGCTTCATCCGTAGATGAACACATCGTCATGTATGTGTTGTTTGGCCGTCATGCGTCTTTGGTAAGGTTGAGTACAGTCGGAAAATGTATTCCCCGGAGATGAACCAATCTTCATGAAGATAGAAGGATGTCCTGCTCTCCAATGGAGTGGGCAATCCGTCTCACCCATGAATTGCAATGGAGCCGACCGTACGGGAGAAAGACCGGATGGATTCTCCCGTACCAGCGACCTGTTGAACAACTGGAAAGATGAAGACGAGGACATGAGCGCCAAAGGCGCCTTGCATGAACAAATTGAATTCAATGCCATTCGCGGATGCATTCCGAGCATCCATGCCGCTGCCCGCCGCCCTCGATCCGCATTTAGAGGAAGCGCTTCGCCATGTGCTGGACAATCCCGGCAGCCTGGTTCGCCCGAGGCTGGTCTTTCAGATGGCGGCGGCGTACGGCCTGACGAGCGCTCACGCCAAAGACCTGGCCATCGCGCTCGAATACTTCCACACCGCTTCTCTTCTCTTTGACGACCTGCCGTGCATGGACAATGCCACAGAGCGTCGCGGCGTGCCCTGCATTCATCTCGCCTATGGAGAAGCTGGGGCGATCCTGACCGCGCTGGCCCTGATCAATCGCGCCTACGCGCTCTGCTGGCGCGCTGTCTCCGGCGCTTCACCGCACGTGCAGGCGCGCGCATTGGAGTATATCGAGCAGCGCCTCGGCGTGGAAGGGCTGCTCAACGGCCAGAGTCTCGATCTGCACTACGCAACATTGCCGCACAACCGCGAGACGACGGAGAGCATCGCGCGCGGCAAGACCGTTTCGTTGATCCGGCTCACGCTGGTTTTGCCGGCCATGCTGGGCGGCGCTTCAGCGCGGGAGATTCAACTGCTGGAACGAATTGCCCTGTACTGGGGCCTTGGCTACCAGATGGTCGATGACCTGAAGGATGTGCTGGGGAGCGCCGCCGAGGCCGGTAAAACCGTTGCCCGCGACATCCTGCTCGACCGGCCTAACGCGGCATCCGCAATGGGGATACCGGGCGCGGTCGAGCGGCTCACGCGCTTCATCCGGCTGGGCGACCGCACGCTTCAATCGCTCCTGAAATCAAAGCCGGAATTGTCATTTCTGGGAAAGCTGCGCAGTGACCTGGAGGAGGAGCTTGTCCGTGTTGCTGGAAATGCATTCGAGATGTCCGTGGGAGCGCGACCGTGATCTTTCTCAAGCTGATCGTGACCAATCTGCGCCGCCATCGCATCCGCTCGTTCATCAGCGTTGTGGGCATAACCTTCAGTGTTGCGGCCATGCTCACCGTGGTCACCATCCTGCAAGGCGCGATCGGCATGTTTTCCGGCATTTTGTCAAGCGATAGCGAAATCATTGTCTTCGAGCGCAACGTCTCCGATCTATTTTTCAGCAATGTTCCCGCCGCGGCGGTGGAAGAGATCTCCAGCTGGCCGATGGTCTCTCATGCTGATCCTGTGCTTTTCGGCATTGTCTCCAGCGCCGATCACCCGATTATCACCTGCTTTGGCGTGACAGCGAGCGACGCGCGCATACGCAAGGCCACGTGGATCGCGGGTGATCGTTTCGCGTTTGCGCAGCATGCCGATGACGTGGTTCTCGGCGAGCGGGCAGCGGAGTTTCTCTCGGCAAAGCTCGGTGACCATGTGCCCATCGGGCATGGCGTCTTCCACGTAATCGGAATCCTGAAGACAGCCAACGGCTTCGAGGATGGAGGCGTCTTCATGCCGCTCGGCGCCGCGCAGATCTTCTTTCACAAGGAAGGCACGTCCTCGGTTATCACCATCAAGCTGGGCAACAAGGACGATGCGGCCTCGTTCAAAGCGTTGGTCAAGACGAAGTTCGCCAACCTGATTGCCCTGGAAGACGCTGAGTTCACGCGCTCTTATTCGCAGTTCAGAATTCTCAAGGCCACGGCCTGGGCCGTGGGCGGATGCGGGCTGCTGATGGGGGGGCTTGGCGTTGCTAACACCATGATCATGTCGGTCTTCACAAGGATTCGCGAGATCGCCATCCTCCGCGTCTGCGGCTTCTCGAACACTCAGATTGCGGCGATGATCTTTGGCGAGTCGGCGGTTGTATCTCTGCTGGGCGCAATGTTGGGCCTCGTGACCGGCACCTGCCTGCTTTTCGCGCTCAAGCTCGTCCCCGCTCTGCACGGTTATGTGGACGTAACCATCCAGCCTCTTGTCATGCTGATCGTGATTGTGCTTGCCTTGCTCACCGGAATTGCCGGCGCGCTTTACCCGGCTATTTATGCCATACGCATCCGTGCGGTGGAGGCGCTTCGCTTCGAATGAATCTTTCGACTGCACAAGCGAACAATCAGAAGCGCATTGTCCTGCGTGCCGAAGATGTATGGAAGAGTTATGACGATGGAGCGATTACTGTCTTGCAGGGCGTGGAATTCGAGATCGCCGAGGGAGAGACCGTCGCCATTTGCGGGTCTTCCGGCTGCGGCAAGAGTACGTTGCTGCATCTGTTTGGCGGCCTGGATGCGCCGGACCGCGGGCGCGTGTCGGTCAATGGCATCGAGGTCAATCGCCATCGCAATCTGCTGCGTCTTCTCCGCGTGGAGGTCGGTTTCGTCTTTCAACTCCACAACCTGATTCCCGATCTCACGCTCGCGGAGAACTGCCTCATTCCCACGGTGGCCACGGGCCTCGACCATCGCACCGCGCATGCGCGCCTCATGCAGCTCGCCGAACGTACCGGGCTGACGCATCGCCTCGACCAGCGTATTCAGAAACTCTCCGGCGGAGAGCGTCAGCGCACCGCACTCTGCCGCGCCCTGATGAACAAGCCGAAGATCCTGCTTGCGGACGAACCCACCGGCTCACTCGATGAACACTCGAGCGGCATGGTCTTTGATCTATTGCTCGATCTGGTAGCAACGGAGGGCGTGACCCTGGTGATGGCCACGCATGATCGTGGCCTTGCCATGCGCTGCGACCGCCTGCTGGAGATGCACGACGGGAGAATACATGAGCCAGTATCCGCCTGATGGACCGATCTCTTCCGGCAGTGCTCCGCGGGCTGTTGCCTGCGCTGCATGGCACAGCTTGTTCTGGCTGGTTATCGCCAACGCCATCGGCGTTCTGCTCGCGATTCTTTTGCTCTTCCCCGTTCTCAATCGATTGTTGGGAGAATGGACCTATGGCCGCTGGGTCATAGTGCATTTGAATCTGGAACTCTATGGCTGGACGAGTCTTCCCATGGCCGGATTTCTCTTCAAGGTCTACGGCGCTGATCGCTGGCCGCTGGCGCAATGGTGCAGGCCGATTCTGTGGGTGTGGTCCGCCGCGCTCGCAGTGGGTGCATATTCGTGGCTCTCGGGCTACTCCAGCGGCAAGCTGTTTCTGGATTGGTCTGGCTATGCGCGCATCTTCTTTCCGCTGGCGATGATTGCACTGTGGCTGCTGCTCGCCGTTTCGTTCTTCCGTGAATTTAAGACAGCGGCCAACATAAGCATTGCCGCACGCAGCGCTAAGCTGCTTGGTCTCGTGCTTCTGCTCGCGGTTCCACTCGTGATGTACATTGCGTCGAGTCCCGACTATTATCCGGCCATTAATCCCGACACCGGCGGCCCCACGGGCGCAAGCCAGCTTGAATCATCGCTCATCATTGTCGCCATTCTGCTCATGCTTCCGTACGGGCTCACGCGGCGCAAGGCCGGGCATTTCCGTGCGGTCACGCTTGCCTGGGCCATCATGACCGCGGAGTTTCTTCTCTGTTTTGCGCTGGGCCGCGCCGACATCAGCCATCATCGCCCCGCGCAGTTTCTCGCGCTGGGCAGCCTGCTCGTCTGGATTCCGCTCACACCTGTTTACTACGCGGCCTTCGAGTGGCGCGCGAATACGCGCCGCTGGCGCATCGCTTTTCTTGCCTGGTGGTCCGCCTTGGTCCTCACCGGCTGGATTTTCTTTCTCCCCGGTGTCCTCGACCACTTCAAATTTACCGATGGTCTGGTCGGTCACTCGCTTCTGGCCATGGCGGGCTTCACCTCCAGCCTGCTGATCTTTGTCCTGGTTCAATTGCTTGGCGAGGACGGATGGATCTTTAATCGCACACGGTCTTTCTATGGATGGAATATCGCCGTCCTGGCTTACGTTGTGCTGATGTCGGCCGCCGGCTGGCGCGAGGGCTTCGATCCAACCTTCACCATCGTGCCCGGCGCGGCGCGCAACGCTGTCTACATTCTTCGCCTGGTCGTTGGACTGGTGATGCTGGCCTCCTCGCTGGACTGGCTCATCGACGCCACAACGCTGCTTCGCGAACCCACCTTTGGTTCCGCATCACAGGAGGCAACAGCATGAATCGTCCCATCCTCGTCGGCTATCAGTTGCTGATTGGCCTCTCCGACTCAATCACCGGCGCGTTGCTCATCATCGCGCCTGAGTTCACGCTGCGGCTCATGGGCTTGCATGCGTCCGGCGACGCGCTGCCGTTTATTTCGTTCATCGGAGCATTTGTTCTCTCCGTCGGCTTGGCCTGCCTTTATGGCGCGTGGGTTGTGGCTCGACGCAAGAGCCCTTTCAAGGTGGAAGTTGTCTGGTTGCTCACGGCCATTACCCGCGCCAGCGTGGCCATCTTCATCGTCAATCAGATCTTGGCGCACTCGCTGGAAGCGGGCTGGCTCACGGTCGCTGCCACCGATGGCGCTTGCGTTCTGATTCAGGCAATAGGTCTTCGCAAAGGCTGGCTGGCCAATGCTGCGCGGTAAGTGGCTCCATTCCGGATGGCAGGGCGCCAGCCTTGTCGCGATCACGTACGTCTACTTCCTCATCTTTGCGCAGTTCGCGTTTCTTCAGCGGCTGGCGAGTCTTGGCCTGGCCGGAACGCACTTGACCGCCGTAATGGCCGCGATGGCCGCAGGCGGAATCCTGCTCAGTCTTCTAGCGCCTCGGCTGAACCTCTGGCCCTCGCCAAACTTTCGGCTACGCGTTGGACTCTGCGCGTCGGGCGTTGCGGCATTTCTTTCTCTTCTTCCGCTTGGTCCCATCTCGAGCATGGCTGTTGCGTTCTTGATCGGCGCCGGGCTTGGCCTGCTTACCGTCACACTGGTGACTCACCTGCGCCAATGGACGGGCAATCGCCATCCGCTCTTGCTGGTCGGCCTGGGCACCGGCTGTGGCTATCTGACTTGCAACCTTCCATCCTTCTTCACGGCTTCGGCTGAGACGCAGGCGGCAACGGCAGTATTGCTGTGCCTCGCCGGAGTTTGCATAACTCTGTTTACCGCGCCTGTAGCTCTGAATGAAGCGGAGATTCCACCACTACCCGCCGTCTCATTTGCCCATGTGCTGGCTAGCTTCACCGTGCTCATCTGGCTGGACTCCGCCGCTTTCTTCATCATTCAAAACACGCCCGGCCTGAAGGCGGACACGTGGCAAGGATCGATCCATCTCTGGACGAACGGAATGCTTCATCTTCTGGCAGCTCTGGCCGGAGCATGGCTGCTCAGCCGCCGCCGTCTCTCGCTCGTACTCTTCGCATCCTTTTTTGCGTTGGGCATTGCCTGCCTTCTCCTGCTTGACCCGCATCGAGTCGCACTGGCTTCTGTCTTCTATCCCGTCGGCGTCTCGCTATACTCGGTAGCGCTGGTTGCTTATCCCGCTCTGCTTAGCCCGGCCATTTCAACGGCAGAGCGAGGCCGCCAGGCCGGATGGCTCTACGCCATCGCCGGCTGGTCCGGCTCCGCCATGGGAATCGGCATGGGCCAGAATCTGGGCTATGTTCCGCCCCTGTTTGTACTTGCGGCAGGATTGGTTGTCCTGCTGCCCTGGCCGCTAAAATTCCTATTGCAACGCAAACGCGAACTGGCGCTGACCGCGGTCGTGCTTCTAGTGGCCTTTTCTTTCGATCGCTTTTGTCTCGGCGTGCGCGTCTCTCCGCCTCTCTCCCCGGTCGTGCGGGGCCGGCAGGTTTATATCTCCGAAGGTTGCATCAACTGCCACACCCAGTTTGTGCGCCCTGACTCGCCGGATGTCCTGATGTGGGGGCCGGAAGAGAGTCTTCAGCAGCTTCGACAAGAGCGTCCGCCGCTTATCGGAAACCGGCGTCAGGGGCCTGACCTTGCCGAGGTTGGCGGCCGCCGTTCAGCTCTGTGGCTGAAGCTCCACTTCTATGATCCGCCCGAGGTCAGCGGAGCTTCCATCATGCCTTCCTACGCTTTTCTCTTTCGCGATCAGCGCGGCGACGATCTGGTGAGCTATCTGGAAAGCCTGCATGGAAGCGGCACGCCGCAACATCGGCTTGCGGAGGAAAACTGGCATCCATCTTCTTCCGCCATCGAAGCGGCCAATGCCCGCGATGGCGCGCGCAGCTTCCAGCGTCATTGCGCCACCTGCCACAGCGCAGGCGGACGAACGCGCTGGGAAACTCACTTCAAGCGGCTTCCCCCCGATCTTGCGGTTGGACCTTACCTGCATCTCCCGCCTTCAGGCGATGATGCGCAACGAAGGGATCGCCTGGCGCACATTGTTAAATTCGGAATTCCCGCAACCGATATGCCCGGGCATGAATACCTTTCTGACAACGACATCGCATCCATCTCCCTTTGGTTGTCTGAGAGCATTGGACAACTGGATCAAAAACCATAACAAACCGCAGCAATGAAGGAGATCATCCATGAAGACCACGGCAAATTCCCTTTTCTTCGCGCTCTCGCTGACCCTCGCCCCGTTTGCGCACGCTCAGCATCAGACCTTCACCGTCACCCCGGATGCAAGCCAGGTTGCCTTCTCTCTGGGCGGAAATACGCACCACGTAGACGGATCCTTCCACGTGCAGAGCGGTGTGATTGAATTTGACAGCAGTGCAAAAAGCATTTCAGGTTCCGTCGTGGTCGCGGCCGGCAGCGGCAACAGCGGCGACCAGGGACGGGACAAGAAGATGAACTCGGACGTGCTGGATGTGGCGCACTTTGCCGAGATCTCTTTCGTGCCCAAAAGCTATCAGGGAACCATCGCGGCAACGGGTGATTCCACCCTTCAAGTTACCGGCATCTTTACCTTGCATGGCGCGCCGCACGACCTGACGGTGCCTATGCAAATTCACATTGACGGTGCAACGCTCACGGCCAAAACGCACTTCACAATCCCTTATGTCAAGTGGGGGCTGAAAGACCCGAGCATTTTTATCCTCAAGGTTGCCAAGGATGTTGATATCGACCTTACGCTTGTGGGTCGCCTATCTTCTTCAAATTGATTCGGACGAACTTCATACGAATTGGGGGCGTTGAATTGAGCTCGCCGGATCACGCAACATACTGATTGCCGTTCGACCTGCTTGAAGCACTACACTTGATGCGCATCAACAGCGAAGGCATCTGGTTGAGAGGGCTGAGAAGGCTGAGGAGAACGCCGCTCAGCCGATATAGCCGGCGCGGGAATCACGTCAATTACCGTGCAAACCCCAACACTTGGCAGAGGCACTTCCAATACATTGCGGTTCACCGTAGAGAATGCCACGACCGTGGGTACCCACGTAGACGCGGCCAAATTGCCGTGGATCCCCGGTAATTTGGAGGATGAGTCCCCATTGGTGCCGGTCGTCGTTGACTCTGACCCATGTTCGCGCCTCATCGGTTGAACGGAAGACACCGGGCTGGCCGCGCACGGTTCCGGCGAGATAGAGAGCCGGATAGGGCTGTTGAGGAGCGGCCTTGCCGAAGCCAAAGGCCTGGATCTCCTCGACTCCGGGGAGACGGGCGAAGGAAACAGTGCCTCCAGCCGCCTGCGGCATAGGCGGAGTAACGTGATAGAGGCCATCGAAGGCAGCCAGCCAAAGATCCCCGGCACGGCCCGGCGCGGCGTAGATGTGGTCCTGGCCTCCGCGGCTGTCGCCGCGCGCAGACGAGCCGGAGATGTACGGGGCATCCGCCAGCGTGAAACTCTGAGCGGTGAAGGCGGCTCCGCCATCACTGCTGTGATAAAGCGTAAGACTGCTGAGCGCGATGGCGTAGAACGACCGCGAATCCACTGGGTCCGCGATGACCGGTAGGCCTGCGGGAAGTCCGTGCGCAGCGGTCCAGGTGGCGCCGAGGTCATGGGTGATGTAAGTAGGCTGGTGTTCCGGAGTCCAGGCCCACACGCCGCCATCGGCTGAGACGGCGATGGATCCGGCACGGCTTTCTGCTGTGGGCGCGGCAGCGGTTGGCTTCCAGGTGCGGCCGCCATCCAGCGAATAGCCTATGTTCTCGCCGGGTTTGTGTTCGTCGTTGATGCCGACCCGGACGATGACTCGGGGGCGGTGCGTGGCGGAAGCGACGCCCGTGGTGTTGGCCAAGCGCGGCGGCGCGGAGGATCCAGCGCGCATCGGGTGGTCCAGACTCCAATGAACGAAACCGCCGTAGTCGCCGATGGCGCTGATAAGATGAGCGCCACGGGTGGGACTGTCGAGCCCGAGCGCCACGCTCTCCTCGATGCCTTGCGCGAGGATTCTCCAGTGGGTGGGCTTGCCGCGATCGACTGCGGTCAAGTCAAAGGTCTCCCAGCCGCCGTAGCCGGTGGTGAAGACGGCGTGATCGGAATCAGCCGGATCGATCTCAATGTCGAAGAGCCAGTGGATAGGGGTGCTCTTCACGTAGGGCGCAAAACGGTAATCGAAGACGCCGGCGCTCGTCTCCCCGCCGCCAAAGATTGGCTTCCACGTCGCGCCTCCGTCGGTGGAGCGGAAGATTTCATCGCCGACAACTGAGTGCTGCCGGACGAAGGTGCTCACTATCAGCGTGCGCGGATGTTCAGCATCGACGGAGACGGCGGCGTAACCGAATTCCCGGCTGCTGGCAATGGGACGGACGGGAGTAATGTCGGTCCATGCGCCTGTGCCTATGTTGAGTTTCCACACCGCTCCATCGGTCATATGCGATGGGCCAGGCGCAGTTCCATAAGTGACATAGAGAAATCCGTCGCTGGAGAGCGCAGCGCGGGTCGGCCGGAATTGGGTTGGCTCGCCGGCGATTGCGCGCCAGGATGCGCCCTCATCGTTTGAAACGAAGATGTTGGGTCGGTTAATGAGGGAGACGCCGGCATAGATCGTCCGGGTGGCGGTAGATGGACCATGCGGCGCGGCAGATGGGCTGAATTTGACGAAGACGATGCCGCTGCCGCGCACAGGCATGCGCCGCCAGTACTGCTCGGGCTTCTCGCCGGGAATAGGGCTCGGCGCCGGTGGCACCACTTCGGTAACGTCTGGAAAGCTGTTGACTCGCGTCCAGGTTGCGCCGCGGTCTTGAGAGCGCCACAGTCCGTCGTGGCGCGTTCCCAGATAGAGTATGCGACCGTCGCCGGGATCGACGGCCAGACGCTCGCCATTGCCGCGTCCATCTTCGTTTCCCCCTAGCTTGAAAGGCAGGCCGGTTCGTTGAAAGCTCTGGCCGCGGTCATCGGAGCGGAGGATGAAGCCATTGGGAGTCTGTGAGTTTGTGTAGGTGCCGCACGCCAGGTACACGCGATTGGGATCTGCTGGATCGACGGCGATGGACTCAACTCCCATCAAGTTGAGGTCCTTGTACGACACCCAATCCAGAATCGGCTGCCAGTGATCGGCGGCCGCGTCCCAGCGGTAAGCGCCGCCCATGTCGGTGCGCGCGTAGCGAATGCCCCGCGCCGTGGGGTGAAAGATGACTCCGTCGATAAAGCCGGCGCCGGCAATTTGGACGCTCTTCCAGGAATAAGCTGCCTGCTGTGGAGTCTGCGCAGAGGCTGACGCCGCGCACAATAGAAACAATAGAGCCGGCATTCGGAGTCGCTCGGTCACTGACTTCCTTTCCTCGCATGAAACCAAGAAGTTACGCAACCAATGGGCTTATTGCAGCTTCAATTGGATAGCTGCACCTGTATATTCCACGCTCTTGAACCGAGCAGGCGTGAACGGGAAACCTTCCGGGTGCGCCTTTGACACCAGAACTACCTGGAAGCTGCGGCTGCTCAACATGCCGTCAAAGGCGCCGCTGCGCTCTCCGATGGTGAGCGTGCTTGTCTTGTCGTTCCACCGGATGGGAATCTGCGAGAAGGCGCCTTTTTCGTAACCGAAGGTCGTACCCTGATCCTCATAGAGCGTGAACTCGCCGTCGGCGCCTGCATAGACATAGAGCGTGATCGGGTCGCTGGGATTTTCCGCGACATACTGCATCGCGGGCCCGTAAGGAACGATCGATCCAGCGCGGACGAAGATAGGTATCTGGCTGTAAGGCGCTGGGGCGGAGAGAATGCCTGAGCGGGCAGTCTTACCGGTCCAGTAGTCATACCAGGCGGCAGCGGGCGGCAGGTAGAGGGTTCGCGCGCGCTGTTTGTACTGGGTGATCGGAGCAACCAACAGCGCTGGACCGAACATATATTCGTCGTTCAATTCGCGAGCTGTGCGGTCCTGGGGAAAGTCCATCACCAGTGGGCGAAGCATGGTGTAATCGCGCTGCGTAGTCCAGCCGGCCAGGGAGTAGATGTAAGGGAACAATGCGTAACGCAGGCTATCGAATTTCAGCTCGGCGTTGTATGCAGGTGACCCCTCGCCGAGGGTCCACATCTCGCGCGCCCGCAGTTCGCCGTGCACCCGCAGTATGGGCGTGAATGTCGAGAACTCGAACCACCGCGCATTCAGCTCCCGCCACTCATCTTCATCGGTCGCAATCATGGGCTCATGGGCAAAGCGGTACTGCATCGTATATCCGCCGGTGTCCATCGCCCAGTAGGGCAGGCCGGAGATGCTGGCGCCCAACCCCGCCGGAATCTGTTTGGCCATCGTGGTCCAGGTGGAAGTCATGTCTCCCGACCAGATGGCAGAGGAGTAGCGCTGTATGCCTGCAAATCCGGCGCGCGTCAGAATGAAGACACGCTGGTCGGGAGCGGCCTCGCGCTGCCCGGTATAGACACCCTCGCTATTCACCAGCGCGTAGCCATTCAACATGCGCGAGCCCGTGCCCAGGTAAGTCGGAGTCATGTGCGTCCGCTGGTCTTCCAGCGTGAGCGGCGACGGCGTCATGTCGGGTTCGGTCGCATCCATCCACCAGGCGTCGATACCCTTCGCAAACAGGCGCGTGTCGATCTGCGACCAGAACAGCTTGCGCGCTTCGGGATTGAAAGCGTCGTAGAAGGTACAGGGCTGACCGAGCCAGTCCGTGACGTGCTCCTTTAGATTCGGTTGATACAGATAGCCCTTCGTCAACATCGCCTTGGCATTCGACGTATTCGGATTGAATTTGCCCCACACGGAGATCATCAGATGCGCGTGCAGAGCATGAAGCGCGTTGATCCAGGCTGCGGGATCCGGGAAGCGCGTGGAATCGAACTCGTGCGAACCCCACGCATCGACCGGCCAGTACTGCCAGTCCTGCACGATGTTGTCGAAGGGAATCTTCCGCCGCCGGAACTCCCTGACCACATCCAGCGACTGCCCGGCGGTTTCATAGCGCTGCCGCGATTGCCACAGGCCAAAGGTCCAGTTTGGCAGCATCGTTGCCTTGCCGGTGAGCAGACGATAACCGGCAATCACCTGGTCGGTCGCCGGGCCATACACGAAGTAATAATCAATGCCATCGCCCACCTGCGACCATAGCGAGGTATTGGCGTCAGGCGCGGGTGTCTTCCACCGGAATTCGAGGGTGTCCTGCTGCTCGGGGTCGTTTTCAATCCGGATTGAATACTTGCGGCCGGCTTCAAGAGGTACTCGGATCTGATCGTTGGAAGGAAGCCATTTTTGCCGCCAGTGGTTCATCACCAGCTTGCCATCGAGCCAGACTTTGATGCCGCCGTTCGAGTAGGCCTGAAACTGGTAGTAGCCGGTGGTAGGGGCGAGAATTGAGCCCGCCCAGGACTGCCGTTTCCCGCTCTTGGGATCGGCGATGGCCTCGGGATGGGCGATTTCAGCACTACTCGAGCTAAGATGGATGGAAATCTCCGCGGTTTGGCCGGGCGGCTTCGATCCGTCGGCCGGAGCTACTGTGAGACCGCCTTGCTTGCCGTCCGCGTCGGATAAGTTGCCGGCTGGGATGGACGTGAAGGGGCGCAAATTTCCAAATCGCGTAAACGAAGTATTGTCCCAGAGAATGCCATAGCCCTTGGAAGAAACCAGAAAAGGCACGACCACGTTGGTGTTGTGCTGCCACAGATCCAGGTCATAGCCCTTGATGTCCACGATCCCAAGCTGCATTTGCCCTAAGCCGTACAGGGATTCGTCTTCCTGCGCCTTCCATTCTTGTTGAATGTGGAAGGTCTTCTCTCCCTGCACGGTGGCCGGCTCAAGCATTCTGCTTCCCGGCGCTTCAGAGAGCAGCGGATGCCCGGCACTGTCGGTAAACGAGACGGCTCCGGTCGCCCGATCGACGATCACGTGCAGTTTTGCCGTGGCGAGGGTGAAGCCGGCGCTCGATTCACTGGTGCTAAAGCGCGTCGCTGCCGGCAACAGAGGAACCCTGTCGATCGAGGTGCGGTTGAAAAAGTCTGGAGCGGCGGAATACTCTACGCGAACAATAGAGTCCGAGAGCACCTGGATTCGGAGTTCGCCGGAGGTCAGGTGAAGAGCCATGCCTTCGGGTGTTCGCTCCATTGTTGCCGCGGCCTCGGAAAATAAAAATGCCGGAATGCCGAGACAAATTGCGATGGCCGCAACGCGGATGTACTGGATGATAGGAAAAAGCCGCAAAGAATCCCTGCTGTTTGCACCCTGCGCTGACATTGCTTTCTGGTGTCTCCCTGACTGCAAGCTGGCCGTACGAAAAGGGCCAACTGTGCGTGGAATGTTGTTGATGCGCCTTCACAATGAATGTCTTGCTGGGGGCAGGCAATCCGAGATCGTATTCACTTTTGCGCAATTCAATATCGAGAAGTCAAGCATGGGGTGGACGATTGTCCACCCCATGCCGCTATAGGTTAAGCTTCTCGGCGATAAACCTAGAAGTTGTACTTGACTGAAAGCTCGCCGATGCGCTGGCCCGTCTTGCTATCCGGCGATCCTTGCGTGTTGCCCGTCGGGACGTTGGAGAGCAGCGTCGAGGTGAATTTCACATTGTCGGTGGTGGTGAAAGTTGGGGTGATCTGCGCGGTGCTGTTGAATGACCACAGCGGATGGTTGAGCCAGTTGAACAGCGAGGCCCGGAACTCCACCTTCTGCTTGCGGATCACGTTGAAATTCTTGTAGATGGTCAAGTTAGAGTTGATGAAAGCCGGACTACTGATGTAGCCTCCGATCGCGCGTTCGCCGTAGCTGCCAACTGTTGGCGGCACAAGGCAAAGTGCGTTTATGACCTGATGCCCCGACAAGCCAGACTTGGGGTTGCAGGAAGTCGTGGGCAGAATCGTTCCCAGGTTGGTTCCGTAGTAGGTCAGGGAGGAAAGGCTTTTGCCGGTTGTTGTGTTCTGGATGGACATACCAAAGTTCATACCCTCGGCGTTTTGCAGGCTGCCACCGGCTTGCCACGTGGTGGTGCCGGAGATGTTCCAGCCATTGGCTGCGCCGCTCAGGATCTTGTTGTTGGTGCTCAAGATCCTTCCCGCCGCGTACGAATACGAGGTATTGATCACGTGCGGACGATCAATGTTCAGAGCAGCATAGTTGCCATGAACTTTGAAAGCATCGATGGCAACGTTGACGATACCCAGAGCCTTGGACCAGGTGTAGTTCAGATTGAAGCTGAGCTTGCCGGCCTGCTTTTGCCAAGCAATCTGGAAGCTGTTGTAGTTGGAGTAACCATCGTGTTTATTCACTTGGATGGCGTTCTGGCCGTATCCCTGGTAGTACGGGAAATAATCCGTGAAGTTGTACGAACCGGTATCTTCAGGATTCGTAGGAGCAGCAGCACCGGTGACCGGGTTTTTCTTGAACACGCCGCCCAGGGGAATCTTGTTCTGGTTGGTATAGCCGTTGGAGCCGCCAATTTGTGCCTCGCCACTCTCGCCGCCCATCAACAGGTGCTTGCTGGAGCTGCCAACGTAGGCGACTTCAAGCAAACTGTGCCAGGGCAACTGCTGCGAGACGGTGAAGTTGAAAGCGGTGGTGCCGCCACTCTCGAAGTCGTTGGGATCTGCGGCGTTCACACTGCCCGAGCCGGTCGGTAATGTTGTACCACTCAACGCGCCGATTTGCTTCATGGTAACGTTGCCGGAGGGAGCTGTGTACGTTTGCACATTCGCCGCCGTGTCGACCGGCGAGGTGGTGGGCTGGTCGCCCCAGCGATAGATGCCCCAGCCGCCACGAAGAACGGTCTTGCCAGTGCCGAACAGGTCGTAGGCCAGACCCAAGCGAGGCTCGGTGAAAGCAAAGCGCTGTCCGTAACCGGAGTTGGGAATTCCGGGGTCAACGCCATGCCAACGCACGCCGGGGTAGGGCCAACCGGTGTTGCTCGTTACATCCGAGGCATAAAGGCCAGGGAGCCAGACGGCCAAGCCATTGCCGGTGCGGTCATACCACCGGCCAACGTGGTCGAAGCGCCAGCCGAGGTTGACCGTCAGGCGTGAAAAGACCTTCCAGTCGTCCTTCACGTAGGCTGCCGTGGTCCGGAAGGCCACATTGTCTGGCGGTTCTGCGGTGGTCTGGTCGAAGTGGCCGGTGATCCCCATCACCATATTTGCGGTGGGATTGTTGCCTCCGATATAGATATTGCCGTTCAACGGATCCTGAGCCTTCGAGTATGCGGGCTGAAAGACGCCGTTGAGGTCGTTCTGGTTGCCCTGGTCGTTATTCACCAATTCGGTAAAAACACCGAACTTGATGGTGTGGGTCTTGTATACCTTCGTAACATTGTCGGCCAGCGTGAAGTTGGCCTTGTCCAACTTGTAACTGGTGCCGGTTCCACCACCCCAGGCATCTGTCATGTAATCGTTGGGAGCAACGTCCGCAGACCAGATGTTGTTGAAAACCGGAACCGCCAGGGAGGCGCTGTAAGGCGTTCCGTAGGTATAGCCAACGGTCGTTCTGTAGCTGGCGGAAACGTTACCCGCCGTGAATGGCGCATTCAGATACGCCCAGGATCCGACAAACTCATTGGTCAGCGTCGGCTTGATGATCGTGAGCAGGTTGAACGTAGCCACACGCGACAGGTGAGTTTGAGTCATGCCGCCGGGATAGGGAGGCATTCCGTTGGCGCTCCACCAGATATTCATGGGATGATTCAGAGAATCGTGCCCTTGCTGGAATGCAACGAATAACTTGTTGTTTTCGTTCAGGTTGTAGTCCACGCGGAAACGGTAGAGGTAGACGTTCTGCTGGGAACCGACCGCCTGCCAGTAGTTGTATCCGTTTTCCGTCGTTGGGTCGATGTTGGCTGTTGGGTAAAGCGACATCAGAGCGATGGATTGGGAGTCAACAGGGACCGCACTCGGATTGGTGATCAGGGCACCTGTCGAGTCGTAAGAGTTGGGGACGCCATTTGCATCCAGCAGGCTGTTGCACCAGTTGTTATACGTCGAGGCAAAACCTTTGGGGCAAAGCTTGGCGTTGGAGTCAAAGGCGGAGGTGTCGTTAGTGTTGTTCAGGGAGAAATTGCCCTTCTTCATATCCGCGCCGGGAACGTAGGTCTCGATAACAGTCGAGGAACCGGGGTTCTGCCACTCGTACTCATAGCCGGCCCAGAAGAACAGCTTTTTGTTCTTGTTGAAGTCGGAATGCGGAATGCGCACAGGACCGCCGAAGTTGCCGCCTGGATAGTAGTACTGATCCGAGGTACGCGCCGTGCCGGCGTGATTGTTCTGCCACGTGTTGCTGTTCAGCACGCCGTTGCGGGCATAGTAGTAGGCCTGGCCGTGATACTGTGCGCCACCGGATTTGCTGGTGACGTTAACGATCACCGGGCCATCTTCGGAGTCGGCGCCGAAGTTCGAGGTCTGAACCTTCACTTCAGCGACCATGTCAGGATTGACGGCGGCAATTCCGTCAGCATTCGCACCCGGATCGATGATGTTGGCGCCGTCCAGAATGTAGGCCGTGCCTCCACGGAAGGGTGCGCCGTTGGGACTCAAATCGTTGCCAATTTCGCTGCCGGTTGCGCCCATGAGGATCTCGGAGAAGTTGCCTGATATACCGTTGCTTGCGCCGTTGGGCACAGAGGTCATGCCAGGAAGTATCTTGAGCAATTCAGTAACTTGGCGGCTTTCAAGCGAGAGCCGCTCGATGTCCTGCGTGGAGAGCAGTGCGGAGTGTTCGCCGTTGCTGGTGGGGACGAGTTGCTGCGCTGCCGACTCCACCACCACGCTCTCGCTGGCAGAGCCGACCGTCAACTTAATGCCGGCGATCGTGCGCTCGTCGCCGACGTTGATAGCCAGGTCGGCCTGTTTCCATGTCTTGAAGCCCTTGGCCTCGACCGCGACCGAGTACGTGCCGGGGATGACACCGGCAATAGTGAAGTAGCCACTGTCGTTGCTGACCGTTTTACGGGTGTCGGCCGTGTTCTGGTTTAGCAGGGTGACCGTAGCGCCATGAACCACGGCGCCGGTTGAATCCTGTACCGTGCCGGAAAAACTGCCTGTCAGCAGTTGTGCCTGCAGGCTCATGGAGCCTAGCAGTAAAGCGATCGCGAACACGGTCAAAGCCCAAAGGCCGTTAGGCCACGGGATACACCGTGTATGTGTCTTAGCTTGTAACGTCATAAATCCTCCAAAGTGTGTTCGTGATTGTGTTTCGTACCGCTTGTCAGTAAGTAATTCGCTGTGTCGGCGGCAGCGGGTTGATTCACAAAAGCAGAAATGCCACCTTCAATACCGGGTTCCATCTCCGCACTTGAACATTCTCCCTGTTTTCAGGTTTGCGCTCCAGCACAGTCACATGGAAGCGTTCTCCCGGTTCTTGTGAAAGCGTTCCGTTGTTTGAATTGCGTTTTCGCTCGCAATCCCCGAAATCACCCGCTCGGCCAAAACGTTTTACCGAAACGATTTAGCAGTGCCACCGCACTCAACCCCTGAGGCAACACCGTTTTCGTGCTTTTTCAGGCGGTCTTTGTCTATTGGCTGAGTGACCGTCAAAATTTACGGAAGGCCGCAATGAAAAGGAAAGGTTAATATTGTACTGTAATGTACAACATCTCTGTAGCATAGGTACATCATTGTGAGCATTGATGATACCGCGCGTCGTGTACGTGTTGTAACGCCGTTGCATTCGTCCGTTACGGGATGTATCATCCACACGTGCTGAGGAAGTCTCTGCAACAGGGAGCATCGTCATGCAGGAGCATTCCGAGCCGCCAACCAGGGCGGAAGAGATTGCCGAGCTCAAAACGGTGGCCGACGCGCTGGGCCATACTTCCCGGCTGGCTACTCTTCTACGCTATATAGGAGAGAAGTATTTCCATGGCGAGAGCCACCAGCTCAACGAATACAACATTGCGACCGAAGTGTTTGGGCGCTCCAAGACGGTCTTCGACGCCGGAGAAGACGCCATCGCGCGCGTTGAGGCTCATCGGCTGAGAAAGCGGCTCAAGGAATTCTACGAGGGCCAGGGAAAAGACCATCCCATCCAATTGACGATTCCCCTCGGAACCTACATTCCATGCTTTACGCACCGGGCGACAGATCATTCGCCGTCCCTCTCCGGCGCGCCCGGAATCTCCGCAAATGGAGTTGGGAAACTACCCGCTCCGGACGCCGCGTACGCCCGGTATCCTGGGTGGGTGCGAAGCCCGCTGAGCGCTCTCCTGCGGCATAACGGACCCCGCAATCGCCTCTTCGCTCTTTTAGCGGTTGGATTCATCGCTGCCACGTCAGTTATTCTCTACGCAGTTGCCCGTTCCCACGCCGGCGCAGCCGTTGCCACCGCATCCCGTACCCCTCTGCCCGCCGAGCCGGCGCGGCCGCCTGGAGCTCCTCCGCCTGCATCAGTCCCGCTTCGCATCCTGGCGGGTTATAGTGGAGGGCCTCAAACCAATAGCTCCGGCGAGGTGTGGGAAACGGATCGCTACTTCCATGGAGGCGGCTCATGGCGCCGTCTTCCCGCGCCTATTGCCAGAACCAGCGATCTCCTGCTTTACCAGCAATGGCGGACCGGCGATTTCACCTACGATATTCCTCTCCAGCCCGGCGTTTACGAACTACACCTCTACTTCGTCACTTCCGAGCTTTCCAGCGAAAACCTTTCCACCTTCAGCGTCAAAATCAACGGCAACCTGGTCCTGGGAGGGTTCGATATCAATTCCGACGCCCTGGGGGAAAACATCGCCGATGAGCGTATCTTCCGCGACGTATCCCCGGCCAGCGACGGAGTGCTCCACCTCGCGATCACAAGCGAGCGCGGGGCTCCCCAGCTCAATGCCCTTGAACTGCTGCCGGGTATACCTCACAAACAACTCCCCATCCGGCTGGTCATGCAACGGACTTCGTTTACCGATCACAATGGCCAGTTGTGGCATCAAGACGACTACTTCATAAACGGCCGGCTCGGCGATCAAAGGTTGCAGGTTGCGGGATCGCCCGATCCGGATCTGTTTGCCACCGAGCGGTACGGGCATTTCAACTACGCCATCCCCGTCGATCCCCGCGACCGGTATACGCTGGTGCTCCACTTTGCTGAGTTCTACTTCGGGGTGGGAGTTCCGGGCGGCGGGGTGGGCAGCCGCGTATTTCGGGTGATATGCAACGGAGAAACCTTGCTCGACAATTTTGATATTTACAAAGAGGCCGGTAGCCTGCATGCGCTGACCAAAACCTTCTACCACATAAAGCCATCGGCGCAGGGGAAGCTGAACATCACCTTTGAGCCCATCCTGAATAACGCCACGGTTTCGGGCATTGAGGTTTTGGATGAATCTCAGTAAGCTGAGAAAGGTTTTTCGGCTGGTCCAGGTTTCTGCCAGATCGTAATTTGCCAAATTTGCCCCGTCTGTGAACCCCTTCGTTGAGACAGTTTTCAGTTGCTACACCTGCAGCGTTTTCGATTCTGAACCCTTCAGGTGATACAGTTCGGGGTTCATACAGGTTGAGACACGGTTCGGGCGTGGAGGTCATGTCGTTGATTCTCCAAGCCGGGTACGCATCACTTTGACTGCCTATCGACAATACTTAATAGTTTCTTACATTTCCGCCAGTCGCGCTAGGGAACCTCTGATCAGGCTCCGATATTTTCCGTGTTAGAGGTCGGATGTCGTTTTCCTGGCGCGATTTCGCATTTCAGCCGCGATTTCAAGGGTAAATGCGGTTTGCACGTTCGCGT
>Ga0302319_10004423_pt1 | contig 28889 bp, 29 predicted proteins | sample Bog_T0_2_FD_203319 | JGI IMG/M metagenome (GOLD analysis project Ga0302319, IMG submission 203319) | Peat permafrost microbial communities from Stordalen Mire near Abisko, Sweden - Bog_T0_2 | ecosystem: Environmental > Terrestrial > Soil > Wetlands > Peat | place: Sweden: Abisko, Stordalen Mire... | reverse complement strand
AGCCGGTGCTGGTGGGGTTTTGAATCGGAGCGAGCAGAAGGAGCAGGCGTGAAGACAGGCCGGCTTGAGGCGTTCAGCGACGGCGTGATCGCGGTGATCATCACCATCATGGTGTTGGAACTCAAGTCTCCTCATGGCGAAGGCCTCGCAGCTTTGAGGACGGTGACCCCGTCGCTGCTGGTTTATGCATTGAGCTTTATGGCGGTGGCCATCATGTGGGTGAATCACCATCATGTACTGGGCAAGGCTCTCAGGGCAGATCCGGCATTGCTGTGGGCCAATAATTGCCTTCTGTTCTGGATGTCGCTGATCCCCTTCGTGACTGCATATATGGGAGAAAACCATGCCGCTCCCCTAGCCGCGGCCTGCTATGGGGCGGTGTTTGCGCTCACATCGGCAGCGTTTCTGTTGTTGCAGATCACCATCGACAGACAGGATAAGGCGAATGCGGCGCGGCGACGCGAATTCCTTTGGATGAAAAGAAAAGCCGTCTTCTCGATGGTCTCTTACGCTGCATCGGTAGGGTTGGCGTTTGTGTCAGTGCATGTGGCGCTGGGAATTTTTGTGCTGTTTCCAGCGCTCTATTTCTGGCCGGAGGGCAAGGCTCACGCGGCTCGAAGATAAGGTGTGCGCGCCTTTTTCAGTTGAGACGGCTTTGCAGGCGTTCGCGTTCGTCGGCCAGCACTTCCGCGGCGGGCCCGAGCGCGACGAGTCGGCCTTCGTGGAGAAGCGCGACTTCAGCGGCGGTGGCGAGGGCGTCGGTGGCGTCGTGGGTGGCCATCACGGTCTGCACGCCGTGTTCGACGGCCCAATCCTTCAAGCGAATAAGCAGCGCATCGCTGGCTGCGCCGTCTAGGGCAGAGAAGGGCTCGTCGAGCAGCAGCAGGCGTGGCCCGGGCGCCAACGCGCGGGCCAGGGCGATACGCTGCGCTTCGCCCCCGGATAACTCGCGGGGGCGGCGATGGATCAGGCGCAGCGCATCGACCAGGCGCAGCATTTCCTCTACGCGCGCCGATTGACTAGCCCGATCGAGAAACCTGAGTCCATAAGCGACATTCGCAGCCACGCTCATGTGCGGGAAGAGAGCAGACTGCTGCGCGACCATGGTCGTCTTTCGATGACCGGGCCTGAGCCGGATTCCTCGTGCAGAGTCGGTAAGAAGCCGGCTATCGAGTAACACGCGCGCCCGCTGCGGTTGCGAAGACTCAGAAAGCTCCAACCCGGCGATCATGCGCAGAAGCGTGGATTTGCCTGCGCCGGAGGGGCCAAAGACGACGGTCCATTGCGACGCGAAGCGGCACTCGACCTGAAGGTGAAAGCTGCCGCGGCGGACATCGAAGGCGAGTTCAAGCACGGCGGCCTCCGCGCGAGCGACCGCCCAGGTAGATGGCAGCCAGGGCGATGGCGCTTGAGGCCAGGAGAATTGCCGCGGTGCGATTGGCGGCGGCGTAATCGAAGTTCTCCACCTGGTTATAGAGGACGATGGAGAGGGTGCGCGTGGCGCCGGGAATGTCTCCTCCAAGCATGAGGACCACGCCGAACTCGCCCATGGTGTGAAGAAAGCTGAGGACCGCGGCGGCGATCAGCGAACGGCTGGCGAGGGGGACAAACAGCGTGGTCACGATGCGCGCCGGGCTGGCGCCGAGGAGACGTGCCGCGTCCACCAGTGCAGGTTCAACCGCAGCAAACCCGGCCACCAGGGGCTGTACGGCGAAGGGCAGGCTGTAGATAACCGAGCCGACGACGAGGCCTTCGAAGGAAAATGCGAGAGGATGGCCGAGCATCGCAGTGATGCCGCGTCCGAATGAAGTGCGCGGGCCGAGCAGCACGAGAAGGAAGAAGCCGAGGACGGTGGGCGGGAGAACCAGCGGGAGGGCGGCGAGGGCTTCGACAACTGCCAGCCAGCGGCCGCGGCCCAGCACCAGCCAGGCTGCCAGCGGTACCGCGACGGCGAGCAGGATTGCCGTGGTGACCGTTGCCAGTTTGAGGGTGAGGGCGAGCGCTTGCCAATCCATTTGTTTACAGTAAACGAACGCCGTTGGGGTTCGTGGTTTCCCACCCTTGGCACAAGAACAAGTACGAGCGCAGGATGGGGCGCCCAACGAGCATTCCACACTGCAATTAAAGAGACGTGAAGCAGGTCCTTCGACTCCGCTGAAGTACGCTGCGCTCAGAATGACAGAGTATTGGGAGCCTGAAACATAGCTAGTGAACGGGCGTGAGGCCGCTTTTGGCTAGTTGGGCCTGGATGGGCGCCGACAGCAGGTAATCGAGCAGCTTGTGCGCCTGGTCGCGCTGCGTGGTTCTGCTCACGATCACCGCGCCTTGCTCGATGGGCGGATAGAGGTCGCGGGGGACCACGAAATAGGAGCCCGAGGACGCGAGGCGCGGGGTAAGCGCGGAAGTAAGCGAGATAAGGCCGGCGTCGGCGTTGCCCGAGTCGACGAACTGGGCGGTTTGGGAAATGTTCTCTGCTGTGACGAGTTTGGGTTTGAGGGTGTCGTAAATATTGAGGCTGGTAAGCGCGGCGACGGCGGCGCGTCCGTAGGGAGCGCGTTCCGGATTGGCGACGGCCAGGCGCTTGAGGCCGGGGCTGCGCAGCAGATCGAGCGAAGGCGTGAGATGGGAATCGTTGCGGGTCCAGAGGACAAGCGTGCCGCGCGCGTAAATGACCGGTGTGGAGGAATCGCCGGTGCCGGCGGCATCGGCCAGGCCGGCATCGATTAGGCGCTTGGGATAGCCCGTGTCGGCGGAGAGGAACAGGTCGAAGGGCGCGCCGTTCAGGATCTGCGTGGTCAACATGGCCGAGGCCTGGAAGGTGGCTTCGGCATGGATGCCCGTGGCTTGCTGGAACTGCGCGAGGATCGGGGGCAGCACTGGCTCAAGGTCGGCAGCGGCGGCGATGCGCAGCGGCGTTTGCGCCTGGGCTGCGACAACAAACACGAATCCGAAAAGAAACGGCAGCAACGTTTTGGAAACGGAAACACGCATCTGGATGTTTGAACCTCCATTGCACAGCAGAATTCCTGCCTATGCTAGTAAGCTAACACCAGAGATGAACGACAACTTACATCAGCTCCGTTGCATTGGATGCGGGACGCGTGCGGACGGCGCGATCACGAGTCCGGACTTCCGCTGCTCGCAGTGCGGCGACCTGTTTGAAGTGGAATATCCCGGCTGGGGTCAGCGTCAAGGACACGACCGCCCCAACCCCGGTGCGCTGAAGTGGCTGTGGCGGGAGCGGCGCTGCTCGTCCGAAGCGCTCGACCACTCCGGCGTATGGCGCTTTCGCGAGTTGCTGCCGATTCTGGAGAGCTTCGGCAACGCGGTCACGCTGCGCGAAGGCAATACCCCGCTCTATCATTTGCCGCGCGCTGCGAAGGCGCTGGGTATCGACCAGCTTTTCGCCAAGCACCAGGGCATGAATCCGACTGGATCTTTCAAAGACACGGGCATGACCACGGCTTTGAGCGTGGCCAAGGAGCGCGGCTTCGAGTGGGTGGCGTGCGCGTCGACAGGGAACACATCTGCCGCCATGGCTGCGTATGCGGCCCGCGCCGGTCTGCGCAGCCTGGTGGTGATTCCCGAGGGCAAGATTGCGTGGGGCAAGCTGGCGCAGGCGATGGACTACGGCGCGGTGACCTGCCAGGTGAAGGCGGATTTCGACGGCTGCGTGCGCATTCTCACCCACGTGGTGAAGGCCGCGAACATCTACCTGCTGAACTCGGTCAATCCCTATCGGCTGGAGGGACAGAAGACGCCTGCGTTCGAGATTGCCGAGGCGTTCGACTGGAATGCGCCTGACCACCTGATTGTGCCCGGCGGTAACCTGGCCAACAGCTCGGCGCTGGGCAAGGGATTTCGCGAACTGCGCGAGTTGGGCCTTGTTGGTCGCGTGCCGCGGATTTCGGTCATCCAGGCCGAGGGAGCCAACCCGCTGGTGCGCAGCCTGGCCGAGAATAACGGCGCATCGCTCGAACCGGTGGAGGCGCATACGCGGGCTACGGCGATTCGCATCGGCAACCCGGCTTCGTGGCGCAAGGCGGCGCGGGTGATTCAGGAAACCGGCGGCTGGTGCCTGGATGTGAGCGAGGCGGAGATTGCCATTGCCAAGGCGGAGCTTGGTTCCGAGGGGCTGGGTTGCGAACCGGCTTCGGCTGTGACCCTTGCCGGGTTGAAGAAGCTGCGCGCGCGGGGCAATGTAGCGGGCGGCGAGACGGTGGTACTGGTGCTCACCGGCCACACGCTCAAGGACGCCGATTACACCATCGAATTCCACCGTGGAACGCTCTTGAAGGACGAAGAAAAGGTTGGCCTGGAGGCGAAGATCGACAGCTTGCGGCGCAATGCGCAGGTGGTGGAGGCGACGCCGGAGGCTGTGCTGGCCGCAGTGAAGGGCAGCGCGGGATGAGCGACGCGCAAGTTTTGACGGCCGGCCCGGTGCATCTTCGCTTGCCGGCCACTTCGGCAAACCTGGGCTCGGGATTTGACGCCGCGGCGGTGTCGCTGGATTTCTATCTGGAAATCGACGCGGAACCGGCCGCCGAGTTTTCCATCCTGGCCGGCGGATACGATGTTGAGCGCTGCGCGCGCCTCGAAGACAACTTGATTCTCGAAATCTACAAGGGCCTGCTCGCGGGCCACGGGCGGGCGATTGTGCCCTTGTCGATCCGCATGGAAAACGGCATCCCGCTGGGAATGGGGTGCGGCTCATCCGCGGCGGGACGGCTGGCGGCGATTGCGCTGGCGAACCACTTTGGACAGTTTGGCTGGACTTCCGAGCAGATTCTCGAAGAGGCCTGCGCGCTGGAGGGGCATCCCGACAACGCGGCTGCTTGCTGGCTGGGCGGATTTGTGGCAGCAGCCAGCGAGGGCCGCAAGGTGCATGTTGCGCGGGTGACTCCGCCGGAGGACTGGCGGGCAATTGTCGTGCTGCCATCAGAGCCGCTGGCCACGAGCAAGGCGCGGGCAGTTTTGCCGGACTGCTACGCAAGCGCGGACGTGGTGGCGAATATTCAATCGGCTTCGCTGCTGGGGCTGGCTTTTGCGCAGGGGCGAGGCGACCTGCTGCGCATCGCCATGAACGATCGCATCCATCAGCCTTATCGGGCGCTGATCTGCCCGCTGCTTGACCGGCTTCTGCCCCTGGCCGGAGAGAACGGCATTCTCGGCGCGGCATTGAGTGGGGCCGGTCCCTCCGTTCTGGTAGTGGTCGAAAGCGAGGACAGCCTGGAGCACGCCACATTCGCGGTTCTCGCCGCAGTAGAGGATTTGCCTCTGCCTGCGCTGCAGGTCTGCCGCTTTCTGGGGGCTGGAACAAGCGTTGTGACTGGCAAATCAAGTGAGCCGAGCTGTGTTCACTCATGCGATGAGAGCCCGGAGCAGCAATGAAAAGGTTGTCATTGGGGTAATCATTGTCCGGCAGCGTTACCTTTCTCACTAATCACCCATTCGTGATTACCTTGCAACATTACCTAAGATTCCTTGCTATTCAAGCATTTAACCAATAAATTCGCAGCGTGGGCAGTTCTGGGGGAGGGCTGCTCTAGCGCCCGTGATCCTTATAGGATCCGGGCGCTTCTATTTGCCCGCAAAATGCCTCTAGGCCGCGGTTCTTTTTGGGGGATTTACGGGCAGGCGAGAGGGAAAACGTGTGTTTGCCGCCGGGGAGCGAGTTGCGACTTTCCCACAAGATGGCGCATCCTATAGGGGTGCGGTTGCAGGTACACTTGAATTGCAGAGCGGTAGGCGCGAGGAGGATCATGGCTGGTGCGGGAGTTTTGGAAGTCAACGATGCAACGTTCGAACAGGAAGTGCTCAAGAGCGAGCAACCGGTTCTGGTGGATTTTTGGGCGGCGTGGTGCGGCCCCTGCAAGGCCATCGCGCCGGCAGTGGATGCGATAGCCGCGAAATTTGCCGGCCAGTTGAAGGTCACCAAGGTGAACGTGGACCAGAACGGCGCAACGCCGTCGCGCTATGGGATTCGCGGCATTCCGGCGCTGCTCTTGTTCAAGGGCGGGAAAGTCGTCGATCAGATTGTGGGCTACGTTCCGCAGGACGTGATCGAAGAGAAGGTGCAGCGCGTGGTTGCTGCGGGCGCGACACAGGCGCAATAATTCTGCTGAATTGTTGAATCAAGAGGCCCGGCCATGTGCCGGGCTTCTTTATGCGCCGAGCTCCTCGTTCTTGGAACCTTTCCAAGAACTGGAAGTTGCCCACTTCCAACCAGCTACAAACGCTCCGTGCCCTATCCATTCGCGTCTTTTGCGAATGGGTGGGAGACCACAAAACCTCAACCGGCCCTCCTTGAACTCGGTATTTGGACAGGTTCTTAGTATCCGGAAGGCGCTGCCGCTGCGAGGGATGGCGAGATTGGTTCCGGGCTGAGGCGTTTGCGGCAGTCTTCGAGCATCGATTCGGTGCGCGTGGCGCCCACGCGGCTGACGCCGATTGCGCGCACCGCCAGCAGGGCATCGAGATCGCGAATGCCGCCGGCGGCCTTGACCTGCACGTGCGGCGGCGAGTGTTTGCGCATGAGTTCGAGATCGGCGTGGGTTGCGCCAGTGGGTGCGTAACCGGTTGAGGTCTTTACCCAGTCGGCGCCGACCTCGGCGCAGATCTCGCACAGGCGGATCTTGGCGGCATCATCGAGATACGCATTTTCAAAGATGACTTTGATCTTCGCGCCGCCTGCATGAACGGCGTCGGCGAGCGCGGCGAGTTCGTTGCGCACGTAGGTCCAGTCGCCGCTGCGGGCTTTGCTGATGTTGATCACTGCGTCGAGTTCCTGGCCTCCGTCTTTGAGGGCCTGGCTGACTTCGGCGAGCTTGATTGCGGTGGTGTGGCCGCCGTGGGGAAAGCCGATGGTGGTGCTGGCGTTGACGGTGGTTCCGGCAAGCAGAGCCGCGCAGCGGGCCAGGGCGTAGGGCAGAATGCACACGCTGGCTACGTTGTAACGGATGGCGAGAGCGCAGCCTTCTTCGAGCTCGGGCGTGGTGAGGGTGGGGTTCAGCAGCGAGTGGTCGATCATTTTGGCGATGGAGGCGTAATCGTAGGGTTGGGTCATTTCGAGTCTCCGGGTTCGAGGTGGGCCGCTTTGAAAGGGCACGGCTTCAGCCGTGCCGCAAGCCAGAAGGAATAGTGTTCAGGGCTTTAGCCCTGGATGTAGTTTATTCCTGCCTACCCGGCATTCCCTCGGTGGCTAAAGCCGTGCTCCTTTTGCGCTCTGATCGGCACGGCTGAAGCCGTGTCCTTTCAAAGTTCGCCAAGCTCCCTTCTGCTCTCCGGCCACGGCTACCGGTACTTGCGCAGCACGCCGAGCACCCGGCCCTGGATCATTACCTCGGAAGCTTTGACGTAGATCGGCTCCATCTCGATGTTTGCCGGCTGCAGGCGGACCTGGCTGCCTTCGTTGTAAAAGCGCTTGAGCGTGGTTTCGGCGCCGTGCACCAGGGCGACGACGATCTCTCCCTGGCGGGCGGTGCGGGTGCGCTCCACGAGAACGTAATCGCCGCTGATGATGTGCTCGTCGCGCATGGAGTCGCCGCGGACCTCAAGGGCAAAGACGTCGCGGTTGCCCACCACGTCGTGCAGCGAGATGGTCTCCTCGGTCTCGGAAGCCTCAACCGGCTGACCGGCGGCGATGCGCCCTGCCAGCGGCAGGCGGTCGCTGGTGCGGGTACGCGTTCCCGGGGGCAGCACGTCAATGGAGCGGCTGCGATTGTGCACGCGGTCGAGCAGCCCCTTCTTTTCCAGGTTGGTAATGTGCTTATGCACGGTGGCCAGGCTTTTCAGCCCCATCCCGCGCGCAATCTCCTCAAACGACGGGGAGTAGCCGTTGCGGGTCACGAACGACTCCAGAAAGTCGAGAATCTCTTTTTGCCTTCGGGTAACAGCCATGGGTCGCATTATAGCGAATAAAAAGCGAACCATGTCAACTATTTTTTCGCTCGTTGTTCGCGAAGGTTCCCAGGTTGGAAAATGTTGCGGCTGCCCTTATACCGAAGCCGGGCATGGTGCGCCTGAGCGCTGGATTCTTCGCAATCCGCGGCACAGGTGATTACGAGGCCTGTCACCGGGGAAAGATGCGGTATTCCACGCTCAGCCGATTGTGGCGCATGCCAGGGCGCGTGTGGGTGCGGTGCAGGACGCTGTTCCGGAAAACCAGCCCGTCGCCGAATTCGAGCACGGGCGCACGGAATTCCCGCTTTGGAAATCGCTTGCGCAGGTCAGCGTCATTCAACTCGGAGAAGTGCAGCAGGCCCGACTGGGGGCGGCAAATGAATTCCAGACTGGGGCTATGTTCTCCACAGGGGTTCAGCGGAATCCAGCAAGTCAGCAACTCGGTCATCGCCGCCGCCAGGCCCGGCTCCGGAGGAAAACGGACGCCCAACGCTCCGTCCTGGTGCCAGTCCTGGGGATGGTACGGCCGCGCCGGAGCCTGGCTTGGGGCAAACTTCTTGCGCACCCAGGATTCTTCCATGTTGCAGGTCCACTCTTCTCCCATTGCGGCGGAGAACATGGTTTCAAGACCCGGCGCGGAAAGCGGCGCACACAGCTGGTCCACATCGTCGCAACCGAATTCCAGCAGCGACCGAAGGAGCAGGGAATGGGAGAACCGGTTGAACCGGTAATGATCTTTGGGCGGCTCGCCGCGTTCGATTCGCGCGAAGCAGCGTTCCGCAGCCTCTTTCAGCACGGTCAACGAATCCTTTTCGAAGACATCTCGAAGCAGGACAATGCCTAGTTGCCGCAATTCGGTCGCTGCATCGGCGGTGGGCACGCGGAGGCTCTCTTCTTTTCAGACTCGGAATCCCTCAGATTGTACGGGTTCCGGCGATACGGAGAAGACGGCAAGTCAGCCCGGCTCAGCGGGAAGTCAAGTTAGCCCTGGGACGATGGAACTCGGCTCATCTTCGGCGCCACGGATCGAGCAATTGCTCATTCGACTGGAGTTGCTATCTCGGCAACCTCGAAAAAAGGCCGTATTGGATTGCACTAATGCTCGGGAAGGATTGTGCCGATGGTGGGTGGTAAGGGTTCGAGCGCGCTCTTTCTGCGCCCCGACCGCATGAGGATCGATGATTTCACTGAAAAAGTATCTTGATTCCGCCCAGATCTCTCCAGAAGAAACGGATACTCCATCCCTTGACGGGGCGCCCGGGGCGATTCGTGAAAAGGACGAGGGGGCTCTCCTTGCGGTGGCCATTGCCGCATATCAATCCGCATTGCGCGAGATGGGAGCCTGCAGCGTGGAAGCCTGTCCGGCGTTGGGGCCGGGACTGATGAAGAGCCTTGCCAAGCTCGGCGAGAAGCTCTCCTGCGAAACCACCCGGGCGACGCTGGAGGCAACGGAGAAGAATGTCCAGGAGCACTTGCAGGAGTGGGGCCGGAGCACCGCGACGCACTACCGGCAGCAGACAGCCGACGTAAAAGACCTGCTGATCGTGATGGCGCGAACGGCCGAATCCGTGGGCGAACGCGACCAGCGCTGTGCCGGGCAGCTCAGGGAAGTGACCTCGCGGCTGAAGGCAATTGCCAGCCTCGAGGACCTGACCCAGATCCGCTCGTCGATTGAAAAGAGCGCCGCGGATCTGAAGACGTCGGTGGACAGAATGGCGTCCGAAGGCAAGCAGGCGATTGCCGCGCTGCGCGCTGAAGTCTCCTGCTACCAGACCAAACTGGAAGAAGCCGAGGAACTGGCCTCAAAAGATGCCCTTACCGGGATGCGCAACCGATCCTGGGTAGAGAACGAGATTGAGCGCCGCATTCGCGCCGGCAGCCCGTTCTCTGTTGCTATTGTGGACGTCGACGACTTCAAGAATGTGAACGACGTGCATGGTCACCTGGTGGGCGACGACCTGCTGCGGCAGTTTGCCGGGGAGCTGAAATCGGCCTGCCGGTCAACGGATGTGAATGGCCGCTGGGGCGGGGACGAATTCATCCTCGTGCTCGGCTCCCGGCTTGGCGAAGCCGAAACGCAGATTGAACGGCTGCGGGACTGGGTCTGCGGCAGTTATCCCGTGCAGACCAGGAACGGCCCCATGAAGCTGAAACTGGAGGCATCAATCGGCTTGGCGGAGTACAGACCGGGAGAGAGAAGGAACGACCTGCTGGCGCGTGCCGACGCCGCGATGTATGCGCGCAAATCGGCCGCGCGGGCGGGTGGAGCGGGCGGTCGGCGCTAAACGTGCGTTCAATCCGCGGGGCAGCGATTTCGCAGGGAATGCCCGTCCTGCTCTTTATGAGAGATTCAGAAGTTTGGAATCTGTCCAAATACCGAGTTCAAGGATCGGCGGTTGAGGTTCCGTGGTCTCCCACCCATTCCTAAAAAAACGCGAGTGGACGGGGCACGGACGCCATTGGGTCCAGCGCGTTGTAGCTGGTTGGAAGTGGGCAAATCCCGGTTCTTGGACAGTTTCTTGGAGGCTTCGCAATTGTAAGAAATCCCCAAGAGGGGCCTGCCTCGAAGCGGGGCGACGCTGGAGCAATCGCCGCCCAAATCAGGACCGGTTTCTCACAATCTTCCATTCCAGGAATCGTCTCACAAATTATCTCCCATTCATTCTTGAGTTTTCTCTCCCCCCGATGGACTGTGGAGGTGGGTCCTTCATTAGTCTCCGCTTAGGTGAGCAGCCGCTGGTGGGGCTGTGGGATGCAGGCAAGCAGCGCAGATTGGGAATGTCTCTCGAGAGAAGGATTGCCATGAGGATACTGATTGCCGAAGACGACAAAGCGCTGGGGCTGTTTTTGACGCGGGGCCTGGAGACTGAGGGGCACAGAATTCATGTGGTCTGCGACGGCGAGCAGGCCGTGGAGGCATTCCGGAAACAGATGCCGGATTTGACCATTCTGGACTTGAACCTGCCGGTCAAGGATGGGGAGCAGGTGCTCAAGGAAGTGCGGGCGCTGGACGCCGATCTTCCGGTGCTGGTGCTGACCGCCCGGCAGGAGGTGGACACGCGCGTGCGATGCCTCGATCTGGGCGCCGACGACCTGATGGTCAAGCCCTTCAGCCTGCATGAGCTGCGGGCCCGCTGCCGGGCCTTGTTGCGGCGCAAGCGGGAGGCCCGGCTGCAGTTGCGCGCCGGCGACCTGGAACTGGATCGGCTGGACCATACGGCCCGGCGCGGAGCGCTCTCGATTGTGCTGACCAACAAGGAGTTCTCCCTGCTTGAGCACCTCATGCTCAATCGCGGGCAGTGCGTCTCGCGGGTGGAACTGCTGGATGCGGTGTGGAACCTGGAACCCGCGCAGACCACCAACATCGTGGATGTCTATATCAATTACCTGCGTCGCAAGCTCAACGATCCTCCCCCGGGCCTGCTCATCCGGACCGTGCGCGGCCACGGATATATTGTTCCCGCGGAAGCCGATGCGGAACCAGTCCTCGTTGTCCCCGAAGGTCTGGCGCCAATTCCGACGCGGATTGCAGCGGCTGGTCTGATTTCCGAATTGCTTTAGTCCTTTTCTTTTCGCTTGCCAAGGAGACAATCGATGCAGCCAGCTCCAGTTCCTTTGCTTCCTTTTGCTTCCCGCGCCCGGACGCGCACCGCGCTGATAGCCAGCGCCGACTCGAGCTTTCGTCAAAGGCTCTCCGAGATACTCACCGGTTTGCGCTGGCAGGTGCGCGAGGCGGAGGGCGGCGCGCAGGCATGGAAGGAGGCCGAATTGGCGGTTCCCGAGGCAGTAATTGTCGACTCCTGGCTGCCGGATCTCGATCTGGCCGAGTTTCTCGCCGATTTCCGCGGCCGGTTTCCGCAGGTGGACCTGGTAACCGCTTCTGGCCTGAGCGACGAAGAAGGCCGGCGTGGCCCCTACCGCCAGGAGCTGCTCTATGCCCTGCGCCGGTCGCAGGATACCGACACGGCAATCTGGAACGCTGGGCCGGCGCTGACCGCTTATGGGGCCGCATCGTCGCAAATCGATGCATCGGCTCAAGCGACGCCGGCTCCGCCGCAGCAGGTCCAGAACTCCCCCGCGCTGCAAGGCGTCGTCGTCCCCGTCTGGCCTCAAACAAGTCTGGTGAAAACGGTACCGATCCGCGCCGAAACTCCCAGGCCGTCCCCGGTCCAAGCTGGCGAGCAGAAGACCGTGGACCGGCTTCCCGAGCTGATCGGGAATGCTGCCTGCATGCTTGAGGTCAGCCGCCGCATCCGCCTGGTTGCCCAGCGCATGACACCGGTGCTCATCGAAGGTCCCACGGGATCTGGCAAGGAGCTGGTGGCCGAGGGCTTGCACCGTCTCTCAGCGAGGAGTAAAAAGCCTTTTGTTGCTATCAATTGCGCAGCCATTCCTGAAGCTCTGCTTGAAGCCGAACTCTTCGGGCATACACGGGGCGCTTTCACGGGCGCGGTGCATGGGCGAGTGGGGCGAATCGAGTCCGCCGACGGGGGAACGCTGTTTCTGGATGAGATTGGCGAGATGCCGCTTGCCTTGCAATCCAAGCTGCTGCGCTTTGTGGAATGCAGCGAGTTGCAGCGCGTGGGAGACAACGAGACGGTCAAGGTGGATGTCCGGATTGTGGCAGCCACGCACCGCCCGCTGGCGGAGCACACCAAGGCCGGCACCTTTCGCGCCGATCTTTATTACCGGCTAGCGGTTTTTTTGATCCGTACGCCGTCGCTGCTGGAGCACATGGAGGACCTCGCCCTCCTGGTGGAGCACTTTCTGCAGAAAATGGGCCGGGAGGCTCCGATCAAGCGCATCGAGCAGCCCGCTATGGCCAAGCTCGCCGCGCACGGATGGCCGGGGAATGTCCGCGAACTCGAACACGTGCTGGAGCGGGCCGCCATCCTGGCAGGGGACGAGCCTTTGCTGACTGTGCAGGAGATCGACTTTGGAAGCGCAGTGAATTGAACCAGCCACGAATGAACCGGGCGCGAATGAATCGGACCCGATTGAAACAGAATCGGCGGAGGGCAGGATGAGCATGGAGATCGATACCAGGCTGAGCGATCAGATCGAACGCTATCTGGACGTGGCCACCAGCCAGATCAAGCTGACCGCGGCCAACATGGCCAACGTGGACACGCCCGGCTACCGCACGGTGGGGCTGGACTTTGAGGCGGAGATGCGCGACGCCATGCAAGGCGTGGTCCAGGGAATGCCGGCATCGCCGCCGCGGGTTCGGCAAGTGGACGGGCTGATTGCGCGTCCCGATGACAACAACGTGTCGATGGACCGCGAAGGCCTGAACCTGGCCGAGGCGCAATTGAAGTTCAAGGTGGGCGTGGCTCTGCTGCGAACGGAAAACCAGACGGTGATGGACGCCATTCACGCCGACAAGTAGGGGCTCTTGACAAGTAGGTGTTCCTGAAAGGATCAGAACAATGAATCTGTTTGCAACAATGGAAACCTCGGGCGGCGCCATGCAGGCCGAACGCATGCGCGCGGAAGTGGTGGCGGCAAACATGGCCAATGCGGAGACGACGCGCACTGCTTCGGGAGGCCCCTACAAGCGTCAGCATGTGGTGTTTGCTGCCAATCAGCCGGAATCGGGGTTTCTGAGCGCCATGAACGCGGCATCCGGGGGGGCGGGGGCCGGCTTGCTGGCCGCGGCGGCCTTGCCTACCCTGAGTCTGCCTGGATCGGGAGCCGTTGCCCCCGGAGTGCACATCGCGCAGGTGGTCGAAGACCCGGCGCCCCCGCTCAAGCGTTACGACCCCGGCCATCCGGACGCGGGGCCGGATGGGTATGTCTCGTATCCGGACATTAATCCCCTCACAGAGATGGTGGACCTGATGGGGGCGACACGTGCATATGGTCTTAACAGTTCCGCCGTGCAGGCCGAGAAGGGCATGATCACGTCGGCGCTGGAGATCGCCAAGTCGTAGCCGGGGATTGCCGCCCGAGAGGCCGCACCGACCGATTCCGCGATGAGAGGTGAGAGATTCGATGCTACCGATCCTGAATTCGATCGCCGCCGCAGTTCCCGGATTGTCCGGAGTGGGCGGGGGCCTGCCATCGCTACCTTCTTCCGCCGGCCAGGCTGCTGCGCCGGCCCCGTTCAGCGACCTTTTGACGGACGCGGTGGGACAGGTGAATCAGCTTGAGGACCAGGCCACGACGGCGGTCACGGGGCTGATGACCGGCAGCGGAGTGGATGTGCACCAGGCGATGATTGCCACACAAAAGGCGAGCATGGCCTTCGAGTTGACGCTGGCGGTGCGCAACAAGGCGGTGCAGGCCTACCAGTCGGTGATCGGGATGCAGTTCTAGAACCTGTCCAGAAACCGGGCTCAAGGGGGCGATTGAGGTTTGTGGTCTCCCACCCAATCGCAAAAGACGCGATTGGATGGGGCACGAAGCGTTTGTGCCGGGTTGGAAGTGGCAAACCAATTTTTGGGACAGGTTCTTAGGGACTTCCAGCGGGTTTCAAGAGAGATTGGCAAGTTAGACCCCGCTGCGCGGGGACATCAAATCAGCGAGTTGGCGGGGCACCTGAACAATGGCCATGGCAACACAGTTGGAGAAAAGCGCGTCGCCCATGTCTGGGCAGCTTCAGTGGACGGACCGGCTGGCGGGGTTGTGGGATGTCGCGCGCGTTCGCTGGGCTACCATGCAGCCTGTGCAGCGGCGCTGGGCGCTGGCGACTGCGGCGTTGCTCGCGGCACTGATTGGCGGCCTGCTCTGGTACGGGCTGCGCACCGACTGGCGTACGCTGTATGCGGACCTGGACCCCGAAGATGCTCGCCAGACCGGGCAGATTCTGGCGCAGGCGCTGATTCCGTACGACGCCACTGCCGGAGGGAGCATCCTGGTTCCGGCCGACCAACTGGACAAGGCCCGGCTGGCAACCGCGGCCAAGGGCGGCATCAAGAGCGGGCGGATGGGCTTCGAGATCTTCGACAAGCCCAACTGGGTGGGTTCGGAGTTCGACGAACAGGTGAACTACCAGCGGGCGCTCGAGGGAGAGCTGGAACATACCGTTGGATCTCTTGCCGATGTGGAGTCGGCGCGGGTTCACCTGGTCATGCCGCACGACTCGCTGTTCCGCGAGCAGGAGCGCCCCGCCAAAGCCTCGGTGGTGCTGAAGCTGCGCCATCGCAACCTTGCCGAAGGTGAACCGGACTCGATTCGCAACCTGGTCTCCTCGGCCGTGGACGGGCTGACGCCCGACCGGGTGGTGCTGGTGGATGCGGCCGGTCATCTGTCTCTGGGGCCGAAGAGCGCCGACGCCGAGCGTCTGACCGCCGAAGAGGCCCTGGAAGAGAAGCTGGTATCGACGCTGGAGCCGGTGACGGGGGTAGGCAATGTGCGCGCTTCGGTGACGCTCGATTACGATGCATCGTCAACCGACGAAACTAAAGAGACCTACGATCCGGATCAGACGGTCACGCTCTCGATGCAGCGCACGGAGCAGTCGGCGGGCCCGCAGCCGGTAGCCGCCGGGGTTCCGGGGACGGCCTCGAATGCGCCCAACTCCCAGGCATTGCCGGTTTATCCGCAACAGACCACGCCCCCGCAGACGGCCAAGACGGAGTCGGGGACGTATGGCGCCTCGAAGACCGTTCGCCATGTGATGGAGAATCCCGGGCGGGTGCGGCGCTTGACCGCGGCCATTGTGGTCAACGACCGGCTGGCGCAGATGGCTTCCAAGGGCAAGGCGGCGCAGTGGCAGCCGCGCTCTGCCGATGAGCTGCGCGAGCTGACCGCGCTGGCGCAGGCGGCGGTGGGGTTCGACACACAACGCGGAGACATGCTGACCGTCCAGGATCTGGCCTTCGAGGAGAATCGTACCGCGCAGGCGGCATCGCTGCCGGTCCAGGTGCTGGCCACGGCGGAGAACTCGCCGGTGCTGGTGAAGTACGCAGCCTTGATGGGCGGCTTGCTGGTGGTGGTTGCCTTTGGCGTGCGCCCGGCCTTGCGCCACGCGCGGTCGCAGCCCGTAGTCTTGGCCAGTACCGCCGGCAAGGAGCTGGCGGCCGGAGTGACGGCTGCGTCATCGCCGACCTTGAAGGCTCCGGAGCCGGTTGAGATGGACCCTGAGCGGCTGCGGGTGCAGGAGATCTTCGATCAGGTGAGCGGGCATTTGAGACGGGAACCGACGCAGAGTTCCAGATTGCTGCAAAGCTGGATTCACACCGACTAGCGCGGATTGTGGATGAAGGATTGAATGGGCTGGGCGAAAAACCCGGTCTCCCACCCATTGCAATGAACCCACAACGGGTGGAGCACGGAAGAGAAATCTTCCCATCAGAAAAGGGTACCCCTTGGCCGAACAGGAAAACGCGAACGGGCAGGCACGGCAACGCAAGTCGGACGGTCTGTCCGGTGTGCGCAAGGCCGCCATTCTGCTGGTGGCGGTGGGTGAGGAACTGGCGGGGGAGATCCTGCGCGCCTTGCCGGAAGCGGATATCCAGCAACTGACCGAGGAACTGGCCGAACTGAAAGGGATCGCGCCGGATCTTTCGGCTGAGGTGCTGGAGGATTTCTGGCAGCTTCTCGAGACGCAGGGATTTGTGATGCACGGGGGGCTGGACTACGCCAGCCGCCTGCTGATGGAGACCTTCGGCAAGGAGCGCGCCGACGATCTGCTGATGCAGGTGCGGCGCTCGCAGGAGGCCGCGCAGGGCAATCTTGCCAAACTGCAGCGCACCGACCCGCAGCAACTGGGCAAACTGCTTGACTCCGAGCATCCGCAGACCATTGCGCTGGTGCTGGCCCACCTGGACCCCAAGCGGGCGTCGCAGGTTCTTGACAACCTGAGCGAAGATCACAAGGTGGTGTCGATTCAGCGCCTGGCGGAGATGCGGCAATTCTCTCCGGAGATGGCGCAGAAAGTGGCCCACATTCTGCACCGGCGCCTGGAGAGCATGGGCGACACGGCGCGCAAAAGCTACTCCGGATTCAAGGCGGTGGCAGACCTGCTGAACCGCGTCAACGCCGAGGAAGCAAAGAAGATTCTGGAGGCAATCGAAGAAGGGCAGCCGGAGCTGGCGCTGAGCATCCGCAACCTGATGTTTACCTTTGAAGATCTGGTGACGGTACCTCCGGCTACCATTCGCGAGATCGTGGGCGGGGTGGACAAGCGGCAACTGGCCTTGGCGCTGCGCGGGGCCAATGACGATTTGCGTGCCCAGATCTTCAAGTCGATGAGTTCGCGGGCGGTGGAGATGCTGAAGGAAGACATGGAAGTGCTGGGCCCGGTGCGTTCGCGCGAGGTGGCCCAGGCGCAACAGGAGATCCTCAACCTGGCCCGGCGCATGGAGGCCGAGGGCAAGGTGGTTCTGAAACTTGAGACCGGGGATGAGATGCTGGCGTGAAAGGCGAGATGACAGGTTACAGATGACAGGTTACAGATGACAGGCGACAGGTCGCCAAAGATCGCCTGCGAGCCATCCCCAAGAACGAACAGATCCTGGCCGCCACATTGAAACTGTCATCTGTAACCTGTCAACTGTCATCCGAAGGGAGACTTCTTGCAGCAGGCGGGATCGGCGATGAAAAACGCGGCATCTGGACACTTCGAGCTGTTTCAGTATCCGGCAGGACCGGGCGCGCCGCCCGAGCCCGCGTGGGAAGGTTGGGGAACGCTGCCCGAAACGGGAGAAACGGGTGTCGAACCGCACGCCGATGACCCTCTCAAAGCGGCGGCGGAGGCGGCAATCCGCCTGGAGTTCGACCAGCGGCTTGCCGAGGAGACACGCAGGGCTTTCGAGGCGGGGCGTGAGCAGGGCAGGCAGGAGGGGCGGCAGGCGGAGCGCGCTGCGCACGCTGCGGCACTGTCCGCCGCGTCCCTTGAACGTCAACGCCAGGCCGCCGACCTGATTCAGAGCTTCGCCCAGGAGCGGGACCGGTTTCTCCACGCCGTGGAGCGCGAGGTCGTGGAACTGGCCCTGGCGGTGGCTGCGCGCATCCTCCGCCGCGAAGCGCAGATGGACCCGCTGCTGCTGACCGGGGCGGTCCGGGTTGCGTTGGGGCAGCTCTCGGGGTCAACCCAGGTGAAACTGCGCGTGCCTCCCTCCGAACTCGACTTGTGGACCGAGGCCATGGCGCTGGTTCCCAACCTGGCACTCAAGCCGACCGTCGTGCCGGGAGAGGGAATGCGGTTGGGCGACTGCGTGGTCGAAACGGAACTCGGATCGGTCGACCTGGGAATCCGCTCGCAACTGGGAGAGATTGAGCGCGGCTTCTTCGATCGCGCCGTGGGATCGATGGCCGAGCCCGCCGTCGCCGCACGGCCAACTCTGAACGCGAGGCCGGACGCACAATCGTGAGAACGCACGAGTCACAGTCCCGCCCGCTGCTGGGAAGCTACTTTGCCCGCCTCCATCGCGGCCAGCCGTGGCGATGGCGCGGGCACGTGCTCGAATCGGTGAGCCAGACGATTGAATCCGCGGGGCCATTGGCGTCAGTGGGCGAGTGCTGCGAGATTCTCGACCAGTTTGGAAAGCCTCATCTGGCTGAGGTGATCGGGTTCCGCGGGTCGAATCTTCTGTCGATGCCGGTCGAGACCACGGAAGGCATTCGCTTTGGCGATGTGGTGTCGGCGCTGGGAGTGACGCCTGGGATCGAGGTCGGCCCGGCATTGATGGGCCGGGTGTTGAATGCCGCGGGGAAGCCGATTGACGAAGGCCGCCCGCCGGCTGTAACGCAGACCTTGCCGTTGGATGGCGTCGTCCGTTCGCCGCTCGACCGCGTTCCGATTCGCACCGCGCTTGGTACCGGCATTCGCGTGCTCGACGGGTTGCTGACCGTAGGCCGAGGGCAGCGCGTGGGCATCTTCGGCGGGTCGGGGGTGGGGAAAAGCACGCTGATCGGAATGATGACGCGCAACACCGAGGCCGACGTGACGGTGGTTGGGCTGGTGGGCGAGCGCGGCCGCGAGGTGGTCGAGTTTCTCGATGACTCGCTGGGCGACGAAGGCCGGGCGCGTTCCGTGGTGATCGTCTCCACTTCCGATCAGTCGCCGTTAATGCGCATGAGGGCCGCGCTGGCTGCAACCACTGTTGCCGAGTCCTTTGCCGCGCAGGGCAAGCATGTCTTGCTGGTGCTCGATTCTCTGACCCGCTTCGCCATGGCGGCCCGCGAGATTGGCCTCGCCGCCGGCGAGCCTCCTACCGCGAAAGGATACACCCCTTCGGTTTTCACCCGGCTGGCCAAGCTGGTGGAACGCAGCGGGCAGTTTCGCGTGGGATCGATTACCGCTTTCTATACGGTCCTGATGGAGGGAGACGACCAGCAGGACCCGCTGGTGGATGCGGTGCGGTCGCTGCTCGACGGGCACATTGTGCTGTCGCGGGCGCTGGCCGCGGAGGGCTGGTATCCTCCGGTCGCTGTGCTTGACTCGATCAGCCGCCTCATGCCGGCGGTAACCGAGCCGAGTCATCGCGAGGACGCGGCGCTGATGCGGAAGCTGATGGCGGTCTACGCCCGATCCGAGGACCTGGTGCGCATTGGCGCTTACAAGGCGGGCGCGGACCCGGATCTCGATCGCGCCTTGCGGGCCCGCGGAGCGCTGCGGGCCTTTGTAACCCAAGAATCGCACGAGCATGTGCGTTTTGTTGATTGCGTGCGCCGGTTGGCCGCGCTGGCGGCGGAGGTCTAGCCGATGGCAGTCTCTCGTGCGCTGCGCAGGCTGCTGCGCATTCGCGAATTGGAAGAGGAACAGGGCCGCATTGCTCTTGAGGCGGCAGTGGGAGAGTTCAGCCGGCTCAAGAACGCGCTGGGCGCAACGGTCGAGCGGGGGCGGAACGGGCGGCTGCTGGTGGGTTCGAGCGCCGTGAGCGGGGAATTCACTGACCGGCTGGCGGGCCTGGAGGAAACTCGCGCGGCGGAACGGCTGGCCGCGGCGCTGACTCCCAGAATCGCGGATGCGGACGAGGAAGTGACCAACCTGCGCGAGGACTATCTGGCCAAAAGGGTAGAGCGGCGCCAGGCCGAGACGCTGATCCAGGAGGCCGAGGCCCGGGACGCGCTGGACGCAGATAGAAAGAGCCAGCAGGCCCTCGACGACTGGTTCCGCAACCGTCTGCATCGGGTTGGATTGGAAGCTCGGGTTTCGCGCGGGGGTGCGCCGGCTACGGCGCTGGACAACCACGCGGCCGAAAGGGAATCGGACGATGAGCAGGAAACTTGAGAGAAAATCCATAGATGGCCCGCCTTTGAGTCCGGATTCGGACGAATGATTCCCGTTTGTGACAATGCTCTAACCGGCCCGCTCCTCAATTGGCACTTTATCTGCATGACTCCAGCGCATGACGGTCGCCGCGAGAATCGAGATTCAGGTTACAGGGAATTCAGGGCCAGCATCAGGGGCAGGCCTGACGCACGTTTCAGGCAAGACGCCTGACGCGGAGAGCTTTCGTTCGAGCTGGCAGGAACAACTGGCTTCATTGGTCGGGGGCGCGGATGCCCGCAGCGCCGACCTCGATAATCAGGAGGGTTCGGCAGAAGAGGCCGGCGCCGGCAACTCGCATCCGTCGATGGCTGGATTGACAGAGCGATGGATGTCGGTTGGAGCCCGTCTAGGTGCGCAGGGTCAGGCAGCGGCTGGCCGGCCTGGGATCGTCGCAGGCGATGCAAACCCGACTGCTGGAACTGGAGTCATCGCTTCACAGAAGAACATGACGAAAGCGCCGGCCGTCGATCCCGCCAGGATCGAGTTGAGTCCGCCCGGCGGTTCAGAAAAATCGGACCGGCCAGCCAAGGGCGAAGACAAAAAGGCAGCGGACGACCCGAAAGGTGCCGTTGCGGGAAGGGTAAGCCCCGGAGCCACATTGTCATCGCAAATCCCGGCCGGTGAGGTTCGAATCCTTGCCGAGACCCCGATCAACCCAGCGAAGGCGGAGATTCGTACTTCGTCCTCGAACACCAATCTGTCCGGCCTGTTCACGGCCGGCCCCATGAGCGATTCACCTCTGGCCGCATCCCGCGGTGCTGCGGCAAGTGGGGGCGCTGCAACTGAAGCGATCCCCCAGTCGAGACCGGCGGAGATGCATTTGGCACGTGAATCGGAATCGGGATCGCCGGGCAGCATGACCATTGCCGCGCAGGATTCGAACGGAATCCAAGCACCGCCAAACTCGATTGACGAAAAAACAGCCTACACCGCAACTGCGGGTGAAGCTTCAAAGAGCAGCGCAGCGGAGGCGCAGGCTGGCCAGATGAGCGTCGGGTCCCTTACGAAGGGCGCTGAATCCAATGACACATTGTCTGCAAGCGCCGGCGCGGCGGGGCTCGACGCAGCCCGCGAATCGGGCGCTCAGGGCAATCCACCCCCTGCCGCGGAGCTGAACCAGGCGAACACGGGATTGAGCGCGCGCGGTACGGCTTCGGTGCAAGGCGTGAAGCGAACCCAGCACGCCGCGGGGACAATCGCCGCGGCAACCAACACGGACCGGATCGGACCCGGCCAGGCGCAATTCGCTGCCACGCCGGCAGACGCTGCGGCAATGGTCCGCGATCCAGCGGGCGGGCGAGAGCTGAACAATCTGTCCCCTGGCGGAGTGGCCGCGGGCGCGCCTGCGCTTCGCGAGACGTTTGCGGCGCTCGATAGCGACGCTGCTCCCGGCGCGCTCACCTGGACCCATGCCGGCGCGCGCCAGGCCGAGGCTGGATTCCAGGACCCCACGCTTGGTTGGATCGGTGTGCGCGCGGATCGAGACGGCGGTGGCATCCATGCTTCCCTGGTTCCGGGCTCGGTGGAAGCAGCCGCGGAACTCGGCAGCCATCTGGACGGCTTGAATGGCTATCTGGCGGCGCAGCACACCCCGGTTGAATCGCTGCGGATGGCGGCGCCGGAGGGAAACCTTTCGGGCGCCGGCGCTCAGCAGAATTTGGAACATGGAACAGGACAAGGAACTGGCCAGGGCGATCACCCAGGCGCGGGTCAGAATTCCCGGCAAAGCCATGCGGATGTGCAGCCGGCAGGTGCGATTGACGGCTCCCAGAGAACAACTGCTTCTGTCCATTTGGATCAACCAATTTCTGTGGACTCGGCGGCGCAGGCGCAACGGAGCGGGGGAACTTACATCTCGGTCGTGGCGTGACGCGGCTTTGGGAATCGTTAGCAGCCTGTGGTGAAATTCAGGTTTTGAAAGGGCACGACTTTAGTCGTGCCGCAAACGATCGAAAAAAACGATGGGCTTTAGCCCCTGAGGGATGCTTTCAGACAATTTGGACTTCACCAAGGGCTTTTAGCAGGCAAAAGGAAAGGGAACAATGGCGGCAATGGCAGGAATCTTGAATCACCAGATGACGGCGGGGCAGACGCTGACGGCGAAGGGCGCGAATCCCATGGATACTTCTACGGCGGGAACGGGCGCGGCGAGCGGCACGAGCAGCACGGACGATTCGGCTGGCAATTCCGCGACTATCTCGGCAAACGATTTTCTCACCCTGCTGGTGACCGAGATGCAGAACCAGGACCCGACGGCGCAGACCGATCCCAATGAGTACATCAACCAGCTTGTGCAGGTAAACAGCCTGGAGCAGCTGATCGACATTAACCAAAACCTGACGACGGCGATCGGGGGTTCGGGCAGCACTTCGAGCGGAAGCGCAGGCACTCCGACCGGCGGTGCGACGCCCAGCGTGACCGGCGCAAGCCCCGCTGCCGCAACCACGGCGGGGGACTCGGCAATGGTGCACAAGGCGGGCGCGCTGACCGCAACAGTCGGCCCGCCTGCAACCGCCAAGCCAGGATCGTCAACGGTCGCGGCCATCAGCCAGTTTGCTCAATCGGTGAACGCCAAGCGCGCGCCGGGAAACCTCAGCGTCCCTGCCGCGACGCCGGCCTCCCACAGCGTCGGTCATGCTCTGGACGGTCATTCCCATGGGACGGGGATTCCGGGCAGGTAAGCCGGAATCCCGAAAGAAGCTTGTTTAACCCTGGCCAGAAGGGCCGCGAAACTGAAAAGAGGAGATTCACAATGCCAAGTTTTTATATTCCACTGAGCGGCTTGGACGCCGATTCGACGGCTCTAAACACCATCGCCAACAACCTGGCCAACATGAATACCAACGGCTTCAAATCGCAGACCACCAACTTCGGCGACCTGTTTTACCAGCAGGTTGGTTCAAACGGCTCTGGAGATGAAATTCAGGCCGGCACGGGGGTGCAGGTAGCCTCCAACACGACGGATTATTCGGGCGGCTCCATCGCCACCACCGGCGTGTCCACCGATGCGGCGATCAACGGCGCGGGTTTCTTTGTGCTTGACGGCGGTGGGGGAAGCCAGCTGTATACGCAGAATGGCGCCTTTCAACTGAGCTCGAACGGCACACTCGAGTCTTCCGACGGGCTGGCGGTGATGGGCTATCCGGCTACCAACGGCGTGGTGAACACCAACGGCGGGTTGTCGGACATCAACATTCCCACCGGCCAGGTGATGCAACCCTCGGCTTCCACCAACTTCAGCATGACGCAGAACCTGGATTCGCAGTCGGCCGTGGGCTCGCAGACCACCGGGCAGGTGCAGGTGTTCGATTCGCTCGGGAATAACTATGAAGCGACGGTGACCTACACGAACCAGGGAAATAACACCTGGGGCTACAGCGTCTCGCTGCCCAACACGCTCCAGGGCAGCTCTACCGTCGCGGCCGGCGTAACCACGATGGATTACAAATTCGGCTCCAATGGCGGGACGCTGGGGACGGTAGATCCGGGGACGAATTTGACCATCACAGGACCTACCGTCAGCGGCAGCGCGACGATTACGGCGCCCACGGTGGTTGCAGGCGAGTCGGTTGCAAATTATGTGACCGCCCTGAACACAGCGATTGCCGCCGCGGGCATTACCGGCACCACGGCGGCCTCCAATGCCGCGGGCCAGTTGAGCATTACGGGAACGGGCATTTCCGCAGCCGGCAGCGTGATTCAGGAGCCTGTTGCTTCGGCGGCCGCAGCCGGGACGTTGACCTTCGATTCGAGCGGAAACCTGGTGAGCCCGGCCACCAACGTCAGCGGGATTACTTTCTCCGGGCTGGCGGACGGCGCAGCGTCTCTGAATCTGAACTTCAACCTCTTTGGCGCCAATGGCACGGGCAACGTCAGCCAGGTAGCGGCTGCCTCATCCACCTCGGCAACCAGCCAGAACGGATTTGCCAGCGGCCAGTATGAGAGCTTCGCCGTCAATTCAAGCGGCCTGATTTCGGCCATCTACTCGAACGGGCAAACCCAGAACGTGGGGCAATTGGCGCTGGCCACGGTCAGCAATGAGCAGGGCCTGGTGGACATGGGCTCCACGGAATACAGGGCTACGACTGCATCAGGAAATGCATCGGTGGGCGCGGCCGGGGCAGGCGGGCGGGGCACCATTGAAGGAAGCTCGCTGGAAGCTTCGAACGTGAACATTTCGGCCGAGTTTTCCGACCTGATTGTGGCTCAACGCGCCTTTGAGGCGAACTCCAAGGCGGTGACAACGTTCGACTCGGTAACCGAGGAAACCATCCAGATGATCCATTAAAAACGGCGGGGCGGCCTTCGGGCCGTCCCGTCGGTTCGCGCTGCGGCGAAAGAGCTCTCGGGATACTGGTAGGATTCGATACAGGTTACTCGATTCCTGCCATTTCCGGGAGTTCCTCGTATGCGCTTGCTGGTCTCTGCATTGGCGTTGATCTTGGCGCCATTGGGCGTCGCGCAGTCTGTTCCTGCGGCGATTTTTACCGATCCGCCCGCGGATGCCGCCCACCCCGCGGCGATGACCGTGCTGCATATTCCCGGTCACGGGCTGCCGATCAACGGCATTGTCTACCAGCCTTCGGGAGTGGGGCCGCACCCGACGCTGGTGATCTGTCACGGACTTCCGGGGAACGAAAAGAACCTCGATCTGGCCCAGGCGGTTCGCCGGGCTGGCTGGAACGCGGTCACTTTCAACTATCGCGGTTCGTGGGGCAGTCCGGGAAACTATCGCTTCGCGCAGAACCTCGAGGACGTGGATGCGGTGCTCGCGTACCTGCGCGAGCCTGCGGTGGCGGCGAAACTCGGCATCGACACAAAACGCATTGCTGTCGCCGGGCACAGCATGGGCGGATGGGTGACGGCGCTGACGGCTGCGCACGACCATGCGCTGATTGGAGCCATCCTGATCAGCGCCATCGACATGGGGCATTTGGGACACGCTCCGCGCCAGCAGATAATTGCAACGATGGCAGATAACATGGAAGCGCTTGCCGGTGTAACGGCGGAAAGCATGGCGGATGAGGACATCGCCAACGCCAAGGCCTTTGCCATGGACAATGCGGCTCCCGGCCTGGTGCAGACACCGCTGCTGGTGCTGACGGCGGACGATGGGCTCGCGCCCGATTCAGACAAGCTGGTGAGGGAGATCGAAGCAGACGGCGGCAAGCGTGTCACGACGATTCACGCGGTCACGGATCACGGCTGGTCGGATCACCGGATATTTCTCGAGGCAACCATCCTCAACTGGCTTGCGCAGTTGAAATAGCTTTTTCGGGCTCTGCAGGCGTATTCTGCTTTCCGTGGGCCGAGCCCCGATCGTCTCTTGACGCCGAGACCGCGCAGGTTCCAGCGGCATACAATACCCCATTTGACGGATTGTGTATTCCGCAAAAGGGTAGTTCAATGAATAAACATCCGGAACAGCGGAATACTGGAAGCCGGAAAAGGGCAGAGCCCAAATGTCGGATACCTACCGAAGAGGCGCCGGCGACCAGATAGCCTTGGGATACAGGCAGCTTCCCAGCGTCGGGTCAGATGGCCTGGACCTGAAAACGCTGGTCTACGCCGGTTTTGGCGTGGCCCTGGGAATTCTTGTCGGGACGGTGCTGGCGGATGGGTCCTGGCGCGCACTGAACCCGCTGGCGCAGCACAATCTTGTTCAAGCCGTTTCCAGCGGTTCCGGACCGGCCGATCATGCAGCAGCCAAAACCGCGCAGACGCCCCCGCTCCAGGCTCAATCAGCAACACATGAAAGTCCGCAGTCTTCGCCAACTCTGCAACCTCCTGCCATTCAGGCATCGGCCAATGGCGATGCACCAGCCGTCCGCACGGTACCTGCCAATCGAGATTCATCCGTCACTCGCAATGTATCCGGCATTCGCGAAGCATCCATTGCGCACGAAGCATCTAGTGCTCGCGAAGCGTCCGACGCCCGCAGTTTGCCCCGCACTCACCGGGTCCTTGCCGCCCACCGGCGCCGTCCGATCCATGGGCTGGCTGCCTGGAGGAGGCATTTTGTCCGGCGCAGCACATTGAGAAGACACAGGTTGCGCACCTTCAGAAGAGCAGCCATCCCCGCCGATCTGCCTCCCGCCGGTGCGGCGCTCAAGCCTGACGATACGTCCACGCTATCCGCTTTCACGGTTGAAGGGGAACTCTCTGTCTCCGGCTACGACGGATTGAGAGGGACCATCGAAACCTATGAGGGAGAAGCATTTACGTTGCCCAGGGCTGCCAACCCCGGCACTGCGATTCACGGGGCAGACATTTCGCAAAACATCCATTACCGATGCGACCAGTTCGGGAGCTGTGCGCTCATCGCAGGCCAATTCGTTCTCGATGCCAAGCGGACAAGATAGGGTCGACTTGGTCTTCGCCTCCGTCCCTCCGCAGTTTCCCTATCGGGGCCGGACTTCGATGAACAGTCCTTTTCCGCGCGCCAGCGTGGCCCCCTCTGTGTCCACGAGGATTGCTTCCGCCCAGTGCTTTCGCCCCTCATTGCGGGTGATGCGTCCTTCCAGGCGTAGCTGAGCGCGGGAGGGGACGGGGTGCAGGTACTCGACCTCCATCTGGCGAGTCATCGCGGTGAATCCCTGCGCGCGGATGGACTTGCTCATGGCTTCATCGAGCAGCGTGGCGATGATGCCGCCGTGCAGGTAGCCGGTGGGACCTTCGAAAGTGTCGGGAATGGCGGGAAGGCTGACCACGGAGTGGTCATCGGCAAGGAAGAACTCGAGATGCAGGCCGCTGGGGTTGGCCTCCCCGCAGCCAAAGCAGCGGTTTTGGGCGGCGTGCGCCATGGGGGTAAGATTTTCTTCGGCTTTTGTCATTCTTTTCACGCTAAGTTCCTCTGAATCAGCCATCTGTGTTACTACAGGGGCTAAAGCCCACGGCGTTTTTTATGGCATTTGCGGCACGGCTGAAGCCGTGCCCTTTCAAAGCATCGACGTATTCAGAGGTTCCCTAAGCTCCGCCGTTCAGCACTTCTGCGTAAGCGGCGCGGTCCACGTTGCCGCCGGTCAAGACGATGCCGATGCGCTTTCCGCCAATGAATTGACTCTCTTTGAGAGCTCCAGCCAGCGCCGCGGCCCCGGCGCCTTCGGCCAGATTGTGGGTGTCTTCGTAGAGCGCGCGCATGGCAGAGGCGATTTCAGCATCGCTGACTTCGACGATGCGGACCACATTGGCCCAGATGACTTCCATCGCCTCGGCGTTGGGTGTGCGGCAGGCCAGGCCGTCGGCAAGGTCGGTGCGCGAGGGCGCCTCCACCACTTTGCGCTGGGTGAAGCTGAGAGAGTACGAAGGCGACATTTCCGCGACCACACCCACAATCTCAGTCTTGAGCCCGAGCGCGTTGCGCGCCGCGGAGACCCCGCTGATGGACGATCCGAGACCGATGGGCACATAGATCGTGTCCAGCGGAGCTACCGATTCAAAGAACTCAAGGGCATAGGTGGCTGTTCCCATCACCAGGCGCTCGTGGAAGGAGTCGACCATGGCGAAGCCAAGATCGGCGGCCAGTTGGCGGGCGAATTCGAGCGATTCCTGAAAGTCCTCGCCGTGTTCCACCAGGTCCGCGCCCTGGGCGACCATGGCGCGGTTCTTCTCCTTGCTGTTGCCGTGCGGGACGACAATGACGGCCCGCAGGCCGGCGAAGCGCCCGGCCATGGCCACGCCCTGGCCGTGATTGCCGCGGGTTGCCGCCACCACTCCCTCCAGCGCCGGCTGCGACTGCTTGAGCCAGTCCATATAAACCAGGGTGCCGCGCAGTTTGAACGCGCCCACGGGCGTGTGGTTTTCATGCTTGATCCAGCCCTCGGTCGCTGCTTTCGCCGCTGCCGAAAGCCGCTCGTTGATCAACGGCCAGGTGTATTGCGGCGTGGCAGGCATGTGGCGATAGACGACCGCCTGGGCCTCGCGAATCTGGGCAAGGGAAGGAAGCTGCATGGTTCCAGCATAGCGAATGCGATCGGCGTCCGTTGATTCAAGGGCAACAAAAGCGTGGTAGATTGAGGCACATGGACGTCAAGGTACGCCGCGCAGTGCTGGAAGACACCGAGTCGATCGCGCTCGTCCAGGTTGAAAGCTGGCGGAAGACGTATGCCGGGATTCTCCCCCAAGGCTACCTGGAGTCTCTCAACTTTGAGAAGCAGGCCATGATGTGGCGGCAGCTTTTTCGCGCCGGAAGCAACTTCGCGTTTGTCGCCGAAGACCCGTGGGGCATCTTCGGATTTGTCTCGGGAGGCGCGATCCGGGAGCCGATCGAGGGCTACGACGCCGAGCTTTATGCGATTTACCTGATGCCTGCCCGGCAGCGACACGGCGTAGGGCAGGAACTGGCCCTCACCCTGCGAGATACGCTCTTGATGGAGAGCTTCAGTAGCATGGTGGTTTGGGTGCTTGAGCAGAACCTTCCCGGAGTCTCCTTCTACAGGAAAATTGGCGGATTACCCATTGCGCGGAGGACCATCGACATTGATGGAACCGTGCTGCCGGAACTGGCATTCGGGTGGCCCGTTCTATGAATTCTGCGAGTTAAGGAACCTCTGCAGAAGTGTCTCGGCGAAGCAAACATTCCCTCAGGGGCTAAAGCCCGCGTTCATTTTGCTGCCTTTATGGCACGACTGAAGTCGCGCCCTTTCAAAACGGCGACTTGATCAGGGGTTCCTTAGGCGATCGATGGACTTCTTGACGGCTATGGGCATGGCAGCGCAGACTTTACCCACCCTGAGTTTCGAACCGAATGGAGGCTATGAATCAT
>Ga0302319_10004422_pt1 | contig 28890 bp, 28 predicted proteins | sample Bog_T0_2_FD_203319 | JGI IMG/M metagenome (GOLD analysis project Ga0302319, IMG submission 203319) | Peat permafrost microbial communities from Stordalen Mire near Abisko, Sweden - Bog_T0_2 | ecosystem: Environmental > Terrestrial > Soil > Wetlands > Peat | place: Sweden: Abisko, Stordalen Mire... | reverse complement strand
GCCGTGGTTGTCATTGAGGAGTTCACCGCGCGCAGCAACCTGCCACTTCGGATTGAACTTATAATGACCGACCAACTCGCCACCGACCCACTTATCCGCGGTGCCTGCGTTGCCGTAGGTACCATTGGCCATAACGGTCACTTTGTCGGAAACCGTCTCCGTCACAACCGCGTCGGCTTCGGAAACGAAGAGCGCAGCCGGGAACGGCATTGCAAATCCACCGTAAGTGGCGCCCGTGTTATTGGTGTCGGCGGGATCGTTGGATCCTTCCTTTCCAAAGAGTCCTTCAACGGTGATCGCCGTCTTGGCCGAAGGATTGTAGCGGATCTGGCCGCCGTAACTCTCGCCTGAGGTCTTGCGCACAATCTGGTTCCAGCCCTGGGTGGCGTATAGCGACGCGCCCCAAACACTGCTGTAGTTATCGTTTAGTCGAACGCCGCTGTGATATGCGGGCTGCAGAAAGGTGTAAACCAGGCTGCGGCTGTAAATGTCGTTTGCCCAGCTGTCGGCAGCCTCGCCGCCGATGAACGAGTACCACTTGCCAAAGTCGACGCTGTAGTTCTTCCAAGCCTCGGTTACGTACGCCTCAGCGAGGTGATGGTCGAACTGGTTTCGCGTCGAGTCGGTTGTGTTGAGAATATCCGAGTTGTCGCCCAAGAACGGAGTGAGCTGAGCGCTGAAGCCGTGCTTGGCATCGGCATAGTGAATGTACTCTTGAAGGTTCGCGAGCCGCAGTTCGTTATTGCGGCTGTCGAATTGACGACCAACGCGAGTAGCTCCCGAGCCCTCGTAGGGTGAGGCCCAACCGACGTATGCGTCGGCGCCCCCCGAAAATGACCACTGGGCGTTCGCAAAGGCGCAAATGGATGCTGCAGCCACAATTGCGGACGACTTGCAAATACGATTGTATGAACTCATCTAGTAAAGACCCCCCGTCTTTTTCAACTCGAATAACCCCGACATAGGAGAACGCCCCAATGAGTTCACCGAATCAGATGGCGACGCTGCCAGCTCGGCATTAGCCGTTTGAATGCCGCATTCTACTGCCATTTGGCTCCGTGATGCAAGGGTTTCCAGGTAGAAATCCCAGGTTGAGGCGTACTCACACCTTAGATTTTCGGCGGATGGGCGCGATTCCTTACCGTGCAAGAGGTCATGACGCTCGAAATCAGGCCTGAAGACTTAGGCGATAGAGGATGTGGGCGTAGATTCTGGATGCCCGGAACAGGTGCTCAACCCGGATGCGCTCGTTGGTCTGATGGGCATGCCCATCTCCTTCCCAACAGGTGCCGATACTTACCGTATTAGGGATCGCCCGCGCATAGGTGCCGCCACCGATCACCTCTGGCTTCCCAGCTTCGCCCGTCTCTAACTGATGAACTTCGAGAATCGTTTTCACAAGCGGATGATCAAGGGGAAAGTAAAGTCCTCGGCTGTCGCTCAGGGTTTCGATGTCCCATCCAAGCTCGGAGTTTTTGACTTCTAAGAGCTCTCGTAGATGTTCTGCGCTCCATGTCACCGGGTAACGAATGGAGAACGAAAGGTGCAGCCGGTCGTCGCTGCTCATGACACCCATGTTGCTGGTCAGGTCACCGGTTTCCTCGTCGCGACCGTGCACCCCAATACCCACACCCGATGGGTGGGTTGCCATGAGGTAGTTCTGGAACGTTTCCTCTGCCGATGGGGGAACAATGGACAATAGGAACCGAAACAGCCGGGTTGCTGCACTATCACCCAGGAAAGGAGAGGCGCCGTGGGCAGCCTTGCCGACAGCGACAATATCGAGATCGTCGCCCGACCAGGTGAACTCAATATTGCGATCCCAAGCGCCAGCCAGCTTTTCCTCGACTTCGGCCCTTGCTGAGGGTGAGACCCATAGCTTGCCCACCGCGCGGTCCAAGACAATGTTCGTCCGCTCTCCGCCACTTGCCGACCGGAGGGCGACTTCTCCATCATAAAGGGGGGCCGACAGGGTGAGGGAACCGATATTCTTCTCGCCATGAACCAGGGGCCACGCAGAGTCGGGGGCGATGCCAAAGGTGGGAGGACCTTCCTCGGCCACGTAACGGTGAACGCACCGAAAGCCGGATTCCTCGTTGCACCCAAACACCTGGCGCACCCGACAGTGGAGTTGGGGGACACATTCCTTTAAGGCGCGAATCGCATAGAAAGACGCCATCGTCGGTCCCTTATCGTCTGTGGTGCCCCGGGCATAGATGTAGCCGTCGTCGACTGCCGCTTCGAACGGACCGTGCTTCCAACCAGGGCTGACGGGCACCACGTCAAGATGTCCAAGGGAGACGACCAGCCCCTCTCCCGAGCCGATTTCTGCGTAACCTGCGAAACCGTCGAGATCCTTCGTGCGCATGCCGAAGCGGGTCGCCATTTCGAGGGCGAGATTGAGCGCCTGACGATTGGTTTCGCCAAAAGGGGCGTTTGGGCCAGGTTCGGCCTCGACCGAGGGAATGCGAAGCATCGTTCGCGTGTCTTCAAGCAACTCGGCCTCATGATCGCGAAGCCACTTTTGAATGTTGAGAAGAACGGGGTCCTGCATGGTCGAGAAGGTTACTCGAACCGCGAAGGAAAAGCGCCGAACGGGAACTCAGGCGGCTGTTGAGAGTCCCCGCATCGACACCAGGAGTGTTCCCCTGTGAATCTGCTAGACACCAAGTAAATACCCCAGGGCGTCCCTAAAGCAGGTAACCCTACGCGTCTTTCTGGCGTGAAATCAGCGGACTCGAATCTCGGAAGCGAGGTCAACAAGCTGATCCATGGAGCGGGGCGACACCAAAAGCATCGCACTGCCGTCGCGCGTCCATGTGACGAGATTCTCGCCGTTGACGCGGCCAACGGAGAATTGGCCGTCCTGAAGAGGGCGCACTCCGTCCACTGCTTGGGCGCCATGAACGATGGTCAGATCTGCATTGCCGTCTGAATCTTGCAGCGCCAATCGAACGGCGGGCATGCCATCGAGAGTGCCCTGGTAAACACAGGCGACATTTAGGCGAGTATCTTGAATCTGGGGGCTCTCAAAGCCAAGCTTTTGGCCGACCCACTGTTTAAAGTCGCTCATGCTGCGGACGCCGGGCACCGGGAACATGCTAGCGGCTTCGCGAGGAACGTCGCTGCTTGAGATCACGCCGGTATGGGCCATGCGGCTCCAATATCCGCCAACCGCGATGACGAGGGCGAACGCTCCACAGAGGCCCCAGGCGTATCGCCCGACAAATCCTTCGATGCGACTTGAGCGGTCAAGTTCGTTGAGGCGGCCGACGCATCGGCTCCATGTCTCGTCGCACTCAAAGGTCTCAGTGCGCGTTTGCAATAGGTCCCTCAAGGACTGGAGGGAATGAAGAGTAGCAGTAGATCGAGGGCATTCGGCAATCTGTGCCCGGAGTAGCTCCGCCTGCTCGGATGTCAACTCTCCGTCGGCGAGGGCCTGAATCTCAAGGGGGTCAATCATTCTTCACTTTCCTTACCAATATAGCCTTCGCGCTTTGCGAAGCCTCCCAATTCACGGCGGAGAATCGCTCTTCCGCGCGCCAACCGAGATCGCACCGTTCCAATGGGAACCTCTGTTGCGTCGGCTATTTCCTGATAGCTCAATCCTTCAATATCACTCAAAATCACAGCCAGCCGGAAATCGTCCGGCACCTTGGCCAGTGCTTCCTCAATCTCGGCGCCAACCAGACCATCGAAGAGTAGTCTGTCCGGCGCTTCGCCTTCGTCCGAAACTGGCTCATAAGCATTCTCGTCGTCTAACGATCCCAACTGCGGACCCCGTTGCCGCTGCCGGTATCGATTGATGTAGAGGTTCGTTATAATCCGCAACATCCACGCTTTGAAGTTTGTTCCGTCGAACCGGTCAAAAGCTTCGTAGGCTCGGACAATCGCTTCCTGAGACAAATCTTCGGCTTCTTCGCGTGACCTGGTCAGGCGCAACGCAGCACCGAAGATCGATGGGAATACTCGCTCCGCTTCGCGCTCAAAGCGCTCTCGTTGGGTTCGTTTAGCAAAGAGCATGAACCGGATCGAGTGTACCCGTCGCATGGGAGAACATCCGGCCAAGGCGGCGGCGTTCCCGTGAACGGCACGATTCGTAAAACCTGGTAATCCGTGCCGCCGCCGACCATCGCAGGTCATGGGTTTGGCGCCTTCTCCCCCAATGGTTTTTGCCGGTTCATCGCCAGGCTAGGAGCTCAGCCCTTTCATGCTGGGGATAACGTCGGATTTTCGCTGATTGCGCGCGTATAATAGGGCGACAACTTGGCCGGTGGGCCGTTGGGAGTTCGGGTTCATGAAGAGATTCTTTGAGTGGGTGAAGGCCATCTTTGGGCGCGGTATGGACAAGCTTGAGGACCCGGAAATCATGCTCGACCAGGCCCGGCGCGATATGAACAGCGCTCTTGTTGCCAATCGCGAAAAGGCGATTCAGGCCATCTCGCAGCGCAATCAGCTTCAAATGATGAACGCGGATGCGGTCAAGAAGAGTCAGCAATTGGAAGCTCAGGCGACGACCGCCCTCAAACAGGGCAACCGAGACCTCGCCTTGCAGTTCATGCGTGAGAAAACAAACAACGATACGGTGGTAGCGCAGCTACAAGAATCCCTGGACCAGGCAAGCGCCACAGTTGAGCAAGTGAAGACGGCCATCAAGCGACAAGAGGAAGAGGTGCGTAAGAAGACGGCCGAAGCTCTCGCCATGAAAGCCCAATGGAAGAACGCCCAGATTCAGAACTCCATAGCCAAGGCACTAGAAGGCCTTACGTTTGAAAACCAGTACGAGAACAGCTTTGCTGCTGCCGGTGAGAAGATCCGCCGCTCGCAAAGCGAGGCATCGGCCCGCAATGAAATGATGGGTAACTCGCTCATGGGCAAGGCCTGGGAGCTTCAAAACCAGACCGCAGATCTCGAGGCGGAAACACAGCTTCAGGCCCTTGAAGCCCGTATTTCGGGGACTCCTTCGGCGGCGACTTCGGCCGTGGAGGCAGCCCCTCAGCAAGTGCAAGTTGGCCTAAACGGAGCCCCTCCTCCCGACACGGGCCCCGCCGCCCCTGATCCGGCTGCCGCCAAGAGCGAAGCGGAAAAGCAACTGGAAGAGCTTGAGAAACGGATGAAGGGCGAGTGACCTCCAAACCTCGCCAACCACTTCCCCATGCGTAAGGCCGCTGCCCTTGGACCGGGAGCAACGATCCGCTTGGTCTCTCCGTCTTCGCCCATTCCCAAGTCGAAAGTTGAGGCGATGACCGCTCTTCTTGAAGCAGAAGGCTACAGGGTCGAGTGCGCTCCCCATGCGTTCGAGTGCGAGGGTTTTCTGGCGGGGCTCGACGCCAATCGCGCACACGACTTGAATGAAGCATTCGCCGACCCCCAGGTGGACGGCGTGCTGTGCACGAGAGGCGGCTATGGAGCCGCTCGGCTGCTGCCGCTGGCGGATCTCGATGTTTGGGCCGATTCTGGAAAGCCCCTCATCGGTTTCAGCGATGTGACCGCCCTCCACTTGGCCTTGTTGAGACGAGGTCGTGCCGGAATCTACGCTCCCATGGGGATCACGTTTAGCGTGGAGCGCGAACCTTGGGTCTACCGCTCGTTTCTCTCTGCGCTGCGCGGAGAGAACCCTATCCCAAACGATGCCCCGAAAGGCCAGACCCTAGTGCCTGGTACTGCGGAGGGACGCTTGGTTGGAGGGTGTCTCTGCTTGCTTTGCGACTCGATCGGAACGCCGGACGCCCTTGACACCGACGGCCGAATTCTGTTAATTGAAGATGTGGACGAGAATCCCCACCGGGTTGATGCCATGCTGACGCACCTCATCCAAAGTGGGGCCCTTCGAAACTGTCGCGGTCTGATCATCGGTGAGATGACCGGAACGGATGACCGGGTTGATGATAAGATTGGAGCCTTGCCTTGGCGAGAAATCGTGCGCGACAGGCTGGCGCCATTGGGTCTCCCCGCGATCATCGATTTTCCTTGTGGCCACATGCGCCAAATGCTCTCCCTTCCCCTTGGCTTGGAGGTTCGACTGCAGGCGGATAAGGGCGTCCTCGAATACATGGAGTTCCTATGAAATACCGCCTCCCCTTCTATCTAGTGGCCTTGGCCCTGGTGTGCCATGCTCCCGCCCAAAACGTGTGGGAAAAGCGCATTGCCCCCGGACTGCTGTATCGCCAAGAAGTGCGGCCAGATGTGCCCTTGGTGATCAACGCGATCCGATTTAGCGCCGGCTCGCCGGCTCTGAAACTCGCGGTTTGCAAGAGCAAGGACCGCGTCTTCGACTCCACACCTGATCAGGGTCGCGAGACCGTGACATCCATGATCCGGCGAGAGAATGCCCTGGCGGGAATGAACGGAGACTTCTTTCAAGTTCCTTACACCGGCGACCCATTGGGAACACTCGTTCGATCGGGTGAGTTGATCTCAACACCCATCTATCCTCGCGCTGCTTTTGGATGGGGAGGAGGAGCTTTTCAGATCGCGATTCCGGCATGGAAGGGAACGCTGGGAATCAACGGCGCCGATCCGGTTCCGTTCGATGGTCTAAATGAGACGGTCGGTGCGGACAAGATCGACGTGGAAGCGCCCATTTGTGGCGTGTACTCGGCGGCCGCGCCCAATACCACCGTTTATGCCAAGGTTAGTGATGGATCCTTTAGCCCGGGCGGGAACCTTTCGTTGACCGTCACGAGCATCGCGGCCGACATCACGGGGGGCACGATTCCGGGTGATGAGGTCGTCCTCGTCGCCTCGGGGTCTCGGGCGCCGGTTCTTGCGGGTCTCAAGGCGGGTGACAAGATCGTGGCGAACCTCGGAGTCGATGGATTCGATTGGTCGAAGATCGCGAACGTGGTCGGCGGTGGGCCGGTGCTCGTCAAGGATGGCGCCATCGCCATCGATTGGAAGGAAGAGAGCTTCCGCGATTCCTTCGCCAACAAGCGCTACCCGCGCAGTGCGGCGGGCATCACGGGATCGGGAGATCTGTGGTTTGTGACCGTCGATGGTCGGCAGCCGCACACCTACGGCGCGACTCTGGCGGAGTTGGCGGATATCATGCACCACCTCGGTTGTGTCCAAGCGATGAACTTCGACGGCGGCGGCAGCGCCGAGCTAGCCATTGCCGCAGGCCCCCTGAATCGGCCCAGCGACGGAAGCGAGCGCCCAATTGCTGAGGCGTTCGTCGTGGAGCCAGCGCAGGCCCTCGAGCCAGCTCCGAAAGCCGACCACACGCTGTCCATCCAGCATCCCAGCCACGTAAACTCCGGTGACAGCTTTAATCTGTCGGTAGTGCAAGCCGGGCGCAAGGTTCCGAATCGGGAGGTGCTGTGGATGTCCTGGGGCGCCGGATGGGTGGACCAAGGCGGCACGCTACATGGTTTTGATTCCGGAACCGTCCAGGTGGCTGCGTTTGTCCGGGGTGTTCGAGTCGAAACCACCGTCACGGTGGGGACGGGAAAGGGCGAGGGCGGCATGACCAAAGGGACCAGCGACAACTGACCGCACCATTACGAGTTCTTGCTCGGCTTGGGTGTATTACCGGGAGCCCTGGCGGCCATGCCTTGGAATAGGGTGTCTGGAGGAATGGGATCGAGTCGCTTCCGGTCCCAACGCAACTGGAACATGTATTTGGTGAGTTACCTGGAAAGCGAGGCCGTCATCGAGGCGAGTCTCGGGGGCCGGGTTTCTGCCGACGAGATTCGACTCTTCGGTGAGGAACTGGCCGACGCAATCGAACTGTTTGGGCCGTGCAGCGTCATGCTGGATTTTTCAAAGGCCTTGAACTTGGACACGGAGGCGCAAACGCGCCTGAACGCCCTAAAGGACGCCTGCCTCAAGGCAGGCGCACGAAAGATTGTAAGCCTGCCGTGGAACGAGCTTGACGCGAAGCGTTTTGATCCGTTCCCCAGTCACTTTCTCGATGGGGAAGACGATTTGGTGTACGACCCTGAATCGGCACTCTTCTGCGCGATAGTGGCATCGGTCGCCGATGCCGCCTAGCGGTTTTCACGTCAGCTAAACCCTAAACCCCGCCCGGGCCGGTGTCTCCCACACCGGCCCATCAACCTTTCAGCCCGCAGGTCGCCGATGGCGGATGGGGACACTTGGCAGATTGAGCCCATCTTGGGCGTTGAGGCTCACCGCAAGCAAACGCTCAAGAATGACCTTGACCGCGCCGGCCAACGGAAAAGCCACCAACATTCCCAAGATTCCCCCGATAGCGCCGCCCGAGAGGATGACGAACATGCTCACGACTGGATTCAAGCCGACGGAGCGCCCAACGAGTCGCGGATATAGAATCGAATCGTAAGCGAGGTGGGCGGCGAAAAACCAGACCAATACGACGGCGGCAAACGCCCAGGTGGAGGGCATTTGGGCGTACCAAGCGCTAGTTGTGGACCCGAGACCGATGACCACGAAGATCAGCACCATGCTGATGGCGCCGCCCAAATAGGGGATGAGGTAGATGACACCGGCGAGCATGCCAAGGACGATCGCGTAGGGGGCCTGGGCAATCGACAGCACGATGCACATCATGGTCATGTAGCCGAAAATCGCTTTCGCAACGCCGCGCAGATAGTTGGTGAAGACCTCATAAATGTCCTGCAGGATGCGGACGGCCCCATCGCGAATCGAGGGCGGAATCAGGTTCTTTCCGCGAGCGCTCAGCGAATTCAGGTCGGAAAGGATCAAGAACACCAAGAGCGGAGTGAAGAAGAGCAGCATGATGTGGGAGAAGTTCCCGCCCGCTGCGTCGAGGAATCCGACGAAGAAGTTCTGAACCCATTTGGCGATTTCCGCTCGGTGGGGTTCAACAAATTGGTGGATAAAGCCGCTTGTGCGCGTTGGCAGGCCCGCGCTGATCAGAAGACTCTGTTGACTTGCGAGAAACTGGTCGAGGGCATTCTGAGCGCCTTGACCATGGGCGACGGCGACAGGATTCCAGCTTACAAAAAAGTTGTCGTCGGGTGAGACACGCGTAATAGCGGCGACCAACTCCTCGATTCGATCTCGAATGCCGGCGATTTGATTCCACACCGCCGGCGCTATCAGCACCAACGCCACGATCACGACGGCGCAGAACGAACTGAGAATCGAAAGGACGGCGAGAGTGCGAGGCATCCCTCTCCCTTCGCAGCGCCGGACAAGCGGCTCGAGCATCGCGCTGATGATCAGCGCCAACAGGAACGGAGGAAGGATGTCTTTAACGCGGACAAAAAAGGCGAGGGCGGCCAACACAATGACCGCCCATAACGCGATGCGCCAACGAATCATTGATTCCGTCGGGGCTTAAACGCCAACTTCCTCGGTGGAGGCGGAGTTGCTTCGTTTCGCCTTCTGTTCGGTGATCCACTCTTCGGTCTTGCCCTTGAGTTCCTTGAACTTGTCGGCAAGGTCGTCGCGGATCTCGCTGCCGGGTTTGGGTGCAAAGAGCAGGCCGGCGGCGGCGCCTATAATGGCCCCGAGCCCCACGCCCGCGAGCACGCAGATCATCACATTGCTTTCATCGTTTTTCTGGCTCATAGATGTTCCTCCAACGCGAATCGGACCCTTCGCTGAAATGGTCGATAGCGACGCGTTCTGTTATCTTTCTTGTTTACCGGATTATAGGACGCAACTGGCTGACTTTGCATCCCCTAATAGGGCAATCCCTACTACGCCATTTTCGCCCCCGGCCATTTCAGGGGTTGTTGGCAAAAGTCAACGCCCGCTCCAGGCCCTCGTTGACGAGCACGAGCAAGGCATCATGGGCCTTTTTCACGGCGCCATCGATCAATGGTCGCTCATCGGGAGTGAATGTGCTCAGCACGTGCTCGATCGCCCCGTTCCCGCCGGAACCGCGGCCGACTCCGATGCGCAGGCGCGGGTAATCCTGTCCGCCCAGGGATGCGATGACCGATTTATGCCCGTTGTGTCCTCCTGCGCCTCCGCGAGGCTGCATCTTCAGCTTGCCGGGAGGAAGGTCGAGTTCGTCGGCGATGACCACGATCTGAACAGGGCTGAGGCCATAATGGCGCGCAAGGGGCGCCACCGCCTGTCCACTCAGGTTCATGAAGGTCATCGGCTTCACCAACAGCACACCGTGGCCTTCGATGGTTCCGAGGCCGTATCGCGCTTTATGCTTGGCCGTATCGAGCTTAATTCGCTGACCTTCGGCGACAAGATCGATCAAGTCGAAGCCCACGTTATGACGAGTGCCTCGGTATTCGGGACCGGGATTGCCGAGGCCAACGAACATCCATTCGGGTGCGATGGGCTGGGCGGCATGTCGGCGGAAAAACCTCATCATGCTCGTGATCCTCAGGGCTCGACGTTGGATAGCCCGAGGAACTTGAAGACGATGCTTGCGATCTGCTCGCTAGCGTGCCCATCTCCATAAGGGCTAACCGCCTGTGCCATGGCCCGGTAGGCTGCTGGGTCCTCCAGAAGCCGCATTGCTTCGTGAACGATGATGGACTTGTCGTGCCCCACCAGCTTTGCCGTCCCGGCGGCTACTCCTTCGGGGCGCTCGGTGTCTTCTCGGAGCACCAGCACCGGTTTGCCAAAAGCGGGCGCCTCCTCCTGGACACCGCCGGAGTCGCTGAGGATCAGGGTGGATCGTTTCATGAGACCGACGAACTCTTGATAGCCCGGCGGCTCAATGAGGCGTACTCGAGGATGCAGGCCAAGCACGCCCTCGAGCACCGTGCGAACGGTGGGATTTCGGTGCATGGGCGCGATCAGCAGCGCATCTGGAGTGCGCTCGATGATCTCGAGAGCGGCTTCTGCGATCGATTGCATCGGCGCCCCCCAATTTTCCCTTCGGTGGGTAGTGAGGATGAGGAGGCGGCCCTTATGATTGGCGTAAGGATCCTCCGACGTCATCTCGGCCATTTGGAGCACCGCGTCTACCCCGGTGTTGCCGGTTTTGAAGATGTGACCGGGATCTACGCCCTCTCGAAGCAGGTTCTCAACGGCAAGGCTCGTGGGGGCGAAGTGGAGAGTCGACACCAGCCCGGCCACCCGGCGGTTGAATTCCTCGGGAAACGGATTGTCGATCGTCGGAGTCCGCAAACCCGCTTCCACATGGCCAAAGGGGATGTGCAGATAGAAGGCGATCATTGCAGCGGTCAGCGCGGTGGTGGTATCGCCTTGGCCGAGGATTATGGCCGGCTTCAGCTCGCCAAAGAGTGCATTGAGGCCGGACAGGCAGCGGGCGGTGACATCGGCGAGGGACTGGCCATGCTGCATGACGCTCAGGTCGTGGTCGGGGGTCAGCCCAAAGGCGGCGAGCGATTGATCCAGCATTTCACGGTGCTGACCGGTGGAAACCAAAAGGGTCTCTGCCTCCGGGAACCGGCGGAATTCGCGTACAAGGGGGGCGACCTTGATCGCTTCCGGCCGCGTCCCCACGACGACGGCGATTCGAGGCTTATCCATGGTGCTGCAGAACCACCGTCACCAGGGCAAGCGAGAGGGCGGCGGCAAGCGCGTAGAGTACCAAAACCGCTTGGCGCTGAGAAAGCCCCATGCCGAGCAACGTGTGATGCATGTGGCGTTTGTCGGCTTGCATGATGGGTTGGTGGTGCATGAGCCGCCGGACGATCACGAAGGCGGCGTCGAAGATCGGGACCCCAAAGGCAAGCACCGGCACGAGTACGGCCACTGCGGCCGCCGTCTTCATCGCCCCGACCACGCTTAGGCAGGCAAGGCTGAATCCAAGGAAGTAGGCGCCGCCGGTGCCCATGAAGATCTTGGCCGGGTTGTAGTTATGACGCAGAAAGCCGATGGCGGCGCCTGCGAGGGCAGCGGCGACGATCGCCACGCGAGGCTGTCCGCCGTAGGCGGCCAGGATGGTGAGCGTAGCTGCCGCGATGGCGGCGATGCCGGCAGCGAGGCCGTCGAGGCCGTCGATGGTGTCGGTGGTCTTGGTGACAATGAAGATGTAAATCGCGGTAAGGGGAATGGACGCCATCCCGAACCGAACAAGAACGGTCGGCACCGCCGCAAACGGCACTCCAAGGCTTCCGATCTGGATCTTGCCGACGGGGTCGACGAAGAACTGAATGGCGACACCGATGCCGAGGAGAAAGACCAGTTGCACCTTGGCGGAGAACGGCCGAACGTCGTCAAGAGCGCCCACGGCCACCAAAACCGCGCCCAGCAGGACCATGCCGATCAGGTAGGCCGGAAAGGGCGCCTTGGGATAGGCGAACGGCAGGACGGTGAGGAGAGCGAGAACAAAACCGCCGTAGATCGCAATCCCGCCCCATCGGGGGGTCGGGGTAGTGTGAACACGCCGATCATCGGCAGTGGGGTCATCAATGGCGCCCTTACTGACGGCAAACTTGCAAACGAGCGGAGTGACCGCCCAACTCACGAGAAGGGCCAAAATCGCTGCAACCATGGGGAAGCGGAATCCCGCCAGCAGCGCCACCGGTGGCATGAAATCCATCATGCGCCGGCAAACTCCAGGCGCTCAAGAGACCCGTCTCGGTAGCGAAGAACCTCGAGATTGGCTTCGCGGAACAGGTCCTTGGAGAACTCGTCGGGGTAGTCACCTTCATAGATCACCCGCACGATGCCGGCGTTGATCGCCATTTTGGCGCAGGCGTTGCAGGGTTGGCAGGTCACGTAGAGGGTGGCGCCTTCGCAGGGGATGCCGATCTTGGCCGCCTGGAGCATGACGTTTTGCTCGGCATGCAGGGAGCGGATGCAGTGGCCGGCGCGCATACAACCAACCGGCCAGTCATGATGTTGGCCGCCTTCCGGACAATGGGCGAGGCCCTGAGGCGCGCCGTTGTATCCGGTGGCAAGGATACGCCGGTCGCGCACCAGCAGAGCCCCCACCGACCGGCGCGGGCATGTCGCCCGGGTGCTGACCAGATGGGCGATCTGCATGAAGTACGCATCCCAACTCGGGCGTTCTACCATGTTAAGGCGATTATGACGGACGGGGACGGTGTCCCCGGGCCAAACGGCATTTTTGTCAAGCTTCCACTAATCGCAAAGGCTGTACCAGCTCCCACTCCAGGCGTTGGGATCAGTGGATGGGGCCGCCGATTCGTCGCCCTCTGGATCGACCTTGGCAGTGTCGAACTGCCCGTTCGCCACCAGATGCTTGGCATGCCCGTCGGAAAAGATCATGGAGCCTCCGTTCGGGTCCCAAGTCTGGTAGTAGGTGGTTCCAGTTGGCGGCTGGCAGGAGTACCAGTAGCGCGTGCAGGTGGGGTCGGCCTGGGGCGAGAAGAACGAGAACATCTCAAGGCGGATGAGGCGGGTGCCGGAAGGGTCGGCGATGTTGCCGTCTTGAACCGCATCGGTCACGTCGTAGGCCATCTGAAAGGGGTCGTAGATCTGGAACGAGTTGTCCTGGGAGCTCTCGTTGGCCACCGTGCTGAACATGCAGTGGTCGAAGCGGTACGAGGCGCCATAGGCGGCCCAGTAGCTTTGGGCGTTCTTGGCTTGGCCTACTTCTTGGGCCAGGTAGGGCCCGCCGTCGTCAAAGGGGCTCTTGAAGACGTCTTTGCTCTTGCAGTAGGGGGCGAGCAGCACCTCGGTGCCGTGGTGGACGGGCGGGTTGTAGATGGTGGGGTCGCTGTTGTAGGCGTAGAAGATCGGCATGGTGTCGTCGTAGTCCACGTTGTAGAGGCGCACGGCGAGGCCAATTTGGCGGGCGTTGCTGAAATCGGCGGTCTCCTTGGCGGCGACTTTGGCCTGGGCGAAGACGGGGAAAAGGATGGCGGCGAGTATTGCGATAATGGCGATGACCACCAGCAACTCGATGAGCGTGAATGCGCGTTTCATAGAGACTCCTTCGAGCGGACCGCCTTCACAACGAATTGGAAAGCCGGTCTCTCAAGGAGGCCACCTCCACAATCCCTACGCCGGTGCTAACCGGATCAGGTTCTTAGGGTCTTCCGGATTCACGGAACTCTCAGCCTTTCGGCTCCCCCTGCGGGCAGAACGCTCAATTCCATTATACGCCGAGTTCTGGGACGTCGTTGCGACGTCGGGGATGGCGTGCTATGGCGTACTGCACGGCAGCTGGGGTGTCGGAGTCGTACGGCGCGGCCCGCGGTGGATGGCTGCGCGGTCGAATCGACCTCGGCGGGGTCGCAGAACCCTTCGTGAAAGATCCCGCCCCTCGCGCTCCGCGCCGGATCCAAGCGGCCGCCCATCAAATCATTTACCGGTTACCCGCCTGAAGAGTGGTCTTTATGGTCTTGGTGTGGATTTGCGGAAGGACTCGATCGAGAGCCCATCGGGCGCAGAATCTGGCCTGCCGCACCGGTTGCAAGCGTTCTCATTCCTAAAGCAGGCTAAGCCTTCCAGACAAAGGGTTCAGCGTCAGTGAGGACGCGGCCGTCCCGCTTCCGCGCTTCCAAGAGATACTCCGGCAGGGTAAATGCCGCTCGGTGGAAGCGAGGAGTGTAATAGCGGGTGCTTACGCCGCGGGCGGCGAAGCGGCGGGCGATCTCGGCCTCGGCAAGGGCGAGGGGGTCGTGCTTTTTGGAAGCGAGCATGAATCCCCAGGGCATCATGAACGACGTCACAATTCCGTAATAACCAGCCACGTAGGGGAAGGTTTCCTTCATGCTGGCCAGGGTTTCCTCGCAGCTCACCATGAGTTGGGGGTAGTTCTCGTTGGCGGAGCCGGCCTGCATGGCGAACACGCCGTCCTCGCTCATCGCCTCGGCAGCGATTTGGAAGTACTCCTTGGTGAAAAGGAACTGGGCGGGGCCGTCTTCGTGGGGGTTGGGCAGGTCGGAAAGGATGACATCGAAATTGGCGCCCTTGTGGTCCTTCAGCCACTGACGAGCGTCGGTGTGGACAAGGGTAGTGCGGGGATCTTCGAACGCGCCCTGGTGCCACTCGGGCATGTGGACCTTGACCATGTCGATCAGTTCCTCATCGATATCGACCATGACGGCCTCATGCACCGTGTTGTGCTTGAGGGCCTCGCGGAGGGTAGCGCCCTCGCCGCCGCCGCACACACACACCTTCTTGGGGTTGGGGTGGAGGGTCATGGCGGGCTGGGTCATGCACTCGTGGAACACGTACTCGTCCATCAGCGAGGTCTGGATGTTGTAGTCGAGCAGGAGCGATTTGCCGAAACGGGGGATCTCGCAGATCTGGTAGGCCTGGTACTTGGTCTTGCCCTCCAGGAGCATCTTTTCGATGGTGAAGAACCAGGTGACCGCATCGGTGTGGGTCTCTGCGATAAACATTCCGGTGGCTTGGCTGATCATGTTCTGACGTAATCTCCTGGCCCTGCGGGCCCGGGAGATTCTACACTGTTTCGAAGCGAATTCCTTGCCGATGGCGGCGGAACCCGCTTCAAAACAGCCGGAGGGAAACCGACGAGGGCGACCTCGCTTCGCCCCTACGCCCCCGTCGGTTTCTGCTTAAGGGGTATCAGAACGCGTGTCACCCCTTCCGGGTTTTGGCCGAGTCGGTCCGAAATCAGGGTTACTCTGCGCTCCACCCCTGGCTAACCGGATGACGCCCCGTTCGGGGCTCCGGAGGGGGTTGTGACCCTGGCGTAGGCTTACAGGCTCTCGGAGGAGGCGCTAGCCCAAGCCGCGCATCGGTATGCTGATGGCGTATGGTGGAAGTGATTTTGGAATACCCGATTCGGGGGACGAGGTATGCGAGCCGGGTGGCGGTGAGTGAACATGTGCTGCACCGGGTTAGCCCGTTTCAGACCATTGATGTTTATGACACCGAAGCGTTTGGAAAGATGCTGTTCTTGGATAACCATGTGCAACTGGCCGAACTCGATGAGGCGGCCTATCATGAGGCCCTCGTGCACATCCCGCTTCTTTCCCTCAACAATCCGAAGAGGGCGCTCGTTGTGGGGGGCGGGGATGGCGGAGTGTTGCGCGAGATCTGCAGGCACTCGTCGATCGCCCATATTGATATTGTGGAGATCGACGAGCAAGTGATCTTGGCCTCCAAGGAGGCGATGCCTGCTCTCAGTGCGGGCAAATTCGACGACCCCAGAGTCCATCTGCATGTTGCCGACGCGTTCGGGTTTCTTAAGGAAGTGGCTGATCCGTACGACCTCATTGTGATGGACGTGACCGACTGCTACGAAGGCGAAGACGGGGAGCTCAGTGAGCGGCTGTTTACCGAGGAGTTCCATCGTGACTGCTTGGCGGCGCTGGCGGAAGGCGGCATGCTGGTAAGCCAGGCCGACAACCATGTGTTCTGCCCCTTCAGCCTCGCCGAGGTCCTACGGACGTTTGGCGAGCTGTTTCCCAAGACGGGGTGGTACCAGGCGCTGGTGCCCTCATTCGGCGGGTATTCCGCCTATGCCTGGGCGAGCAAGGGCGCCGAGGTCAAGACCGCATGGCCGGGGGCGCCGTTTGCGATGAAGTATCTGAATGCGATCACATGGGCGCTGGCGTTTCAGGCCCTGCCATTCGCATTGCCGACGACCCAGTGAAGCGGTCCGCGTCGGCGGAGTAGATTACTTGTATGGAAAACGACGACGACGCAAAGCTTGCCGAGGCCATGCGGCAATCCACGGCGGCCATTGAGCGTCAGGTTCGGGCGCTGAAGAGTTGGTGGCTACCCTTACGGAACGGAGTGCTGTTTGGACTGGGCGGCGTGATCGGCGCGACCTTGGTGGTTTCGATCATCGTCGCGGTCGTGAAGCCCCTGGAACGGATCGCGCCGATCGCCCCCCTTCTGGCGCGAATCGCCAACGATCTTGAGCACTATAAGAAATGAAGCCGTGGCTCGATGCAGGGCTGCTGTCGCGCCACCGCAGTCTCGCCTTTAAGGTGCGCTGGGTGAATTCTCTCCACCGCTCCGGCGGTGGAGAGAATTCCGAGGCAGCTCTAAAAGGCCTGGAACTCTCCGAATAACTCGTGGCCCTCAAATGGCGTTCGCATCGCTCCGAAGGGATGCCATCTTGAATGTCCGTCGCAGTAGGTGCCGTTTGAACCGGCGCCATGCCGAGTCGATGCGATGGCGAAGACCGGGATGCCGAGGTCGTTGGGTTGACCAACCGTTAGGTCGGTGGTGTAGGGGTTGCCGCTGTTGTCTCCAACTTCGCCCAACCACGGATGATAATGCACATCGCAGTCGTTGTTGTTCCGCTCGTTGATGTAGACCGAGCGGCTGGGCTCGGTTACCTGACTCTGGTTCATCCCAAACAAGTAATAGGCGTTCAGCAATACGCTGGTCAAGTAGCCCGGTGCTGGAGGCGGGGCGCCAGAGTCGCCTCCGCCAGGAGCTATGCAGTCGCCAGCGCCCGGCTGTCCGGCAGCGACCAGGAGCGTCAACCCGTGGGGGTCGGGATCGGACGGGCAGTAGTAGATTCCCGTCTTGTCCACGCCCTTTGAAGACACATAGGGCAGGATGTCCAGAAGGGGCGAGCCAAAGTCGACATTCTCTTCCTGGGCGTCGGCATCGCCGACGGCAGGGTTCGGGTCGGTGGGATGCTCCTGGGGATACGTGTCGTCGTAGTCGTTGAGATACAGCATCAACGCGAGCCCGATTTGGCTTCCGTTTGACAAACAGTCGGTTTGCTTGGCGGCTGCCTTCGCCTGCCCAAAAACCGGGAACAGGATGGCGGCCAAGATGGCGATGATCGCGATAACGACGAGCAATTCGATAAGGGTGAAGGCCCTTGATTTCATTCTGAGACTCCTTGGGATCGTCATGCGGGACATGAACCTCAACTGAGGTCAACGCCCGAGAAAAACAACTGGGAATGTCAGAGGGAGGGTGGAGGGGGCTCGGGCGGAGCTTGGAAAATCGACCTCGCCGTGTTTCGGCGATCGGTCATCTCAACGGGTTCATGCAGCGCCAGACTCAGAGAGCCAAGCCCCTTCGATTCGGACCAAAGGTCGATTCGACCGGCGATGGCTGCGTCGGCCTTCGCACGGTTCCGCTCGGCACATGAGCACTGGACGAAACCCTTTTCGCCGGGTCGTGGAGTTCGCATCAACATGCGCCCATTGCAGCATGCGGCAATGGTTTGGACCGGAGCAAGAGGGCATTGCACGCCCCGTGCGGTGATGGGCAGGTATTGGGTGGCGGACAAGAAGACAAGCACCGTGGCGATGAACTCCGTCATCAGCCGCAATGCCCGGCCACTCACTCGGGTTCCAATCCGCATCTCCTTCAATGTACCCGCGGATCTGTCCTCATTTCTGATGACACCTCGGCTGGGGCGCCGGCCATCGCTCCATCCGCTGGATAGAGGAAAATCGCCAAGGTGCCCTAGTTTTTGGTACCGGTCACTGTGTAAAATAGGCCATGCCAAACCTTGCAGCCGACTTCTATCACAAAGATAGTGGAGACATCCTGAGTTACAACGCCATGGCGTCTGCCGGGTATTCGACCATTGGTTTGAAGGTGAGCGATGGCGCCGCAGGGAACTGGGGCACATTTGTCCAAGCCGAGTCCGCACGAGTTGTTCAGGTTGGCATGGACCTCATTGCCTATCATTGGTTGCAGCCAAACGAGCAGACCGATGACCAGGTATCCAACTTCTTGGCTCAGGTCCAGCAGTGCGCCAAACTTCCCGACTACCTTGCCGTCGACTTCGAGTGGACCTACGATAGCAACGGCAACGACATTTGGGCAACACTCCCGCCGGCGACGATGGCAGGAAAGCTCATCAACTTTGCTAACGGGGTTTATTCTCAGTTCGCCTCGCTCTACCCTGGGCCGAGCGCGCCGTCGGGTACGCCCGGTCCGGTCTCGACGCCGCCGATACCGACCGCGGCGGTGCCGCTAGTGGTTTATGCCGCTCCCGGGTTCTGGAATCCGTTTTGGGCGGCGATTGATCACGACACGAGGATCGCAGTCATCACCGCGCTCAACGGAGGCTCACTTGCCCCAGGCGTTTTTACCGTCGATCCGACCAAGTGCCGCCTCTGGATGGCGGATTACAGCGGCGGTACAACCTGTCCGGCGCCGTTTGACCCCTTCGCCGCCGTCTGGCTTTGGCAATACACCGAAAGCGGGACGATCCCAGGATTTGCCGCCCAGGGGGGCGGCGACATCTCGGTTTTTGAATGAGGGGCTGAAGGAGGCGTTTGGCGCCCTAGCCCGTGGTTGGGTGAGGTGGTGTGATTCCGGCGCGCAGGGCAGTTGGGGACAATATTTTGCAACGTGGGGTCGGCTGAGGTCGCGATGTGTGCGTTTGAGTCCATTTCCCGTCGGCCCGTTGCCCCTTGGGTCTGGCGGGCTGCCACGTTTCCAGCCCTTCAGGCTTCGCGTTATTCGCGACGGCCCTTTGGGCCTCGGGATGGCCCTTATGGACCCCACGTCGATTCATGACGCAACCTGAAAGGCCAATTCGTCTGTATAATAACCACGTCGCCACGGATTGGGCGGCAGGAAGGACTTTTAGGATGGAAGTCAGAGCTCAGCGAAACGTTGTTCCCCGCCGCAAGGTTGTCGAGGAACCTGGATCACACCGCCCAAGCGACATCGCGGGCGTTTTGCTTATCGCGCTTGGCATCATAGCCGCGCTTTCCCTGATTGTCTCAAATGTCGGCGCCATTGGCCTTGCGATGGGGACGGTTTTCAAGGGGCTGTTCGGGCGGGGAGCCTGGATTGTGCCGTTGATGCTCTGGACCCTTGGTATAGGGCTTGTTACCGGCCATCGCAAGTTTCCCATTTCAAGCACCGCCTGGGGGCTCTTGGTGCTTCTTCTGGCATTCCTTGGCATCATTGCCAGCCCAGGAACCGCCCAGGATTGGTTCAACCCTGGCTCCGCCGATGTCTCGGGGGGATACCTCGGTGCGGTCATTGGCTGGGCATCCGAAGGGCTTTTGGGCGCTGGTCGCTACGTGGGTCTTAGCTGCCTGGCGGTAGTTGGGGCGATTCTCTGCCTCAACACCCCCTTGGCTTCGCTCTTAGGTTCGGTTAAGAACGGCGCGCTTCAGCAGCGGGACCGGTTGAAGAATCGCGAAGTCAAGCCGAGATCGGTCAAGACCATCGTGGTTCCGCGTGAAGCGGTGGTTGAGGCGGCCGCTGAACTCCGCGAAGTCGAACCGAGGCGTCCTCGCGGTCCCGTCGTGATCAAAGACACCGCCCCCGTGCGCGCCGAGTGGCCGCCATCCCTTCAGGGACCGGAGGCGAAGTCCGGCTATCAGCTTCCCTCGATGGGGCTGCTGACCGAGCCAGTCGCCAAACCGAAGCGCAACCAGCAGGAGATGCAGAAGAACATCGAGACGCTGGAAGGCACCCTTGAGGAATTTGGCATCGATGCCAACGTGGTGGAGATTGCCACCGGCCCAACGATCACCCGCTACGAAATTCAGCTTGGCCCGGGCATTCGGGTTGCCCGCATCTCGGCGTTGGCCGACAACATCGCCATGAATCTGGCCGCCTCTCAGGTGCGGGTCGAGGCGCCCATCCCAGGCAAAGCAGCGATCGGCGTTGAAGTGCCCAATTCAAATCCCACCATGGTGTGCCTTCGCGAGGTCTGCGAGACCAAGGAATTTCTTGAGCACCGCTCTCGGCTTTGCGTGGCGCTTGGTCAGGACGTGAGCGGCGTCAACAAGTACGCCGACCTCACCACGATGCCCCATCTGCTCATTGGTGGCGCGACCAACTCGGGCAAGTCAATCGGACTCGCCACCATCATCACGAGTTTGCTCATGCGCAACACTCCCAAGGACCTGCGCCTGGTGATGATCGACCCAAAGCGGGTCGAGTTGGCGTTGTTCGATGATATTCCCCACCTCCTCTGTCCGGTGATCCGCGATGTGAAGGAGGCGCCGGGCGTCTTGCGCGCGGTTTGGCGGGAGATGGACCGACGGTACGACCTGTTCAGCTCCCAGAAGGTGCGGAACATCGACGGATGGAACGAGAAGGCGACCTACCAGGACAGGATGCCCTACATCGTGGTGATCATCGACGAACTGGCCGACCTTATGATTCAGGCCGCCGCCGAGGTCGAGACCTCGATCTGCCGCCTCGCCCAATTGGCCAGGGCGACCGGCATTCACCTTGTGATCGCGACCCAACGGCCATCCGTGGACGTCATCACCGGCACCATCAAGGCGAATATTGCGTCGCGCATCGCGTTCACCGTGTCTTCGCAGATCGACTCGCGAACGATCCTAGATCAAAAGGGCGCCGAATCGCTCATCGGTCGAGGCGACATGCTGTTCATGCCGATCGACGCCAATAAAGCGGTTCGGGTGCAGGGCTGCTACGTCGGGGAAAAGGAAATTGAGAAGATTTGCGAGTTCTGGCGAAATCAAGAAAAGCCCTGCTACGTGATTGACCCGATGGAGTACGCGGCACCGGAAGAAGGCGCCGAGCGCTCGAGAACGGGCGACGAACAGTCGGACTCTCACTATGAAGACGCAGTGCGGTTTGTGGCCGACCGGGGGGAGGCCTCCACCTCCATGCTCCAGCGCCGATTTTCGATCGGGTTTCAGCGTGCCTCGCGGCTCCTTGACCACATGGAGGAGCGGGGGATTGTCGGCAAGCGTGATGGGCCACGGCCCCGCGAAGTGTTGATCACGCCGAGCGATGCCGATGCTCTCTTCGGCGGCACTCCCTATGGCGACACCGGTTGGGTAGGGGAGAAGTAAGGGGTCCGCTTCAATCTGCGCGCTCAATATCAGAGGCCGCCCGGGGTAGGGTTTAATTTGGGCCGAGGAAGTCCTCGCTATTTCTTAACAAAGCCATGCTTCGTCACCACCTCTGCCTCCTGTTGCTCCCGTTGGTATCGGCTACTGCCTTAGGGCAGGTAACGCTTAAGCTTTCGGTAGGGGGCACGGTCATCGGTACGGTGACGGCCGGCCAGCACCTGACTGCGGCCGGCAACAAGGTCATCGAGGTTCAGACCGTTCTCAAGCGGGGCGACAAGGAGGCGCGATTGGTGACTCGCTCCGAATACGCCGCCGACGGGACCCCGGTCGAGATGTTCGAGAGCTTCGTTCCAGATGATTCGAGCGGCGAGCAGCACACCAATGTTGAGTTCGATTCTGCTGGCGCCCACGCCGCTCGCAATGCGGGTGACGGATGGAAGTCGAAGGATCTGGAGCTCGACGCAAAGCGCTCACGGGCCTGCACCTATGAGTTTTGGTTCCTCAGAGATCAGCCGAAGACGGGCGACAAAGTGACGGCATTCTATTTCGATGTGGACAAGCTGGCGTGGGTGGACCGAACGACCACTTACGTTGGCCCCACCAACGTTTCAATCAACGGGAAGCTCCTGCCATCGTTCCATATCCGGACCACATCGGGTGACCAAGTCATTGATGCCTACGTTGATGATAAGGGGAGACCCTTGCGGATTACGAATGGGGATACCGAGATGGTTCGGTCGGATCTATAAGCCATGTCGACAACCGTAACATCGCGTCTTAGCGCCCTGGCCCTCGCTCTGCTCACCCTATTGGTGTTCTGGTTCTTACAGGATTTCGGACCGGAGAGCACGCTTAGGCGCTTCTTTCAGCTCGCGGCAACCGATAATTGGGCCGGCATCGACCAACTCCTGGCCCCCTCGGGGCGCCAGCTATCTGCTCTCACCATCCCTGAGCAGGAGGTCATCGAACATGCGCGGGTCGTGGCCCACCTCGGCGCCTACCGAATCGTCTCCGCCAAGGTCGGATCGCAAGAGGCGACCCTTCGAGTGGACTATGAAATGCCCAACATGTTCGGGCCCGACGAGGAGTCCTGGGTGCTGTACCGCCCGCCTCACTCGCGCTGGACAATCGATTTGCAGAAGACCGCCGCTTATCAATTTGCGCCCACCCTATATGGAGGTCCTAACTCTTAGAGGTACTGAATCCATGGAAATCCTCGTGCTTGGTTCAAAGGAAGAGCTTGCTATCGAGGCAGAGCGCATCTTCTTGGAGCGGTTTGTCTTGGCGGGCCGCCTTTCGGTCGCCCTTTCGGGCGGCACTACGCCGGGCCCGGCTTATCGGCGCATCGCGGCGTTGCCGGTCGATTGGAGCGCGGTCGATGTGTGGTGGGTGGATGAGCGCTTCGTCGATCCATCAGATCCCGAATCAAACGAGCGGCTTGGCCGCGAGACCTGGCTCAAACATATTCCGATCCCAACGGATCATGTTCACCCCATGTACCGGGCCGGAACGCCCGAAGAAGCGGCATTGGCCTATGAGGGCGAATGGCAGCAGTGTTTCGGAAATGGGGGCGTGGATTTGGCGTTTATGGGGGTCGGACCGGATGGTCACACCGCCTCGATCTTCCCTGGTAACGAGACCATTTTTGAATCAGATCGCCTGGTGGCGCCCACAGTATCTCCGGCTGGGGTGGCTCAGCGCATCACGCTCACCCCGAAGGCCCTTGAAAGGTGCCATGAACTCGTCATCTTGGTTACTGGAGTTGAAAAGGCGCCCTACGTGAAGGGTTTGGCCGAGGGAACAGGAGACTGGCCGGCGTGCCGGGTGGCTCGCGCGGCCAAGCGCGTAACCCTCCTTACCGACACGCCGGCCGCTCGCGAAATCGCGCGTTAGACTTCAGATCACAATTTGACCTGGATGAGAGTCCCGTCGTAGGTGATGCTCTTCAGCGGCGGGACGTCGGTGGAGTACCCAACCGGCTTCTTGCGCGAGACCGTCACGATTTGGAACGTTCGATGCTCGAGCATCCCGCTGAAGTGGCCGAGCCGTTTGCCCAGGGTGAGGGTTTTCGATCGGTCATTCCAAGTGATGGGAATCTCGGCGTACGCGCCTCTTTCGTAATCGTAGGTGAGCCCGTCGTCCTCGTAGAGACTGAACTGGCCATCGCGTCCCTCGTAGACGTAGAGGGTGATGGGATCGGCCGGCTTCTCCGCCACGTATTGGCGATCGGGCCCGAAGGGGATGATGGAGCCTGCGCGGACATAGAGGGGAATCGAATCGAGCGGCGCATCGGCGTTCTGAATGCCGGACCCGACGCTACGGCCAGTCCAGAAGTCGTACCAAGGGGCCTTCGGAAGGTAGACCTGCCGATTGCGGGCCTGGTAGTCGGTAATCGGCGCCACCAGCAAGCCGGGGCCGAAGAGGTATTCGTCGGTCAGGTCTCGGGCGGCGAGATCGTCTGGGTAGTCCATCACCAGGGGCCGCATGAACGAGCCACCGCGAAGGTTGACATGGCCGGCCAGTGAGTAGATGTAGGGAAGCATCTGGTAGCGCAGATGGTCGAACTTGAGTTCGGCGAGGTAGGCGGGCGAGCCATCGCCAAGAGTCCACATTTCGCGCGGCTGAAGCTCGCCGTGCACGCGCAGGATGGGGCAGAAAGTGCTGAATTCGAACCAGCGGGCGTTCAATTCTCTCCACTCGTCGAGGTCTTGGGGGAGCGGATTCTTAGCAGAGAACTTGTTCTGCATCGTGTATCCGCCGGTATCGGTGGTCCAGTAGGGGTAGCCGGAAATGCTGATTCCCAGTCCCGCAGGAATTTGCTTCTTTAGGCCGGACCAGGTGCTGGTCACGTCGCCGGACCACACCGCAGCGCCGTAGTGCTGCATACCGGCAAAGCCTGAACGGGTGAGGGTGAACACCCTCTGATTGGGCGCTGACTGGCGCTGGCCTTGGTAGATGCCCATGCTGTTCATCAGCGCGTAGCCATTGAGCATTCGGGGGCCACTTCCCAGGGCGGTTTTATCCAGAAGGCGAAGTTGGGTCTCAAGCACGGGCGTTCCCTGCGCAAGGTCGGGCTCGCTGGCATCCATCCACCACGCATCGACTCCCTTTTGGAAGAGGTCCTTATCGAGCTGCGACCAGAACATCGCTCGTGCCCCGGGATTGAACGCATCGTAAAAGGTGTACGGGTAGCCGATCCAGTCGCGAATCTTCTCGGTAAGGTCTGGCTGGTAGAGATACCCGGCGGAATTAAGCGCCTTGAAGTTGTCGCTGCCTGGGTAGAACTTGCCCCACACCGAGATCATGAGGTGGGCATGCTGGTCGTGAATGGACTTGATCCACGCTTCGGGATCGGGGAAGCGGGTCGGGTCGAACTGATGAGAGCCCCACGCATCTTTGGGCCAATAAAGCCAGTCCTGCACGATGTTGTCAAACGGGATCTGTCGCTGCCTAAACTCATTGACGACATCCAAACTCTGTTGCGAGGTTTCGTATCGCTGACGAGACTGCCAAAGGCCGAATGCCCATTGGGGCGCCATGGTGGCTCGTCCGGTGAGGAAGCGGTAGCCGGCCACTACATCGTCAAGCTTGGGTCCATAGACGAACGAATAGTTCACTCCATCCCCTATTTGGGACCAGAGCGAGGTGTTTTCGTCGGATGGGGGAAGTTTCCACTTGAAAGTGAGATGGGACCCCTGCTCCGTGTTCCACTCGATCCGAATGGGGTATCGCTGCCCGGCGGTCATGTGGACCCTCACTTGGTCAATGTCGGCTAGCCAGCCCTGCCGCCAGTGGTCGATGATTTTGGCGCCGTCGAACCAGACCTTGATGCCGCCGTCGGAGAACGTCTGCAATTGGTATTCGCCGGTCACGGGCGCGGTGATGGCGCCTGTCCATAAAGTCGAGGGAATGCGCCGATATCGTCGCCCACCCTGTCCAGGGGACGTGGCTGGGCCGATGATGGGCGCAAGCACCGGTGGCTTAGATCCGTCCAGCGGACTTTGGCTAAGACCTCCCGAGTTGCCATTCGCATCAATGAGGTTCTCAGGAGGAATCGCCCCAAAGTCGGTGATGTCGCCAAAACGGGAATACGAGGTGTTGTCCCAGAGGATGCCGTAGCCCTTGCTGGAGACCAGGAATGGCACTACGACGTTGGTGTTGTGCTGCCACAACTGCAAGTCCAAGCCCTTGATGTTGAGGGCTCCAATCTGCCTTTGACCGAGACCGTAGAGGGCTTCGTTGGGCTCGCCCAACCACACTTGCCGCACATTGAACGCGGGCTTCCCGGCGTCGTCGGTCGGAGTAAGCGTGCGACCGCCGGGAGCTTCGGAAAGAATGGCCTTGCCGTTCGGGGTTAGGAACTGTACGGCGCCGTCCTCGCGACTGATTCTTGCTTGCAAGGATGAGGAGGCAACCGTGATGAACCCCTTGGCGTCGCGGATGGTTACCGGAACGGGTTCGGCCGGCTCGCCGCCCCAGTCGATGATCGTCGACTCATCGAGAGCCCGCCGATCTGGGGCGAACTGTACTTTGATGATCGGTTCAGCAACGAAGCGCACGTCCAGGAAACCGGTTGCCAGGTGAAGAAGGACTCCTCCGGGGACGTTCACGACGTCTTCGCTCATTGCGGGAACATGGGTGTCATGAGCCGACGGAGGGGTGTTCGCGTACGTGTTCATAGGAGCGATGGCCGCCAAGGATGCGAGAACAAAGGACCTTGCACCGGCGTTGGTAGATCGTTGTATCATATGGGCCACACTGATCGAAAGGAATCCTACCCACCAAAAGGGGTTCCTACTCGGATTCGAAGGAGAATTTACTGATGATTGTATCGCCGCGAAGAAGACTTTTCGACAGGGCTCTTTTTGCGGGGTTCGCCCTCTTCTTGGCCATCCAGTGTTACGCCCAGTCGTATAAGAACTTTCGTTTGGCCGTCTACGTTCCCGCTACGGTCGTCGCGAGGATGGGCGATCCCGAGTGGTTGGAGCAAAGTTGGGCGGAGATCTCGGCTGGCCTTAAGATCGACAAGGTTTATCTAGAGACCTATCGCAGCCGCTTCATCGTGCCCGAACAAACCATTGAGCAGGTCAAGAGGTTCTTCATCGATCATGGCGTGCAAGTTGCAGGCGGCATCGCCTTTTCGGATCGAGGCACCACCGGTCAGTTTGAGACTCACCACTATACGACGCCGGCAGATCGGGCCTATGTCAAGGCAATCTCTGAGATGACCGCGCGGCACTTCAATGAGATCATTCTCGACGACTTCTTCTTTCACATGGGCAAGACCGATGCCGACATTGCAGCGAAGGGCAACCGCAGTTGGACCCAGTTCCGCCTTGACCTCATGGATGAGGTGTCGCGAGACCTGATTGTTGGACCGGCCAAGCGCGTGAATCCCAAGGTCAAGTTCGTCATCAAGTTTCCGAACTGGTACGAGCACTTTCAGGGCATGGGCTATGACCTTGACAAGGAGCCGAAGATCTTCGATGGCATCTATACCGGCACCGAGACCCGAGATCCCGAGACCACCGATCAGCACCTTCAACAATATGAGAGCTTTCAGATCATCCGCTACTTTGACAACATCGCCCCCGGTCGCAACGGCGGCGGGTGGGTCGATACCTTCTCGATTCAGTATCTGGATCGGTACGCCGAGCAACTCTGGGACACGGTATTTGCCAAAGCGCCCGAAATGATGCTTTTCAACTACGGCGATCTGCCACGCCCGGCCATTCCTGGCAAGCGCGATGCTTGGGCAAAGGAGGACACCAGCTTCAACTTTGACCAGATGGCAGGCGGAGTGGGGCATCCCAACATGGCGAAGGTGGCCGGGTACTCGTTGGCCAAGGCCGATGCCGTCCTCGGCGCTCTCGGTACGCCGATCGGCATTGCCGCCTACAAGCCGTATCAATCCACCGGCGAGGATTTTCTGCACAACTGGCTCGGCATGATCGGCATCCCAATCAACCTGTCGCCCCAATTTCCCGTCAACGCCCCGACCATCCTCCTGACCGAGTCGGCCAAGTTCGATCCGAACATCGTTGCCAAGATCAAGGGCCAACTCAAAGCAGGGAAGAACGTGATCATCACGACCGGCCTGCTTCGAGCCTTGAAGGGTCGGGGCATCGGGGATATCGCCGAAATTGAATTCAATGGCAACACCGCGATGGTGACCAATTACTACGGAGCCTATGGCTCTGGCGATGGGGGCTCGCTTGGGACCAACGATGACAAGCGGGCGATCGAGTTCCCCGAAATCCGCTTCATCACAAACGACTCTTGGCCAGTCGTCCGGGGGCAGGCCAACGGCAACGGCTATCCCATCCTGCTGATGGACCACTATTCCAAGGGCACGCTGTACGTGCTTGCCATACCGGATAATTTCAGCGACCTCTACAGCATGCCGAGATCGGCGCTGACCAACATCAAGACCCTCATCATGGGAGACTTCCCCATCAAACTGGACGCCCCTGCCAAGGTGGCGCTTTTCCCGTATGACAACAACTCGCTGGTGGTGGAGTCCTTTCGAGACACCGACACGCAGGTCAACATCGTCACGACGGGAGGCTTTACCAAACTCCGAAACGTGGCGACCGGCGAGGAAGTTGTTGGCGAGGTCGTGGGCCGTCAGCGTTGGGAAGCGCCGGCGCCGCCGGCGGTGCGGTTCTCGGTGACCCTCCCCCCTCATAGCTTCGCTGCGTTCGTGGAGGAGCGGTAGGTAGGTGGCTCTCGGCTCGGGCGACTGCGCTGCCGCCACGAGGCACCCACAAGGGCAACTCCAAGCTCAAATAAGAAGGGATGACACCATCCCGGAGATTCATAGCCTCGCCATGAGGCGAGCACTTAGGACAGGAACGCCATTCTCGAAGAGCCACCTGATGGCGACTGCACGCTCCGGCTTGTATTCAACGCCGGCGTTGATTCGGAAGCCATCGTGCTCGGCCAACAGCCGGAGCTGGTCGCTCAACGGAAAGGATAGGCCAATGAAGGGTCGCACCTCATTGCCGTAGGATGCGCCCATCGTCAGCTCCACGGGACTATGAAGGTCCACGCCGTCGGTCCGGTAGGTGGTCGCGACGTAGTATCGCCGGCCGTCGGGAGTCACATTGCCAACGTCTTGAACGCCGAAGCTGATGCCGGGTGAGACGTCCGTCAGAGGCGCGATCAGGTTATAGGAAAGGTCGCCGGTCAGTCGGCTTCGGTTGTCGGCCGGATTCACATAGTGGAGGCTGGCCTCCCAGCTGGCGTCGACCCCCCAGTCGAGGTACACGTTCGAATCGCTGAGGTCGGCCTGGCCGAATTGGCCATCCAGGCGGACCGTGCCATAGGTGATTTTACGTCC
>Ga0302319_10004420_pt1 | contig 28892 bp, 25 predicted proteins | sample Bog_T0_2_FD_203319 | JGI IMG/M metagenome (GOLD analysis project Ga0302319, IMG submission 203319) | Peat permafrost microbial communities from Stordalen Mire near Abisko, Sweden - Bog_T0_2 | ecosystem: Environmental > Terrestrial > Soil > Wetlands > Peat | place: Sweden: Abisko, Stordalen Mire... | reverse complement strand
CGCGCGCCGCGCTGAACCCCGCGCGCTCATCGCGCGCCGCGCTGAACCCCGCGCGCTCATCGCGCGCCGCGCTGAACCCCGCGCGCTCATCGCGCGCCGCGCTGAACCCCGCGCGCTCATCGCGCGCTACAATCGATAAACGGACGGGCGCGTAGCTCAGTTGGATAGAGCACCGGCCTTCTAAGCCGGTGGTCGCAGGTTCGAATCCTGCCGCGCCTACCATTTTCCCGCTTGTACGGACCGGACACATAAGTAACAGATTGTTCTAAATCGTAATCCATAAAGCTCACGAGCCAGATCCCGCTGTCGACTTCTTTAACGCCGACCGCCTGGCCGGCCAGAGATACGCTTAAATTGATTTTCTTCCGATAAAGACAGATACGGCCGCAGCTGGTGATGTTCACGGTTCTGTCGTGAAACGGGTAATGCGGCTCCGGGATGCCCTGATAGGCGCGGCAGGAAGGGGTATAGATCTCGGCCGGGCATTTCATCGCGAGCGCCTCGTGGGGGCGCTCGCGATGAAACCCTTCAACGAAGGCGTCGAATTTCCCCTGCTGCCGCAGAATGTTGGCGCCCGCCGGGCGAGTGGCCTCCTTCTTCCGAGTCAGGTGCATCCGTTCGTCACGGCCGTTCTGTTGCGGATGACCGGGCTGAATACGCTCGATCGTGATGCACAGCCGTAACCACCAGACCGAGAGCTTCAAAAGCTGAAAGCCCGCGCGGGGGAGCCAAAGGGACACCATTATCCGAGCGCATCGCGCGCGGTAAGCCACTCTCTTTGAAAAGGCGCTCCAATGCCTGAAAGGCCAGCTCTTCCCGGTTGGATTCCATCACCTCGCACAGCAGCAGATACAGTGAAGCATGATCGGTGACGGTCAGCGGATAACAGTCGCGCTTTTCCCCGAGCTGGAACTCGCCCTTGTAGTCGGTCGACCGCAGATCGTTCGGACCCAGACCATCGGATAACGGGGTGCCCTCGGCGCGAATCCGCAGCCTCGCCGCTCTCGTCACCGGGCCGTGCCGGTCCAGCACCGCGTGAGCGGTGCTCGCAGCGGGAACTTTGATCGCACGCAAGAGGCGCCGCAGAAGACGTTCGCGTATCTTGCGCGCTCCCCAGTGAGGCTTTTCCCGTTTGCCCACATTACTCATAGCGCTCGAAGATCCTGTAGCCGATCTTCCCCGAAATACCGAATTCCCGGCACAGGAGAGCCATACTCTCCCATCCTTCAGCCGGACCACAAACCGTATTCTTTAATCCGTGAACAGAGCTTTCCTTCTACGGCATTCCAATCTCCCGCCCCCTTCCAGGGGAAAAAGTGTAACCCATGTCTCCGGAACGTGCGGTTACCTATGTCTCGGGTCGCTCATCATAAACCTGCGCCGCCCTCAGATACTCGGAGCTTCGACTCCTGGGTACACAACCGCCCGCTTTTTCCAGTGAATTTTGGGGTGATGTTCCCAAAATCGAGAACCTTTCCCGGAATTGGCGTAGCCCCATTTTGGGAACGCGCCTCATGCGCGGCGAACTCGATTCTCTGCTTCTCGCTTGCGCTGTTGTAACGGCTTGCTCGTGATCTCTTACGAGGACGAAGACCGGAAAATCGACCATAGCGCGGAACGGCTGACGATCGGTCGCTTTCAACGCATGCGGCAAAAACAAGGCAAAGGCGTCAACCAGACGCAATATGTATCGAGTTTGTATTGCTTCGCACATTGCGGAGCTGGGGTGAGATCTATCACGGAAAACGGCCCTTGCCAGATCCGACAAAGCTGTAGTTTTCTGGTATTCTCTAAAACGGGTGAAACGTCGTTACCGCGCCATGCACATGGCTGTAGCGCGCAATGGTGCGCAAACGTTTGAAGGGGGGCGGCGAATGGGTAAACGCATCATCTATTGTGCGGACGGAACGTGGGACAACACAGGAAACAACACCAATGTCTATAAGTTTTTCAAGGCTCTGCAAACCACGGCCGAACAGGTTCCCTATTACGACGATGGCGTTGGCGCAGACGGATTGCCGCTCGAAAAGCTCGCTGGTGGGGCATTCGGCACCGGTCTTTACCAGAAGATAAAAGACGGCTACACGAAGGTCGCTCACGCCTATGAGCAGGGCGATCAGGTTTTTCTTATTGGTTTCAGCCGCGGAGCTTATACCGCGCGCTGTCTTGCGGGTATGATCGCGGCCTGCGGCCTGCCTACGGCGAATTTCACTGACGACGTCGTCAACAAAGCGTTCGATGCCTATCGCTCTAAACTTCTGAGGGCGAAGATTCTCGCCGATCTGAACAAGACCTGCGATCTCTTCGATGCCAAACTCTCCATGGTGGGAGTATGGGATACCGTTGGCTCACTCGGCATCCCCGCAATCTTCGGCGGCGTCGATCCTATCGTGTACGGTTTTCTCGATACGACGCTGCATCCCAACGTGCTCAATGCATATCACGCTCTCGCCATTGATGAACGCCGCTGCGAATTCCCGGCCACTCTTTGGAGTGCTCCTGCGTCTGGGCAGGTTCTGGAACAGGTCTGGTTTGCGGGAGTGCACTGCGACGTCGGCGGCAGCTATCCCGATGACCCGGATGGAACCGCGCTCGCCGATATCACCTTGTCCTGGATGATAAGTAAAGGTGCGGCACTGGGGCTTGATTTTGCCGACGGCATACAGACAAAGTACCCGTTTCCGATCGATCCGAAATACGCACTCGATACTAAACACGAATCCTGGAATGTCGCGTGGACTTTCCCGAAGCGGCGCACCGTCGGTCCAGACTCTTCCGTCGCCAGCAGCGTTTATGTTCGGTCGGAGAATGAGAGTTCCTATCGGCCGGAGAATCTGACATTCGCCGGGTCGGAACCGGCTCCGGGCTACCAGAGAGTTGCGGTCGTAACGGCATCCAAAGCTGCCGGATCTGCATAGCCTCCCGCTATTGAGGTTCCAAATCCCATGAAGACGATCCTTTTTTTCTTCCTGTGTGGACTTACAGCGGCGCAGAGTACTCAGCCTGCGAAGGCATCTGACACCAAATCGCCGGACCCGAAGCTGGAAGAGGTTCGCGAACTCAAAGCCTGCGCCGCCGCTGTGCTCGCCGGGCTGCCGAAGATTCCCGACCTGCGGACGGAGCGATTCCTCGGCAAGGTATCCGAGAACGAGATGCTCTGCCGCGGCGGTTCCAGGAGCCTGCAGTTCCGTTTCACGCCGTGGGTTGACTGGTCCCAATATTGGGGCACCGGCGACATGTCCTCGCTGCCGACTGGCTTTCTCTCTAAGAAAGGGCCGGCATTTCGCGGCGTGTTCGGCTCACTAATCGATCTGGAGACTCAACGCGTTGCACTGATCAAGTTCAATCTCTTCGACAACAACGGCACCTATAATAGCTACGTCACGGGTTCGAACGGCGTCGGCGGTCCTGCGGTCAAGACATGGCCCGAAATGCGCCTGCCAAGCGAAAGCCCAAATTACCAGGCAGTTGGGGGCGATGGACAACAGACCTGCAAGGGAGATCTGATTCGTTCCCGCACGCTTACCGGAATCTGCAACGATATCCGCAATCCGCTGATGGGCTCGAACGGCACGCCTTTCGCGCGCAACGTCGAATTCGACACCACGTTCCCCGATCAGGGGCAGACAACGCTTACGAAGAATCGTCATGGCGACCGGCTCAGTCTGATGACGCCGGATCCTCAGGTGATCAGCCGCATTCTCTTTACGCGCGCCCAATCGAACCCGGACGCATGCAACGCGGGCTTTGGACTTCCCAATGACTCAGCAACCGCCAACTGCGATTACCAGAAAGCTCCGTTCTTCAACGTGATTGCCGCCTACTGGATCCAGTTCATGACGCACGACTGGTTCTCCCATATGGACGAAGGTCACAACGCACCCCCTTACATGGATGTCGGTTGCAAGAGCGAAAAAGTGGACAACGTGGAGACGCCGCTGACTCCCGAGCAGGTGACGCAACTCGGCTGCCGTCCGCAGGATCGCGTCGACACGACCTACGTCCAGCAAAACACGCCGCCGGATAAATTCACCAGCGGCGGAAGAGAGTATCTGTCGCGCGCGCCGGAAACGTTCGCCAACAACAACACCGCATGGTGGGACGCGTCACAGCTCTATGGTTACGACGAGACTTCCCGCCAGCGCGTGAAGCGCGATCCGAAAGATCCCGCGAAGCTGCTCCTGGTTCCGGTTGTCGGCAGGCCGGGGCCCGGTTATCTTCCGGTCTTTCAGGCAGGTGACCCGATTCAGCCCCAATGGGCAGGCCAGGAATCCGCGGCCTTTCCCGATAACTGGTCGATCGGTCTCAGTTTTCTGCACAACGTCTTCGCCCGCGAGCACAACTCATTCGCAGATGAGTTCCGCAAAGAAGCAGCGGAAAAACCCAACGCCGACAGCGGTCTCCGCAATCCATCCGATCCCACCCGCGTGATTCACAACAAAGACGTCACGCCGGATGAGATTTTCGAGTGCGCCCGTCTTGTAGTCGCCGCTGAAATCGCCAAGATCCACACCACGGAATGGACACCGCAGCTTCTCTATGACGAACCTCTCTACAAGGGGATGAACGGAAACTGGAATGGACTCCTCGGCACGGGCGACCCCGATATTTCGAAGGCTCTCTCCGACATTATTACCCGTAATTTTGGTAAGTCGAAGGACGTGGCCAAAGCAACGCAATGGTATTCGGTGTTTGCATCCGGTCCCGGCATCTTCGGACTCGGCAGTAAAGTTCCGCATTACAGCATTACCAATCCAGACGACGTCAACGGCGGCGTGAATCATTTCGGATCGCCGTTTAACTTTCCCGAAGAGTTCGTCACGGTCTATCGGCTGCACGCGCTGATTCCGGACCTCATTGAATTCCGCGATCTTGCCAAAGACCCCAACCAAATCGCCAAAAAAGTTGCCGTCATCAATACTTTTGAAAGCAAGGCAACGGACGCTATGCATACGGGCGGTCTTGCCGATTGGGGCCTGAGCCTCGGCCGTCAGCGTCTTGGCCTGCTCACCCTGCACAATATTCCGCAGTTCATGCAGAACATCAGGCTGCCACGCCTGGACAGCCCAACCCAGCAGATCGATATCGCCGCGCTCGATATCATTCGCGACCGCGAACACGGCGTTCCGCGCTTCAACGAGTTCCGCCGCCAGTACGGCCTGCGCCAGCTCACCAGCTTCGACGACTTCTTCGATAAGTCCCTCCCTGCCGGTTCGCCGGCCCGACTCGAACAGGAAAAGACCGCGCAGCAGCTTCGCCAGGTTTACGGAACCCATGTCTGCGATTCTTCAAAGGTGATCACGGACGCGCAGGTCAATGACGATGGCACTCCGATCAACGATTGCCTTGGTCATGCCAACGGTTCTGTTGTCGACAACATCGAAGACGTCGATACCGTCGTCGGCTGGATGGCCGAGTCGGTTCGTCCTCACGGTTTTGCGATCTCCGAAACACAGTTCGTGGTGTTCATCCTAAACGCCTCGCGCCGTCTGTTCAGCGATCGCTTTTTTACCTCCAGCTTTCGCCCGGAGTTCTATACAACGCTCGGCGTGAACTGGGTCAATCACAACGGCCCCGGTCCGGAAGTTATGGAGCAGGGCGAGCCCAACGGTCACAAGCAGCCTGTTTCGCCGTTCAAGAGACTCCTGCTGCGCAACATTCCGGAACTGGCGCCCGAACTCGCGCACGTGGTAAACGTTTTCGATCCGTGGGCGCGCGATCGGGGCCAATATTATTCCCTCGACTGGACGCCGCAACCGCAGGCTGCAGCCGATCCGGCCTTCAAAGAACAATAGAACCGCCAGGGAGGTTTCAACCGCTATGCCCGATCAGGTCGTAAACTACGACGGCAGCATTACCACCACGCCGAAGCAGCTGGTTACTCCGAAAACAGTGGAGGAAATTCAGGGCATCCTGAAGGATTCCGTAACGTATCCGAGTCCGGTTCGCGGCAAGGGAAGTTATCACTCCCTCACGCCATGCGCTTCTTCGGACGGCGGCACTTTGGTGGATATGTCGAACATGACGCAGGTCATTCAGATTGATACCGCCGGCAATACGTTCACGGCGCAGGGCGGCCTCCAGTTCATTGAAGCCTCAAAAGCGCTACGCGCCAAAGGCGTGCAGTTCATGACTAACATCGAAATCGGCAACATGACGCTCGGCGCCGCCGCATGCTGCCACAGCAAAGATGCGCTCGATGGCATCGAATTCGGCCAGGTCAGTTCTTACGTCATCGGCATCAAATGGGTGGCCCCCTCCGGCGACCTGATGGAAGCTTCCGATACTGTCAACCCGGATCTTCTGCCGCTCATGCGGTCAAGTTACGGCCTCGCCGGCATTGTTTATGAAGTCACATTCCAAATTAAGCCGATCGAAGCTCTGCACTTCACTTACGTGCCGCGTCCGATGAGCGAACTGACGCAGGATGAGGTCGATACCTTCCTCGCAGCCGAAGGCCTTATTTGCTGGACAGTCCAGCGGACCTGCATCTTCCAGACCCGGCAGAAAGTATCCGACCCCGGCATTCTCGGCTCGCTCGAAGCCGCCGTGCGCCGCCGCTTGTGGAACTTCGGCGACGCCCACGCCGGCCATATCATCGACGAGTTCCTGAAAAATAAAGCTCTCCGCGATTCCGTCCAGAACGCGGGCTTCGACTTTACGAAGTTCCTCTACTCAACCCTGCACCTTTTCGGCGGCATCACCCTGCTCGCGCCGGACAAAACCATCGACTATCGCAACACCCCGCAGGACGCCCGCTACGCGTTCACCTTCTGGGCATTTCCGCGCGCCCAGTGGCTGACCGTGATCCGGGCCTACGCCGATTTCGCGGATCAGTACTTCACAACCACCGGCTTCCGCTGCAATATGCCATGCGGTTCGTACCACATCCGGAAAGATGCCAACTCGATCCTTTCCTATACGTACGATCAGGAGGTTTTCTCCATTGATCCCATTCACGCCCCCACCGATGAAGGGGCCTGGCAGGCATTTCTCAAAGCTTTTAACGATTTCGCGGCTCAACGCAACGGAATCCCTTTGCTCAATCAAAGCCCGTTCGTCGAGCGTCAGCACGTGGAGGCAGCTTACGGCCAGCGCTGGCTCGATCTGGCGAAATGGTTGGGCACCATGGACCCCACCCAGCGAATGGTCAATCCGTTCTTCGCGGATTTGTTGCCCAAATGAAAGCCGCAAGCTTCTGGAAGTGGGTTGGGTACGCGACCGCACTCCTCTCGCTCGCAGCCGGAGTTGGCGCGATAGTCAGCCAGATTTCCGATCGCCGGGCGAACAGCCATCAGATCGATTCTCTTCTCGCTTCGGAAAAGCTTCAGACGCGAAGCAACGATTACGCATCGGCCTGGCGATCTCTCGATCAGGCGGAAAAGCTCAATCCGGACTCAGCCGACGTTCGCGACGCGCAGGAAAATCTTGCGATGCTATGGCTGGAGAATATCAGCATCCCGGAAGGCGGGAAATTTTCCGATATCACTGATAAGCTCGATCCGGTTCTCACGAAGGGCGTGACTGTCTCCAAATCTCCGCAGCATCAGGCCGATCTCGAATCGCATCTCGGCTGGTCGTACTTTCTGCGCTCACGCGAAGGCAGTTTGAGCCCCGACCCCGCTGCTTCCTACGCTGACGCCGTGAGGAAGGATACCGATAATCCCTATGCTCAGTCCATGTGGGGTCACTGGATCCTTTGGAATCACGGCAGCACAGATGATGCGACTACTCACTTCTCCGCCGCCCTGGCGTCGAATCGCGAACGGGCATTCGTGCGCCGCCTGCAGTTAAGCGCCTTCCTGAATAGTCATGCGGACTCCGCCGACGAAGAAATCGTGCGCATTGCGAACGCGATCCGTAAAGAGCAGGGAACCATCCCCGCGGATATCAGGCAGAATATCTTTTCCATGTACTACCGTAAGCTCATCCCGCCGGATGACGAGACGCCACATTTCATCAACGCCGTGCCTCCGGGCGAACACGTCGCAACCTTTCATTGGCTCTTCGATAATCCCGGCCCTGGAGATTCCAATGTTCCTGAGAAAACAGGCGATCTAAGCGTCCTTGAAGAAGCCGCCGGCCAGCGCGCCGAAGCTAAAGCCGGGTATGACGCGTTACGAAGACAATTGGCGGACCGTCCGGGACCTCTTCTGACTGCCGCTGAAGCAGGGAGCAAGCGCCTCGCCGGCGCACAATAAAACCTATGCCCGATTTTTCAATCACCGACTCGCTGGGCAATCCCCTCACGCTTTCCAGCGTCCAGTGGACATCCGCGTCTTCGATCTTCCATTACGCGAAAACGGAGACGCTGCATTTCGTGGTGGCGCCAGACTTCATTCAGCGAAAAGACCAGCCGCTTGCGCAGGCGGGAGCGGACCCGATCACCGTCACTCTTTCGCTGCAACACGCCTTTCAGCTGGGCGCAGGTATAACTCCCGAAGTTACGCTGACGCCTTCGTCACTGGTTACCCTCAGTATCAACGCCAAGGCCGGAAGCAATCTCTTCGATGGCGATTCATTTCACGTTCCGGCCAATGTGCCCGATAAAACAGGCTACGTCGGACTATCTCTAACGGGGTCGGTGGATGCTGGCGTCAGTGACTCGTCCGGAGACCTCTTCTTCGGTGTGGACCAGAACACAGGCATTACCTTCCAATATCTGAAAGCTTTCCCAGCCGACGGCAACGAACCGACTCTGCTTGCAGCCACACAGGCGATGCTCTCAGGTTTTGTGATTCCGGCAACCGTGGGGGACTGGCAACACATGAACGTCAATGACGTTTGTGCCGTCTCCGGCCAGGGGCGCCTGACTGTTTCGGCCGGAGTCGATGTTTCGCTTCCGGTCAATCCGCTTGCTTCAGTGAATCTGCCATTGGGTACTGGCACGCTGACGGTCCAGGCTGGTGTCATGACAGGCCTGACTACTTCGGTTGAGCTGAGCGGCTCATATCAGATCCGTGTGGAAAAGCTCCCCGGAGAAACCATCCGCCTGAGCTTTCTCAAAGCAGCCGGAAGCACTTTCGAAACCGATGTGACGGCATCCGCGGGAACCGCCGTGGATCTGGGGAGCACCGATCTTCTTGCAAAGCTTCTGGGCACGATCGAAAAAAACGTTCCCGATGCAAAGCTGCTCGCCGGCCTTCAATCCGCCGAGATCGACTCGTTCACATCGGAAGTGAAGGCGGGAGTAAATCACAGCGTGCAGGCGTCGATCGATCTTGCGCTCTCGCTGGAGATGGATCGTCAGACCGCATTCCAATACGAAATTCAGCCGAGCGTACTGACCGCCGAATCAGCGCAGGCCGTGAATCAGGCGCTGAAAGGCAATCTCATCGCGCTGACAGCTCTCGAGCAGAAGGCGCAGGCGGATGGAACAATCGCACCAGGCGTTAAGCTTCTCAACAGCGTACTCTCCACGGCCCGAACCAAAGGCGCGACGCTCAGGATCAATCTTCTGGGTATCGTCAATCTGATCTCTCTCTCACAGTTATTAGACAACTGCGAGTTTCTCTTCGAACCCGCTGCCGGTCTTACCATCAAAGAAACCGCTCAGAGCGGTAAGATCGGCGCCATCACGGACCCGCTGAAAAAACAGGATGCTCTGCAAAAGGCCCTCTTCTATTCGGCTCTGGCAACCACCACCTACGCGGTCGGTAAGACGGTGACGATGCCGGATCTGAATTGTCAGGCCGTCTACTTCGTATTCAACCGGAACTCCAGCCAACAGAACATCTCCGACTATATCGGCTGGTTCGTGGCGCTTCATCTCATTGATCCCGCGGAAGCAACCCAACTCCTGAACCAGTTCCGGAGTGGTGGCGACTCGTCCTGTGCCGTTCGAACCACGCTGAATGACGCACTCAGCGAAGCCATGTTCTTCGACGGACAGGGAAACCCGCGGCCTTCGCCGGATTATCTGGAAATCGGCAGACGCGCTCTCATCCAGTTGCTGGATCCCAAATCGGGCGACCCCAAAGTGAGTGACATCGATCGTCTGAGAAGCCAGTTTCTGAGCGATCCGGCAACGTGGTCGAAAGCCGTGGAAACAGGACCGAGCCCGCAACTCAACACTCTCCTGCCGCTGGCGTCCACGGATCCGGCATTCCCGGCTCTCTCAGCCGATATAAGTGGTGATGTTGCCGATATCCTTTGGTGGGCGGACGCCATGCGAAAAACCGCGCAATCGCTCTACCAGATCCGAGCGTTTCTGGCCGGCCGTGACCCCAACTCTCTCGCTGCAGACCCGGCGTTCGCGAAGCTGAGAAACGATCTGCAAAAGCAAATGCTGAATGTAGTCGGCAAGAGCAGGGTCCGCTTCGATAAACCATGGGGAATCGTGTGCCTGTTTCAGGCGGCGGGCTCGCGGGGCGCCGCGGGACAAATAATAGCCGGATCCCTGAATATCGAGCGGCCCGCTGGCGAAGCGGCCGCCGCGCCCGGACGATAGAATCCGCGGACAAGCATTCGCGGCGTATGCGGCGAGGTGTGCCAGGAGTGTTCCAGGTGCCGCATCCAGAGCGGAAACGCGAAGCAGGCGAACACCATTCCCGTTTCGATCAGGAGCGGTTCCCCCGGCCTCAGATCGGTCCCGATGAGATCGATGGCGTCGTCCTCGATGCGGGCGCGCTTGATCCGGGCATCAGCGTGAAGTCGAACAGGAAGGTGATCGGGCGTCGAATCAGGCCGTTGATTTGCCTGAGCCCTGCTGACCGGCGGCGTCAAATCGAGACCCCTGCTCCCTGTTGTCTAAAGGCATCCTTCTCACCCTCCGACTTTTCTGCAATCCTGATTTCATGAAACAGGGCCTGACATATCTGGCTGCCGCCGTGGGGCTGGCAGCCATGGTGTGGGCGGTGGGAGGCAATACCGTCACCCCGGGCTCCGACGATTTTCCCTGCTTCTATCGCGCGGCTCAGCTCGTCGGAACGCCGGCGCTCTATCAGGCCGGGCAATACGATTTTCCCGGCTTCCAGCTTCCGTACATGCGGCTGCCGGTGTATGCCAAGGTCTTCCAGCCGCTGGCGCGGCTCAGTTACGCGCAGGCGAGGAAAGTCTGGACCGGCCTGATGATCGCGATCATGGCCTGCGCTTTCTGGCTCTGGCCGCTGAAGCGTCCGCGTGCCATCACGTGGCTGGTCTGCGCGGCTTGCCCTGTGCTTGCCGCTTTAGGGGTGGGCCAGGATATCGCGATCATCATGCTTCTGACCGCCATTTCCGCTCGTCTTCTGTCGGCCGGCGCGAATCGGCTGCTGGCCTGGTCGCGTCGATCGTCTTCGCGGTGAAGCTGACTTACCTGCCGGCCATCGCGCTGGTTTTCCTGGTCCGCTCACGCCGGGCGCTTGCGGCGCTGATTGCAGGCTGCGCCCTGCAGTTCGGCCTTTCGTGCGGCATACAGGGAGGGCTGGGCTGGTTGCAGGATTATGCGAAGGTGATGCGCGCTTTCGCGGAGCCGGCGGGCGCGCACATGCCTACCCTTCACACCGTTCTGGGTGACGGCCCGCTCTTCTTTGTAGCGGCGTGCGCAATTTTCGGGTGCCTGCTGCGAATGGCTGCCCGCGTTCCCGTTGAAGTGGCCCTGACTGCCGCGCTCCCGGTTGCCATCATCGCGGCTCCGCACGGTTATATCTACGATTTCGCATCGGCGGTGCCATTGTTTGTCTACGTGCTTTCGCTCGATACCTGGGCTGGCCGGGCGGCAATCCTGGCGCTCACGCCATTACCTTATGTGCTGTTGACAAACCAGGCGTTTGAGCGCCCCGCCGCCGCCATTCTGGTGCTGGCGGTGGCGCTCGCCTGCCGGCAAGTCTGGTGTATGAGCGCTCAGCCCCGTCGCGAGGCGAAAAAGCGCTGCAACAGTGCGGTGGCTTCCGCACCCATTACGCCTTCCAGAATCTCAATACGGTGATTGAGCAGCGGCGAATCGGCAATCTGAAATTTGCTGCGCACTCCGCCGAAACGCAGATCGCGCGCGGCGAAGACCAGCGTTTTCACCCGAGCTGCCACCATGGCGCCCGCACACATGGGACAGGGTTCCAGAGTGCAATACACGGTGGCGTCTTCGAGCCGGTAATTGCGTGCCAGAAGCGCGGCCTGACGGAGCGCCAGCATCTCGGCGTGTGCGGTCGGATCCAGAAGTTCGATCGGCGAATTGCGCCCCCGGCCGATCGCTTCTTCCCCGCTCACCACGATGCATCCCACCGGCACTTCGCCAGCCGCCTCCGCTTCGCGCGCCAGATCGAGAGCGCGCCGCATCCAGTGTTCGTGCGATTCGTTGCGCGTTAGCGTGAAGTCTTCGAACTCAGCCACCTGAGCTTAGAATAGTAGTCTAAAAGCCATGGCCGAACTCGAACTCCACACAGAATCAGAATCCACCGATCCGTTCGGTAAGAAGATTGGCATTCTCGCGTCCGTGATTGCCGTGCTGCTGGCGGTGGTCACCATCGTTTCGCACCGCGCGCACACCGATGCGGTACTGATGAAGTCGGATGCCAACGACAAGTGGTCTTACTACCAGAGTAAGCGCATCAAGTTCCACAGTCTGGAACTGGGCGAGGATCTGGTGAATGTGCTGGGCGGCAAGACCCCGGAAGCGCAAAAGATGCTGGACAAGTATGGCGCCGACAAGAAAAAGTACGCCCACGACTCCGATGTCGCGCAGCAGGACGCGAAAAACCAGGACGAGAAGGCGGAGCATGTGGAGGGTCGCGCCCTCCGCTACGATATCGGCGAAGGCCTGCTCGAAATCGGCCTGGTGCTGACCTCGCTGTACTTCATTTCGCGGTCGAAGTTGTTCCCGGCGATGGGCGCGCTCAGCGCGGCGCTGGGAGTGGGCATCGCGGTGACCGGACTGCTGTAGGCCTGGCCGCCCTTGAATTAAATGGGGCGGCGCATGACAGGCGTCCCGGAATTCTGATTCCTGTTGGGCTGCGGTCCGGGGCCGTCGGCATAATGGCCGGGCGCCGTATTGGTAAAGTTCACTTCATCGGCGGCGAAGGTCAGCGGACGGTCGAGCACCATTTCAATCGTGCTGCCTTTGGTCAGTTCGGCATCGGGGCCTCTGGTGAGCAGTACCGCTGCCATACCAGCCGCAACGCCGGCAGCTCCGCCGATTCCCGCGCCCATGAGTCCGTGTCCGGCCGCCGAGCCGGCGATGGCGCCGATGGAAGCTCCGCCCATGCCGCCTGTGGCAACGGTTCTCGCGTCACCGCCTTTGTTGGAATCGGCGAGCACCTGGCCTTCCTTCGGATCCAGTTTCTCCCCCGAACGCGAATCGACGGACCCGAGGCGGGAGCGGAACTCGCGCGTAATCCCGTTGGGCAGCGTAATGGAATCGAAGCGGACGTACAGCTGCCCGCGCCCCTTCACTTTGCCGGGGCGCTTCACTTCGGTCACGGTGCCGGTCACGTAACTGCCGGTCGGAATCACGATGTGATTGCCGTTGACGATCGGGAAAGCGGTTTCAAGGTAAATCCGATCGCCCGCGGCTGAGCTCTTGCTGCTCACACTGCTGATCAGTGCCAAAGGGATGCGCGTGCCGGTCTCGATCGTGTACGTCGCCGCCACTGGCGCAGCCGGTTCTGCGGGCGGGCTGTCCTGGCCGTAAACCGCAGGCAGCACGAAAATAATGGCGAGGCAGACTGCGCGACCCCGATGGCCAGGTGATAAGGCTTGGCGTGTGCGTGGCAACATTGGAATCCTCGTAACCATTGTAGAAGCAAATGCTGTAGAAGCAAACGCCGGCCCCGATTCGATGCGGCGATTTGGCTCTTTCCGCCAGCTTGTTACTGCGCGGCCTGAGCGGGCTGCACCAGAAGCTGAATGGATGCCGGACTGATTTGCGCTCCAATGGCTACCTGGATCTGCGGATTGGCAGCCACGTCGGCCGGAAGCTGCAGGTTGATCTGGTAAAGACCGGCGAAACCCGGCGATAACCCCGCATATAAGATGCTGCCGGGTGGACAAGCCACGCCGTTCAGCAGGATTTGTAGCTGCGAAAAGTAATAGATGGGGAAGGCCGCGGTAGCAAGTTGTCCCGATGTGGTATCTGGCGACGTTCTACCCAGACCGGCGACGAACAACACGACAACTTCTCCGGGAACGGCCGGGGATGTGGGCGAGATGACCTGGCCGTTCAGATGAGCGGCGACTGCGTTGTTGCCGTTCCACACGAACAGTCCCGGAGAGGTGTTATTGAGCTGAATACTTACTGTGTTTCCGGCTTGGCCGTCGCGCGCCACCACAAGCGAAACTGTGCCAGCGACCAGTTGATAGGGCACCAGAAAGTTGATCTGCGTGGGTGAAACGAAAAAAACACTGCACGAGATCGAATTAATCCACACCCCGACGCCATCGAGCGAAGTCGGCATGGTTCCACCGACGACGCCGGTTACAGCGACGGTGTCGAATGCGAGGTTTGTTCCGTAAAGTGTGGCAATGGTGTTGGGCGCGAGAGCCTCCACCGTCTGGGTTGCGGCGTTTACGATGCTTTGCGCCGTATACGAAGGTATAGGGCCGTTGCCCGTAATCTGGCCGTAAACACAGGCTGGCATCAACGCCGGGGCCAGCGCCAGCGCCAGCAGCCAGGGGCGAGAGTGAGCAGAAGACACCATGGATACTCGTGAAAGCATGGACACACGTATCGACACTGCTATTTTGGCCGCAGTGCCCCATAAATTGCTATATCTCCTCAAGAAATGAGAGAGGTATTACCAGGTTACAGAAGGGGTATATCGAGAGCTTTGCGCGCGATTGTGCTCAACGGAATGGCAGCTAACTCGAAGGGTGCGAACCACTTGCCGGGAGGCAGAACGCGCGGCGCCATGCCGCGCCAGACGGTGATCCGGAACCGGTCGTTGACGATCTGGTGGGAGATCCTTCCATGGAGACTACCGTTCCATTTCGGGAAAGAACTCTTCGCGGGCAGTTCCCAGAAGTCCGCCAGGCGGCGTTCCCCGGAGCTTCTCTGAACCAGAAATATTTTGCCGCGATTTTCGGATCGGCCAGCCAATAAAGCGAGATCGAGGGCAACATCGCGCGCGGCCGCCTTTTTCACTTTGACGGGCAATTCCCGCTCGGTGCCCGTGGCCTGAGCCGCGCAGAAGCGTGCCACCGGGCACTGGTCGCAGCGAGGAATTCGAGGCACGCAGACCATCGCGCCGAGTTCCATCATGGCCTGATTGAAATCGCCGGGGCGGAGAGGGTCGAGCAGTCGCTGCGTCTCCTCGGCGATGCGCCGTCGGGTGACCGGCGAGGAAACCTCGGAGGCATCGTTGGTGAGGCGGCTGATCACGCGGATCACATTGCCATCCACGGCGGCGTGCTGCTGGCCGAGCGCGATGCTCGCAATCGCCGCGGCGGTATAGGGGCCAATGCCGGAGAGATTCATAAGCTCGGGGTAGCTGGCGGGAAGGCCGTTCGATGCCGCCTGCTGCGCGCCACGATGAAGATTGCGCGCCCGGCTATAATAGCCGAGGCCGCTCCAGGCTGTCAGGACGTCGGCTTCCGCGGCGGCGGCCAGCGACCCCACATCGGGAAAGCGCGCGAGGAACCGTTGGTAATAAGGGATCACGGCTTCCACGCGGGTCTGCTGCAGCATGATTTCCGAAACCCACACGCGATAGAAATCGCTGCGTCCCTTTCGTGGCGTAGCGTTGCGCCAGGGAAGGTCCCTCCGGACGCGGTCGTACCAGGCGAGCAAAGCGCGGCGAAATGGCGCGGGGCGAATCAAGACGGAGGGCACGCCCTCAGGATGGAATCACCTGTACAAACTCGGCAATCACCCGGAAATCGCCTTCGCCCAGTTCGAAAGCTTCGAACTCGGGGTTTAGCGGCTCCAGCCGGATTCGTTCGTGCTGCCACGTGCCATCGTCATTCGTCTTCTTCACGCTGGTATATCGTTTCACCGTGTAGCGGCTGTCGAGATCCGTTCCGCGGGCGCCCGTTTGCTCGATGAGCAGACGCTTGCCCTGGCGCGAACCGACCACAGGGCCGCGAAACAGACAGTAGCTGCCCTCGGGAATCAGCGGTTCCATGGAGCGCCCCACCACCTGGGCGATGAATACTCCCTCGGACGGCCGCACTCCGCGCGGCGCGCGCACCCAGGCATCCGGCTCGCTGACTTCGGCCCGATCGAATTCCTCACCGAACCTCGTGGCAGCGGCCCGTAAACCGTAGAGCGGCAGATGCGTCACGAAGGGCCGCACTTCGCCGTCCACATATTGGTCGAAGAGCCAGTCCACCGTCCGGGCGGGATCGCCGGAATATTCAATTGTCATCCGGTCGCCAATTCGCAGAAAGCCGGAGAGGCAATCCTCAAGAAACTCCAGCAATGCGTGACCGGCGCCCGGCTCCAGAGCCTTCGACTCCAGATCGGAGGCCAGCGCTGCCAGATAATCCGCGGCCTGCTCCTCCAGATCATCGAATTCGCCGGCGTCTCTGGTTCGCAGCGACAGCCTGCCGGTTCGGTCATCCACCAGCAAAATGCCCAGCGGTTCGGGCGAAAGGCCGGGGCGCGCCAGTTCCAGCAGCCACCATGTCGCGCTGGCGGAAGTGGCGCTGGCGGATCGAAATGGAATAACGGCCGCGGGCATGAGTAGCAGGGGTTCCCTGATGATTATATTACCAGGAAACGGGTCGAAATGGGAATTCCGCGCAGTTTTTCTTGGCGATCGGGTTACTGGGGAACGCCGAACGGGTAGTAGCCATCGCGATAACGAAGGGTGACATTGGGCAAATTGACCGTGACCTTGACGTGGCGGTACTGCTTGTTCATCGAAGGGTCGCACTTGGGCTGGTCCGGATTGCAATCCGTCTTGAGATCCGGATGGTAGCGCATGACGTACTGGGTAGTGATTTCGCCGATCAGGTTGCTGACGGCGAGGAAGATGGATTTCTGCACTTCGGCTGTGTAGCCGCCGGTACCTACCTGGATGGCGTAGTTTCCCGCATCCTGGACATTGGAAAGATAACCGCTGATGTCCTTGTACATGTTTTCGCCCAGCGGAGCCTCTATTTTGCCGCCGGTGAGCGAGGTGAGCCCGATCAGGTTGTCCTCATCGTCGTTGTGAAAACCAAAGGCAACCGTGTCCATGGCATAAATCGTGACCATATTGCGCTGGGCGATCTCCTCGACTTCCTGCAGCGTCTTCTTGCTGGCCGAGTCGTGGCCATCGCCGATGACAATGATGACTCGCCTCGGCTGGTACGGCTCGCCTTCCACCGATTTACGGCTCGTGCAGGCCATGTAGATGGCATCGTAGAGCGCTGAACCGCCGGCTGGCTTCATCTTCGCGATCTTCGAAACCATGACCTCGGGGTCGGAACTGGTGTTGGAGACCAGTTCGGCCTGATTCCCGTAGGTAATCAGGTAGCCCGCGTACTTCTTATCGCCGGGCAGCAGGTTCAACATCAGTTCGGTAGTGGATTCCTTGTAGCGCTCCCAATCCACCTTCATCCGGTTGCTCATATCGATGAGGAAGCCGATCACGACCGGCTGCGATTGCTCGTGGCTGAAGTAATCGATCTTTTGTTCGCGCCCTTCGTCGAAAATGTGGAAGTCGCTCTGCACGAGGTCGGAGATAAAGCGGCCCTTCGAGTCAGTCGCGGTGACGGGAACGATCACTTCATTGGTGGCGCCATGGAATGTGGTGGTGGGCTGGTCCGCGGCCGGCGTCTGGCTTTGAGCCTGTGCATGAACGGAGGTACCGGCGATCAGCGACAGGAACGAAAACACAGTGGCGGCCCGGAGTGCGTTTTTGAGGATGGATGAAGCTCTCTGCATGGATCTGGACATATTGTACCTGTTTCCCGCGCGGCGGGTGCGCGCGGCCGCGGCGAATAGCGGCGAATACAAGGATGCGCCCCTGTAGCCTTTCGCCGGCGAACGCCGTCTATGAATGTAGTATCCTGAATGATTCTGGAACCAATTCCGAGTTGAGGTAACCTCCCTATGTCTTTTCGTTTTACACCCTTCGTTCTGGCAGCAGCCGCCGTCATGCTTGCGGCCGTTCCCGCTTTTTCGCAACCCGCGTTCATTCAGGGGAGCGTAACAGACCCCGATGGAAAAATCGTTGTCGGCGCCCAGATTGCCTTTGAAAACGCGGACACGAAAAACCGCGTCGAGGTAAAGAGCGACAAAAAGGGCCACTACATCACTTCCATGAAGCCGGGAATTTATGCCGTCACTGTTATGGTGGATGGCAAAACTCGCTTCAGCCAGAGGCAATATGAAGCGGTTGGCGGCAATGGCGATCCGCTCGATATCAAGCTCAAACCCCTCGCGCAGCCTGGCGCCCCGGCGGCCCTGACTGCCGCACCCCCGGCGGCTGGCGGCGGTAAACCAAGCGGCGGCAGTAAGGACGACGAAAAGGCGGCTAAAGAGCGCGAAGCCCAGTTGGCTAAAAACAAAGAGCTCAACGATAGTTTCGGCGCGGGCAAGACCGCGATCGATAACAAACAGTGGGACGAGGCCGTCGCCCAGCTGACGAAAGCATCGGAAATCGGACCCACACAGCCGGCGGTCTGGGCGGGGCTGGCGGAAGCCTATGTAGGCAGCGCCAAGTCTGCAAAAGGAGACGCCGCCGGACCGATTTTCGACAAAGCGTTCGCCGCCTTCGACAAGCTGCTGACTGTTGCTCCGGACGATGCCGGGACCTATAACAACTACGCGCTCGCGCTGGCCGCCGACAAGAAGCTGGACGACGCGAAAGTCAAACTGGCGAAAGCTATCGAGCTGGATCCTCCCGGCGCCGGAAAGTACCATTACAATCTCGGCGCGCTGCTCATGAACGGCAACCAGACCGATGGCGCGCTGGATGAATTCAAGAAGGCGATCGCCGCCGATCCGAACTATGCGGAGGCGTACTATTATTACGGTTCCACACTGGTGGGGAAGGCGACGCTGGATCAGAAGACCGGTAAGATGATCGCGCCTGACGGCACCATCGAAGCGTTGCAGAAGTACCTGCAGCTGAAGCCGGATGGTCCCAATGCGCAGCCGGCGAAGGATCTGATTGCCGCGCTCGGCAGCAGCGTAAACGTCGACTACAAAGATCCCAACGCGCCTGCACCCAAAACCAACAAGAAATCCAAGTAAGCCAGATCGGTAATCTAAAACGGGGCGCATCGCTTCTCTTTACGGCGGGCGCCCTTTTCTTATGTTTGAGTTCCTCGGCCGGATATTCGAAATCCTTTTGGTTTTTGCGTTGATTCGCGCCGCACTGGGAATCGTGACACGCATTCTTCGCGGCATGGGTGGCGCGCGCACCTCGGGCGAACCGGTTCGTCCGGCGCAGAAGACTGTCGAAGATCCCGCCAGCCCGTCCTTATCGACACTCCTGCATCAGGACCCGGTCTGCGGAACCTATGTGGCCGCCGGGAGTTCGCTCCGGAAGATCTGCAACGGGCAGGTATTTCACTTCTGTTCGGAAGAGTGCCGCGACAAATACGTTGGGTAACCCGCCTTGCGAAATCCACGCATCGAAGAACTGTTCGCCGGACTCGGTCGCAGCGCAGGCCTGCAGGCGCTGATCCAAAAAATGGAATCGGGCCGCACTGACTCCAGCGCGGCTGATCATATCCTGCGCCTCTCAGGCCTGACACTGACCGCGAAGGCCGCTTATGCCGCAGTCCTCTACCGCGCCACTGGCCGTCCGCAGATCCTGATTGCCGATGGCAGCAAACAGGCCGAGGCGTTATTCCCCGCCATCGCGACATTCTGCGGGCTTCTCGACGTAGCGCATCCCCCGCTGCTGCTGCCCGCGCTCGATGTTTTGCCTGGTCAGGGAATGTCGCCGCACGCCGAGATACTGGCAGCGCGCGCCGATGCGCTCGACCGATTGTCCAAAGGCATGGCCGGGATCGTGGTGATGCCGGTGGCTGCCGCGCTGACCCGCACTAATCCGCCGCACTACTACCGACAGCTCACACTGACGCTGCGCCTGCACGAAGAAACCGCGCTCGACGATCTCTCTTCCCACCTCGAAAGCATCGGCTACCAGCGGCACGATCCCGTAGAGATGCCCGGCGAATACTCGATCCGCGGCGGCATTCTGGACGTGTTTCCTCCCGGCCAGGACGAGCCGGTGCGCATCGAGTTTTTTGGCGATGAGATCGAGTCTATCCGGCGCTTCGATCCGGCCAGCCAGCGTTCCACCCATAAACTGACGGAGTGCGTAGTGCAGCCGCTGACGGAGTTTCACAAGTCGCGCGCGATGCTGCGGGAACTGGCCGGTCACATGCGCGAAGCGGGCCTGCGCGGGCTCGACCTTCCCGCGGATGGCGAGGCTTTCTCCGGCTGGGAGACGCTGGTCCCCATTGTCCAGGCGCGTGAAGCGACCATCCTCGATTTTTTCGAACGGCCAATCGTATTAATCGACGAACCTGAACTGACGCAGGCGGCAGCCGAGCGTCTGGCCATTCGTCTGGAAGCCGCGCCCGAATATGCGCATGCCCAGGCGGGCATGATCGGGTGGGAAGGCTTTCTCGAACTGGCGCGCGCGCACGATATTGTCGAGACGCGCCTGATTGAGATCGGGCACGAGGTCGCTAACAGTTTTCACATTCCCACGCGGCCCTCGCTGGCCTTTCACGGCAACCTGCAGTTCGCCATCAAAGAAGCGAAGACGCTGATTGAAGCGGGCATGCACATTGCGTTCTTCGCGCCCACGGCTGGCGAACTGGAGCGCATCGCCGACGTGTTTACCGAATACGGCGTTCCCTATCAGATCGATCTGGGAGGCGGTGTGGTGCCGGAACATTTGCGGGAGCGGGCGCAGCCGGCAAGCGCCGCCGTCGCGCTGATTCGCGGCGAAATTGCCCACGGCACCGTCTTTTCGGAAGCTGGCCTCGTGATCTTCGGCGCGGAGGATCTCTTCGATTCTCCGGAAACCGCGGCGAAGCCCATTCGCCTGAGCGCGGGCGCGTTTTCGGCGGACCAGTTCGACCTGAAAACGGGCGATTTCGTGGTCCACTCGGAGCATGGCGTGGGGCAGTTCCTCGGCATTCGCGAGATTGCGCAGGGCGATACCAAAGGCGACTACATGCTGCTCGAATATGCGGGCGGCAACAAGCTCTACGTCCCTCTGGCGCGCATGGATCTGGTGCAGCGATTCCGTGGCGAGGGCGAAGCGAAGCCCCAGCTCGACCGCATGGGCGGAGCCACCTGGACGCGTACCAAGACGCGAATCAAAACGAAGATGCGCGACATGGCTGAAGAGCTATTGAAGCTCTACGCGCAGCGCAAGCTCGCCGAAGGCTTTTCTTTTTCCGCCGACAGCAACTGGCAGCGCGAGTTTGAAGACGCCTTCGAGTTCACCGAGACACGCGATCAGAAAACCGCCATTGCGGATATCAAACGCGACATGGAAGGCACGCAGCCCATGGACCGGCTGCTGTGCGGAGACGTTGGCTACGGCAAGACCGAAGTTGTGATGCGCGCGGCGTTCAAAGCGTTGGGCGATGGCAAGCAGGTCGCGGTGCTCGCTCCCACTACGGTTCTCTGCTTCCAGCACTTCGAGACTTTTAAGAAGCGTTTTCAGTCTTTCCCCGTGCGCATGGAAATGTTCAGCCGCTTTCGCAGCGCGAAGGAGATCAAGGCGGGCCTCGAAGATCTCGCGGAAGGCAAAGTGGACCTTGCGCTGGGTACGCACCGGCTATTTTCGAAAGACGTCGTATGGAAAGACCTGGGCCTCGTCATTATCGACGAGGAACAGCGCTTCGGCGTGAAGCACAAAGAACGTCTCAAGGAAATCTGCGCCAAAGTCGACGTGGTGACCATGAGCGCCACGCCGATTCCGCGCACGCTGCACATGTCGCTGCTGGGGCTGCGCGATATGTCGGTGATTGAGACGCCGCCGCGCGATCGTCTGGCAATCCACACGGTGGTGGCGCCGATTACGCCGGAACTCGTGAGGTCCGCCGTCGAAATGGAGCTGGCGCGCGGCGGCCAGGTTTACTTCGTTCACAACCGGATCGAATCCATCTGGCAGCGCGCGGCCATGATTCAGGAACTATTCCCGCAGATTCGCGTCGGCGTGGGGCATGGCCAGATGGCGGAGGCCGAACTGGAGAGGGTGATGCTGGGCTTCATGCGCCACGAATATGACGTCTTCGTTTCCACCACCATCGTGGAAAACGGCCTCGATATTCCGCTCGCCAATACGATGATCATCGAGCATGCCGAGCGCTACGGACTTTCCGAACTGTATCAGCTGCGCGGCCGCGTGGGCCGTTCCAACCGGCGCGCTTATTGCTACCTGCTGATTGAGCCGGACACCGAGCTAACCGAGGTCGCGCGCAAGCGCCTGGCCGCGCTGAAAGAATTTTCCGACCTGGGCGCGGGCTTCCGCATTGCCGCGCTCGATCTGGAACTGCGCGGCGCCGGCAATCTGCTGGGCGGCGAGCAGCATGGGCATATAAACGCCATTGGTTTCGACATGTATATCCGCATGCTCGAAGATGCGGTGCGCGAACTGCGCGGCGAAGAAGTGGCGCCGGAGATACATTCGGCGCTGAACCTCGGCCTCGATCTGCGCATTCCCTCCGGCTACATCTCCGACGAGAATCAGCGCCTGCGCGCTTATAAACGCATCGCACAATCGGCCACCGCGGACGAACGCGCGAAGCTGGAACGGGAACTCGCGGATCGTTACGGCCCGGTGCCGGACGACATTCGCAATCTGATGCGCTATTCGGCAATAAAGACGCTGGCGGAGAAAATCGGCATTGAAGCGATCGACCGGCGCGGCCCCGTACTCAACGTCAAATTCCACGAAAAAACGACGGTGGATGGCGAAAAGCTGATGGCACTGGTCGCGGCGACACGCGGCGCGCAGTTCACACCGGCGGGCGTGCTGCGCCTGCCGATGGAAGGCGTCGTAACGGCCGGCGCCGTGCTTTCGTTCATCGAGACCGGGCTGGTGGGTGCGCTGGAATAGGCTCGGGATCGTCACCCGAGTGACTTTCATCCGGCAGTGAATGAGCAATCTTCGGCTGGCTCATGTCCTTCAATAACTCTTCAATTTCGTCAGGCCGCATTGGCATTATGAACGACCCGAACGCCAGGACCAGACACAAAAATACATTTCGCAGACGTTTCATAGAGCGCCTCCCGATGCGAAAACCAGTTACAGGCAGTATTCAGATGCAAATCAGGTATTAACGTGCGGCAGGAGGAGCGCGGCTACCGCCCAGGGAGAGAAACGAGAGGGCTGCAGCCAAAGCCGAATAATCGAAGAGTGAAATGAAACCGCGGTCACGACGGCGAGCAGGGTAAATACCGAAACCAGCGTCGCCGGTAACGAGTGCGAGATGAGGCAGACGAGCAATGCCAGACAAAGAAGTGCGCAAACGAAAAAAATCAGTGCGCGCTTTCCATGCGGTCTCATCACCCTTCAATGGTAATCCGGCACAGGTGTTAATATTGCGGCGATGAAACGATATCTGCTCTGTGCCCTGATCGCGGCCGCCAGTCTCCAGGCTCTGACGCCTGTGGGCGTAGAGCGCTGGCACCGTTACGAGATCGAGCTGAAAGCTCCGGTTTCAGGCAACCCGTACACCGGCCCGGGCGTTAGCGCCGATTTCACGTTCGAACACCGAACCGTCACCGTGGACGGCTTCTACGACGGCGACAACACCTGGCGAATACGTTTCATGCCGGACACTGTGGGGTTCTGGTCATACGTAACTCACAGCCAAATCGCCGCACTGAACGGCAAGATCGGGATGTTCAACTGCTTCAAGCAGTTTTCGCCCGGAAATCACGGCCCTGTCGCCGTCAGTCACGTTTATCATTTCGCATACGCCGACGGCACCGCATACTATCCCATCGGCACCACCAGCTACGCATGGATTCATCAGGGTGACGCCCTCGAAGAACTGACGCTCGCAACCTTAAAAAACGCCCCGTTTAACAAGATGCGAATGTGCATCTTCCCCAAGAATTACGATTACAACAAGAACGAGCCGCAATATTATCCGTTCGTGCGCGATGCCGCCGGTAACAACGATTTCACGCGTTTCAATCCGGAGTTCTTCGCCCATCTGGAGAAGCGCGTCGATCAACTCAGCGCGCTCGGCATCGAGGCGGACCTGATTCTGTTCCATCCGTACGATCGCTGGGGCTATTCGAAAATGCCTCCCGACGCGGACGACCGTTATCTGCGCTACGTAGTCGCGCGCCTCTCCTCGTTTCGCAATGTGTGGTGGTCGATGGCGAACGAGTACGACCTGATGAAATCGAAAACCATGTCGGACTGGGACCGCTTCTTCCGAATCGTGCAGGAGAGCGACCCGTACAGCCATCTCCGCTCCATCCACAACAGCGGACCGATGTACGACCACAGCAAGGCCTGGGTGACGCACGTCAGCGTGCAGAGTTCAGATCTCGACAAAGCCGGTGAATGGCTGAATCAATATAAGAAGCCCGTCGTTTATGACGAGATGAAGTACGAAGGCAATATTCCGAAGCGCTGGGGCAATATTTCGGCGCAGGAAATGACGCGCCGCTTCTGGCTCGCTGCAGTTTCGGGCGCGTATGCCGGACACGGCGAAACTTATCTCGATCCGAACGACGTGTTGTGGTGGTCGAAAGGCGGCGTGCTGCATGGCGAAAGCCCCGCGCGCATCGCTTTTCTCCGGAAGATTCTGGAAGAAGGGCCCGGTGGCTTGAACCCGACGGCCGACCGTTACTATCCGAATGCCGGAATCGAAGGCGAGTATTATCTCTACTACTTCGACATCAACGGCCCGGCCGAATATGAACTGAAGCTGCCGCCGGGCGGAGCGTACCGCGCGGAGACTATCGATCCATGGAATATGACCATTACTCCGGTCGCCGGTACGTTCCAGGACAAGACGAAAATCGCGCTGCCGGGCAAGCCCTATATGGCGTTACGTTTGCGTAAAATCGACTGAGCCAGCGCTCTTCACTTCAATCCGAACCCCTCGCGCTCTCGTACTAGCCCGTGAGCCCAATCTTATGGGGAGAGGAAAACGGAAATGAATAAACGTTTTATGTTTTGTGTAGCCGGCGCCACGGCGCTGCTGGCCTCGCTTGCGTTCGGCGCAATGAATCCGATGGTCGGAGGGAGTGAGATGTTTCCCGCGAAGAACATCGTCCAGAATGCTGTCAATTCAGCCGATCATACAACTCTGGTCGCAGCCGTGAAGGCTGCCGGCCTGGTGGACACACTGTCGGGTCCGGGGCCATTCACGGACTTTGCGCCGACCAACGCGGCATTCGCTAAGTTACCGGCAGGAACGTGGATAACCTGCTGAAGCCCGAGAGCAAGGCCACACTCACGAAGATTCTGACTTACCACGTTGTGGCGGGAAGACTCTCGGCTGCCGATATTGAGAAGCAGATCAAGGCGGCCCATGGCAAGGCCGAGTTGAAGACTGTTTCCGGGGGAAGCCTGTGGGCCATGATGGACGGCAAGTCAGTCGTTCTCAAAGACGACAAGGGCGATGTCTCGAAGATTACTCAGCCCAACGTGTTTCAGTCGAACGGAGTGATTCACGTAGTGGATACGGTGCTGCTGCCGAACTAACAAGCCAGGAGCAGTGTCTGAGAGGCGGCTCGCGCGGATTATTCCCACGGCCCGCCAATCAGGTTCGTCAGTCGCTTACGCGTGGCGGAATCGTTTGATGCCAGTTGTGCAAACCGCCAGTATTGACTCGCGGTACAGCGATCTCCCAGTTGCTTTTCCACATTCCCGATCTGCTCGAGAAGTTCGGCATTGTGGGGCGATGACTGCAAGGCCAGCTTCAGTTTCTCAAGAGCTCTCTCGGGCTGTTTGCGATGAATCCAGATGGCGGCGATTTTGCGGTGCACCCCGGCGTAATCGCTCTTTAAGTCTTCTATACGCATAGCGTGCGAGCGAGTGATCCGTGGAACCGACGCGCCAGACAATCCGCATAGGCCGGGACGATGGAATACGAACGGTTCACCACGTCGGTAGACCAGAGCCGCCGGGCGTGCGAGGTGAGCACGTTGATTTCGAGCGAGAAGCCATCGGAGAGCTTTTGCTGAACGCCCACATACGCGCTTTGGATCGTCGGATTGCCGATGCCCGGCTGGAACATCTGCGGATAGTGATACTCGTTGACGGGCTGTAATGTGCCCTGCGCGGCGGCAGCGGCGGGGGACCAGGATGCGATCGTGTTACCGGTGACGGACCACGATTCATAAACCTGGCGATTGGCCGATACCATTTGCCAGAGGTTGTCGTAAGGGAGGTCGTAAAAGATGCCGTACGAACCGCGGAGGACCGTGTTGCCGCCGGGCAGATAAGGGAAGTCCTCCACTGGCTGCAGGCGGTATCTTCACTGCGCGTCTGAACAAAGTTTGTCCCCGACGGTTTCGCCGGCTCAGGCGCCGAGGACGGTCGTTGGCGACAATGCAATCCAACCAGTCCGCTACAATGGTGTTTTGCCCAAAGTTACCTTCTTACCTGCCAACGAGACCTTCGAGTTTGAATCCGGCAAGCTGCCTTATAAGAGTCACGGCAAGCCGGAGTCGCTGCTCGATGTCGCTATGAATTTCGGCTTTCATCTGGAACACGCCTGCGGAGGCAGTTGCGCCTGCACCACTTGCCACGTGGTCGTGAAAGAGGGTGTCAACAATCTTTCCGAGATGGACGACGACGAGTTTGACCGGGTCGAACAGGCTTCCGACTTCCAGCTCAATTCGCGGCTGGGTTGTCAGGCAATCGTGAAGGGCGACGTGACGGTATCCATTCCGGCGTGGAACCGGAACTACGTCAGCGAAGGCCATTAGGGCAGTGCAAAAGCCACATAGATGCCACCCGTAGGTCCGCCTCGTCCGGCTTTACCGCCCGTTGCGTAAATCACCACGTATTGCTTGCCGTTCAGTTCGTAAGTAATCGGCGTGGCGTTGCCGGACATCGGCAGCGTCGTCTCCCAGAGCAGTTTCCCCGTCAGCTTATCGAACGCGCGAAACTTCCTGTCGAAGTTCGTCGCAGCGATGAAGACCAGCCCGCCGGCTGTCACGATCGGCCCCCCGTAGTTTTCTGAGCCCGTGTCCTTCAGCCCCTTCTTCACCAGCGCCGGGTATTCACCCAGAGGGATCTTCCACGCGTACTCGCCCGTGTTGAGATTGATGGCATTGAGCGTCCCCCACGGCGGCGCGGTCGCGGGGTACCCGTCGGGATCGAGCCATTTGTGATAGCCGCTGAACCGGTAGTTCTGATTGATGCGCGGATCTTTCGGGGCCGTTCCGCTGGCCAGTTCCTTGTTGTCTCCGGTCAGGACATATTGCGCCAGCGCAGTCGCATCCGCGTCGCTCAGGCCGGGAAACGACGCCATACGACCGCCGCCCTGCCGAATCATCGAGATCACCTGCCCCTCCGTGCGCTTGCCGCGAACCTCCAGCAGAGAAGGAAACTGCGGCGGCTGGCCGGAGAGATCGTCGAGATGGCACGTCGCGCAATTGGTGAGATAGAGTTGCTGCGCGGTCACCGCGCCACCGCGTCCCGATCCTCCGCGCGCCCCGCGGCCCGCTCCGCCGCGTCCTGATGCACCAGCGGCTCCACGTCCGGCGCCCGAAGTGAGGCTCGAAGTCCACGCCAGATCGTTGGCATTCACGTAGTAAAGCGCGGTTTCGGGATCGAAGGCCGATCCGCCCCACTCCGCGCCGCCGTCAAAGCCGGGGAAAATGACCGTCTCCTGGCCAGCCTTCAGCGGCACGAACTGACCCGCGCTTTGAAACTTCGCGAACTCCCCGACGGCCCACTGATGAGCTTCCGGAGTGCGATTGGTCAGCATATCGGCCGTGAGAAGTTGTCTCGCATACGGCGCGGGGCGCGTGGGCAGCGGCTGCGTTTCCGACGTCGCCTCGCCTGGTACCGTGCTTGCCGGATATTTTTGATATTCGATCGGGAACAGCGGCTGGCCGCTCGTCCGGTCGAACAGATAGAGCCAGCCCTGCTTGGTGGCCTGCGCCACGGCGTCCACCGGCTTACCGTCGCGCTGCACGGTGACCAGCGTCGGCGGCGAAGGAAAATCGCGGTCCCACAGATCGTGCTTCACAGCCTGAAAGTGCCAGATCCGTTCGCCGGTATTGGCGTTGAGCGCGAGCAAGGTATTGGCGAACAGATCGTCACCGAGGCGATCGGCGCCGTAGAAATCCGTCGCCGCTGAACCGGTGGGCGCGTAGATAATGCCGCGCGCCGCATCGACAGCCATGCCGGGCCAGTTGTTCGCCGCGCCCGTGTACTCCCACGCGTCTTTCGGCCACGTCTCATAGCCGAATTCACCGGGGTGCGGAATGGTGTGAAATGTCCAGCGCAGCTTGCCTGTGCGCACGTCATAAGCGCGGATGTCCCCGGGCGGCGCGGGCAGCGCTTCCGGATTTCTTCCACCCATGATCAGCAGATCTTTGTAGATGATTCCGGGGCTGGTGATGACCCACGATTGCTTCGAGGGATCGCGCCCCAGATCCTCGCGGAGATCGATGCGGCCGTCTTTGCCGAAGCCCGGGATGGCTTCGCCGGTTTGCGCGTTGAGCGCATAGACGAAGCTCTTGACGTCGGCGAATATTCGTTGGTCGTCACCGTTGGCCCAGTAAACGACGCCGCGGTTCGCGCCGCGTCCGCCGACGCCGGAATCGAACTGCCATTTGCGCTTGCCCGTAGCCGCATCGATGGCAACGATCTTGTGGGTGGGAGTCACGCCGTAGAGTATGCCGCCCATCATGATGGGCTGATTCTGCGTGTCGCCCGCGCCGTCATGTGTGTTGTATTGCCAGGCGACACGGAGGCGACCGACGTTGGCGGCGTTGATCTGCTTCAAAGGAGAGTAGCGGTTATTTAGCGGACCGCCGCCGTATGCGGGCCAGGGTTGTTCGGGACTCGCCGCAGGCTTGGCCGCGT
>Ga0302319_10004419_pt1 | contig 28895 bp, 25 predicted proteins | sample Bog_T0_2_FD_203319 | JGI IMG/M metagenome (GOLD analysis project Ga0302319, IMG submission 203319) | Peat permafrost microbial communities from Stordalen Mire near Abisko, Sweden - Bog_T0_2 | ecosystem: Environmental > Terrestrial > Soil > Wetlands > Peat | place: Sweden: Abisko, Stordalen Mire... | reverse complement strand
GGGGAGAGGGAGCGCTTCCACCCGAGTCTCCAAAGACGTTCACCCGATTGCCCTGTGCCGGCTACTTCTTCGAGCATGTCCAGTGGTTGTTCCAGTACCCGGTATATTCGTCGCCGTTGGCCATCGCCCGGCTATAAAGAATTTCGCAGGCCTTCGGATTGTTCTTCGGGGTCGAGAGACAAAATACTCTCGATAGGCGCCGCAATTGCCGTAGAGCCAGCTATAGGCGGCCTGGGCTTGCGAGGCTGCGCCGACGACGACCGTGGCGACGAGACAGGCGAGAAAAACTCCCCGCAATTTCCCCTCCTAAAATCGCCAACCCACATAGAGCTTCGTCTGCCGCTGACGAGACGAAGCCCGCAAATGCCAGGTTTTCCCGCAGCGATTGTCGAGCTCTCACGGCGCCGCAGCCACGCCGCAGTCGTTGGGCGCTCAGCCGCTGTTGCGCAACCCCGCCGATATCCCGTTGATCGTCAACTGCACCCCCGTCAGCACCTTCTCGCTGGTCCCGCGTCCCCGGTAAAGCTTCAGCAGTTCCACCTGCACGTGGTTGAGCGGGTCGAGATAGGGGAAACGGTTGCGGATCGAGCGCAGCAGCAGCGGGTTGCTCTGCAACAGTTCCGTCTGCTCCATGATCTGGTTGAGCGCGTCGACCGAGTCGCGCCACTCGCGCGAGATGCGGTTGAAGATCGCTTCGCGCAACTTCACGTCGGGCACGAGTTGCGCATAGCGCGAGGCGATGGCAAGGCTCGATTTGGCGAGCACCATGTCCATGTTGGAGAGCAGGGTGCGGAAGAACGGCCAGCTCTGGTACATCGCGCTGAGCCGTGCAAACCCGTCGTCCGGGTTGGCCTCGACGAATGCCTTCACCGCCGAGCCGAAACCGTACCAACCGGGCAGCATCAACCGGCACTGCGCCCAGGAAAACACCCAGGGGATCGCGCGTAAATCCTCGATCGCGCGGGTCTTCTTGCGCGAGGCCGGACGCGAGCCGATGTTGAGAGTGGCGATTTCGGTGATGACGGTCGAGGACCAGAAATAGTCGACGAACCCGGGGGTCTCGTAGACGAGACTGCGATAGGCGGAAAACGCCGTGCTCGACAGCGTCTCCATGATGGCGAGAAAGTCGGGGTCGGGCGCTGCGACGCGCTCCTGCAACAGGGTCGCCTCCAGCGTCGCCGAAACCAGCGTCTCCAGATTGCGCCGGCCGACTTCGCCGTTGGAATACTTGCTGGAGATGATCTCGCCCTGTTCGGTGATGCGGATCTGTCCGTTCACGGCGCCGCCGGGCTGGGCGAGGATCGCGTCGTAGCTCGGGCCGCCGCCGCGGCCGACCGAACCGCCGCGGCCGTGAAACAACCGGATGCGCACGTCGTGGCGCTTGAACACGTCGATGAGCCCGATCTCGGCCTTGTAGAGCTCCCAACCCGAGGTGACGAAGCCGCCGTCCTTGTTGGAATCCGAATAGCCGAGCATCACCTCCTGCTCGCCGCCGAGCGAGTCGACGAGGCGGCGATATTCGGGCAGCGACAGCAGGCGATCCATCACGCCGACGCAGGCGCGCAGATCGTCGATGGTCTCGAACAGCGGGACGATGTTGACTTCGGCGCGCCCCGTCGCCGTGACCAACCCCACCTCTTTGAGCAGCAGCGCCAGTTCGAGCAGATCCGACACGCCCTGGGTCTTTGAGATGATGGCGGTGCGGATGGCGCCGGGACCATAGGTCCGGCGAATTCGCGCGGCGGCGCGCAGGATCTCCAGTTCGCCCGTCGTTTCCTCGCTGTATTTGACGAAAGGCGACACCAGCGGACGCGGCGAGCGCAATTCACCGCGTAACAATTCGATCCGCCTTTCCTCGTTCAAATGCAGATATTCGGTCCCCGGCGCGGCGGCGGCGAACAGTTCGGCGACGGTGCGCTCGTGCACGTCGGAGTTTTGTCTCAGATCGAGCGGCGCCAGATGGAAGCCGAACACGTCGACGGCGCGTCGCAGCGAGCGCAGCCGGCCGCGGGCGAGAATGGCGCCGCCGTTGGCTTCCAGCGAGTCGGCGATGATTTGCAGATCGGCGGCGAATTCACCGACGCTTCCATAAGGGCTCGCGTCGTGAATGGGACGGCGCAGCGCCGAGACATGATCGAGGTCGCGCGCGGTGGCGGCGAGCCGCGCATACATGCCCACGATCGCGCGGCGATAGGGCTCGTCGCTGCGCGCCGGCGAACGGTCGTTGGATCGCTCGACGAGCGCCTGCAATTCGGGGCTGAAGCGCATCAGCGTCTGGCTCATCGACAATTCGCCGCCGAGCAGATGCAGTTCGTCGAGATAATGCTGCAACGCGCGCGCGCTCTGCAGCCGAGTCGCTTCCTTCAACACGTCCGCGGTGACGAACGGATTGCCGTCGCGGTCGCCGCCGATCCACGATCCCACGCGCAGGAACGGCGCGATGCGTTTCGCCTTCAACTCCGGCGACTGGCGCGCCAACTCGTCCTCGATCTCGGCATAGAGGCGCGGAGCCTCGTGAAAGAACGTGTAGTCGTAATAGGACAGGCCGTTGGAGACTTCGTCGATCACTCTGAGCCGCGTCTGGCGCAGCATGTTGGTGCGCCACAGCGTCAGCACCGCGCGGCGCAACGCCTCCTCGTTGCTCTCCAGCGCCACGTCGTCGCCGTCGTGGGTTTCGCGCGCGTCGAGCAGGGCGGCGATTTCGAGTTCGCGGGTCAGCGTGCTCTTGCGCCGGACTTCGGTGGGATGCGCCGTGAGCACCGGGCTCACCAGCGCGCCGTCGAAGAACCGCGCCAGCGTGGCGGCATCGATTCCCGCGTCGCGCGCGCGCGCGAAAGCGTAGACGAGCGAGCCGGGACGCGGCGCCGAGTGCTGCCGCACGTGGGCGCGGTTGCGGCGGATATGGTGCTGGTCTTCGGCGATGTTGGCCAGATGCGAAAAGTAGGAGAAGGCGCGCACGATCGACAGCGTCTGGTCGTTGTCGAGGCTGTCCAGCGTCGCGGCGAGTTCGCGGCGCGCGCTGGTCTCGTTGTCGCGGTGGAAACGGATGGACGCCTTGCGGATGCGCTCGACGAAGTCGAAGACGTCCTCGCCCTCCTGCTCGCGCACGGTGTCGCCGAGGATGCGGCCGAGCAGGCGAATGTCGTCGCGCAGCGGCGCGTCTTTCTCTTGGGGGGCGGCAGGGTTCGACATGGCGCGATTACGACTTTCGTCTAGGGCGATGTTGCAATGCAATAGCGGCGTCAACCCTGGCATGCAAGCGCGGCGCCGAGCTTGCCGGCGAGCGCGTCCCGATCTTTCAACTCGCATTCATAGATCGTCAGCGCGCGCCAGCCGAGGGTCTCGAGTGCGGCCAGATGGGCTGCGTCCCGGGCGCGGTTGCGCGCGATCTTGTCAGTCCAATAGGGCCGGTTGGTTTTGGGCAGGCGCGCGCCGCGTGGGCAATCGTGCCCATGCCAGAAGCAGCCGTGAACGAAAATCGCCAGCTTGCGCGGGCCGTAGGCGAGGTCGGGCTTGCCCGGCAGGTCGGCGCGGCACAGTCGGTAGCCGGGCGCCAAGTCATGGGCCAGCCTGCGCACGATCAATTCCGGCCCGGTGTCGCGCGATCTGACCGCGCGCATCGTCGCCGAGCGCTCGGGCGAGGGTTTGGCAAAGCCCGGGCGTTTGCCGCGGGGGTTCACCGTTCGCCGTCCTCGTTCCAATTGTCGGAGGAGAGGCCGATCAGTTCGCGATGGTACTTCTTCAGCCGGCGGAAATGGGCGTCCATCGCCCCGGCGATCTCCTTGGATTGTTTGACCGCCAGGAAATGGCCGACGATCTGGCTGTAATGCTCGGCCTGCCGCGGCAGTCGCAACGCCGGGTCCTTCTTCTCAGCGATCTCGTCGTCGGCCATCACCTGAATGCGCTGGGAGGGTTTTGGCGGCTTCCCCAGACTTTTTGGCGGTTTGGGCGCCTTGCCGTTCATCAGTGCGGATTTGGGATGGAAGGCGTGGAACAGAATCGTCTCCAGCGCGTCGATTTCGGCCTTGGTCTCCACCGGATAGGCCCAGACGAAAGCGATCTCCCAGACGTCGATCTGCCTGTTGGCGATGATGTCGCTGCGCGCCGAGGTGAGGTGCCGGTTGACGCGGGAGCGGATGCTGTCGACGGATTGCCCGACATAGATCGGCACGTCGTCGAGATCGCACAGCACGTAGCAGCCGATGCTGTCGGTCAGCGCGCGCAACGCTTTGCGCCGGAATTCGATGTCGATCGCCACGCTTCACTCCGCCGCGGCCAGATCCTTGCGTCGGCTGCCGCCGAGCAAGGGCTCGAGAATATACTGCGCCAAATGCCGGACAACGGGGACGCAGACGCCGTCGCCGCACACATGGTAGGCGTCGTTGTAGCGTTCGGGAAGGATATAGGCGTCGCTGAGGCCCATCAACCGCGCCGCCTCGCGCGGCGACAGCAGCCGCGAGCGGATTTTCCTGGTCTCGACGACCAGGATGGTCTGCCGCGACGATCCGCCCGCGGGCGTGCGCAGGCATCCCGCGAGATCGTCGAACCGCACTTCCGCGCGCTGAACCTTCTGGCCCGCGGCGTCGACGCGGGTGCGCCGGTAGACCGCGCCGACCCGGCGCGCGCGCGCCTCGCTGGCTTCGCGGACTTTGGCGCGATGCAGCGGCGTCATCAACGCGAGAAGCCGCTCGGTTTCCGTCGCGCTGCGCCAGGAAACGCCTCGCGGCTCCTCCTCGATGAGATCGGCGAATCGGGTGTTTCTGAGCGGCGGCGACGGAAGATTCCACCAGATCCAGGCTTCCTTCGCCGCGCGCGGCAGCCGCGCGTGGGCTTGCGCGAGCGCCGTGGGGCGCCATTCCTCGTTCGGCTCGCGGGCTTGCAGCTTCGCGGGGAGGGCGAGGTCCTGCCGCGCCGCAATGAAGAACACCCGCGGCCGGGACTGCGGGACGAAATGCGAAGCGTTGATGACCAGAGCGCCGAATCGATATCCGGCCTCGGCGATGGCGCTGCCTATCGCCGAAAAATCGCGCCCGCCATGCGAGGTGAGCACTCCGTAGACGTTTTCCAGCACGATCAGTTTTGGCGCCCGCCCGGCGGCGGCGAGTTGTCGAATCAGGTTCCAGAACGGCCAGAACGTGCCCGAACGCGTTGGCTTGTCATCCTGCTCATGGCCCAGGCCGCGATAGCCCCCGGCCAGCGACAGATCCTGGCAGGGAAACGACGCCCAGGCGAGATCGACCGCGACGTCGGGGAGGTCGGCGAGCGCGAGTTGGGCGACGTCGCCGACCTTCATGTCGCCGGCGCCCCAGTTGGCGACATAGGTCGCCGCTTTCATCGCGTTGAAGTCGTTGGCGAACAGGCATTCCCAGCCGTCCCCGAGGCCGGCGCGCGCCATCCCGCCGCCGGCGAAGAACTCGAGAAACGTGCGCCTAGCCATGCAACCAAAAGCCTCCGACGCCGGGGGTTTGAGCGAAGCGAATCGGCGCGGGTTTGTCGAGCGCAGATAAGCATGGGGCGACGGCGAGCGAGCCATACTGCGCTAAGTTCTCTGTATGTTCCAGGCGAATTTGTGGGCGGCGGCGGCGCCATCACGACCCTCATGCTGAGCTTGTCGAAGGACAATCCAGGGATAACTGTGCTCAGCGCCACCCACGCCGCTGCGCCATGCACGACCCGCCGCGCCTCCTGGAGCGCCCTTCGACAGGCTCAGGACGAGGTCGTTGATGGCTCGACGCCGCCTCACCCCTCGACGAACTCAGCTTTGGCGATCCCCTGCGCGTAGAGCAGCGCCGTCAGGTCCGCATGGTCGACGCGCGCGTCGGCGGCGGCGGCGACTTTCGGCTTGGCGCGATAGGCGACGCCGAGGCCCGCGGCGGCGAGCATCTGCAGATCGTTGGCGCCGTCGCCGACAGCCATCGTCTCGTGACGAGCGAGGCCGAGCCGGCTCGAAATTTCGTCGAGCGCCTCGCGCTTGGCCGCAGCTCCCAGGATCGGCGTGATCACCTCGCCGGTGAGCCGAACGTTTTCTATCCCGAGCGTGTTCGAGCGATGCTCGTGGGCGCCGAGCCGCCGCGCCACTTCGGCGGTGAACGGCGTGAAGCCGCCGGAGACGACGGCGACATAGCCGCCGCGGGCGCGCATCGTCGCAAACAGCGTCTTCGCGCCCGGGTTCAAGATGATTCGCGTCGCCAGCAGTGCGGCGATCGCCGCCTCCGGCAGGCCCGCGAGCATGGCGACGCGTTTGCTCAACGACTCCTCGAATTCGAGTTCGCCGCGCATCGCCCGCTCGGTGATTTCGGCGACTCGGGATCCGAGGCCGAGCTCTGCTGCGAGTTCGTCGATGCATTCCTGACCGATCAGCGTCGAATCCATATCGGCGACCAGGAGTTTCTTCGCCCGCGTCGCCCACGGCTGCACGATCGCGTCGGCGCCGATTTCGTGGGCGAGGGTCTCGACGACGGTCCTTGCGCTCGCCAGGTCGCCGGCGGAGAAAATCAGGTCCGCGGCGACGCCAGAATCCAGCCAGCGACTTTCTGCTGAGCCGGGAAGCGCTTGCTTCACGCGCGCGAGAGAGGCATCGCTGAGCGCGGCGCGCTGCGGCGCGGCGACGATCGTGGCGACGAGGACGGTCGAGGACATAGGCGCTTTCCGGCTCGAAGGATTTTCGTTTTGGCTTTTCGCGCGCTGCTCATTGCAGGACCGACCGCCAGCGGCAAGTCGGCGGCGGCGCTCGAACTCGCCGCGCGCTTCGGCGCCGAGATCGTCAACGCCGATTCGATGCAGGTCTATCGCGATCTGCGCGTGCTCACCGCGCGCCCGGACCCGTCGGAGACCGAAATCGCGCCGCACCATTTGTTCGGCGAGATCGACGGCGCGGTCAATTTCTCCGTCGGCCGCTGGCTGCAAGCGGCGAGCGAACTTCTCGCCGCGGTCGAGGGGCCGCTGATCTTCGTCGGCGGCACCGGGCTGTATTTCCGCGCGCTCACCGAAGGGCTGTCGGATATCCCCCGCGTTTCCGACCAAGTGCGCGAGGCGGTGCGGGCGAGCGCCGCCGAGGAAACGACGCCGACGCTGCACGCGATCCTCGCCGAGGCCGATCCGGCGACCGCCGCGCGGCTGCGCCCGTCCGACCGCCAGCGCATCCTGCGCGCGCTGGAAGTCGTCGCCGCGACCGGGCGTCCGCTCGTCGAGTTCCAGGGCGCGCGCCAGCCGGCGCTGCTCGCCCAGGGCGAATGGCGCGGGCTGTTCCTGGCGCCCGAGCGCCCCACGCTCAATTCGCGCATCGCGCTCAGGTTCGAACAGATGATCGAGCGCGGCGCCCTCGACGAGGTTACGGCGCTGGCGGCGCGAAAACTCGACCCGGCATTGCCGGTGATGCGCGCCCACGGTGTCCCGCATCTGATCGCTCATCTGGAGGGAAGCCTCAGCCGCGAGGAGGCCATCGAGGCGTCCGTTCGCGACACCCGCCGCTACGCCAAGCGCCAGTTCACCTGGGGCCGCCACCAGATGCCGGGGTTCGTCTGGGTGGCGCCGAAAGATGCGGCGGCGAAGGGGGTGGAGATGTTTGAGGGGGAGGGGTGAAGGCAGCGAGTCGCGAACTCCCTCCCCCATCAAGGGGGAGGGAGTCGCCGCGATAGCGTGGCGGCTCATATGACGTCTTAGTCGAGCAAATGGCTCACGATCCCGTCCGCCAGCTTCGGTTCGAACCAGGTCGACTTCGGCGGCATGATCTTGCCGGCGTCGGCGACCGCCATCAGGTCGGTCATTTCGGTTGGATAGAGCGCGAACGCCACGGCCGCTTCGCCGGACGCCACCCGCCGCTCCAGCTCCTCCAGCCCGCGCCCGCCGCCGACGAAGTCGATGCGCTTGTCGCGGCGCTGATCGACGACGCCGAAGATCGGCTCGACGATATTCGCAGCCAGCAGGGTGACCGGCAGCCGGGCGACGGGGTCGCCGCTGGCCAGCGTCCTGGCGAGAAGCTCGGGCTTCAGCGCCAGCCGATACCAGCGGCCGTCGAGGAACATGCCGACTTCGTCCGCGCGCGTCGGCCGCGCCGGGCCGTCGCCGAGGGCGATCATGTAGCGCTCGCCGATTTCCGCGAGCACCTTCTCCGGCGTCTTGCCGTTGAGATCGCGCAGGATGCGGTTGTAATCGAGGATCGTCATTTCGCGCTCGGGCAGCAGCACGGCGAGGAAATAGCCGTCCTTGTCGCCGCGGGCTTCGGCGACCCGCAGCGCCGCCGCCGAGCGGTGGTGACCGTCGGCGATGTAGATCGCGGGCAGAGCGTCGATAGCGGTGGTGAGCGCCTCGATCGTCGCGTCGTCCTCGATTACCCAGAGTTGATGGCGAACGCCGTCCGCTGCAGTGACGTCGACTTCCGCCGCGCCCTCGGTGGCGCGGGCGAGCAGCGCGTCGACGGCGGGCGTCGCCGGATAACCGATCATGACCGGGCCGGTCTGCGCCGCCAGCGCCTCGATCTGGCGCACGCGGTCGTCTTCCTTCACCGGCGTCGTCAGCTCGTGTTTGCGGATGCGGTTGACGGCGTAGGCGGCCAGCGAAGCGGCGGCGGCGAAGCCGGTCTCGACATGGCCGCGCCAGGTCAGCCGATAAGCGTAATAGCTGGGCTTGTCGTCGCGAACGAGCACCCCTTGCGCGATCGTGCGGCGGAAATTCTCCCCCGCCTTGGCGTAGACCGCGTCGTCATGCGAATCGATCGCCGGGTCGAGGTCGATCTCGGCCTTGGAGACATGTAGGAAGCTGAACGGCTTGCCTTGGGCGAGCTCCCGCGCTTCCGCGCTGGAGACCACGTCATAAGGCGGGGCGAGGACATCGGCCGCGCGCCCCGGCGCCGGGCGCAACGCGCGAAAAGGCTTGATGAGGGTCAAGGTAGCTCTCTCTTGTTGTCAGGGGACGCAGGCTTCGCGGCTGTTGCGGCGCGAAATACTCCCAAGGCCCCCGCTTTGACAAGGTTGGCCGTCAAGGGAGCGGCGGTCTCCAGACCGCCGATGGCCCCGCCGGACACTGCACGACGTTCGGCGGTCTGGAGACCGCCGCTCCATTGACGTCTTTCCTGGCGGGCCGCTCTGAATTACACTTTGTCCCATGACCCCGCACGAAAAACTCGCCCTCGCCGAAGCTGGCGCCGAACACAAACGCCTCGGCGCCGAAATCGCCGAGCACGACCTGCGCTATCGCGACGCGACGCCGACGATCTCGGACGGCGAATACGACGCCCTGCGCCGCCGCTACGAGGCGCTGGAGGCGGCCCACCCCGAACTCGTCGACGCCCAATCGCAGAGCCGCAAAGTCGGCGCGGCGCCCGGCGAGAAATTCGCAAAAGTCCGTCACGTCGTCCCGATGCTGTCGCTCGGCAACATCTTTGCCGACGAGGACGTCGACGAGTTTTGCGCCCGCGTGCGGCGCTTTCTGGGCCTGCCCGACGACGCGCCGCTAGACGTCGTGGCCGAGCCGAAGATCGACGGCCTGTCCTGTTCGCTGCGCTACGAGGATGGCGTCTTCGTGCAGGCGGCGACGCGCGGCGACGGCTTCGAGGGCGAGGACGTCACCGCCAATGTGCGCACGATTGCCGAGATCCCGATGCGGCTCGACGACGCCCCACTCGTGCTGGAAGCGCGCGGAGAGGTGTTCATGGCTAAAGACGATTTCGCCGCGCTCAATGCGCGCCAGCAGGCGGCGGGCAAGCCGACCTTCGCCAATCCGCGCAACGCCGCCGCCGGCTCGCTGCGCCAGCTCGACCCGTCCATCACCGCCGAGCGGCCGCTCAGATTCTTCGCCTACGCCTGGGGCGAACTGAGCGAGCCGCTCGCCGCCACCCAGCATGGCGCGATTGAGGCCTTCGGGCGGCTCGGCTTTCCCGTCAACCCGTTGACGAAACTCTGCCCCTCGGCCGCCGACATGCTCGCGCATTTCCGCCTGATCGAGGCGCAGCGCGCGAGCCTGCCCTATGACATCGACGGCGTCGTCTACAAGGTCGACGATCTCGCGTTGCAGGAGCGGCTCGGCTTCGTGTCGCGCAGCCCGCGCTGGGCGGTGGCGCATAAATTCCCGGCCGAAAAGGCCAAGACGATCGTGCTTGCCATCGACATTCAGGTCGGACGCACCGGCGCGCTGACGCCGGTGGCGCGTTTGCAACCCGTCACGGTCGGCGGCGTCGTCGTCACCAATGCGACGCTGCACAACGAGGACGAGATCGCGCGCAAGGATATTCGCGTCGGCGACACGGTCGTCGTGCAGCGCGCCGGCGACGTGATTCCGCAGATCGTCGACGTCCTGAAAGACGCCGAGCACGAGGCGCGGCCGAAATTCGAGTTTCCAAAAGTCTGCCCGGTTTGCGGCTCGGCGGCGTTGCGCGAGATCGACGAGAAGACCGGCGAGCCCGATGTCGTGCGCCGCTGCACGGGGCGCATGGTGTGCAGGGCGCAGGCGGTGGAGGGCCTGAAACATTTCTGCTCGCGCAACGCCTTCGACATCGAGGGTCTCGGCGACAAGCAGATCGAACTGTTTTTCGAGAGGGGCCGCATCCGCACCGCCGCCGACATCTTCACGCTCGCTGCGCGCGACGGCGAGGGGGCGGCCAAACTCGCGGAATGGGACGGTTTTGGCGAGACTTCGGCGAAAAACCTGTTCGCCGCCATCGAGGCGCGGCGCGCCATTGCTTTCAACCGCTTCCTGTATGCGCTGGGGATTCGCCGCGTCGGCGAGACCAACGCCAAGCGGCTCGCCCGCCATTTCGGCTCGCTCGACGCGCTCGCGGCGGCGGCGGCGAAGGCGCAGGAGGAACTCGCCGCCGTCGACGGCGTCGGCCCCGTCGTCGCCGAGTCGGTCGTCGATTTCTTCGCGGAAGGCCACAACGTGCAAGCGCTGGCCGCGTTGGCCGCGCAAGTGTCCATCGCGCCGATGGAGGCGGTCGCGCAAAACCATCCGCTCGCCGGCAAGACCGTGGTCTTCACCGGAAGCCTGGAGCGGATGACGCGCGACGAGGCCAAGGCGCTCGCCGAGCGGTTGGGCGCCAAAGTCTCCGGCTCGATCTCCAAGAGGACCGACCTCGTGATCGCCGGCCCCGGCGCCGGCTCGAAACTGACGAAGGCGCGCGATTTCGGCGTCGAAACTATCGATGAGGAGGAGTGGCTCAAACGGGCGGGCCGAACGTAAACCCCCACGCCGCATCGCCGCCTCTATCTGCGCCCAGGATGAACGGTCGGAGCCACAGGGGAGGGAAAGCGGCAGGGATGGAGTTCGGGTTCAGATGAGCGACGTGATGACGGTGCGCACGGCGGCGCTCGCCGACGCCGACGCGATTCTCGCGCTCGAACACCTGTGCTTCGTCGAAGACCGGCTGTCGCGCCGCGCCTTGTTACGCTTCCTCGCCAAGCCCGAACGTCCGGTGCTGGTGGCGGGTTTTGGCGCCCGCGTCGTCGGCTATGTCGTGCTGTCGATGCGTCCCGGCGGGCGCGCCTGCCGCATCTATTCGTTCGCCGTCGACCCCGAAATTGCGCGCCGCGGGGTGGGGCGCGAAATCGTCGGCGCCTGCGAACGCTACGCCCGCGCCCACGGCTTCGGCGCGCTGCGCCTGGAAGCCCGCTACGACAACGCCCCGGCGATCGCGCTCTATGGCAAGCTGGGCTTCAGCGAATTCGGCCGCTATCCGGCGTACTACAGCGACGGCGCGGAAGCGCTGAGGTTCGAGAAGCGGCTGTGAGGAGCGTCGGCCTCCAGGCCCACGTCGCGAAGGGTTGCCGTCGGCCTGGAGGCCGACGCTCCAAGACCATCAAAACCCCTTGGTCAACGCCTCCTGCTCGGCGGGCGTCGGGGCGCCGAAGAACGCCGGGGGCAAGTCTTTGCCCCCCAGCGCGCCCAACGCCTTCGTCGCTTCGCCCGTGAACAGCACGATGAAGCGCTTGCCGGCGCAGTCGGTGGGCTTGCAGACGAAGGAGACGAAATAGGGTTTGTTGTCGATGGTCACCGGGGTCATCGCGCCGGACACGCCGTCGAAATTGTGGTCGAATTCGCGCAGCCAGTCGGGGGTTGGCTGCACGTCTTTCATCAGTCGGTCCCAGGCGGGGCGGAAGGGGGCGCGGATCTGCACGGCGTCGAACAGGTAGCCGGAGAAGGCGAGCGGCGACGGCGTTGCGGCGGCCAGGGTGACGAGGGCGAGGATCAATTTCACGTCAGAAGGCTCGGAAGGTGATGATGGTGCGGGTGTCGACGATGCCGGGGATGGTCTGCACCTGCTTGCCGACAAAATGGCCGATGTCGACCCCCTGGTCGAGGTAGAATTTGGCGAGAATGTCGTAGTCGCCGGCGATGGAGTAGATCTCCGAGGCGATCTCGGCTTCGGCGAGCGCGCTTGCGACCTCGTAGGTGCGCCCGAGCCCGCATTTGATCTGCACGAAGAAGGTCTGCATGGAATCACTGCTCCTGAGAGGCGGTCTCTTTTGCGATGATTTCGACGTCGCGGTCCAGGCCGGATTTGACGGAAAATAACCCCTGATAGGTCTTGGCGTCGTGGCGGGCGATGGCGATGTAATCGCCCTCGGCGAGCACCAGCGAGGGGAAGGCGCCGATCAACTCGCGCACGATGTCGCCGCCCGGCGTCAGAACGGTGAAGGTGGTGTTGGCGAGCGCTTCGCCGCCCTCGGCCTTGACGAGTTTCAGCGTCAGCGTGGCGAAGCGGTGGCGCAGCGTGACGTCGACGATTCGGCCGGCGCCGACGCGCACGTCGGCCGAGGCCACCGAGTTGGAGGGGGTGGGGGCGGTGGCGCCGTTGGCAGTTTTCGCCGCCCCGAGCGCGCCGACGCCGACGCTGTCGATATAGGTGGAGACGATGTGATAGGGGCCCTCGGGCACGCCGATGACGTCGCCGAGCCGCGCCTTGGCATAGACGAGATTGGCCTCGGCGTTGCCTTGGCCGGGCACGTAGACAGCGATCTGCACGTTGTTGGCGTCGAGCAGCGCGTTGTCGCGGGTGGCGGAAATGCGCAACGCGCCGGCCGCGATGGCGAGCGATTCCGAGCGCAAGTCGCCGGCCGACAGCGACACGCTCTTCATCGCGCTCGCCAGCCCGAAAGCGGCGTGGACGATGTAATCGCCCGGCGGCAGCGTCGCCATCGGATGCGCCAGCGCGGTCTCGACGATCAGCGGATGCGAGCCGTCGGACAGCGCGCGGGCGTCGAAGACGCGCCAGTCGACGCCGGCCTCGACGGGCAGACCGCTGGCGCCCAGCGTCGCCGTCAGTTTGAGCGTCGCCGTCGTCGAATCCTGCGCGCGCGCGGGACCGCCGAGGGCGGCGGCGAGCGCGAGGGCGAGGAGGAGCGCGGCGCGAAGCATGGGTTCGTCTCGAGGCTTGACGTTGCAGCCTTTAGTCGCGCCAATGGGGCGGATGCAAGGCCGGCGGCTTTGCGATAGATTTGCCGCCGTCCCGATTTGCCGGAAACCCGTCATGAACGCCACCATCGACCTGCTCGCGCGCCGCCGTTCGTTGCCGCCCGTCAATCTGGCGAGCCCCGGCCCGAGCGCCGAACAACTCGCGACCCTGCTGAAACTCGCCGCCCGCGTGCCCGATCACGGCAAGCTGGCGCCCTGGCGGTTCGTCGTCATCGAGGGCGAGGGGCGGGAGAGGGCGGGACAACTCGCGCTGGAGGTCAAGCTCGCCCAAAAGCCCGAGCTCGACGTGTTCTCGCGCGATGCAGAACTGACGCGGTTTTCGCGGGCGCCGCTGGTGGTGACGGTGGTGTCGCGCGCGGCGCCGCATCTGAAAGTTCCCGAATGGGAGCAGGTGCTGTCGGCGGGCGCGGTGTGCATGAACCTCATTGTCGCCGCCAAAGCGCTGGGCTTCGTCGCCACCTGGCTGACCGAATGGTGCGCCTACGACGCGGAATTCCGGGCGAAGTTCGGGTTGGCCGAGCATGAGCGGGTTGCCGGCTTCGTCCATATCGGCACGCCCGCGTTGCAGCCGGAGGACCGGGTGCGGCCGGAGATGGCGGAGATCGTGACGAGGTTTTGAAGACATGAGCGAAGGAGCGGCGGCGTCCACGCCGCCGAAAACCCACGCGCTGCGTGTCGGCGCCATCGGCGGCGTGGACGCCGCCGTTCCTCGGTGGCGCGCGCGTCACCCCTCCCGATGCTGAACGCTTGGCTCGACTGTAACGGCGGCGACTGTTCGCTCGCTTTATCGCTCGACTTGCGCCGGGCTGCGCTGGTTCTGGACGCCGGAAGCGCAATCGACATGCTGGCCGCGCTCAAAGCGCGTGACGGCCGTCCGCAGCTGTACGTCCGCCTCTCCCCCCTCGATTCCGATCGCGTCGATGCCGAACTCGACGCGATCCTGCCCCTCGCGCCCGATGGCGTTGTTCTGGCCGCCTGCCGCGGCGGCGCCGACGTGCAGCGGCTCGGCGTCAAGCTCGCCGTGCGCGAGGCGTTGCACGACCTTCCCGCCGGCTCGACGCGCATCGTGGCGATGGTGGCCGCACGCGCGCTGCTCGGGCTGTCGAGCTATGTCGGTTGCAGCCCGCGGCTACATGCGCTCGGCTGGGACGCGGACGCGCTCGCGGCCGACCTCGGGGTCCGCAATCGCGACGCGAGTCCGCTGCGCACGGCGCGCGATTGGGTTCTCATCGCCGCGCGGGCGGCGGGCGTCGCCGCGCTCGATGCGACGCTCGACGGGCTGCCGGGTTTGCGCGCCGAGACGCAGCGGGCGCGCGACGACGGCTTCTCGGGCAAGTTCGCCCGAACCGTCGCCGAGGCCGAAGCGATCGCCGCAGCGTTTGGGGCGACGGGCTAGGGTGGAGTGGCGGCGTCCACGCCGCCGATAGTCGGCACGCGTCGCCAAGTCGGCGGCGAGGACGCCGCCGCTCCGATCTCACCCTTTCGGCGCCGGCTCGATCTCGGCGAGCTTCGCGCCATAATCGACGATATCGGTGGGCCAGGCGGCTACGCGCTCGCGAAAGGCGGCGTCGTCGCGGGCGAACAGCGCTCGCAGCGCCTCCTCGTAGCCGGGAAAGTCGCCGGCGACGGCTTGCAGGAAACGATAGCCGCGCTCCCGCGCGATGCGGGCGCGGTCGGTCTCGACGCCCGCCTTGCGCGCCTCGTCGACCAGCCGGCGCAACGCCGCCGAGGCGCCGCCGGGCTGGGTCGCCAGCCAATCCCAGTGGCGCGGCAACAGCGTGACCTCGCGGGCGACGACGCCGAGCTTGGGGCGGCCGACAGGCCGGCCGTCGTCGGCCTCGACGGGCGCATAGCGCGCGACGACCGCGTCCGCGGAACCGCTGAGATCGAGGTCGACCACCCGGCCAGTGGCGTCGTCGAAGATGAGCACGGGCGCGCCGCTGCGCGCGACCTCCCAGGCAGCGAGGGCCACTTCGAGCGCCGGCCCGCCGGCGATCCGTCGCGCCCCCTGAAAGGCGGTCAAATGGATATCGGCGGCAAAGGTCATTTTGAGCGCTCCCAGGCGAAGAGCGCCTTTATACCCGGATAAAATGGCTCTGTCAATTTACCCGGGTAAATTCAGGTCGTCGTTATCGGCTTGTCCGGGTAGACCAGTTGCTCCCGGTCGCGCCAACTGCGCACGTAGTTGACTTCCATCAGCCGGCGCACGCCGACGATCGGGCGCTTGTCAAAACCGTGCCAGGTGTTGTGCCCGGCCTTGAAGATCGCGGCGGTGTTGAACTCGGCCTTGGAGCGGCCCACCCATTTCTTGTCGTCGTCGTAGATGTCGGTGCCCCAATCCACGGCGTGCGGGCCGGTGCACAGATAGAGGACGAGCGAGAAGATCTTTTCCGGCACGTCGCGATGCGGCTCCAGCCAGGCGCCGTCGAGATCCTGGATATATTCAATGCGCAGGAACGTGCCGTTGGGGTCGAATTGCAGGGTCTCGCCGAACTGGCGGGCGACATCGGGGCGCTGCAGCGCTTCCGACAGCGCCGCGCAGGCGGGAAAATCGGCGCGCAGTTCGGGCGTGAAGAAGGCGCGGCTCTTATTGTAGGTGTCGCGTGTGCCGTCGGTGTCGCCAAGCACCGGCGGGGCGATCGGCAGCACCAGGATTGCCGTGCACAGGCTCTCCGGGAACACGTCCGTCAACGTCCAGCGGCGATAGGGCGTCTCCAGAATATGCGAGCGGCGCAACGCGGAGAGGAAATGCCTCGCGATCGTCTCGGACTCGGGAACAAATGGATAGGCCATCAGCCCTTGCCTCCAAACGAGCGCGGCGCCGCGAAGATCGCCTGTCGCAAGCCCGGGATGTTCTTGGCGAAGGCGGACAGCCCGTGGCGGAAGTTCTCGCGCCACACATAGGTTTTCGAATCGACATAGCAGAGCTGCACGCTCATGCGCTGGCCCTTCTGCGGCAGGAAGCCGTGCCAGGAATGGTCACAGACCCGGAACATCAGCAACTTGCCGAATTCCGGCGGGAATTCGAAAGCGAAATCGTCGCGGTCGTTGGAGCGCAGCACACGCAGGCGACCGCGCTCGTACGGCCATTCGCGACTCATGCCGGCGATCACGGTGATGATCTTGTGCTTGGAGTCCGGATGCGCGTAGCCTTCGTTGTAAGCGCCCGACGTCGCGCCCATCATGACGATCGAAGCCGGCTTGTCGGAGAGGTCGATGTCGAACTTCTGCTCGACGAGATGGCGGAAACGGTCGCTGAGCAGATCGTTCATGCAGTCGGCGAATTTCGGCCCGTAGTTGAGGCTCGGCAGCGCGTAGCTGCCGCGATAGGGGATGTCCGGAAGGTCGGCCATCACCTCGTCCTTCCATTTGGGGTCGATGGCGTTGTCGACGAAGGCGTAATCGTAGGGATCGCGGCGCAACTCGGCGGCGCGGATCGCCTCTTCGTCGTACATCTTCAGCGGCGCGTCTTCACTCATGGACCCTCCTTGCGCGTTCAAAAGCGCGGCAGGTTCGTGTCGTCGTTGTGGGCGATAGCGACGCCTTCGACTTCGATCAGCCATTCGGGGCGGCAGACCGCGCCCTGTACGATCGCGATCGGGGTATCGGGCAGCCGCTCGGCGAGGCGCGGCTCGATGACCGCGAGGTCCGCCGGATCGCGCAAGTAAACTATGAGATGGGTCATGTCGGCAAGGCTGGATTTTCCCGCCTTGAGCAGCGCCTCGACGTTTTCCAGCGTTCGGTCGAGCTGGCGCGCGACGTCGCCGCGATGCACCACTTCGCCGCTCGAGTCGATGCTCGCGGTGCCGGAAAGAAAAATATGGGCGCGGTCGGCATAGGCGACGCGGGTCGCGCGCTCGAAGGTGACATTATAGTCCTTGGTGGCGCAGATCAGGTCGAAGTCGTTGAGATAGGAGATCTGGCGCTGTTCGACGTCGGGGAGGGAATAGGCGTCCATGACCAGCACGTCGTAGCGGTGCGAGCCCGAACCCTCGATTCCGGTCGAGGCGATGAAATGGCTGTCGCCGGTCAGGCCGTGTTCGTTGAACAAAGCGCGGCGGCGGTCGACCATGCCTTTGTAGAAGATGTCGACGTCCTTCATGTAGATCCAGGTGCGCACGCAATGGTCGCGTAAGTTCGCCCCCTGGCCGCGCAAGGCGTGGATCAGGTCGTCGAAGGCGGTGGAGGTCTGCCCTTCCGAGTTCAGCGTGCGGTCGCTGTCGGCGGCGCAAAGACGGGTGCTCCACAGATGGCGCTTTCCCGCCTTCTCGATCAGCAGATGGCGGGGCGACAGCCGCTTGCGCTTCAGGCCCTCGCCGTCGTCGACGTGATAGGCCAGCAGGGAGATCTTGGAGCCGCGCAACGGCCGCTGCTGCACGATGGCGGTGGCGACGAAATCGTTGTTGAGCGAGGACTCGCGCACCACGGAGGCCTGATTGAGGGTGTCGCTCAGGAAGATGCGACGAAACACCGCCGTCGTCGGGTCGACGCCAGCATCCGCCTGCGCCGCCGCATAGCGGTCGATGACGGATTTGAGCTGACCGGCGAAATCGAGACCGCGATCGGCCTCGAGATAGAAGTAACTCTCCTTGCCGCCGCCGGGCCGCTCGAAGCTGCGGGCAATCGCCATTGTACCTCGCTGAGATCGCGGGAGCGCGTGACTGTCCGACGCGCTCGGCGTCGTATGCGGTCCGTGGCCCAATCTGGCCGCCTTCTACTTGACCTCGGTCAAGTAGAACAGAGCCAGCGGCGGAAATGCGGCGCATTGTCGCACAAGTAACGCAAAGCTGCCTGCAAACAGTGCCTGCAGAAGGTGACTTAAGGCGCATCGTCGCCGCGTCTATGTCCATGTTACGTTGGCCGAATCGTGGTCGCCGACACGCCGCGAACTCCGAGCCCGCGCGGGGTCTGGGTCTATTTCAGCACATTTGGCTTGAATTTCGGGAGATTTCGTCGCATATATGCGAAGGACGAATTTCGAGGTGGGAACGGCCTCCCCACGCTCCGGTCGGTAAACGGTCGGGAAAGTAGCTGGCAACACCAGCGAAGAGATTCGGGCCTGGGCGCCCCGACGAAGCTACGTCCAGTATATCATATTCGAAACCGGCCTTACGGCCGGTTTCTTTTTTGCGCCAATCGAAGATGTCCTTTTTCGCGGCGGTTCTGAACTTTCGCTTCCGAAATCGGGTAGAAGCTATGAACGTGATAATTGCCGCGCGGGTCTATCTGCAAGCTGATAGCGACCAACACATTTTCCTTGTTCGCAACTGAGCGTCCGACAAACTCTATTTTTCCGCTGTTCCTCAACTTGAAATCGTCACCTAGATAGAGAGGATCGGCAACGATTTTCTTTACAAACGGAAGACACCTATCGTAGTCGTTTGAGTGATTGCGCTGGGCGTGAACTTGGGCCCCTCCCGACAATACCACGTTGCCGGGCATAATTTCCAGACCGAGCGTGTCGTTGACCAGATCGTGCGGCATCGGGCCTAAATCTACGTCCGGTAATTTACCAGGTTTCTTTTTGTCCACATCCAGTCCCCGCTGAATCCGGCGGCGAACCGTAGAACGTCCGCGCCGAGGTGCAAGGCGCAACCGCCCAAGTTGCAGAATAGTTGTTAGATTTGATCAGACAATCTGACAGCTGGCGCGCGCGCAAGCGGGCTCAGAGCAGACCGCCGCCGCCGGGCGGGCGCGGCAGCGGGATCACCTTTTCGACGACCGCGTAGTCCTGATAGCCGCAGCGCGCGAGCGGTTTGGCCGCCGCCGTGTCGAAGCGACCGTCGACGATCAACGCCTCGTCGAGGTGGACGCCGACGACCTCGCCGAGCACCAGGAAATTATCGAGCGGCTCGCCGCTGCTGCGTTTGAGATGGATCACTTCGACGAGCCGGCACTCGAAGGCCGCATGCGCCGCGGCGACGCGCGGGGCCTTGACGAGCCGGCAGTCGGCCATGGCCAGCCCGGCGAAGACGAACTCGCTGGAGCCCCGCGCCAGCGGCGCCGAGGTTTCGCTCATCTTATGGAACAGATCGAAGCTGGCGAGATTGGCGACGAACTCGCGGCTCTCGCGGGCGAAGGTCGCCGAATCCTTCATGCCTTCGCTGGAGAAGCCGAGAATCGCCGGCGACGTAGAGAAGGCGTTGAAGAACGAGTAGGGGGCGAGATTCACGCTCCCGTCGAGCGCCCGCGTCGAAATCCAGCCGATCGGCCGGGGCGCCACGATCGCCTTCATCGGGTCGTGCGGCAGCAGGGTTTTGTCGCGGGTCTTGGGTTCGTAGAACAGCATGAGGGGCTCCGGGGGATGCGACCTCTCAGCCCTAAGCGGTTTGGGGTTGTTTGCCAACGATCGGAGCGGCGGCGTTCTCGCCGCCGAACCCTCTCCCGCCTTTGCTGGCGCCTGTCGGCGGCGAGGACGCCGCCGCCGATTTCGGCGGTCCCGTTTCGGGATGACTTCCGCCGTCTGTCATAACACAATGTTAACCTTAACTTTCCGTTCCGCCACCGCGCAGAATTAAGCGGGAATTTACTCTCACGGGGGAAAGTTGGCGCTAACGCAACGCTAACCATGATCCGCGCCTTGGACACCGCTCTCGCCGCCGCATCCCTCATCGCCTCCGCCGCAGACCCCTGCGTCGTCAAGCAGGCGCTTGCCTTTATGGGGCGACTGCCGACCGAAACTCGCGCCCGTCTCGTCAGCGCGCTGGCGCGCGCCTTCGTCCACGCCGAAATGTGCGAAGACTTGCGCGCCGACGCGGTGCTGGCGATGACGATGGCGCTCGACGATCCCTCGCTCATCGTGCGCCGGACGCTGGCGGAAGCGTTGGCCAGCGCCGCTGGGGCGCCCCGTCATATCGTACTCTCGCTCGCCGCCGACCGCTCCGAGGTCGCCAGCATCGTCGTCGCTCTGTCGCCGCTGCTCGACGACGCCGCGCTCTGCGAAGCCGTGCAGGCCGGCGACGGCGCGGTGCAGACGGCGGCGGCGCGGCGCGCCGGGCTCGGGCCGCGCACGGTTTACGCGCTGGCCGACATCGGCGAACGCGGCGCGGTGCTGGCGCTCGCCGGCAACGGCGCAGTCGTCATCGGCGGCGAGGCGCAGCGCCGGTTGTTCGAACGCTTTGCCGACGACGCGCAATTGCGCCGCACGCTGTTCCTGCGCGCCAACTTGATCCCGGCGCTGCGCGTCGATCTCGCCGACGCCGAGGCGCGGGCGGTGGGGCGGGCGGAGAGCGCGGGCGATCCTCGGCGCGCGGCGCACATCGCGCGCGAACGGCGCGAGGCGGCGTTCGTCGCCATTGCGCGCGCCTGTCGGGAAAGCGAACGCGACGAGCTGGTGGACCATCTGCGCCAGCGCGGCCTTCTCACCCCGGCGCTGCTGCTGCGCGCGTTGCTCAGCGGCGAGCGGGGGCTGTTCGAAACGGCGCTCAGCCTGATGTCCGGCGCCCCGCCTCGCCGCGCCGCCGGCTTCGTCAAACAATGGCGTGGCCAGGGTTTCCAGGCGCTCTATCTCAAATGTGCGCTACCCGAAGTCCATCTGCCGGTGTTCCGCGCCGCGCTAGGCGCGCTGGAACTGGGTTTTGCGCCGTCGTCCGGCGTATCGCACGCGCTGACGCTGAAAGTGATCGAGGCCTGCGAGGCCGCGCGCGATCCCAGCCTCGCGCCGGCCATTTCGATGCTCTGGCGTCTGGCCGGCGAAAGCGCGCGCCATGAGGCGCGCCTCTACGCCGCGCAATTCGCCGCCGAGGCCGCGCCGTTCGAGGAGGCCGAGCCGGAGAGGCCGTCCTATGTTGCGCAAACCGAGCCCGCGAGCGCGACCGAGCCGAGCCTGCCGCTCGTCGTGCTGGAGGCGCCCGCGCCCGTCGAAATCGCGGCGCCGGCGCCCGCCGAACCTGCCGTGCCGAAGGAGCCGGTGCTCGACGATTCCTGGCTCGAGATCCTCAAGGAGCTGGAGTCGCCGGAACTCGATCCCATGCCCAAACTGCCGGCGAAGCTGGATTTTCACGGCGCCAACGAGAACTACGTGGCGGACGAGGAATTGCTCGAGGCGGCTTGACGCGGCGGCGCCTCCCTTCCGCACGATCGTTCATCGTGCGTTCATTTCCATGGGTGTTGTCTCTGGATGTGGCTATGCAATCCGGAGGGGTTCTTGCGATGAAGAAGGTTCTTGTCACGGTCGCTCTACTGGCCGTGTGCTTGGCGCTCACGACGACGGGGGCCGAGGCGCACTGGCATCATCACTGGCACCACTGGCATCACCATTGGCACCACTGGCATCATCATTGGCATCACTGGCACCACCACTGGCATCACTGGCACCACCACTGGCATCACTGGCATCGCCACTGGGCACACGCACATCATCGCTGAGGCGTGCTTGCCTGATTTGGCGATCTCTTGAACAAGGCGAGGGCGTCGCACAATACGACGCCCTCTTCTTTTGACACCAAATACGGTGACAGCTGCTCGATTGCCAATTTATAACCCGAGACGGATATCGACTCGCCCTTAAGGTTCCGGCGTAACGATGATTCCGTAACTCCCAAGCGGGGGGGCTTGGCGCCAACCGGGACAGTCCGACGCCGTCAATCGACGTCGTCGGACAACAATTGAAATTATCTAAATTAAAACAACATCTTGTGCAGTCACGAAACTCCGCCGTCGTCTTATAGAAATCGGGGACGCGGTACGCGTTCCCTTTTCTTGTCCCTTTCTGCGTACGCCGTCGCGATCATCTGTCCGCGCTCGTCACCCGGCCACGCCATAACACTTAAGCCGTTGATATTGGCTCGCCGGCGCCAAAGCTGGCGCGTCCGATGAGAGCGCACGAAGCGAGGCGAGAGTCCGCCATCAATTGACGGCTTGGGAGTTACACGATTCCGCTTTTTGGCGCCCAAGGCTTTGAAAAGGCCGGACCGGCGAAAAATCTTGGCGCCTGCGGACAGACGGCGCCGGTCCCTCCGAGCAGGGCGCGAACGGCAAGTGCGCGCCTTCGACTCCGGGTCGATTGCGGTGGAACGACGAGGCGGCCAAGGGCGAGAATTTCACCCCTGGCGCGCTGCCGGGAGGCGCGCCTCGATCATAGCCGCCACGAAAGTCGCGGTCGGTTGCGCGCCTGAAAGGGCGAGCTTTCCGTTGAAGATGAAGAACGGCACGCCGTTGACGCCGGCGCGCCGCCAATGGGCGATTTCCGCACTTGTCTCCTCGACGTCCCGATTGGAGGCGAGGCCTTCGGCAACGTCCTTGCCGTCCATGCCGCAACCTTCGGCGATCTCGACGAGGACTTTATTGTCGCCGACGTCCTGGCCGCGCTCGAAATAGGCGCGGAACAATCCTTCGACCACCGCGTCCTGCCGCCCCGCCGCCGCGGCCCAGCGCACGAGGCGATGGGCGTCGAGCGTGTTGGGCGAGCGGCGGATGGCGTCGAAGGCGAAGGCGACGCCGACCTCGCCGCCGAGCGCGCTGAGGCGCTCATGCGCGGCGGCGAGCTGCGCGGCGTCGGGAAACTTGCGGCTCATATAGGCGACGCGGTCCAGGCCGCCGACGGGGATGGTCTCGTCGAGCTGAAACGGGCGCCAGCGCACCTGCGCCTTGGTCTCGCCGATCTCTCTCAGCGCCGCTTCGAGCCGTCGCTTGCCGAGAAAGCACCAGGGGCAGACGGCGTCGCTCACGATGTCGATAGTCAGGCCGGTCATGGCTTCGTCCTCGTCGGAAAACGGAGCGGCAGCCTCCTGGCTGCCGAATTTCGCGACACGCGCTCTCGTCGGCCTGGAGGCCGACGCTCCCCTTCAGCTCGCCATCGACTTGCCGCGGCGGCGGTAGGCGCCGCTCTCGGTGCGCACGAACGCCTCATCGAGTTGGGGGTGGCGCACCGGCTCGCCGGAATCGTCGATCAGCAGATTCTGCTCGGAGACGTAGGCGATGTATTGGCTGTCCGCGTTCTCGGCGAACAGATGGTAGAACGGCTGGTCCCTGGCCGGACGCACTTGGGCGGGAATGGAGTTCCACCATTCCTCGGTATTGGCAAAGCTCGGATCGACATCGAAAATCACCCCGCGGAACGGGTAGATGCGGTGCTTGACGACCTGACCGATGCCGAACTTGGCGACGCGCGTGGACATGGGAGTTGTACGCTCGGGAAGAGGGGCGCGCCTGCCTAGCCCCTACGCGGCGCGCCTGTCAAACTTACTCCCCGTAAAGCGCCGCAAACTCCTTGTCCTTGGCCGACACCTGGTAGGCCAGATCCGAGATCACCTTGGCCTGCTTCCAGGTCGCGTCGTCCTGCATCTTGCCGTCGATCATCACCGCGCCCGAGCCGTCGGGCATGGCGGCCAGGATCTTACGGGCGAATTTCACCTCCGCCGGGTCGGGCGAGAACACCCGCTTGGCGATGGCGATCTGGCTGGGGTGCAGCGTCCAGGCGCCGGCGCAGCCGAGCAGGAAGGCGTTGCGGAACTGCGCCTCGCAGGCGGCGGCGTCGGAGAAATCGCCGAACGGGCCGTAGAAGGCCTTCAGGCCGTTGGCGGCGCAGGCGTCGACCATACGGGCGATCGTATAGTGCCAGGGGTCCTGCTGCGCGGCGATCCGGGGTGACCCGTCCGTCGTCGGATCGGAGAGCACGCGATAGTCGGGATGGCCGCCGCCGACGCGCGTCGTCTTCATCGCCCGCGAGGCCGCCAGATCCGCCGGCCCCAGGCTCATGCCGTGCATGCGTGGGCTTGCGGCGGCGATCGAGGCGACGTTGTTGACGCCCTGCGCGGTCTCCAGGATCGCGTGGACGAGGATCGGCTTCTTCACCCCGGCGCGCGCCTCCAGCAGCGCCAGATACTGGTCGATGAAATGGATGTCCCAGGCGCCTTCGACCTTGGGGACCATGACGACGTCGAGCTTGTCGCCGATCTCGGAAACGATGCGGGTGAGGTCGTCGAGAATCCAAGGCGAGTTGAGGGCGTTGATGCGCACCCAGAGTCCGGTGGAGCCGAAGTCGTTGGCCTTGGCCATGGTAATGAAACCTTCGCGGGCGTCGGTCTTGGACTCGATCGGAATCGCGTCTTCGAGATTGCCGAGCACGACGTCGACCTGTTTGGCGAGCTCGCCGACTTTTCCGCGCATCTTCTCGTTCTGTGGCGGCACGAAATGGATCATGCGCTCCAGGCGCGCGGGCAATTCGGCCAACGGGCGCGGTGAGCCGATCGCCAGCGGCTCGAAGAATTTCCGGGGGGCTTTCATGGTCGCTCCTTGGCGTTCGTTTGGCTACCGGTTATGGCGATCGGGCGCCGCATCGCAACCGAATGGCTCAATCAGAGTCCAAGACTTTCGTCTCAAGGCGCGCTGTCCGCCACGCTCAAGATCGGCGCGAGCCACGGGCCGGTCAAATCCAAGGTCATCCGCGCGCCCGTGGGTGACGGGACGCCCTTCAGGTCGGCTTGCGCGGCGTCGAATTGCAGGTTCCAGATGCGCCGCGCGAGGTCGATCTCGCCTTGGCCGTCGATGACGACGCCGGGCCCGGCGAGACGGGTCTGAGCCAGATGGGCGATTCCGTCTTTCACGACGATGTCCGCCCGCGCCACGCTGAACGGCGTCTCGCCCGACGAGAGATCGCGCGCGGCGTCGAACGGATGGCGCCGGCTGCGGCGCAGCGCCTCCTCGAAGCTACAACCGGAAATCGCGCCGTTGTCCGCGCCGAGCGTCGCGGTCCCGTTCGACGTGGCGACGATCGTCTCCGGCGTGTCGCCCTCGGCGGTCGCTTCGACTTTGACCGTGGCGCGGCCCGACAGCAGAGCGAAGCCGAACGGCCGCAGCGTTTTGGAGAGATCGGCGTGGGTCAGGTTGGCGCGCACCCGCTCGCGGCAACGCAAGGCGCAACCGGAAACCGCGACTTCCCCATTGAGCACGCCGCCGCCGAAATTGCCGTCGAGAACCCGAAACGTCCAGTCGCCGCCGCGCCGGTTGACTTCGAGCGCGGCGTCGGCGAGCGCGAGCGTTCCCCAACCCATTTGCCCGGCCGAGATGCGTAGGTCGAGATCGAGCGCGGGGTCGAGCGCGCCGGTTGGGCTGAGGCGGCTCCAGGCGCCGTCGCCGTCGAGCGCTTCGGGCGGCTTGGCGAACAGCGCGGCCAGATCGATCTTGTCCGTGGCGAGATTCGCCGACGTGGTCCAACGTCCGTCCGTGCGGGAAATGCCGAGGGAGCCGTCGAGTTTCTGCCCGGCGAGCGTCAAGGTTGCGTCGGCGAAGGTAAGCGCGCTGGGACTGCCGCCGAATTGGCCCGACAGCGCGAGCGGCAGGGTCGACATCCACGGCGAGGCCGGCAGACGGATCCAGGCGGCGGCGGCGGCCAGCGACGGCGCGCTCAGAGCGAGGTCGCCGGAGATCGGCGGGTTGGCGGCCGAGTCGATCTGGCCGCGGAATTTGAGCGACTCGTTCTTGCCGCTGTAGGTGACCTCGAGCCGTCCCGCGCCGCCCGCCGCCAGCTTGTCGGGCGCGAAAGCGACGACTTGGGCGCGGATCGCCTCGCCGTTCCAGACCCCGCCGACGTCGAAGCTCAGCGCTTGCGGATCGTCGGCCCAGGCGATCCAGCCGCTGAACGGAGCGAAGTCGCCGTCGAGTCCGAGACGGCGACTGACGAGGCGCGCGTGGCCTCCCTTCACGATCAGCCTGCGCAGCGGCGGCCGCAAATGCCCGAGCCGCTGCTGAATAGCATCCAGGTCGAGCGTCGCTTTCGGGTTTCGCAGCCGCGCCTCGTCGATTTCGAACCCGCCGGTCAGGAGCCGCCACGGAGACAGCGCCATGGCCGCGGCAGAGGCGCTGAGCGCCTCGGCGCCCGAGGCGTCGACGAGGCGAAGGCCTGATACGTCGACCATCGGACGCGGGAACAGGCGGAAGGTAGCGCTTTCCGGAACTTGCCAGCGCGCGCCCTCGATGATCGGAGTCGAATCGTTGAGGCGTTCGGCCAGACGTTCCGGGTCGAGGCTCCAGGGCGCAGACGCCAGTGCGAGGGCGCCGAGAGCGCCCAACGCCGCCCAGGTTCCTCCGCTCCACAACCGCATCCGCACGCTCCGACTCGTCGCGCGAGTGCCGCGCAGCCGGGGGCGTCGTTGGTCCCCGCCAGCGGCGTTCCGGTCGAGACGCTGTTTTGAGACCGCCGTCGGTTTTGTCAAGGATGCGGCGGCCCTCAGCCGCTCAGCGTTGGACAAAATGTAGTATGCTCGACGCCGGGGATGGCGCGGGGCCCTGCCTGAACGCCTGGGTGATGCCCTCGCCGGTCCCACGCCGCTGGGCCGGCTCGATGCGACTCGACGCCGACGCGGTCGCTTCCCCCAAAGTCGCCTCAGGCGAGTCGTGCCAAGCCCGGTCGACGGCGACATCCTGCGAGTTCGCCGCAGACCGAGGCAGGACGACGACGAATGTCGGTTCCTCCGCGCGCCACAGGGTCGGCGCGAACTGATCGAGCGGCGTTTCAAGGAAGTTCGCCAGCGACGGCGGGAGCAAATTCGTGTCGGGCAGAATTTGCGCCAGCGCCCGCGCGTCGATGGAATTGACCAGCGCTTCGCGCGCCAGGGACAGCGAGACGTAGCTGGCGCCGAGCGAGATGGCGGCGAGCAGGACGTAGGAGACCGCCTTGGCGTGAGCGGCGGATCGGGCTGCGGCGCGCCCGTTGTGGACCTCTTCGAAATCGCGGAAAGCGTGAAAGTTGTTCACGGCCACTCGCCCCTCAGTTCATTTCGGCCGACCGCTCGGGGTCGTCTTGCCTAATGAAGTGTTAAAGCGGGCCTGAGCAAATTACAAATAGATCAAGGAAAAAGAGTTAACCCGCGTTAGGAGAAATCCGTTGCCGGCGCAAATAGAAATGCCGTCGGCGAGGGTCGCCGACGGCGTTAGAGAACAGCGGTAGGTTCGCGACCGGCTATTCCGCGGGCGCCGGCTGCGGCTCGGCGGACTCGGCGGGCAGTACTGCGACCGTGTGGCGGCGGCCGGCGAGCCAGGAGTCGATCTTGTCGAGATAGATATAGACGACCGGCGTGATGTAGAGCGTCAGCAATTGCGAGACGCACAGGCCGCCGACGATGGCGATGCCGAGCGGCTGACGTAACTCGGAGCCGGCGCCGGCGCCCAGCGCGATCGGCAACGCGCCGAGCAGCGCGGAGAGCGTCGTCATCATGATCGGCCGGAAGCGGATCAGCGCGGCCTCGCGGATCGCGCTCGGCGCGTCCATTCCGCCCTCGCGGCGGCGCTCCAGCGCGAAATCGACCATCATGATCGCGTTCTTCTTGACGATGCCGATCAGCAACAGGATGCCGATGATCGCGATCACCGAGAGTTCCAAATGGAACAGTTCTAATGCGATCAGCGCCCCGATGCCGGCCGACGGCAGACCGGACAGAATCGTGATCGGGTGGATATAGCTCTCGTAGAGCACGCCGAGCAGGATGTAGATCTTCAGCACCGCGGCCAGCAGCAGCGCGCCCTGGCCGGCGAGCGCCTGCTGGAACAATTGCGCGTTGCCGGCGTAGCCGGTGATGATCGAACCGGGCAGGCCCACCTTGTGCTCGACCTGTTTGATCATGTCGATCGCCTGTCCCAGCGACATATCGGGAGAAAGGTTGAACGAGATGGTCACCGCCGGCTGTTGCGACTGGCGGTTGATCTGCAGCGGACCGACGGTGCGCCGCGTCGTGGTGATTTCATCGAGCGGCACCAACTGTCCTGTCGGCGTCGAGACGCGGATGCGGTTGAGCGCGGCGGTGTCGTTCTGGAAGTCGTCGTTCGCCTCGATGATCACTTCATAGTCGTCGGCTTCGGTGAAGATCGTCGAGATTTGGCGCGTGCCATAGGCGTTGTAGAGCGCGGTGCGCACTTCGTCGGTGGTGACGCCAAACGCCGCGGCTTTGTCGCGGTCGATGTCGACGCGCGTCTGCGGATTGGAAATCTGCAGGTCGCTGTTGACGTCGCGCAGGCCGGGAAGCTGCCCGATCTCGCGCTCCATGACCGGCGCCAGCTTGTAGAGCGTGTCGATGTCGCCGGACTGCAGCGTATATTGGTATTTGGCGCGGGCGATGCGGCCGCCGGTGAACTCCAGGTTCTGCACCGGCAGCATGAGGGTGCGAATGCCGGGGATCGCCGCCGTGGCGCTGCGCAGGCGGCCCATGATCGTGTTGACCGAGTCGCGCTTGTTCTTGTCCTTGAGTTTGACGAACAGGAAGCCCTTGTTGGTCGCGCCGCCGAAGCCGACCGCCGACGTCACATAGTCGACCGCTGGGTCCTTCGAGAGGAGGTCGCTAACCGCCACCTGACGCGCCGACATTTCCCGGAACGAAGTGTCGGGCTGCGCCTCGGTGACGCCGCGCAGAAAGCCGGTGTCCTCCTCGGGGAAGAAGCCCTTGGGGATGCCGGCATAGAGGCTCGCCGCGATGAAGCCGGTGGCGAAGGTCACCAGCAGCATCGCGAAGCGGTGGCGCAGCACGAAGTCGAGCGAGACGCGATAGCCCGCCAGCAAC
>Ga0302319_10004418_pt1 | contig 28895 bp, 29 predicted proteins | sample Bog_T0_2_FD_203319 | JGI IMG/M metagenome (GOLD analysis project Ga0302319, IMG submission 203319) | Peat permafrost microbial communities from Stordalen Mire near Abisko, Sweden - Bog_T0_2 | ecosystem: Environmental > Terrestrial > Soil > Wetlands > Peat | place: Sweden: Abisko, Stordalen Mire... | reverse complement strand
CCCCGGCATTGTCATCGACCACGAGCAGGCGGCGCCCGGAGAACGCCGAGGGAGCGTCCTCCCACGGGTGCCTTGTCGTCGTGGGTTGGGCCTTCGCCATGATCGTGAAGTTGAACGTCGAGCCGCGGCCGTCTTCGCTATCCACCCACATCCGTCCCCCCATCGCCTCGGCGAGGCGCCGGCTTATTGCGAGGCCGAGGCCCGAGCCCCCGTACTTGCGCGTCGTCGAGGAATCGACCTGGGAGAAGGGCTGGAACAGGCGGTCGCGCCGGTCCACGGGGATGCCGATTCCCGTATCGCGCACGCCTATGGTGATCACATGGGCTCCGTCGGCACCGGGTGGCGAGGCGGCGATATTGAGGACGACCTCCCCCTTGGCCGTGAACTTAAGCGCGTTCCCCACCAGGTTCACGACCACCTGCCGCACGCGCGTGACGTCACCCATCACCACACCCGGGACATCGGGTTCGATGCGCGCAAGCAGCTCCAGGTTCTTCTGGGTGGCCTTTGTGGCGAACATGTCGAGGACGTCCTCGACGCAACGGCGCAGGGAAAAGGGCTCGTTCTCCAGCTCGATACGGCCCGCCTCGATCTTGGAGTAGTCGAGCACGTCATTGATGATCCCGAGCAGGGCGTCACCACTGGTCTCTATCGTGCGCACGAAGTCCATCTGGCGCTCATTGATGCCCGTGTCGCGCAGAAGCCCAGCCATGCCGAGGATGCCGTTTAACGGGGTGCGAATCTCGTGGCTCATCGTCGCGAGGAACGAGCTCTTGGCCTGACTCGCCAGGTTCGCCTCGATCGCGGACCTCTGGGCGTGGGCTATTGCCTCCTCAAGCTGCGAGTTCAACTGCTCGGCCGCGTCCTTCGCCGCGAGGAGCCGCTCCTCCGCGGCCTTGCGCTCGCTGATGTCGGTGGCCGAGCCCGTGAAGCCCGCGACCGCGCCCGCGGAGTCGCGGAAGGGATGCACCTCAAAGTCGCTCCAGTAGGCTCTTCCGTCTTTGGCGTAGTGTATGACCTCGGCGTTTGCAGCGTGGCCCTCGGCCATCCTCTCGGTGACCATCCTGACCGTGGCCTGGTCGGTCGACGGGCCGACGAGGAGCGTGGTCGTGTTCTGGCCCCTCGCCTCGTCGAGCGTATAGCCGTTAAGGCGGGTGAACCCCTCGTTCACCCAGTCTATGCGGCCGGAGGGATCGGTGATAACGACGGCGTCGTTGGTGTGGGCCGCAACAAGGGCCAGCCTCGCATTGTAGGCAAGCGCCTGGGAAAGCTCCGTAGTCCGCCGCGCGACCTCGTGTTGGAGCATCGCCGTTTGCCTTTCGAGTTGGCGGAAAGCCGACGCGAGTTCCTTCTCTGCCTCGCGCCGGCGCTGGTCGCTGCGATGGTTGGCGCGGCCGACAATATAGGCGAGGCAGGTTAGAAACGCTATCCTAAGGATGGTAAACAGGTTAAGATGAAAATCCGTCGGTCGGTCATGCCCGAGAGAGATCCGCTCCATTATTGAGCCTATGAGCGGCAGGCCGAGGGCCACCAGAAGGAGAAGCCGGGTCGATTTCCCGGCAGCCGATTCCGCGCAGAAAAGCTCAAGCAGCTTGCTTGAGGAAGCGCGCGCCCAGCAGTAAACTGAGCCCAACACCAACGCCGAGGCTACCACTGCCAGCACGAGCATCACATAGGGATTAAGGGCCAAAGCGACATACGCGCGGGCCGGTGCAAAGCCGACGCTGAATCCGCCCACCGCGACGCCAGCCGCCAGCCCTAAGGCCGAAACGGCACGAAGCGGCCAGCGAAGATTATCGGGGACTGGTCGCATGGTTCGATAGCCTATCCATCGGACTTTCCGGGGCTCCCTTCAGACATTTCGTCGGATAAGGCCGCAGGAACCCACCCTTTACTGGTCAACGAAATGCATTTCGGGCACATGCCCATTTTTCCCATTCCTGGAGGGGAGGGAATCGGCCTTCACCATCCCGTTGCGCTGCTTTTCGGGCAGCGTCGGCCGGATGGGTTTGCCTGTCTCAAGCGATTCCGGAGCCGGGGCCTCCAAGGCGTCACCATGCACCATCCGCAGGAGGTCTCCTACCGCGGACTTTACCTCCGCCGACTGGGCCTGGAGCTTCTGCGCCGACGCCGACGCCTGCTCTGCGAGGGCGGCATTGGTCTGGGTGATCTGGTCCATTCCGGCCACGGCCTGGTTGAGCTGGGTGATGCCCTCGCTCTGCTCATGGGAGGCCTGGGCAATTCCGCCGACCATCTCGTCGAGCTGGCGAATCTTCTCCACAATCGCGCTCAGGCTCGCTGCGACCTGGCCGCTGATGCTGACCCCCTGCTCGCTCTTGGCGGACGCATCCTCGATCTTTGCCGCCGTCTCCTTGGCCGCCTGCGCGGAGCGCTGAGCCAGGTTGCGGACCTCCTCGGCGACTACGGCAAACCCAGCGCCGGCCTCACCTGCCCTCGCGGCCTCCACCGCCGCGTTCAATGCGAGGATGTTGGTCTGAAAAGCGATCTCATCGATCGTCTTTATGATCTTCGAGATCTCGGAACTCGATGAGTGGATGGCGGCCATCGCCCCATTCATGGACTCCATGTCGCGCGCCCCGGCGTCGGCCGTCGACCTCGCCTCGGCGGCAAGGTTCTTCGCGGACTGGGCGCTCTCCGAGTTCCTCTGGGTCATGCTCGCCATCTCGTGCAAGGAGGCGCTGCTCTCCTCGAGCGATGCTGCCTGTCGGCTTGCCCCGTCGGCCATAGACCTGCTGACCTCGGCCACTGTCATGGCAGCACCGTAGGTCTGGCTTGACTCGGAAGAAAGCAGGTCCGCGATCGACGAAATGGGGCGCGTGATGGAACGAATCACGAACCAGGCGGCGGCGATTGCCAGGAGCGCCCCGGCGGCTGTCGAGAAGATGACAAGCATCTCGTTTCTCTTCTGTTCGTCCCGGGCCCTCTGCTCGATCTCGCTCTGGAAGGCGATGACCGACTGGCGGACGCGCCCAAGGGCCGCAGTAAAGAGAGGGGCGATGCGGTTAAGCTGCGTGTCAACAAGGTCGATCCTCTCGTGCTTGAGGTCGATGATGGACTCGAGCGACTGGGTGTAGTCGTCGGCCGACGTGCGGAGCGCCTTCAATAGCTTGTCCTTCTCCTCGTCCTTCAGGGACGCGTCCATCTTGACGAGCTCGTCCTGGTCCTTCTCGAGCTTCTCGATCGACGAGCCGACCGTCTTTATTCCCGTGCGGGCTCCGTCGGCAAATTCCTGGCGCGAGGTAAGGAGAAACGAGTTTACCAGGCTGCTGCATTCAAAGTAGGCCTTCAGAGCGTTCGAGACCTTGAAGGCCCCGTTCATGTCGCCGTTGTTCTTTGCGTCCGTTAGGACCTTCTGCAGGCCCTTGGCAATCACGTCACCGATAGGCGTCAGCTTTCCAGCCACAACAGTGTCGAGCTTTCCCGAATTCTCAACAAGCCGCTGGAAGGAGCTGTCATACTGCCCGAGCAGCTTCGCCGCCTCGTCAAGCTGGCTCCTTCGATCCGGATCCGCAATGAGCTGGCCGGCCTTGGCCAGGTCCTCGTCTAGCTTCTGTTTGGAATCGGTGTAGGCCTTCGCATGGTCGGCCGAAGGCACCGCGAGAAACTCGTTAACGTGGAGCTTGAGCTCGAGCATCGAGGACTCGAGGGTGGCAGCCATATTGGTCTCCAGGGTGCTTCCGGCATAGAGGGCCAGCTTTCGCCCTGAGGCCCCGAGCGTCAGCCACGCGACCGCGGAGACGATGCCCAGCAGTAAGAGAACGAGGCCGAAGCCGAGCGCGATTCTGCGCCCAATGGTCAGAGTTCGGGATGTCATGGGGTGAATTCGGGGTTCCCTCGGGCTACGACGACTCAATCCTGGTCCATCTTAAACTGAATCGGGAACGAGACCTTGATCGGCACCGCCATTCCGGCCTTCTTTGCCGGCTTGAACTTCCAGTGGCTCAGGGCTTCCAAAGCGGGGCTTGAAAACGCCGGGTTGGTGGCCTTGACGACCTTTGCGTCCACCACGTTGCCCTTTTCGTCGATCGTGCATGACACGGTCACTATCCCGTTTATGCCCGCTCTGCGGAGCTCCTCGGGGTATGCCGGGCTTACCGTTCTAACCGGTACCGGAGGCTCGGAACCTTCGTCGGCTCGCGCATTCGGGCTGAAGATCGCGAGCACGGAGAGCATTGCGACGACAACATGGGATCTCATATTCGTAAGATGCCAATCGGCTTTGTTTGACCGGTATTAAGCGGAAACAAGCATCCCGGGAATTGAACGGGCATGCCGTGGGCCGGCCGGGTGACGCTAACAAGACGGTGCAGCATCGAGTTCCGGGATTCCCTTTAGATCAAGAAATGCTCGGCCGGTTGCGATCGCTCCTTTGGAGGAGACCTCAGCGTGCCGATGCTTCCCTGCCCGTGGCATCCGCAACAAAGATTGCCCTTCCAACTGCAGCTGGAGGTTTTTACATTTCCAAACGCTTCATGACCGAAGAGAAGAAACTGCGTCGCCTCGCCGCGCTCTCCGCGGGCCTTGCGGTCGCCCTGGGAATACTGGCCCTTGCGGGATTGTGGCTACACATCGGGGTATTCCGCTCGCTGTACCCTGGCTGGCGGCCCATGGGGCCCAATTCGGCCCTGTGCTTCGTCCTCTCGGGAACCGCGCTCCTGGCCCTCCATGGCACGGAGAAGCGCTACCGTGTCCTCATCGCCCAGGCGCTAGCCCTGGTTGTTATCCTGCTCGCCAGCTTTTCCCTGCTTACATTTGTCGCGGGCCTACCCCCGACGTTCTCAAATCTTCTCTTCCGGGCGCAGGATCCTCGCGACATCGGACGCGCACGGGTGCCCTTGAACACCACGTTGCCCTTCATCATAACAGGATTGGGCATCGTGTGCCTGAATGTGAGGCGCCGGTCTTGGCTGACGCTCTCCAACTGGCTTGCCCTGCTGGTGGCGAACTTCGCCCTGATCACCCTTGTGGGCAACCTGCTTAACCCGGCTGCGACGGCCAACGGAATGTCCCAAGGCAGCATATTTGGATTCCTGTTCCTAGGAACCTCTCTCCTGCTGACCCGTTTTAATCCCCAGCTCCTGGGCGTGTTCTCCCGGGCCCATCCCCTGGGATTCATCGCCTTCCGGCTGGTTCTCTTCGGAGTAACCGTGCCTTTGGTCATCTACGGGCTCGCCGCATGGTGGCTGCTGCCCCTGATCCCCGCCCAGAATGACGTGGCGGCGCTGACCGTCCTCATCCTGTCGGCGCTGCTCTTTGGAACGATTGCCTCGCTCCTTAAGGAAATGGAGAGCATGGACCGGCAGCGCCGGGACGCTGAGGGCTCCCGCGACGCCCTGCTGGCCCGGATGCAGCACCAGGCCGCAAACCTAGAGATCCAGGTGGCCGAGCGGACGCGGAGGCTCCATGAATCGACCTCGCGCCTTCAGCTGGCGCTTCACTCGGGCGACTACGGGGTCTTTGACTGGGACGTCTCCTCGGGCCTGCAGGTCTGGGACGAGCGGCAGTGCGCGATCTACGGCATCAAGCCGGATAAGTTCGATGGGCGAATCGAGACCTGGTTAAGCCACCTGCATCCCGACGACTTACCGAAAGCACGCCCGGCGATATCTGAGCGGGGGTCGGCACATACCATCGGGTCCTCCAACAACTACGAGTTCAGGATCATCAGGCCCGACGGCAAGGTGCGCCACCTCTCCGCACGGACGACGCTGCATTTCGACGCCGAAGGCAAAGTCTCCCGGATGGTGGGCCTTAACAAGGACGTAACCGAGGAGCGCGAACGCGAGCACGCCATCACGGCGCTGAACCAGCGCCTGCTCTTTGTCCTTAACGCCACCGGATACGGCGTGTGGAAGTTTGACTACGCGACCGAGGGGATGGACTGGGACGACCGGCTACTGGCCATTTACGGCTTGAAGCGGGAGGAACTCACGGGGCACGTCCGCGATTGGGAGAGCCGGTTGCATCCCGACGACCTGCCCACGGCTGTTGCGGACATCGACCGCACGCTGGTAACGGGGGCCATCCAGCTTGACCACACCTTTCGCATCGTGTGGCCCGACGGGAGCGTCCGCTACATCGCCTCGCACGGCTACCTGTTGCGCGGATCGGACGGCAAGCCCGAGAGCATGGTCGGCTTCGACAGCGACATCACCGACGCGCACGACCTGCGCGAAGAGCTTCGCATCACCGAGGAGCGCTGGCAGCTCGCGCTTGCAGGAAACAACGACGGAGTCTGGGACTGGAATCTAAAGACCGGAAAGGTCTACCGCAACGCGAGGTTTGCGGAGATCCTCGGCTATTCCACGGAGGAGTTGAAGGCCGACTCGCACATCTGGCGCAATATTGGCCACCCGGAGGACACGCCAATGACCGAGGCCGCGATCGCGGATCACATCGAGGGCAGAAAGCCCGTCTACCAGTGCGAATACCGGCTGCGCCACAAGGCAGGGCACTGGGTTTGGGTCCTGGACCGGGGCAAGGTGGTGGCCAGGGACGCCCAAGGCCTCCCGCTTAGGATCGTCGGAACCCACACCGACGTCACGCCCCGCAAGCAGCTAGAAGAGCGCCTCAGGCACGGCGAGGAGATGTCGCTCCAGCTTAGCCGCCTCGCCCAAATCGGAGCGTGGGAGTGGGAGATTGCGTCGAAGCGGGTCACATGGTCGCCGGAGATGTTCCGCATCCACGAGGTCGACCTCGGCTTTGAGCCCACGATCGAGAAGAGTCTTGATTTCTACAGGGACCAGGCCCAGGAGACCCTAAGGGAGGCCTTAAGGAGCGCCTCCGAGGATGGCATCGGCTTCGACCTCGAGCTGCCGATGGCCACCGCGCGCGGCCACAAGCTCTGGGTGAGGATGCTCGGGAGGGCCGAGGTGAAGGACGGCAAGGCCTCCCGTGTCTACGGCGCCTTCCAGGATATAACGGCCAGGCGCGACGCAGAGGAGATGCGGCGCCACCTCGAGGGCCAGCTCTTCCAGGCGCAGAAGATGGACACGCTCGGAACCCTGGCCGGGGGAATCGCCCATGACTTCAACAATCTGCTGACGGGCATCCTGGGCTACCAGGAACTGGCCCTTGAGACGATCGCGGAGGGAGACCCCGTGAGGGAGTTCCTTAGCTCGGCTCGTGAGGCGAGCCTTAGGGCCCGCGAGCTGATCGACCATATCCTCACCTTCTCGCGGCAGTCCGGCAGCGAGAAGCTCCCCGTCGACGTCGGGCAGCTGATCGATGATGCGGGCCGATTCCTGCGCGCCACGGTTCCGGCCACGATCCGGATCGAGGTCGCGGTCTCCAAGGACTGCGGCCGCGTGCTTGCCGACGCCACGCAGCTGCACCAAGTGCTGCTCAACTTGGGGTCAAATGCCGCCCATGCAATGCACGCGACAGGCGGAACCATGCACATCGGCCTTACATCGGTGTACCTGGACGAAGCCAAGGCACACGCAGTCAACCAGAAGGCAGCAGGCAGCTACCTCATGCTCACCTTCCGCGACCGCGGCCATGGAATGGACGAGGAGACCAGCCGCAGGATCTTCGATCCCTTCTTCACCACCAAGGAGGTGGGCCAGGGAACCGGCCTGGGCCTGTCGGTGGTCCATGGCATCATCCAGGCCCACCATGGATCCATCATGGTGGAAAGCGCCGTCGGAAAGGGCACGACCTTCACGATCTACCTGCCGGAAGTGCCCAAGGTCGAGGAAACCACCGACGAGGACTCCGGAGAGTCGATCCCGAGGGGAACGGGCGAGTTGATCGCCATGGTGGACGACGAGGACATTGTGCGCAGCCTGGCGCAGATGGCCTTGGAAAAGCTTGGTTATCGGGTCGCTTCCTTCGAGTCCCCCGTCCGTTGCCTGGAGGTACTACGGCATAGCCCTGACGACTTCGCTTTGCTGCTTACCGACCAGACCATGCCAGTCATGAAGGGGATCGAGCTCGCGTCAGAGGCGCGCACCGTGGCCCCGCACCTTCCGGTAGTCATCATGTCCGGGTATTTCTCGCGCATCTCGCCCGAGAAGCTTGCCCAGATCGGGCACGTCACCCTCCTCTCCAAGCCCTTCACAAACGAGGAGCTTGCGGTGGCCGTTCACCGCAGCATCACCTCAGAAACCTAGGTTCGGTGAAGCCGCGCCCGGAGTCGCCCTAGCCCTGCTTCAAGAGTCTGAATACGACGGACGAGTTGGCGTTGGCCTGGGCCAGCATCGCGGTTCCGGCCTGCTCGAGTATGCTGAAACGTGCGAGCTGGGTCGACTGCGCGGCGATGTCCGCGTCGCTGAGATTAGAGATGGCGGACGTGAGGTTCTGCGACTCGACCGTGAGGGTTGTGGCCGCCACCTGGAGGCGCGCCCCAACGGCCCCATTTTGGTCCTGGGCCGTGACCACCTGCGTGATTGCGTTGTTGACTTCCGAGACTGCGCGGGGATCGGTCACGCTCAGCGTGAAATTGCCCGAGCCGTCCTGGTTGATGACGGTGGCCGTTGCGCCCTGCTGAAGGTTGGGCTGCGGAAGCGTGATGTTGTCGCTCGGGCTGGTGCCCGCCTCAACCAATTGAGGTGAGCCGCCGCCAAAGAGGATCGAGCCATTGAACGTCCCTTGGGGATCGGCGACGTCGGCCGCCCCGCCGATCGCGGAGGTCGGCCCCCCGATGATCGAACGCAGCTCGTTTTGAAGGGACGAGAACTCGGTCTGGTAGGCGGCCTGGTAGCTCGCATTCGCCGTGGGGGCCGCGGCAAGCGTCGCCAGCTGGCCCATGCGCGAAAGAATGCTCTGCATGCCACTCAGGTAGCCGTCCGCGGCCTGCACGTAGGAAAGCGTGGTCTGAACATTGGTCGTCGCGGCCTGGACCAGGCCGCTGCTCGACGTGTCGGCACTGGCCGTGGCCTGGGCGGCCGGGCTGTCTCCGCCGCTCGTGAAGTTCGTTCCGGAGGACAGGCGGGTCAGCGCCATGTCCATCATGTCCTGGGCGGTGCCAACGCTGTTCACTAGGGCTGCGGCATTTGAGATGTTCATGGAAAGGAGCTTTTCGGTAATTCAGGGCTCAGGCCGCGTCGGCGCTCGCCCGGGACTTGGGCACGACCGCGACCGGCTGCAGCCCCGACTCCCGCGCCCGTGCGAGATCGGGAAGCTTGATCAAGCCCGGACCGGCGGAAGGCGACTTGAAGGCCGCGGTTTGGTTCGTCGCCGCAATCGAGGCGTGGACCTCCTTGCGGAAGATCGGAACCTCCCGGGGGGCTATGATTCCAATCTTCACGACGTCGCCTTCGATGCGATTGATCCGGATCTCGATGCCATCGCCTATGATGATGGCTTCGTTTATCTTGCGTGAAAGGACAAGCATGGTGGCGGGTCCAGGTTAAGCGCAGTCCGCAGCAATACGGGCCTCGAGCAGCAGGTAGTGCGCGCTGTAGCGGGAGTAGTTGGAAACGACAAGCTGGCGCGCGGTACGCGTCCTGCGGTTCACGATGATGGGGCCCACGAGGTTCACGGTCGCTTCCACTGGGTTCTGGTTCTTAAGCGAGACAATATTGAGCACAAGCGCGTCGGCGGGATCGTTGAGTCCGAGGGCGGCGGCATCCTGGTCAAAGAGCTCGGGGTCATAGTCCGGGACGACGCCCGCCGGCTCGATCACGACGAAATGGATGCTGTCGGTCGGCCCGTGCAGCTTCATCCAGAGGAAGGGAAGCTGGCTAGGCTGGTAAAGGAGCTCTGCCTGCGTGTAGGCGGCAAAGCCGATCAGGCCCTGGGGCAGAGTGAAAAAGTTGGAGGCCGGCGCCTCATAATCGGCTGGGTTAATGTCCGGGAGGATCTTCATGGGGAAATTACTGGACTGAGATGTAAGTGAGGAGATCGTGCTGCATCAGGGTTGCTGCCGACTGAACGGCGGCCTGGTAGGCATTCTGGGCCTGCGTAAGCTTCACGACAGTCGACGGCAGATCGGCGCTCGTCTGGTTGGAGACCAGCTGGCCAATGGTCTGGGAGAGGCTCGTCTGCTGGCTCTGGGCAACCGTGATGCGCGCTTGGACCGCGCCCAGCTCGGAAACGCCGTTGATGATCGTGTTCTCGGTCGTTTGGAGGCCGGATTGCGCCGTGCTTACCGCCGAGGTGTCGTCTGCATTGAGCGCGTCCCTGAGGGCGACCAAGCTGTTCATGAATGCGGCCAGACCCTGGTTGGTCGTCCCGTCCGAACCCGGCGCCACGTTTGCGGAGCCTGAAATGGGGATTGCCGCCTGGGAGGTGTTTCCGTTGTACGTGACGGCGGTGATGTTTCCCGACACGTCCTTCGTGGGCGCGTATGGGGGTGTCGTGACCGCCGTGCCTGAAAAGAGGTAGCTGCTGTTAAATTGGCTGTTTCCAATCTGCACCACTTCCTGGAGCAGCTGGTCCACATTGGTGCCGTAGGAGCTCATCTCGGAGGAGCTGAGCGTCCCGGTCGCTAACGTGGCGATTTGTGACGCCTGGTCCGCAATGGCCTTGATCTGCGTGAGCGCGCTTGTGGAGGCCTGGTTCACGGCGAGCGCCGTCGTCGCGTTGGAGCTGTATTGGTTGATCGCCGCGCCCTGGCTGTCCTCGGCCATCACCATCCCGTACGTGGTGGGGTCGTCGGACGCCGCCGAGATGCGGAGCCCGGTCGACACCTCCGACTGAAGCTGGGACTCCTGGCTGGTCAGACTCCCAATCTGGGCGATCATGTTGCTATCAGCGGCGTTTGTTGAAATGGTCATGATGGCAGGGCTTGGTTACGGCGAGCCGGTGTTGATGAGGGTGGAGAGAAGGGCGTCGATGGTGGAAAACACCCGCGCCGACGCCTGGTAGGCGTTCTGGTATTTCATGAGGTTCCCCATCTCCGTGTCCATCGAGACACCGCTCGCGTTGTCCCGCTGGGTCTGCACCAGGTTAAGGAGCGCGTTCTCGTTGGTCACCTGGTTGTCCGTGCTTGAAAGCGTCTGGCCTAGTCCCGTCACGACTCCGCTGTAGTATTGGTCGATCGTCCCATCGATCGCGTCGCCCCCTCCCGTCGAGAACGTCTGGCTGGCTATCCCCGCGACGGCCAGGGCGATGCTGTTGTCGCCGGCGGCCCCGGTGCCCGCCGTCAGGTTTGACGGGGAAAGGCTGCCGGAGAGGGCGATCGTTGCCGCCGTGGTACCTGTCGGGTCGAAGAAGTTTCCCCCGGGGGCGCTGGTGGGGTTATAAACGGAGTTTACGGACGTGACAATCTGGTCGGCGAGCGAGTCGAGACTTGTCCGGACGTTCTGGATCTCCCCGTCGCGCACGCTGAGCGCGCCATAGACCGAACCCGATGAGACTTGGAGCGTGGCGGCGGAAGCCCCCCCAGTGATTGAGCCACCGGAGACCGCAAGAGGGCCCGTCACCGTGGAGCCGTTCACAAGGGCCACAGGGTTGCCACTCGTGTCGGTCATGGATACCTGCAGGGAGCCGTTGGCCGCCTGGGTCGTCGTGATGGGAACATCCGCAGCCAGCTGCTCCACCGCAGCCTCGCGTTCATCCCGGAGATCCACGGCGCTCCCGGGATGGCCCGCTTCCATGGCAGTGATCTGGCCGTTTAACTGAGCGATCGTCTTGAGCTGCTGATTAGCGTCGGAGACACCGCTTTGTGCCTGGCTCGTAAGCTCGGTCTGCACCTGCGCGAGGTTCGCGTCGGTCTGTTGGAATGTGTCCGTGAGGATCGCAGCCTGTTGGAGCACCGACTGCTTCTGGGCGGTGCTCGTCGGCGCCGCGGCGAGGCTCTGGAACGAATTGAAGAAGGAATCGAGCGCCGTGCTTAATCCGCTCGTCCCCGTGCTCGTGGTGGTGCTGGTGCTGCTGGACGCCGAGGTGTTGGTGAGGTTTTCCCCAAGCCCGGACTGCGCCGTCTGGAGGAACTGCTGCTGGGTTGTGAGCGAGGAGGCCACCGAAATCTGGTTTACGACCTGGGCGTCGAGCAGGGAGTCTCGGGCAGAGGTGACACCCTCGACCTCAATCCCACTGCTCATGGGGCCTTCCGGGGTGTCGGTCGTGCCCGAGCTGCCAAACACCACGCTCTCGTCCGAGTAGCTTGGGTTGTTCAGGTTCGCGACGTTCTTGCCCGTGATGTTAATCGCGTAGCTTTGCGCGTTCAGCGCCTGGACCGACGCGTCGAGGGAGGAGAAGAGTCCGGACATGATAAAGGGATTCTGGGGTCAGCCGCAGGTCCGCAGCGCCGTCATCGAGTTGGACGCGACCATCGATAGACGACCCTTTGGCGAATAGGTCTGGCTGAACGTCCCCGGGAGCAGCTGGCGCAGGATCTGCTGGCGCAGCTCGACGGTCCTTGCCAGAAGCATGTGGTTGTGGCGCGCGATCCTGCGCACCCTGTGGATGAGGACGTTGATCTCCTTGATCAGCGCCTCGATCAGCGGGCACGCATCCTGGGGAAAGGTCGGAAACAACGCGCGGATCGTCGCGCTCGAGGGCTGTCCGTTGGCCCCAGCATATCCCGCCACCGTAGCCTCGCGCTGGCGACGGCAGTCGTGGAGGACTCGAACTTGGACCTCGATGTCGCCGCCAAGTCGCAGGACAGAGTCCGCGTCGTGCTTAAAGAGGCGCGACTGTTGGTCCTCGTAGAGGCTAAAGAGAGCGCCGTATTCAGCGACCTCGTGGCGGAGACAATCCGCGATATGGTTCCAGGTATAGTTCACGGATTAGGGGACCCCATGGCCGGGCCACGCACGGCGTTCGCGTGCGGAGTCAATTGTTTCTGAAGCATCGCGGAAAGGCCCAGGCCTCCCGATTCGCTTAGCTTGGTGGCGAGCACGTCGGTCATCAGGTACCCGTAGACGCTCCCGCTCGGCCCACCCGAGTCGCCGCCCATGACCTTGCTGACGCTATCCTGGAGCAACTGGCGGAGCATGATTGCCTCGAACTGGCCCGAGACCGCCTTGATCTGCTGGTCCTTGGGGAGCTTGGAGAGCCTTTCCGGGTGGCTTGCGGCACCGGTGAGGGACGCGGCCACGCTGGCTTGGCTGGTTATCGCGGATATGTCCATGGTCAGTTTATGATAAGCTCCGCCTGCAAAGCGCCGGCTCTCTTGAGCGACTGGAAGATCGCCATCATGTCCCGGGTGGATACCCCGAAGGCGTTCAATGCTGCGGCAAGCCGCTCGACCGTCGGAGCCTCGTTAAGAATGATGAAAACTCCCTTTACCTCGTTCACATTGGTCTGGGTACTTGGAACCGTTGTCGTCGTCCCTGTCTTCGAAAACGCGTTTGGCTGGCTGACGCCAAGATTCTGGGTCACCGTGATCGTGAGCGAGCCGTGCGCGATGGCGACGTGCGAGATGCGCACCGTTTCCGTGGCGACGATCGTTCCGGTCCTTTCGTTGATGATCACCCTGGCAAGCGTGTCGGGATCAACTTCGACCGTTCCAAGGTCCGCCATGAAATCCACATCTCGACCGCGATACCCGGGCGGAAGGTGCACTTGGACGGTCGCGGCGTCCACGGCCTCCGCCTGCGCGGGCCACTTCTCATTTATCGCCTCCGCCATCCGCGAGGCGGATGTGAAGTCGGGATTTTGCAGGAGCAGGCGAAGGGTCTGGTCGTGGACGAACTGGGTCGGAATCTCGCGCTCGACAATCGCGCCGTTGCTGATCAGGCCCACAGTCGGATGATTCTTCTGTACCGTCGAGCCGCCGGCGCCGCCCGAGCCGCCCAGGAATCCACCGATTGCTATGGCTCCCTGCGCAACGGCGTAGACACGGCCGTCGCCGCCCAGGAGCGGAGTCTGGAGGAGCACCCCACCCTGCAGGGTCTTTGCGTCACCCATTGAAGAGACCGTCGCATCGATGCGGACGCCGGGCTTTAGAAATGCGCCGATGTCGGCGGTGATCATCACCGCGGCCACGTTCTTGGACTTGATATCCTGCTGCGCAACCGTGATGCCATAGCGCTGAAGAATGTTCTGGATAGTATGTAAGGTGGAGTTCGAGTTGCTGTCGCCCTCGCCCGCAAGCCCGACCACGATGCCGTAGCCGACCAGCTGGTTATCGCGGCCTCCCTCCACCATTGTGATGTCCTTTACCCTGGCAGCGCGAACGCCCGGAGCGAACGCCAGAGCGGCCACGGCCGAGAGCATGAAGATCTTTTTTAACATCCTTGTCATTAGAGTTTTAAAACGGCCTGAATGTCTCGTAGAGCTTGGCCAGCCAGCCCCGCTTCTGTGAATCCGTGATGGCCCCTTCCGCAACAAACTCGACATGGGCCTCAGCGACGTTTGTCGACTGCACCGTGTTGTCGCTGCCTATGTCATCGCCGCGTACGATGCCGTGAAGGACAACATACTGGGTCTCCCCGGAAAACGTGACGACCCTCATGCCCTCGATTACGAGATTACCGTTGGGGAGCACATCGGTCACAAGAACGGCGGCGCGGCTCGCGAGGCTCTGGTTGTTGCTGATGGCACCGGAGCCGTCGTAGGCGGCTTTGCCGGCAAGTGACACCACAGGTAGGTTGCCCTTGTGCGCCAGCGTCGTCGGGTAAAGGAAGCTCGTCACGGCGTCGCTGATCGAGGAGTCGCGTGCAGTCTGGGTGCTTTGGCTGTTCGTGGCGGCAACAGTCTCGTTAACGACGATCGTCAGGATGTCGCCCATTCGGGAGGCTTTGCGGTCGGCATAAATGCCGTGCTCCCCGCTGCCATTGACGGGCCAGATGGAGCCCGCGCGCGAAACGGAGGCGAGCAGGGTGGATGCGAGTAGCGATGCTACGACGCGTTCAGAAGCGGATTTGTACATGGTTTTCATCGACGACTATGGCTGTAAAGTCCTTGCGGGATTCCAGGTTCCTCATGGTGACGGCCTCGCCCTGGGCTCCGTTCTGCATGGCAAGCGCCTTCATCGTGATGCTCAGGGTTCCCTCGCTTGCGGTCACGTCGACCAAGTCGCCCTTGCGGACGAGGGGCCTGCGACCGATGTCGTGCCACGTCAGGTAGTGGCCGGTATCAACGCCCCGGAGAAAGATGAACGAGGCGTCGCCCACGGTGACGGGGACTACGTCACGCTCACGGAAGGCGTCGACCCTGCGGCTTTCCAAGAGGGCCCTATCAAAGGTTGCACCCGAGGTCAGAGGCTGCCGGACCACCCAGACGTCGCGCCAGAGCTCGGCGTGGGCCACGATCATGTTCTCCGACACGACGGCTCCGTCGGCGATGAACCGGCAGTGCAGAAGCATCGATGCCGAGGGTATCGCCGGATAGTCGGACAGCTGGACCTGCCACTTGTGCGCAAGCCGGTCGGGCGGCGTCCAGGCGCGGAGAATCTCGACCTTCAGGTCGCCCTCGAGGCTGTAGTGGGCCAAGAGGTCGCTCGTGAAGGACGCGGTGACCGCGTCCTTTGCCAGAGGAATGGCGTCGTCAGAAGGGGCGCTGTCGTTCGTGGCTGCGAACGACAGCATTGGAACAATCGCCATGGCGCAGGCGATCGTAAGTCGAAGGTATTGGGTAAGCGGGGTCGTCATGGCTACTTCTTCATGTTAGCGACGTCCTGGAGCATTTCGTCCGACGTCTGCACTGACTTGGAATTGATCTCGTAGGCGCGCTGGGCCGTGATCAGGTTCACCATCTCCTCGACGATGTTGACGTTCGAGTTTTCGGTGTAGCCCTGCATCGTGCTGCCGAACCCTAGCTCGCCCGGATTGCCTGTCTCAGGGGTCCCACTCGCGGTCGTTTCGGCATAAAGGTTGCCGCCGAGGCTCTGGAGGCCCGCGGGGTTCGCGAACCGTGTCATGGTAAGCCGGTAGGTCTGGCTGCCGCTCGAGGTCTGGACACTCACTTGGCCATTTTGGGCGATGCTTACCGTGCCCCCGGCGGGAACGGCCTGAAATCCGCTGAGAACGGGCATGCCATCCGTCGTGACCACCTGTCCCTGGGCGTTAAGCTGGAACGAACCGTCACGGGTATACGCTAGGGTGCCATCGGGTTTCTGGATCTCGAAAAATCCGTCGCCCTGAATCGCGACATCGAGCTGCTGCCCGGTGTTCGTGAGCTGGCCCTGTGTGAAGAGCTTCGACGTGGAGGCGATGCGCGTTCCGTTGCCCACCTCGACGCCGGTCGGCACCAAGTTGCCACCGCCGCCATCAGAACCCGCGGCGCGGGGCCTTTGGTAGAGAAGATCCTGGAATTCGATCTTGCTCTTCTTGAAGCCGGGCGTGTTCACGTTCGCCAGATTGTTGGCGATCAGGTTCAGGTTGAGCTGCTGCGCATCCATGCCGGTTGCGGCGGAGTAAAGCGATAGGTTCATGGAGCGTGATAATAGGAGGACGGTGGAACGACTTGGGCCGGCCTGGCCCCAGTCCAGGCTCGGCCATTTAGTCGTGATTGCGTTGAACTGTGTGGGGAATTCATGGGCGGGCGTTTAGCCGAGCGCATCGAGCGTCTTCTGCATCTGGTCATCGGTGCTCGTGATGACCTTCTGGTTCGCCTCATAAGCGCGGGAAATGAGGACCAGGTCCACCATCTCGCGCAGTGGCTGCACATTGCTGCCCTCAAGGTAGCTCTGCATGAGCTCGGGTTTTTGCACCGGATTCATTCCGGCTTCGGGCGGCGCGACAAACATGCCCCCGGAGGCAGGGACCAGGGCCGAGGGATTGGCGGGCTCCTGCACCGAGAGGCGGCCTAGGGTCGTGCTTCCCTGGACGATGGTGCCATCCGCATTGATCGTGATATTTCCGCCCGACGGAAGCAGAGTGATCGGAGAGCCGCTGTCGGAAAGAACCGTGCAGTCGCCGCCTGTAACCAGGGTTCTGTCCGAGCGGATACGGAACTCGCCGCTTCGAGTGAACGCCTTGCTCCCATCGGGTGCCTGGACCTGGAAAAACCCGGGGCCCTGGATGGCCACGTCCAGGTCGCGGCCCGTCGGCTGAGTCTCGCCCGACACAAAATTGATCCCGCTTGTCGTATGGGTGAACACGGCCTGTTGCTCGTCGTTCGAGCCAATCTTGCCGTCCGGGCTCAGGTTCCACTTGCCCGAGTTCTCACCGGAAAACTCCACGGTCCTCTTGCGGAAGCCCGTCGTCTGCGCAGAGGTTATGTTCTGCGCGACGGCGTCTTGCCACCGCTCCAGGGCGGAGAGGGAGGCGGCGCTTTGGTAGAGCCCAATGTTCATCTGGCCCATGAATAGCAATGGTGATGCCAAGGCCTTTTGGAAATTCTTTAGTAACTAACCCTTAACTACTTAAAAATGTTTAATGAGCGGCTGCTTCTCCAGCCGATATCCCACCAAATCATGACGGGCAAAAGTTGCCGCTCACGCTCCGTCACGGCCCCTTAGCCAGGGCTTGGCCGGAGGCGCAGGGGAACCTCCATGCGCCTCCCATTACCAGCCCCACGACTTCCCCACCAATATGGGGATCCAGTCTCGGTGCGGCGCCTCTCATGGGCTCCCAGAACCTAGACCAGAACCGGCAGGGTCAGCTTCCCGCCGGGTAAAGGCACTCGATCTCTATCAGCTCGCCGCAAGAGCACTTAATCACCAAGCGCACGACCTTGTCGCCCTGCTTGATGACCTCAACGTTTGACGCGGTAGGGGCGGGCTTGACCACGCCCGCAATCTGAAGGGCCGTGTGGTGGCCGTGGGCGGCGCGGAGCGCCTGCGTTTCAAGGGACTTTCGGCCTACTAGGAAGGATTTCACCGTGGAATTCGGGTTGAATCTGAAGGGTTGGCGATGGGGTTATCTGCTAAAGGCTCGGGCGGGGGAGCGGTCTTCTTTTCCTCGCCGGGCTTCGGCGCAAAGGAAAGGCTCAGTGTGATGCGCTGATTGGCGTCCGCCTCGGGTTTTTCCCCGGGAAGCGGGCGGGTGTCGGCATAACCAGCCACGCGTTCTATCTGGCCCGAGTCGACCGCATAATGGACGAGGATCCGGCGGGCGGCGTTCGCCCGGTCTGATGAAAGCTCCCAGGCGCTGTAGTCCTCACGCTTAGGAACAAAGGTCGAACGGGTGTGGCCGTCAATTGTGACGCGGAAATGGTTTCGCTCGATCAGCCACGCAAGGCTTTGCATCAGGTGCTGGCCCGAATCACTGAACTGTGCGGTGTCGCCTGCGAAAAGCGGGTGCTTGCTTCGGTCGAAGAGCGTCACGCGTAGCCCATCCGAGGTCACCTGGATGTCCAGAGGCTTTTCGTCCTGGTTCTGGTCCAGGTGGAGCAGGCGGTAGAAGTCGGCAGCCACCGAGTTCAGGAAGCTCAGTTCGATCTGCTTGCTCTTGTCGTCGGGCTTTTCCTTTCCAGAACTGTCGTCCGAGTTCGGGGCCGACGAATTGTTGCTCTGCTTGTTGAAGGGCATGATGCCCGAGTGGTCGGTCAGCGGAGAGGAGAACGGACTCTGGAAGTAATGGGACGTCGCTATCAAGATCTTTTTGTCCTGCGCGGAGATCCAGAGCACCATGAAGAGTGCCATCATCGCGGTCACGAAGTCCGCGTATGCTACCTTCCATGCTCCGCCGGACATGGTGCAGTTCCTCCTTTATTTCCCGAGTTGTTTCACCGCGACCTCGAGTTCCTCAGCCCCTGGCTGAACGGAACTGTCGAGCGAGCGACGGGCGATCTCGACCGCGGTAAGCGGAGCGAGTCCCTTCGCGAAGCCGGCCACGGCCTGCATGATGCATTTCAGGCAGAGGTGGTCGGCCGCATTGTTGAACTGGATGCGATTGGCCATCGGGTTGACGAACCCGTAGGCCAGGAAGATTCCAAGCAGGGTGCCGGTGAGCGCAGCTGCGACTCGCTCGCCCACGACCTCGGGACCGTCGGCAATTGCGGCCATCGTGTTGATGATACCAAGCACGGCAGCGACAATCCCGATTCCGGGAAGAGAGTCACCAACCAGGTGAAGGATATGGATAGGATGCTCCGATTCCTGGATCTTGGCTTGGAGCTCCGCCGCCATGAGGTCCTCGAGCTGGTCGGGCTTGATCTTTCCGTCAATGACCGGCTTCAGGCCATTGCATAGGAATTGCAATCGCTCGTGGTGGTTAAGGACTGAGGGGTACTTCTTGAAGAGCGCGCTGTTTTCAGGATCCATGACGTGCTCCTCCAGCGCAATCAGCCCGTTCCTGCGGCCCATCATGAAGAGCTCATAGAGGAGCTTCAGGAGTTCAAAAAATTCGCTCTTACCTGCGGACTTCTCCGCAATCGAAGATTTAACCTTATGGACGATTTCCTTAAGAACGTGGGCCGGACTAGCAATGATCAGAACGCCTGTCGCAACACCTCCGATGACAACGAATTCCGAGACATGCAGGAGAACAAGGGGCTTCCCCCCTGCCAGCATGAAACCGCCAAGCGTCGAACCTAGAACTATGACGGCTCCGATAAGTACAAGCATGCGTCGGCACGGTGCTGCCCCTCAGCGGTTGCGAGCCCGTCCGAGGAATGCGCGCAGTCCCAGGATGGTCTGCGAGTGAATCTGGCAGATGCGAGATTCCGTCAGTCCGAAGACAGCCGCGATCTCTGCGAGACGCATGTTTTCAAAGTAGTACATTGCTAGTATCTTCCGTGGAATATCGGGCAGATCGGCCATTCGTTGAGTGAGAAGTTGCAATAATTCCTCTTTCTCCAGGTTTTCGCTCCCCGTCTTATCATTCTTATCGGCCAACAATTCGTGGAGTGAAGCGCCATCGGACTCCTCGCCCTCAGTTTGGTGGTCAAGTGAGACAAAAGTAACCGGTCGGACCTCCTCGAGCCACTTGGCGTACTCCTTGCGGCTCAGCTTGAGCTCGCCGCAGATCTCGTCCTCGGTGGCCGCCCGTCCGAGCCTCTGCTCAAGGGCGTTTATGGACTCCTTCAGCTTTCGCGCGCGCGCCCGGGTGCGCCGCGGGCACCAGTCCATGCGCCGGAGCTCATCAAGGATGGCTCCGCGGATGCGCATCGAGGCGTAGCTCGCGAAGGTATTGCCCTGCTCGGGGTCGTATTTGCGCACGGCGGCGATCAGGCCAGTCACGCCCACGCTGTAAAGGTCGTCGGCGTCGATGTGCGGAGGAAGCGTGAGCTTGATCCGGTCCACGACATTTCGGACCAGGGGAAGAAAACGTTCGATCAGTTCCTTTTCATCGAATGGGCCCGTGGTGACGCCTGCATAGGCACGCCAGGCGGCGCCTGCGGGTTTGGCATCTGTGGCGGGTAAGGGAGCGGTTTCGGTGGAGTTCATAGCATCATGGGTTAAAAATTATGTCTTTGCTTTGGCTTCGGCAGCGGTTGCGGCCTGTTGCTTTATCAGAAGTGTCTCGCGGAACCCGCGAATGAGGACGGTCCAGAGCCACCGGAAGAGCAGTGCGCCCGTCAGGCACCCGCACGCGGCGTCGAGAAAGATGCGCCCCGCACCGCAGTCAGCCCACCAGCTGCTGGTGCCAGCGACAATGAACCCGAACAGGCCACCAATTAGGAAGATGAATCGCATGGTCAGGCTGCGGAGTGCAGGGTTGAAATTGACAGGTCGTCGGCCTCGTCGGCATCGAGGGCCTCTTCGGGCTCGGAGATCGGGAGCGTGCGCCGCACAATCGCGTCGAGCGCATCCTCCTCGCAGTCCCCCGTAAGCGATGGGCCGGATGCCAAAAAGAGGGGCTCAAGCTCGCCCTCAAGGAGGTAGTCCCACAGGCGCCCCCATTGGGCGACCTCGTCGACATGGGTGAAGACCACATGGGTCGCGCCCAGGTTGCGGCCCGCGGCGTAGGCCGCCCGCAGGGCGCCCGACTCATAGGCTGCATTTAACACCAACACCCGCTGCTCGATCTGCTCGTGCTCGAGGAAGCTTGCAAGGACCACGTTGTCCGACGGGTGTTTCAGGGACATCCCGGGGAGATCGAAGTAAACGAACCCCGCCGGCGTTGCGGGCCGTGTTGAGGCGGGATAATGGGCGAGGGGAACCCCGATCGCCTCGCAGAAGACCGGAAGCGGACCCGCCGAATTTGGACGGTCGAACTCGGCCGTCACAACGTGGCCGTTCCTGGCGCGGCGGAACACCTCCGTGGCAAGCCACTTGCAAAGGGCTGTCGTGCGCCCTACCCCGGGAGTCCCCAGGAAAGCGGCCCGAGTCAGACGCGATCGGTCAAAGCGGCTCCCCCGGATACTGCAGAGGTGGCGCCCCGTCTCTATCAATGCGCGATGGAGCGGCATCTCGTTGAGAGAGAGCCACGCCGGCGACTCAAAGAGGCGGAGCAACAGCTTCTCGGAGAAGCCGGATCTGCGCAGAAGGTCGGTGAGCGTTTTTGGCTGGCGGGAATCGCTTGTACGTCCATATCGGCTGCGTGCAGGTCGCGCGGCGGGCGCCTCCGCTTTCACCTCTGGCACAGGGGCTGGCTTGGGGGCCACAAGCTGGGCGATGACTTCGAGCTTGGGCGCCGAGAACAGGCCCAGGAGGCCGCCACCGCCGCTGTTGCGGACCGAGAGCACCCGGGCGTTTTCTCCGAGACGCTCCCGGATGACCCGGGCCGCCTGCTCGGCAGAATCGACGGTGAACTTGAAACAGGTGCCGGATGCGGCGTTTAATTCGGAATTCATGAAAAGGGTTTAGGCTGCAGCTTTGATTTCTGACCGAGCAAAGTTTGCCGGTGCCGGCACGATGCCGGCGTTCTCGATCTCCGTCGCAGCAGGCAGCTCCTGGAACGCGAGGACGGTCACGCGTGGGAAGGAGGGCTCCAGGAAGCGCTTCAGGGGAAGACGCATCTCCGTCGAGACCACGAGAACGTTGGGCGAGCCCTGGGAGACGAGATCGGCGACGCGCCGGGTGAGTTCGTCGAGGAGGTGGCGGCCCATCGTCGGATCGAGCGAGAGCCCGATCTCCGTCGGCGTCCGGTGGATCTTTGCCGTGAGGGCCAGTTCGAGCCGGGGGTCGAGCGTCACCGCTTTCAGCACCCCAGGCCGCACTTCGAGTTCGGGGACAAAGTATAGCCCAAGCCGCCTGCGGACCAGCTCGCTCAGGTCGTCCGGGTTTTTCGACAGCGACGCGAAGTCGGCGATTCCCTCCAGGATGAGCGGAAGGTTGACGATCGCGATGTTCTCGCGGAGCAAGTTCTGGAGCACCCGCTGGATGATGCCGACGGTCACGAGGTCGGGAAGGAGCTCCGCGACCAGCGCAGCATGGGAGCCCTTGATATGATCGATCAGCACCTGGACGTCCTGCCTGCCGAGCAGGAAATGGGCGTTGCTCTTGAGTGCCTCGGAAAGGTGTGTCACCAGAACCGACGACGGATCCACGACCGTAAAATTGTTCAGCTCGGCGGTCTTCTTCTCGGCTTCGTCGATCCAGGTGGCGTCGAGCTTGAACACCGGCTCCTGGGTCGGGACGCCGCGCAGGCGAATGTTGCTGCCGGCCACGTTCATGGCCAGGAATCGTCCCGGCATGAGCGAACCCTTGGCTATCAGCCTGCCCCTTAGCAGGAAACGGTAGTCGTTAGCCTCGAGCTCAAGGTTATCCCTCACGGAGATCGGCGGAACGATAATTCCCTTTTCACGGGCAAGCGTCTTGCGCACTCCCGTCACCCGAGCGAGAAGGTCGCCTCCGACCTTCGTGTCGGCAAGCGGCAGGAGCCCGTAACCGATCTCGATGGCGAAGGCGTCGACGTCGATCATTTTGCGGACGTCGCTGTCGGCACCGGTCGCCACAACGGCGCCCCCTGCGGCCTCGCCCGCTTTGCCCTTTGCTCCCTGCTTCCCACGTTGGCTTGTGCCTTTTCCTGGTGCCTCCGCGGGTATCTTGTCGTCGTCGACCGACTTTAGGGAACGGGCGAGAATGCCCGCAAGGGCCGCAAACCCGAAAAACGGAAGCATCGGCATTCCCGGCATAAGGCCAAATATCGCCATGCATGCCGCAGCAATGCCTATCGCGCGCGGATACCGGATGAGCTGGCCCGTGATCTGGGTGCCAAGGTTGTTGTTGTCCGCCGCCCTCGTCACCAGGAGGCCCGCACCGATGGAAATGATCAGCGCGGGTATCTGCGAAACGAGGCCGTCACCAATCGAGAGCAACGTAAACTTTTGAAGCGATTCGCTGAGTGTCATGCCCATCTGGAACACCCCGATCGCGAAGCCGCCGATGACGTTCACCAGCGTGATAAGGATTCCCGCAATCGCGTCGCCGCGCACGAATTTGGAGGCGCCGTCCATCGCTCCGTAGAAGTCGGCCGCCTTCTGCATCTTTACCCTGCGCGCCGTGGCCGTGGCCTCGTCGATGATCCCCGCGTTCAATTCCGCGTCGATCGCCATCTGCTTGCCAGGGAGGGCGTCGAGGGTGAACCGTGCGCTCACCTCCGCGATACGGCCCGCGCCCTTGGTGATGACCACGAAGTTGATCACCACTAGGATCAGGAACACGACCGCCCCCACGATATAGTTTCCCTGAATTACGAAGTGCCCGAAGGCGTCGATGATGTGCCCCGCGAACCCGTGGACCAGGATCTGACGGGTCGAGCTGATGTTAAGAGCCAGCCGAAAGAGGGTGAGGCCGAGGAGCATCGTCGGGAATCCCGAGAACTCCGGCGGATCCTTCACATATACGATGGCCAGAAGCACCAGGAGCGAGACGCCGATGTTGAGGGCCAGGAAAACGTCGATGAGCGCGGGGGGGACCGGGAGCACCAGGAGCAGCACCGTGCCAAAGAGGGCAAAGGTGAAGAGCAGGTCGGCACGCGCCAGGATCCGCGTGATGGTGGTGTTGGAGCTGACAGGCATGGCTTAGGCTGTCCCCTCCAGTCGGCGCGCTTTTAGTTCGTGGAAGTAGTAGCGGTGCGTGCGGTAGACAACCGCCAGGATCTCGGCCACCGCCTGGTAAAGCTCGGGCGGAATGACCTCTCCCACCTTGCCCATGGCGAAAAGCACGCGAGCCACCGGCTTGTTCTCGACCACCGGCACCCCGTGTTCCGCGGCGATCGCCTTGATGCGCTGCGCGAACCGGTTGTCGCCCTTCGCGAGCACGACCGGTGCCTTGTCCTTGCCGCGTTCGTACTTGAGCGCCACCGCAAAGTGGGTCGGGTTGGTGACCACGACATCCGCGGTCGGAACTGCTGAAAGCATTTGCTTCTGCATCAGCCGTCGGGCCATGCGGCGCATGGCGCCTTTCATGAGCTGGTTGCCTTCGGTGCTGCGCCGGTCGTCCTTGACCTCCTCGCGGGTCATCATGAGCTCCTTGGAGGTCTTGAACTTTTCCCAGGCGTAGCTGATCGCGGCGATGACGCCCAGGGAGAACAGGAGCCTCGTGAGGAAGGCCACGGAAGCCTGGTAAAGGAACCGGCCCAGGTATGCCGACTCGACGGGCGAGGTGAACAGCGGGTCCTGGAAGAACGTCCGCGCGCCGGCGTACAGGGCAAATCCGATCGCGAGAAGCTTCATCAGGTCGATCCCAGACCGCACCAGCGTGCTCTTTGAGAAAATTCGCCCAAGTCCGGTGGAGGGACTCAGGGCCTCCCATTTGATGCCTAGAGCCTTCGGCGTGAGCTGAAATCCATTCTGGAAGCCGTTCGAGATAAGGGCGGCCCCAACCGTCGCTACGAACACGGGTGCCAGCGCCTTCCCAACAACCAAAATGAGCGCCCCCATTTGCGCCGTTACGGTGGTGCTGTCGACATGCGTCGAAGCGAAGCTGGAGAAGATGGAAATGGAATACTCGGCGAGGCTGTCGGCTGTCGTTCGGGAGGTGAATGCCAGCACGCCGATCGCAGCAGCCATCGAAAGGACCACGTTTAGCTCGGGGCTCTTTGCGATCTGCCCACGTTCAACGGCCTCACTTAAGTGACGCTCGGTTGGGAGCTCTGTCTTTTGGTCGTTGTCTTGATCAGCCATTGCGTAACCGCAAATAGCAACGCCGATGCCAAGGCTTCACGTCGCATTGCATCACGCTGTTTTCCAACGTTTTAAACCTTTATGAATTCCGCGGGCACCCGGTTCCGGCACCGTTGATTCTTGGGCCGCTTTTTAACGGCAATTTTTGCCCGACGCGCCGGAAGTTCCGGGGATAAGGAGTGTTCAGAGGGTTCCGGCGGGTCGCGCCGGCAACCGATCCGCGTCATGGCCCCCAACGAAACGTCCACTACCGTCCGGCATCGGAAAAAACGGGGCTTATACGAAAAAAAGGCCCCGGTCCGGGGCTCAATTCTGCCATAGCGAGACCGCAAAAGAGTGCCCGGCCGTGCCGCTACGGCCCTGGCTCAACGGATTGGAAGGATCCGCATCATCTGCTCGGGGATCGCCGCAAATTCAGAGATCAGGTAGCGGGCGAGCAGCGTGCCGGCGCTCGCGAGCAGCCCCATGCCCACAAGTGCGCGCAGGGGGAAGCTCAAGACAAAGACATTCATCCGCGGTACGGCGCGGCCCAGGGCGGAGAACGCCAGGGTGATCAGAAAATTCAGGGCGATGAACGGGGCAGCAATGCGAAGCCCGAGCTCAATCATGTGCGATGTCGCCGCAATGATCTGGTCTCCCGCCCCGTGGTCGAGGGCCGGTGCACCCGGCGGAGCGAGGAGGAAGCTCCTGCCGAACGCACCAATGACGGCGAGGTGCCCGCCAAGGAGAAAGAAGAGAACGACCGCTAGGGCGGAAAAGAACGCTGCAAGCGACTCCGACCCCATCTCAGGCGCTCCCATGCCTGGGATCGCCGACATACCGATCTCAGAGGAGATCATGCGTCCCGCCATTTCGACGGCAGAAAATGCCATGCGCGCGATGAACCCAAGAGCCAGGCCAAGCAGCACCTCGCCGCCCGCCGCAAAGGCGAGTGACCAAACGTCGGGGGGCATGTGGGCCTCTGGCACGAGGCCCGTGAGAAGCGTCGCAATGCAGCCCGCAAAAGCCACGCGCAGCAGCGCCGGCGGGGCATGGTTGGCGAGCATCGGCAGCTGGATCACCACGCCCAGGCCGCGAAAGAACACCATCATCCAGGTCAGAAGGTATCCTACTGTCATGGAGACAAGGCCGCCTTCAGTGCGCCAGCGTCGCCATTCGGGCGAAGACGGTGACCGTGTATTCGGATAGGGAGCGCAGCAGCCAAGGCGCAAGCAGCATGGCGAGGCCGGAAAGCGCGATTAGCTTCGGCGCAAACGTTATGGTCTGCTCCTGCACAGAAGTGACCGCCTGAAAGAGGCTCGTCATCAATCCCACCACCAGCATGGTGATCAGAAAGGGCGCCACAATGTAGAGCGCGAAAAGGATCGTGGTCTTGAAGAGGTCTACGGCGAGTTCCGGATTCATATTAGGTAATTAGTTAAGGAAGCTCTGCACCAATGACTTGACGATAAGGTGCCAGCCGTCCACCAGGACGAAAAGGAGAAGCTTAAACGGAAGCGACACCACGTTCGGGGGCATCATCATCATGCCGAGGGCCATGAGCACAGACGAGACGAGGAAGTCGATGATCAGGAACGGAAGAAAAAGGAGGAAGCCCATCTGAAAGGCAGTCTGGAGCTCGCTGATCACAAAGGCCGGGATGACGACCCGAATGGGTAGGTCCTTCACCGCCGTAGGCCCGAAGCCGCCCAGCTCGAGGAAATACTCCAGGTCGCGAGTGCGCGTCTGCTTAAGCATGAATTCCTTCATCGGAGCCGAGGCGCGGTCGATCGCCTCTGAAGAACCCATCTTGCCTGAGAGGTACGGCTGGAGTGCGTCCTTGTTAACTCGCTCAAAGGTTGGACCCATGATGAAGAACGTGAGGAAAAGCGACAGGCCTATGATGATCTGGTTGGAGGGGGCGCCCGGAACGCCAAGGGCGGTGCGAACAAACCCAAGGACGATCACGATGCGGGTAAAGCTCGTCATCAACAGCACCAGGGAGGGCGCCACCGAGAGCAGCGTCATCATCAACACGATCTGAACTGCGACGCTCATCTGCGCCGGCCGATCCGCGCCCTCGAGGTTTATCGACAGGCGCATCGGCTCAGCCGGCTTCTGCGTCGAGCCGGCGGGAGCATTTGAGAGCAGGCTGGTCGTTGTCGTGACGGCCGGCGGCGCAGATGAATCCCCGGCAGGGGCCTGGGCCAACGCGGGCGCCGCGAAAAGCCCGAACGCCATCACGAAGGGAAGAAGGTGCTTCACCAAAGGCCTCATGGGATCCTCTCAGCGTCTTCCCCGAGCGGTGCCAACATATCGATTCGGCCCGGACACACCCCAATCAGAAACTTCCGGCCGTTATAGTCGGCGACGACAAGGTACTGCCGATTGCCAAGCGAGCGTGACTCGGCGACCGAGAGCTTCCTCCCCTGCCCTCCCGAGAATCCCTTCGGGGATCGGCGCTGGCGCCACAACAACCAGCCTCCCGCACCGGCGGCGATCATCGCAGCAACAAGCAATACGGGGCTTGGCCCCGAGGCCGGCTTGTCCACCAGCGTTCCGGCCGAGGGCGCGGAACGAGGATAGATCACCTGGTCCTCGGCGCGGATGCCGAGCGGAGCCAGCAGCATGATGCCGGCAAGGAGGGCAATCCTCCTCATGACTTGGTTCCGCCAACAAGCTCGGTGATCTTTATGCCGAAGTTGTCCTCGACCACGACGACCTCGCCGTAGGCGACGAGCTTGTCGTTCACATAGAGGCCGACAGGGTCGCTTGCGTGCTGGTTGAGCTGCACAATGGATCCGGGGGCGAGCTCGAGCACGTCACGCATTGGCAGCAGGCATGAGCCTAGCTGGACCGTGACCTTAACCTTTACGTCGAGGACGATATCAAGTGTTTTTTCTTCCATCATTTTAGGCGGTGGGTTGCTTCCTCGTTCGTCGGGGAATTTTTTCGGGTTATCTGGACTGCGACGCGGTCGGTATCGAGACCGACGGTGCCGGAAAATTTATGGCTCCCGTTGAGGAGGATGCGGGTGTCCTGCATCAGGGATGCGGGCAGCTCCACCACGTCTCCCACCTGCAGGCTGTTAACCTCCCTCAGCGAAAGCGACAGGGCGTCCCATTCGGCACGCACGGGCATCTTTATGTGATCATACGCCTTTTGCCAGTTTGCCTGCTTGGCCACGGTGGAGATGGAGGTGTCTTTGTGCCACCTGGCCTGCATTTTCTTGATAAGCGGCTCGATGGTGTAATAGGGAACGCCGATCTGGATCTGCTCGGAGCAATCGCAAAAGTTCACCTCAAGCGCCAGGGCGAGCATGATTGCATCCTTGGGCGACGTCTGGAGGAAACGGCCGTTATTCTCGTGGCCGATGATCTGAGGATGGAGATCCTGCTCAACTTTCCACTGGCCGCACCATTCCTCGAGAACGATCATAATAACGTCCTCCAGGAGCGCCATTTCGATCTCCGTGAGGTACCGCTCTGCCTTGACCGAGTGGCCGTGCCCCCCAAGGAGCCGGTCCGCGATCGTCAATGCAAGCCTGGGGTTTACGTCGAGGACGCCGACCCCAACAAGCGGATCGGCCTTAAAAAGGCAGATATGGGTCGGGCTCGGCAGCGATTCCGTGAATTTGGAATACGTGACCGTGGTGAGCTTCGCCATCTTTAGGCTGAACTCCATGCGAAGGAAGAGCGAAAGACGCGCGCTCAGGTAACGGATGTAGTCCTCGTGCATGAGCCTAAGGCGCCTCAGTTCCACCTCCGACAGGAAAACCGGGTTTCGGAAATCGTAGGCCTCGACCTTCGCCGCCGCGCCCGCGTCGCCGCGCCGCCCATTCGCATGAATGAGCATCGACTTCGGCGCCGCCTGCTCGACGCTTTGTTGGAGCAGCCTGTCGATCTCCGACTGGTCGAGGTAATCGGACGCGGGTTTTTCTGGGTCGTCGGCCATGGCAGGTCTGTTTACTGGATGACGAAGTCCGAGAAATACACCTGGTCGACGACACGCTTGTCCAAGGCCTGGTTGTAGGCCGCGACGAGCTTCTCGCGGAGCACGTTCTTCGCTCCGGGCTCCTCGAGGTCCGCAAGCGTGAGCGAGGA
>Ga0302319_10004417_pt1 | contig 28902 bp, 21 predicted proteins | sample Bog_T0_2_FD_203319 | JGI IMG/M metagenome (GOLD analysis project Ga0302319, IMG submission 203319) | Peat permafrost microbial communities from Stordalen Mire near Abisko, Sweden - Bog_T0_2 | ecosystem: Environmental > Terrestrial > Soil > Wetlands > Peat | place: Sweden: Abisko, Stordalen Mire... | reverse complement strand
CCCACCGGCCCGTTCGGTCGCACCGTCTTGCCGCTCGACGAGGCCCTCCGCTTCGTTGCCGGCGAGGACATCTTCTGGGCGCTAGTCTGATGCTAAACCGTTAGGACCGGCGGAAAGTCGAGCTGAGGCGCAATGGGTTATCGGTGTGGCCAAAAGCATCCCTAAAAACCAAGTCCGGCTCCGCGCGATTGAACCGCGCCAGCGCTCCAGCAAGATCGGCCATGGGGTTCCCGTGTCCCGTTATGTCCACCTTTACATATCCCATCCGAACCATTCCGAAAACTCGGCGCGTGCACCGAATAGGATGAATGTGGTTTCCAGCGCATGGCCGCACGGTGGCATTGTCGGCGGATCGATGAGCCGTGCGGCTATGCCGCGGTATGTTTCGTATGCCCACCTGCTGGACAGGTCCGCTCCGGGTCGAATTCAGCGTTGACGCGGACGCCAACGGAGCCCCCTTCAGGACACTTCCGAGACATTCATGCCAGGACAATCCGAGACATTCATGCCAGGACAAAATCTCATGTGCCATAATAATCTGGTTAAATATTCATGAAGAAATTGCGCGATGGTCAAACCCCGCACGCCTCCTTCCCGCCCATCCGACGCCGGCTGGAAGCTTCAGGACGCCAAGGCGCGATTCAGCGATCTCGTTCGGCGTGCCGAAACCCAGGGGCCGCGGCGCATTATCGTTCGCAGTCATGACGCCGCAAAGGTCATCGCCGCCGACGAGTTGGAGCGCCTGCTGGCACCCACCAGCGACACGGTTTCGTTCGTCACCTTCATGAAGGGCCTGAGCGTGGACGGCCTCGACCTCACCCGCGACCGGGACCTCGGGCGAGAAATCGTTCTTTGATCGGCTGGCTGCTGGGTGCCAACGTCACCGCCGAGATCATCTGCGCCGGCGGCTCGGCCCGCGTGAAGCTATGCACGCTGCGGCGTGACACCGGCCACACGCCTCCGGCAGCGGCGTCGTTCGCAGGCCAGCAGTACTTTGCCGTGTCACTCCATCTGCGATGGCCTGCCAAAAAAATGGACCGGCCCCGGAAAAACCGTCCCGGACCATGCCTGTACGGCGCGACCGTCACGAGTTCCGCGCCCAATGGGACCGGCAACTTCCTCCCGGTCAGCCGCTCACGGCACGCCCACCGGCACGGCGGGCAAGGCCGGCAGGTCGATGATCTCGATCCAGTTGGCGTTGCCGCCGGCCGGGTACTCCGCCAGACGGGTCAGCGCGCCGCTGCGCGCGTCGATGCCATACGCCGCCACCCGGCCGGTTTCCTGGCCGGCGCACAACAGCCAGCGCCCGCGCGGGTCGATGGCGAAACCGCGCGGCACCGGCTCGGCCGGCACCGCGCCGCGTGCCTCCAGCGTGCCGTCCGCGCGCAGTTGAAAGCCGGCCAGCACGTTGCGGGAGCGCTCGCTGGCATACAGAAACCGCTCGTCGGGGGTCAGGTGCAGGTCCGCGCCGGCCAGCGTCTCGCCGGGGGGGGGCGGCGCCACCAGCCGCACCGATTGCAGCTCGGTCAGCGCGCCGCTGGCGGTGTCGCGCGCATAGGCGTTCAGCGTGCCATCCAGCTCATTGAGGCAGTAAAGCAGCGTCCCGAACCGGGCGAAGCGGAAATGGCGCGGCCCCGCCCCCTTGGCGGTGCGCGCCACCACGGTCGCCGGGGTGGACAGATGCCCGGTGGCGGCATCGAATTCCTGCCGCAGGATAACGTCACCGCCCAGCACGGCGGCATAGACGGCGCGGTTTTCGGGATCGGGCAGGATGCTGTGCGCCTTGGGCGGGGTTTCCAGCACCTGCACCGGATCGCCCGGCACGCCCTTCCGCCCGATCGGGTTCACCGACAACCTGGCGCCGTAATAGGACGCACCGAACAGGAAACGGCCGGTGCGGTCGGTGGCGATGTAGGCCATGGTGGCGGCCAGGTGGCCGCTGCCGGTGCGGCTCAGCCCGCCCTCCGGGCCGATGGCGAAGGACACCACCGGAAAAGGCGGGTTGCGACAGGCGGCATAGAGCGTGCGGCCATCGGGGCTGAGGGCCAGCGGCATGCTGGTGGGCGGAGGTTCGACCGCCCCGCCGACCGCGATGCGGCCCAGCGGCTCCAGCACACCGGTGGCGTTGTCGAGCCGGAAACTCACCACCGCCGACTCGGCGGCGCAGGATACGAAAACGACCGTTCGCGGCATGGCGTTTCTCCATTCCCGGCGGCGATTATGCCAGAGACCGGCGGCGCGGACGACGAAAGATACGGCCGTAGCCGTGCTTCCTTCACTGGACCCGCCCGCCCCGCCGGGGCAGTCTGCGGCACATGGCCGGTCCCCCCACCTTCGCCGTCCCGCCCAGCTTCCTCGGCACAACCCGGCGCGAGCCGGCGACCTTCACCGTCGCCGGCATCCCGTTCGACGCCGGCACCACCAACCGCGCCGGCGCGCGTGACGGCCCGCACGCCATCCGCCGCGCCAGCCGCATGCTGGTGGACGGCGCCCATCCGATCGCCTGGGTCGATCCGGCCAGCCTCGACCTCGCCGATATCGGTGATCTGCCGGTCGCCCTGGGCGACATCCCCGCCACCCTGGCGCTGATCGAGCAGGCGGCGGAACCCATCCCGCATCTGATCGCGCTCGGCGGCGAGCACGGCGTCAGCCTCGCCTTGCTGCGGGCGCTGGCGCGGCGCACCGGCCCGCTCGCTTTGGTGCATTTCGACGCCCATGTGGACACCTGGCCGGACGGGTTCGGCCAGAAGTTCAGCCACGGCTCGGTGTTCCACCACGCCATCACCGAGCGCCTGGTCGATCCGTGCCGGATGGTGCAGCTGGGCATCCGCTCGCCGGTGCAGCCCGAGGTGTGGAACTGGACGCTGGACCAGGGCGTCACCGTGCTGACCGCCCAGGAAGTGCACGAATCCGGTCCGGCCGCCGTCGCCTCGCTGGTGCGCGAGGTGGTGGGCCACGCGCCCTGCTATCTCAGCTTCGACATCGACGCGCTGGACCCCGCCTTCGCCCCCGGCACCGGCACGCCGGAAGTGGGCGGACTGGCCTCCTGGCAGGCCCAGGCCATCCTGCGCGGCCTGCACGGGCTGGCCTGGAAAGGCATGGACGTGGTGGAGGTCGCGCCCGCCTATGATCTGTCGGAAATCACCGCGCTGGCGGCGGCGACCATGGCCTGGGAATATCTGGCGCTGGTGGCCCAGCCATGATCGGACCGGGCATCCGCACCCGGCAATTCGCATAGCAACACCGCTCGCCGGTCGCTATAAACGCCCTCCGCTTCGCCGTATGGTGAAGCGCTGACGCATCCGCACGTGCCGCGAGCCCGCAACCGGGCACAGCAACGACGTACCGCGTCCTTTTCGATCAACACCCAGCAATGGGAACCCGGCCGGACCAGGGCCGGGGTCGCAAGGGAACCGCCTATGTTGTCTGACCGGCAAGCCGCGATGCGAAGTCCGCGCATCTGAGCCCGACGCCGCGGCGCCCAGCGCCCCGGCCGTCATCCCCGCTCCGTTCGTCCGGCCCCGCCTGCATGGCGGCGATTCCGGCCCACGCCCCGTCGCGAGGACTGTCCCATGGACCTGTTGCGCCTGCACGCCCCTGCCCTGCCCGGCACGTTGCTGCCGCGTGTCGATGATCTTGTCGCCGTCGAGCGGCCGGAAGTGCCGATGCACTGCCTGCGCCCGGCCGCCATCGTGGCGGCGGCGGCGGATTTCGTGGCCGCCTTCCCCGGCGATGTGCTGTATGCGGTGAAGTGCAACCCCGACCCCGCGGTGCTGCAGGCGGTGTGGGATGGCGGCGTGCGCCATTTCGACTGCGCCTCCGCCCCCGAGGTGGCGCTGGTGCGCGGCCTGTTCCCCGACGCCGCCATCCATTTCATGCACCCGGTGAAGTCGCGCGGCGCCCTGCGGGCCGCCTGGGCGGCCGGCGTGCGCGACACCGTATTCGACAGCCCCGACGAGCTGGCCAAGATCCTGCGGGAAACCCCCGGCGAGGACCGCGGCCTGTTCGTCCGCCTCGCCTTGCCGCCCTGCCGGCACGCGGCCTACGACCTGTCCGGCAAGTTCGGTGCCGGCGCGGAGGAGGCGGCCGAACTGCTGCGCGCGGCGCGCCCGCACGCAATGCGCCTCGGCCTGTCGTTTCACGTCGGCTCGCAATGCCTGGACCCGCTGGCCTGGCGGGCGGCGATGGCGCTGGCGGGCGAGGCGATCCGCCGCGCCGGCGTCGCGGTGGACATCATCGACGTGGGCGGCGGTTTCCCGGTTGCCTACACCGACGCAAAGCCGCCGCCGCTGGGCGCCTATTTCGCCGAGATCGAGGCGTCGTTCGACGCGCTCGGCCTGCCAGCGGGCACCCGGCTGTGGGCGGAGCCTGGCCGGGCACTGGTGGCCGGCGGCGTTTCCGTGGTGGTGATGGTGCTGCTGCGCCGTGGCGACGCGCTGTATGTGAACGACGGCATCTACGGCAGCCTGTCGGATGCCGGGCTGCCCGGCTTCCGCTTCCCGGCGCGGCTGGTGCGTCCGCCGGCGCCGGCGGTGCCGCGCGACTTCACCCTGTTCGGCCCGACCTGCGATTCGGCCGACCGGCTGCGCGCGCCGGTGCAACTGCCGGCCGACGTGGCCGAGGGCGACTGGATCGAGATCGGCCAGCTCGGCGCCTACGGGGCCTGCCTGCGCACCGGCTTCAACGGCTTCGACGCCGTCCGCAACGTCACGGTACGCGACCCGCCGATGCTCTGACCCCGCCTTCCCAGCCGGGCGCACGTCGCTATGGTGCGCCCGGACCGGGAGAGGGAGACCGCTGGTGGCCGAGGTGGATGAACTGCCGAGAACGATCGCGCTGGAGGGTGCCTCCAACCTGCGCGATCTCGGCGGCTGGCCGGCCGCGGACGGGGCGCGGGTGCGGTTCGGCGAGGTGTTCCGCTCCGCCTCGCTCGGCCGGCTGACCGAGACCGACATCACCACCCTCGCCACCACCAGGCTGCGCAGCGTGGTGGATTTGCGCGGCGCGCACGAGCAGGACCGCGCGCCGGCGCGGCCGGACGCGCTGCCCGGGGTGGCGGTGCATTTCCTGCCCGTCGACCCCTCGCTCGGCGTTTCGCTGCACGACATCGCGCTCGCCTGCGGCGACTCCGCCGAGGCGGCGATGGCGCTGATGCGCCGCGCCTATGCCGCCTATGTGCTGGACTGGTCGCACCAGTACGCGGCGCTGTTCGGCCTGCTGCTGGAGGAAACGCGGCGCCCGCTGCTGTTTCACTGCACCGCCGGCAAGGACCGCACCGGCCTCGGCGCCGCCCTGCTGCTGGCGGCCCTCGGCGTGGAGCCGGAGGCGATCCGCGCCGACTACCTGGCCAGCAACCGGCTCTGGCTGGGCGCCGCGGAGATCGCCGCCCTGCTGGCGCCGGCGGTGGCCGACGTGCTGCTGCGCGTGCATGGCGAATTGCTGGACGGGGCGTTCGCCGCCATCCGCGCCGCGCACGGCTCGCTGGACGCCTATCTGTCCGGGCCGATCGGCCTGGACGCGGCACGGCGCGACCGGCTGCGCGCCGCCTTGCTGACGTGACCGGCGGGTGTTGCGGCTGACCCGTCCAACATCGTGAATCGGCAAGTCGCCAGACCTGCTTTTTCAAGAGGATGCAGAACCAAAACCGTCCCGCGGGGCAACCCACAGCCCTATTGCATGAGGCTCGGATCGGAGGCTAGAAGTTTAGCGTGAGTGCCGTCTTCGCCATCCATCCGGAGAATATCGGCTCGCATTTTCGGCCGACCCGTGCAGCCTGAGCGACGAACCGATTTCGGGATACCGTTGAACCCGGGCCTGAGGAGTATTACCCGCATGTCTCAGCCTGCCGAACGCGCGGCCCGCGAAGCACAGATCTGGGATGGACAGACACTGCAACGGGACCGCTACGACGCGGCGCTTGACTTCGCCAATCATGGCCCGCCAAGACACCGGCGCATCCGCTTCATCGGCGAGGCGGTGGCCGACCTCGGCGACAAGACCGTGCTGGAAATCGGCTCGCAGGCCTGGGAATGGATGCTGCGGCGCTACGGCGTCAAGCCGCGGGCGCTGACCTGCATCAACATTTCCCAGACCGAACTCGACCTCGGCAAAGCCCAGGCCGCCGCGCTGGACTACCCGGCGGCGTTTCAGGTGGCGGACGCCCACAAGTTGCCCTTTCCCGACGCGACCTTCGACTTCGTCTATGGCGTCGCCATCCTGCATCACCTCGATTTCCCGGTCGCGCTGGCGGAAATCGCCCGGGTGACCAAGCCGGGCGGTCGTATTTTGTTCGTCGAGCCGTTGCGCCTCAATCCGGTGGCCCAGCTGGTCCGTCTGTTGACGCCAAAGGCCCGCACGCCGGATGAGTTGCCGCTCGCGCGGGAGGAACTGCGGATCATTGAGAAATACTTTGAGCCGGAATATCTTTTTACCGATATGTTTCATCTCCCTGTCGCATTGCTGTCGCAATTTCTGTTCAAGGATCCGGTCAATCCCTTGACGCGCGCCGGCGACGCGGTCGATCGCGCGGTGGTCTCGGCCTTCCCCGGTCTGGGCGTATTTTACCGAACCATCACCATCCTCGGTCGCAAGCGGGCCTGACATCGCCAATTCCCGGCAGCGGCGTTCGTTGCACGAAAGACCATTCCGTTGCGCGGCCGTGCGGTCGGATCGGCGGCATGGCGCGCAGGGCGATTTGCCCCGGCTGACGGATAAGTGTTGGAGAGAGCCATGATCACACGGCGCAGCTTGCTGTTCTCCACCGTCGCCGTCACCGGCTGCGCCGTGGAGGGAGGCGCGGCTCCTTCCGCGCCTGTCGTGGCTTCCTCGGGAGACTCGCCGCGCGGCGCTCCGGCGACGGTGCCGAACATCGTCACTTTGCGGGACGCATCCGGCCAGGGGGCCCGGCAGCACCCGGTGCGGCTCGGCCGCCCCTTCGTGCCCGGCGAGATGCCGGGGCCGCCGCAGGCGCTGCTGGATGGCGTGGCGGTGCCGACCCAGGCGCATGTGGAAACGCGCTGGCCGGACGGCTCGGTCCAGCATGCCATCCTGTTCTTCGTCGTCCCGCATATTCCCGCCGGCGGCAAGGTCAGCGTCACCTTCCAGGCCCAGCCGGAGCGCGCCGATCCCGGACTGGCCGCGGCGCAGATGCTGGCGCCGGAGTTCGACTTCGACGCGGCGATCACCATCTCGCGTGAGGCCGAGGCACGGACCGCCTCGGCCCGCAGGATGCTGCAGGACGGCAAATACACGGTCTGGTGCCAGGGGCCGGTTGCCACCTCGATCGTGCTGGCCGATCATTCCGTCGAGCGTCGCTTCGACCTCGGTTTCGACGATCTTCGTTCGCTGCGGCCGATCTTCCACGCCACCTTCTGGCCGGAATTGCGCAAGGTGCAGTTGCGCGCCATCGGCGAGAACATCAACACCGAAACATTGCAGGACATGCAGTATGCGGTGGCGATCACCGCCGGCGGCGCGACGCCGCAGGAGGTGTTCCGCCAGCAGGAGGTGCCCCATGCCATGGGCACCCGCTGGACGCGGTCGTTCTGGATCGGCGAGGCTCCCAACGCGGAGATCGATATCGATCACAACCTTGCGTATCTGGGCACAACCCGCACCTTTCCCGCCTACGATACCAGTCTCCATCTGGGCGAATCGCTCATCGCGCGACAATCCACGAGCTGGCGGGCGCGGCCCCGCAACCTGTATGATTCCGCCGGCTGGACCAAATATATGCCCAACCCCGGCGGGCGCGACGATATTGGTCCGCATACCGGCTGGACCACCCGCTGGCTCTACACCGGCGATCATCGGATGCTGGAAATCGTCGCCGGTCTGGCCGACCTGGCCGGGGCCTGGCCGTTGCACGCGCGCGAGGGAAGCCCGGCCAAGCGGTTCGATGCGGCGCGGACGGTTCCCGGCCTGGGGCGGGTCATTTCCGGCGCCGCCCGGCCAACCCTCTGGCTGTTCGACCCCCGTGATGCCAGCTCACCGGAGGACAAGGTCACCTACCACGGCGCACCCTTGTTCAAACATGCAAATGGCTGGTACCCGGACGCCGCCCACCAGCCGGATCCATACTCGGCCCTTTATGCGCTGACGGGCGACTATTTTTATCTCGAACAGCTGCAGCTCTGGGCCGGCACCCAGGTCGTGTGCTTCGCTCCCCCGTACAAGGGACCGCCAGGATCGGGGGTCATCGTTTCTGAAACACGTGGACATGCCTGGGCGTTCCGTAACCGGGTCCACGCGGCCTTCCTGACGCCTGATGGCGCGCCGGAGAAGGCATATTTCCACCGGCTGACCGACGATGCGATTGCCCATTGGGAAGGCTGGCATGGCATTGCGGGCACCCGCTTCGAAAAGTCTCCCTGCTGGGAGTTTGGGCGGAAAAGTTTGCTGGCGCACCCGCTGCATTTCTTCAAGGAATCCAGCCTGGAGGATGGTCGTACTCGTGGATTGCGGCAGGGAATTAAATTTGGTCAGTCCCTTTGGGAGCAGTATTACCTTATTGTTGAGCTCGCCAGAGCAAAAGACAAAGGTTTCCCGGCGGGCCCGATGCTGACCTGGGCGGGGGAAACGCTGACCGGTCAGTTTCGGCAGGAGAGCACCTACGATCCGACAAATACAGCACGATATTGGACTGGAACACGAAACGAAAAAGGTGAATTCTTCAAAACCTGGACAGAAGTTCTTGATGGATATATAGAACCCGCTCCGCCCGCCAAATACATGACCGATCCCGACGTTTGCGACGGTGCCATGTCCGATGCCTATGCAGCCTCGACCGTGCTGGTGAACGAACCGGGCGGGCGTGAAGCCTATACGTGGCTGCGCCAGAACTTCTACGATAAACATTCAAGCAAATATTCAGCCTGTCCGAAACGGGCCTTCCTGCCGCGACCCTGAACGGCGCTGGCTTGTGACACGCCCGCCTGAACGGTCAGGCCGAACGCACCGACCCGCTCGGTTGCATGGGCGCTTCCCCGCCCCCGGTTTGCCCCGGCCCGGGATTGCCGCTATCCAGCCCCGCCACACGTTCCCGGGAGCCGCCGCCACGCCATGATGTATTTCAGCCGCCTCAAGACCGCGCTGGTGCTCGGCACATGCGTGCTCGGCGCGCTGCTGTGTCTGCCCAACCTGCTCCCCGCCCCGGCAAGCTGGGTGCCATGGCGCAGCATCCATCTCGGCCTCGACCTGCGCGGCGGCAGCTACCTGCTGCTGGAAGTCGATATGGGCGCGGTCATCCATGAGCGGCTCGACGGCCTGGCCGATGCCGCCCGCCAGAGCCTGCGGCGGGCCGGCATCGTCCGCTTCCTGGTGGCGGCCCAGCCGGCGCAGAACCGCATCACCGCGCGCATCGACGAGGCCGACAAGCTGGAAGCCGCCACCACCGCCCTGCGCGAGCTGGCGGTCAACAACAGCCAGGGCAGCGGCAGCCGCGCCGACATCGAGGTGGCGACCGAGGGCGACAACACGATCACCCTCACCCTCTCGCCGGTCGCGCTGAAGCAGCGCGCCACCGCCGCCGTGCAGCAATCGATCGAAATCGTCCGTCGCCGCATCGACGAAACCGGCGTGGTGGACCCGCAGATCACCCGCCAGGGCGACAGCCGCATCGTGGTGCAGCTTCCCGGCATCGAAGACCCCAACCGGGTCAAGCAGTTGCTGGGCAAAACCGCCCGCATGACCTTCCGGCTGGTCGCCGAGGACGTGAACCCGGCCGCCCCGGTGCCGCCGCCCGGGGTGGACTTCCTGTCCGACGAAAGCATGGCGGGCGGCAAAATCGCGGTACGCCGGCGGGTCGATGTGGACGGCGCCAACCTGACCGACGCCCGCGCCGGGCAGAACTCGCAGACCGGCGAATGGGTGGTCAATTTCACCTTCGACTCGGTCGGCACCCGTCGCTTCGCCGACATCTCGCGCGCCAATGTGGGCCACCGCTTCGCCATCGTGCTGGACGACAAGGTGATCAGCGCCCCGGTGCTCCGTGAGGCCATCACTGCCGGGCGCGGCCAGATCAGCGGCCATTTCGACGCCAAGTCGGCCACCGAACTCGCCGTGCTGCTGCGCGCCGGCGCCCTGCCGGCGCCGCTGACGGTGGTGGAGGAACGCAGCGTCGGCCCCGAACTGGGAGCGGACGCCATCCGCGCCGGTGCCCTGTCGCTGGCCGCCGGGTTCGTGCTGGTCATTGTGTATATGGGCGTCTTCTACGGAATGTTCGGCCTGTTCGCCAACGTCGCCCTGCTGGTCAACCTGGTGCTGCTGCTCGCCCTGCTCAGCCTGTTCGAGGCGACCCTGACCCTGCCCGGCATGGCCGGCATCCTGCTGACCCTGGGCATGGCGGTGGATGCCAACATCCTGATCAACGAGCGCATCCGCGAGGAGGTGCGCAACGGCCGCACCCCGCTGAACGCCATGGAGACCGGGTTCCGCCGCGCCTTCGCCACCATCATCGACAGCAATGCCACGGCGTTCCTGGCGCATGTCATGCTGTTCTTCTTCGGCGCCGGACCGGTGCGCGGCTTCGCGGTGACGATCACCCTCGGCATCGTCACCTCGCTGTTCACCGCCACCATGCTGGCGCGGCTGTTCATGGTGCGCTGGTACGCAACCAACCGGCCGCAAACGCTGCCGGTGTAAGGAGCCGCACGATGATCTTCATCACCCCGCCGCTGCGGCCGCTGCTGCGCATCGTCGCCGACAACACGCGCATCCACTTCATGCGCGGGCGCTATCTCGGCCTGATTTTCTCGGCGATCTTCTCCACCGCCTCGGTGATCCTGTTCTTCTATCCCGGGCTGAACCTGGGCATCGACTTCGCCGGCGGCATCATCATGGAGGCGCGCACCCCGGGGCCGGCCGATTTCCCCAAGCTGCGGCTGGCGCTCGCCGCCCAGGGCGTGCGTGAATCCGGGGTGCAGCGCTTCGGTGACGACAGCACCCTGGCCGTCCGGCTGGAGGCGCAGCCGACCGAGGCGGGCACCCAGGTGATGGTGTCCAAGGTGCGCGCGGCGCTGGAGGAGGCGCAGCCCGGCACCCGGATCGTGCGCACCGACGCGGTCGGCGCCTCGGTTTCGGCCGAGCTGTTCCAGAAGGGAATGCTGGCGCTCGGCCTCAGCCTGTTGATGATCCTGTTCTACATCTGGTTCCGCTTCGAATGGCAGTTCGCCGTCGGCGCCGTGGTGACGCTGATTCTCGACCTGACCAAGGCGATCGGTTTCCTGGCACTGACGCGGTTCGAATTCGATCTGGTGATGATCGGCGCGCTGCTGACCATCCTCGGATACTCTACCAACGACAAGGTGGTAGTGTACGACAGGATGCGGGAAAACCTGCGCAAATACAAGACCATGCCGCTGCGCGAGCTGATCGACCTGTCGATCAACGAGACGCTGAACCGGACCCTGGGCACGTCGATGACGGTGTTCCTGGCCGCCCTGCCGCTGGCATTGTTCGGCGGATCGACGCTGTCGGGGTTTGCCTGGGTGATGCTGTTCGGCATCGTCGTCGGCACCTCGTCGTCGATCTTCATCGCCGCGCCGATCCTGCTGTTCCTGGGCGAACACCGGCTTCGCCGCGATGCCGGGTCGCCGGCCAAGCCGGCCACCAAGCCGGCCTGAAGCAGGCCGGCGGCAACCGGGCCGGGTGCGCCGGTTTTGGCGCCCCAAGCGCGGATCACTCCCTGGCCTGCGCCCTGGCCCAGGAATCGCGCAGCCCGACGGTGCGGTTGAACACCAGCGCGCCCGGAGCCGAATCGGGGTCGGGGCAGAAATAGCCCTGGCGCTCGAACTGCACCACTTCGCCGGCCGGCAGCCTGGCCAGTGACGGCTCCAGCAGGCAGCCGGTGAGCACCTGCACCGACTCCGGGTTCAGGTCGGCCATGATGTCGCCGTCCGCGCCCGGGTCCGGGCGGACGAATAACGGGTTGTACAGGCGCACATCCGCCGCCACGGCATCGGCCGCCGCCACCCAGTGCAGGGTGCCGCGCACCTTTCGCCCGTCCGGGGCATCGCCGCCGCGGGTGGCGGGGTCGTAGGTGCAGCGCAGTTCCACCACCTCGCCCTGGTCGTCCTTCACCACCGCGCGGCAGGTGACGAACCAGGCGTAGCGCAGCCGCACCTCACGCCCCGGCGAAAGGCGGTGGAAGCGGCCTGGCGGGTGTTCCATGAAGTCGTCGCGCTCGATGAATATTTCGCGGCCGAAGATCACCGGACGGGTGCCGGAAGACGGGTTCTCGGGGCTGTTCACCGCCTCCAGGGTTTCGGTGTGGCCTTCCTCCCAGTTCTCGATGACCAGCTTCAAGGGCCGCAGCACCGCCATGCGCCGCGGGGCGGCGGCGTTCAGCACCTCGCGGATGGCATGCTCGTACAGCGCGAGGTCCACCACGCTGGCGGCCCGGGCGACGCCGACGCGGCGGATGAACTCCCGCAAGGCGGCGGCCGGCACGCCGCGGCGGCGCTGGCCGGCGAGCGTGGGCATGCGCGGGTCGTCCCAGCCGGACACGTGGCCGTCGCGCACCAGCGTGGTGAGAATCCGCTTGGACAGCACCGTGTAGCCGATGTTCAGCCGGGCGAACTCGTACTGGCGGGGGCGTGCCGGCACCGGCAGATGCTCGATCAGCCAGTCGTACAGCGGACGGTGGTCCTCGAACTCCAGCGTGCAGACCGAGTGGGTGACGCCCTCGATGGCGTCGGACTGGCCGTGCGCGTAGTCGTAGGTGGGGTAGATGCACCATTGCGTGCCGGTGCGCGGGTGGGCGGCGTGCAGGATGCGGTACAGCACCGGGTCGCGCAGATTCATGTTGCCGGCGGCCATGTCGATCCTGGCCCGCAGCACCCGCGCGCCGTTGGGGAACGCGCCTTCACGCATGCGGCGGAACAGGTCGAGATTCTCCGCCACCGCGCGCTCGCGGCACGGGGAGTTGATTCCCGGCTCGGTGAGGGTGCCGCGCATGGCCCGCATGGCCTCGGCCGGCGTGTCGTCAACATAGGCGAGGCCGGCGCGGATCAGGTGCTCGGCCCAGCCGTACAGCGTCTCGAAATAGTCCGAGGCGTAGTAGAGGTGCTCGCCCCAGTCGAAGCCGAGCCAGCGCACGTCCTGCTGGATGGAGTCGATGAACTCCTGCTCCTCCTTCACCGGGTTGGTGTCGTCGAAACGCAAATGGCAGCGCCCGCCGAACTCCGCCGCCACGCCGAAATTGAGGCATATCGACTTGGCATGACCGATATGCAGGTAACCGTTCGGCTCGGGCGGAAAGCGGGTGACGACACCAGCAACGCGGCCGGCATCGAGGTCGGCCTGGACGATGTCACGAATGAAATCCCGGCCGGCCTCCGGGGCTGCCTCGCTCAAATTATCCACCATGCGCGTCGTTCCATCCGAAATCAGCTGTCGCGGGGCGACACCCTACATCAGCGGGGCGATTGCGCCAGCATGCGAAGGGAAGAATGGCCGAGGCCCCGCGAAACCGGAGCCGGCAAAAGGAACTCCCCGGTCAGTGCCCGCCCATGCCCGCGGCGGCGGGCGCCAGGACGGCACGAACAGCGTTCAGCAGATCGCCACGGGCGAACGGCTTGGACAAAATCACCAGGCCGGGCCGCTGTCCGACCTTCACCGCCAGGTCGGCGGCGAAGACGGTGATCATCACCGCGCCCAGGCCGGGGCGCAACTGCCCGGCGCGCCGCACCAGTTCCAGCCCGCTCATGTCCGGCATGGCATAATCCGTCACCAGCACGTCCACCGGCGCATCGCCGCCGAGGATCTCCAGCGCCTCCCCCGCGCCCGGCGCCCGGGTTACGTCGAAGCCGCCGCTGCGCAGGAAAGCGCCCACCACCACCAGCACGTCCGGCGCGTCGTCCACCAGCAGGGCGTGTGGCCGTGGCCCGTCCGCCGGCACCGGAACCGGCGGCGGCGGCGCGGCATCGGTGGAACGCTTCTCGGCCATTCGCCTGGGCGCGCGTGCCGCCAGCCCGCCGGCGAGATCGAGCACAAGTCGGCGCGACCGGTCGTCCGGGATCGCCCTGAACGAACTGACCAGGGCGGGCATCTGCGGGTCCCGGAACAGTTCGGCAAGCAGGGTGTCCGGCCAGTTGTCGCTGTCCTCGACGCCGTACAGCCAGCCGACCGGGACATCGAGCACCACCGCCATGCGCAGCAGCGTGGCCGCCGAGATGGCGGCGGCACCGGTTTCGTAGCGACCCACCTGCGTGCCGCGCACGCCAATCGCGGCGGCCAGGTCGCGCTGGGTCATGCCAGCGATGCGCCGGGCGAACCGCAAACGGTCCGCCAGCGAGCGGTAAAGGGGGCCCGCAGAATCGCCAGCAGCCATGGGCGTCGTCTCCTTCACCACCGGGCGGCCAAGCTTGCGCCCAGCGCCGGTCGAATCGCAACGTGACGGCGCCCGGAACTCATGCAAAGCGGCAGGGTCGCCCAGTCGCCGCCCGCATTTCTCATATCGTATCCGGCTAAATTTGTCATATCGTACTTTTCCTTGGGGAAGCACCGCAAGCGCCGCCAATCCGGGAAGGCCGACATCGTGATAACGCTATGTTGATTTGCTTCCTCAGCCGCCAACATTCCGCATGCGGCCACTCGCAGCGCGAGCTGACCTGCGGAACCGCGGACCGGTGCCAAAGCTACCGTCTCGGGGTTAACCGCTTCCTTCCGCCGCGCGATGCCGAACAGTGGCTTGCGCGCCCGGCGCCGGCGAGACCGCGCCAGCCATGGGCGCGGGAAATTCAAACGCTTCAGGCGGGTTCCGCGACCACGGGCCGGGATTGGCCCGGACCGCCTGCCTCGTCAAATACGCCCCCTCGGGGCCATTGACACATGCCGTTTCTCATGCTGCCGTGACGCAGAGAACGGACGGACTGACATGCCATCGGCGGAGGAAGCGGCTGTGCTGCAAGGAAAAGTGCTGGTGGCCCAGGGCGGCGGTCCCACCGCGGTGATCAACCAGTCGCTCGTCGGGGCGGTGCTGGAAGCGCGCAAGTTCCGCAATGTCAGCCTCGTCTATGGCGCGCTGCACGGCGTCCGCGGCATTGTCGATGAGGATTTCGTCGATCTGACGCAGGAGACGACCCACAACCTGGAGATGGTCGGCGAAACGCCGTCTTCCGCGCTGGGCTCCACCCGCGACAAGCCCGACCTGAAATACTGCCACGAGATTTTCGAGGTGCTGAAGGCGCACGAGATCCGGTATTTTTTCTACATCGGCGGCAATGATTCCTCCGACACGATCCGCATCGTCTCGGAGGAAGCGCGCCGCGCCAAGCACCCGATCCGCTGCATCCATATTCCGAAAACGATCGACAACGATGTGGTGCTGAACGACCACACGCCGGGCTTTCCCTCGGCCGCGCGGTTCGTGGTGCAGGCATTCCTGGGCGCCAATCTCGACAACCGGTCGCTCCCTGGCGTGTATATCGGCGTGGTCATGGGGCGCCATGCCGGCTTCCTGACCGCCGCCGCGGCGCTCGGCAAGAAGTTCCCGGATGACGGGCCGCACATGATCTACGTGCCGGAGCGCACTTTCCGGATCGATAGTTTTCTCGCCGACGTGCGGCGCACGGTGGATCAGTTCGGCCGCTGCGTGGTCGCCGTGTCGGAGGGCATCCACGACGACTCCGGCCAGCCGATCGTCACCCAGCTCGCCAAGCAGATCGAGCGCGATGCGCATGGCAACCTCCAGCTCTCCGGCACCGGCGAACTGGCCGGGCTGCTATCCGACCAGGTCAAGGAGAAGCTCGGCATCAGCCGCGTGCGCGCCGACACCTTCGGCTATCTGCAGCGCTCCTTCATCGGCTGCGTCTCCGACGTGGACCAGCGCGAGGCACGCGAGGTCGGCGAGAAGGCGGTGCAGTTCGCCATCTGGGGCGAGGATGACGGCTCGGTGGTGATCGAGCGCACCGGCTATTACTCGGTGGATTACCGGCTGGTCCCGCTGGAACTGGTTGGCGGCAAAACCCGCACCATGCCGGACGAATTCCTCTCCGCCAGCGGCACCGACGTGACCGATGCCTATCGCCTCTATCTGCGTCCGTTGCTGGGCAAGTCCCTGCCGGACGCCTACCGCCTGCGGCGCAACAAGGTGGCGAAGATTTTGCGGCCGTAGGGGACCGCGCCAGACACCGCCACCCAAAACGAATAAAAGTTTTTTGGTTCTTTTTTTCAAAAAAAACAGAAAGCCTTCTTTTTGAAAAAAAAAGCAAAAACTTTTATTCTTTTAGGCTGGCGCGGCATCCGTAATAATGAACCCCGCACTTGTCGTGCCGTTCCATTCCTCGGCGCGCAGGTGGCCGGCCAGATGCAGCGGTAGGCCGTCGCGATTCAGCAATGCGTCGGCCAGCGCGCCCTCGCGGGCGCGGAACAGCATCGCCTTCAGCCGCCGGCCGCCCCCCTCGCCTTCCACGAAGGCGCGGATGGTGCCGCCCTCGCGGCCCACCCGGTCGGCGCGCACCACCCGCACCCGCGGCAGAATCAGCACCGGCTCCTCGTTGCCGTTGCCGAACGGGGCCAGCCGGCTCAGTTGTTGCGCGAGTTCGGTGGTGCAGCCCGCCACCGCCACGCTGCCCTCCACCGCCAGATCGGCCGCCGAGGGCCGGCCGGACGCGGCGGCAAGGCGCTGGTCGAGAAATTCGTGAAATGCCGCCAGCCCGGCCTCGGCCAGCGAGAACCCGGCCGCCATGGCATGGCCGCCGCCGGTGATCAGCAGGCCGGATTGCCGCGCGGCGATGACGGCGCTGCCCAGGTCGATGCCGGCGATCGACCGGCCGCTGCCCTTGGCGATGCCGTCGGCCAGCGCCGCCACGCAGGCCGGACGGTTGAATCGCTCCTTGATCCGCCCGGCGACGATGCCAACCACGCCGGCATGCCATTCCAGCCCGGCCACCAGCACGGTCGCGTGGCCGGCGGCGATCTGCGCCTCGGCCGCCTGCATGGCCGCTTCCAGCATGGACGCCTCCACCGCCTGACGCTGGACGTTCACCGCGTTCAGCGTGGCGGCCAGGCCGCGCGCCTCCACGGCGTCGTCACACAGCAGCAGGCGCAGCCCCAGATCGGCCTCGCTGATGCGGCCGGCGGCGTTGATGCGCGGGCCGAGGGCAAAGCCGAGGGTAGCCGCGGTCGGCCGGGTGGTCACCAGCGCCACTTCCAGCAGGGCGGCGATGCCGGGACGCTCGCGCCGCGCCATCACCCGCAGGCCCTGGGTGACGAAGGCGCGATTCAGCCCGGTCAGCGGCATCACGTCGCACACGGTGGCCAGGGCGACGATGTCGAGCAGCGCCAGCAGGTCCGGTTCGGGCCGGGCGGCGAAAAAGCCGGCCCGGCGCAGCTCGCGCACCGTGGAGATGGCGGTGAGGAAAGCGATGCCGGCGGCGCACAGTGATCCAAGGCCGGAGCCGCAATCCAGCCGGTTCGGGTTGACGGTGGCCACCACGTCCGGCGGCGGACCTTCCGATTTGTGGTGGTCCAGCACCACCACGTCGGCGCGGCCATGCAGGCAGGCCAGCACCTCGCCGGCGGCGGTGCCGCAATCGACGCACACCACCAGCGTCGCGCCGCGCCCCGCCAGCGCCTCCAGCGCCGCCACGTTGGGGCCGTAACCCTCGGTCATGCGGTCCGGCACGTACGGGATGACGGTGCAGCCCAGGGCGCGCAGGAAGGTGGTGGCCAGCGCGCCGCTGCACGCGCCATCGACATCGTAGTCGCCGAACACCGCCACCGTCTCGCCGCGGCGGACCGCCTCGGCGAGGCGGGCGGCGGCGCGGTCCATGTCGCGCAGCACGCTGGGGTCGGGCAGCAGTGCCCGCAGGGTGGGATCGAGGAAGTCGGAGGCCGCCTCCAGCCCCACCCCGCGCGCCGCCAGCAGACGGCCGACGACCTCCGGCACGCCCAGGCGCTGGGCGATGCCCAGGCCCACCCGGTCCTCGCCCTGCCGCCAGATCCAGCGGCGGTTGCTCAAACTGCGGGCAACGCCGAGAACCGGCGCCGCCGCAGCCTCAGCTCCGTTCAACGCAGAACGCTCAACCCCCGGCCAGCGCCGCCTGGATGCAGGCGTTGGTGTTGTAGTTGTGGTGCGCCTCGACATAGCGGACCGTTCCGGACCGGCTGCGCATCACCACCGAGTGGGTCACCGCGCCATGGCCGAAGCGGCGCACGCCGCGCAGCATGGCCCCGCCGGTAACGCCGGTGGCAGCGAACAGCACGTCGCCCTTGGCCAGTTCCATGATGCCGAATTTGTGGTGCGGGTCGGCGATGCCCATGTCGATCGCCCGCTTGATCTGCCCCTCGTCCTCGAAGATCAGACGGCCCTGCATCTGCCCGCCGACGCAGCGCAGGGCGGCGGCGGCCAGCACCCCCTCCGGCGCGCCGCCGATGCCGAAGAAAATGTCCACGCCGGCGTCGGGCTGGGCGGTCGCCATCACCCCGGCCACGTCGCCATCGGTGATCAGCATGATCCGCGCGCCGAGGGCGCGGATGCGGGCGATCTTGTCGGCGTGCCGGTCGCGGTCCAGCAGGCAGGCCACCAGGTCGCTGACGTCGCAATCCTTGGCGCGCGCCAGATTGTGCAGGTTCTCCTCGACCGAGGCGTCGATGTCCACCACCCCCTCGGGCAGCCCGCCGCCCACGGCGATCTTGTCCATGTAGATGTCGGGCGCGTGCAGGAAATTGCCGTGCTCGGCCAGGGCGATCACCGCCAGCGCATTCGGGCCGCCCTTGGCACACAGATTGGTGCCCTCCAGCGGGTCCACCGCGATGTCCATCGCCGGACCGCCGCAGCCGACCTTCTCGCCGATGAACAGCATCGGCGCCTCGTCCATCTCGCCCTCGCCGATCACCACGGTGCCGTTGATCGCCACCGAATCGAACGCCTTGCGCATGGCGGTGACGGCGGCGCCGTCGGCCTCGTTCTTGTTGCCCAGGCCCATCCAGCGGCTGGCGGCCAGGGCGGCGGCCTCGGTGACCCGCACCAGTTCCAGCGCCAGGTTACGGTCGCTGACGCGCTCGATCGCTAATTGTTGTTGGGTGGGCATGACGTTACGCCTCCAGTGAAATTGTTCATGGTTTGGGGATTCATGCCGGCTCGATGCGAATCAGCGCGGGGTTTTCGAGCACGGCATCCAGCGCGGCAATGCGGGAAAGTGCCGCCCGCATGGCCGATTCGCGGGTTTCGTGGGTCACCAGCACCACCGGCACCGCCTCGCCCGGGCTGCGGCTTCGTTGCAGCATGCTTTCCAGCGAGATGCCCTGGTCGCGCAGCACGGCGGTGACGTCGGCGATCACGCCGGGCCGGTCCACCACCATCAGGCGCAGGTAATAGGCGCCGACATGCGCCGCCATCGGCACCGAGGGCGCGTCGCTCAGCGCGCCGGAGGCGGCGCCCCAGACCGGGGTGGAGCGGCCGCGAGCGATATCGATCAGGTCGGCCACCACCGCCGAGGCGGTCGGCCCGGCGCCGGCGCCGCGGCCCTCCAGCATCACCCGGCCGACGAAGTCGCCCTCGGCCACCACGGCGTTGAACACCCCGTCCACCCGGGCGATCGGCGCGGCTTGCGGCACCATGCAGGGATGCACCCGCGCCTCGATGCCGGCCTCGGTGCGCCGCGCCAGGCCGAGCAGCTTGATGCGATAACCAAGCTCGGCGGCGAAGGCGATGTCGAGGGCGGAGACGTGGCGGATGCCCTCCACATGCACGGCATCGAAGGCCACCGGCCGGCCGAAGGCCAGGGCGGCCAGGATGGCCAGCTTGTGGGCGGCGTCGATGCCGTCCACGTCGAATGAGGGGTCGGCTTCCGCGTAGCCCAGCTTCTGCGCCTCGGCCAGCACGTCCGCGAACTCCCGGCCGCGCTCGCGCATGACCGTGAGGATGTAGTTGCAGGTGCCGTTGAGAATGCCGGCGACCCGGCTGATGCGGTTGCCGGCCAGGCCCTCGCGCAGCGCCTTGATGACCGGAATGCCGCCGGCCACCGCCGCCTCGAAGGCCAGCGGCACGCCGGCGCGCTCGGCGGCGGCGGCCAGCGCCGCGCCATGCACGGCCATCAGCGCCTTGTTGGCGGTGACCACCGGCTTGCCGGCCGCCAGCGCCGCCTCGACCACCGCCCGGCCCGGCCCCTCCGAACCGCCGATCACCTCCACCACCACGTCCACCGCCTCGTCGGCGACCATGGCCAGGGGGTCGTTGTACCAGCGCAGGCCGGCAACCGGCACGCCGCGGTCGCGGTTTCGGTTGCGGGCGGAGACGGCGGTGACGATGACCGGCCGGCCGGCCCGGGCGGCGACCACGTCGGCATTGTCGCGCAGCAGCCTGAGCACGCCGGCACCGACGACGCCCAGGCCGGCGACGGCGACCGAAAGCGGCCGTGTCATGGGGTGGTTCCGCCCAGTGCCGGCTCGGTGTCGGCGCCGAAGGGGCCATTGGTGTCGGATTGCAGGAAGGCGCGGATGTTGCGCAGCGCCTGGCGCAGCCGGTGGGTGTTCTCCACCAGGGCGATGCGCACATGCCCGTCGCCGTGCTCGCCGAAGCCGATGCCCGGCGCCACCGCCACCTGCGCCCGCGCCAGCAGCAGCTTGCTGAACTCGACGCTGCCCATCGGCGCGTAGCGCTCGGGGATCGGCGCCCAGGCGAACATCGAGGCCTCCGGGCAGGGCACGTCCCAGCCGGCGGCGTGCAGGCCGCGGATCAGCACGTCGCGGCGCTCGCGATACAGGTCGCGCACTTCCTGCACGCAGTCCTGCGGCCCGTTCAGCGCCGCCGCGGCGGCCACCTGGATGGGCGTGAAGGCGCCGTAATCCAGGTACGACTTCATGCGGGTGAGCGCGTTGATCAGCCGCGCGTTGCCGGCGGCGAAGCCCATCCGCCAGCCCGGCATGGAGTAGGTCTTGGACAGGCTGGTGAACTCCACCGCGATGTCCTTCGCCCCCGGCACCTGCAAAATCGAGGGCGGCACCTTGTCGCCGAAATAGATTTCCGCATAGGCGAGGTCGGACATGATCCAGATTTCGTGCTCGCGGCAGAACGCCACGACCTCGCGGTAGAAGTCGAGGTCGGCCAGGTAGGCGGTCGGGTTGGACGGGAAGTTGACGATCAGCGCGGTCGGCTTGGGCACCGAATGGCGCACCGCCCGGTCGAGCGCGCGCAGCATCTCCTCGTCCGGGCTGGCCGGCAGGCTGCGCACCGCCGCGCCGGCGATGATGAAGCCGAACTGGTGGATCGGGTAGGACGGGTTGGGCACCAGAATGGTGTCGCCCGGGCTGGTGATCGCCGAGGCCAGGTTGGCCAGCCCTTCCTTGGAGCCGAGCGTCGCCACCACCTCGGTCTCGGGGTCGACATCGACATCGAACCGGCGCCGGTAGTAGCCGGCCAGCGCCCGGCGCAGGCCAGGGATGCCCTTGCTGACGGAGTAGCGATGCGTGCGCGGGTCCTGCACGGCCTCGACCAGCTTGGCCACGATATGCGGCGGAGTCGGGCTGTCGGGGTTGCCCATGCCGAGGTCGATAATGTCCTCTCCGGCGGCGCGCGCGGTGGCCTTGGCCTTGTTCACCTCGGCGAAAACATAAGGCGGCAGGCGGCGGATGCGGTGGAACTCATCGGTCATGGCGGCGGTCCGGACCCTCGGGGTTCTGGCAACGGCGGGAAAAGGCGGCATGGGCATGCCCCGCCCGGGCGGGTCGGGCAAGGGCGAAATCAGTTGACCCTGCGGGCGGCACCGCCGGGACCCTCGGCTTCGGCCTCGACGCGCAGCTGCGAGGACGGCACGCCGGAGGCCATCAGCACCGCGGCGATGGCGCGCGCGCGCGCCATCGCCAGCGGCAGCGCGGCGGACTGGGCGGCGAGATTGCCGGGGGCGGCCTCGCCATAGCCGATCGCCGCCAGCGGCGTCGCGCCGCGCCGCAGCGCCAGCGCGCGCAGCGCGTCCTGCGTCTCCGGCGCGATCTCGGCGGAGCCGGGCGTGAACGCCACCAGAACAGCGTCGGCCGACCCGCTCGCGGGGGGGGCGGGCACGGGCGGCGGCGCCTGCGGCGGCGGCGCCGGCGCGGTGACCGCCGGCACCTCGACGCCGGGGATGTGCGGCGCCGGCGGCGGCCCGGCGGGCAGCGTGACCTCGGCGGCGGGCACGCCAGCCGGGGCGGCGACGGGGGGCGCCGGCGAACCCGACTCCCCGGCCAGGGCGGGCAGCGCCGGGGCGGGCAGCGCCGGGGCGGGTCTGGGCGCGTTGGCGGCTTGCAGCGAGGCGCTGGGGGTTTCGTCATCCCCCGGCTGCCCGGCCGGTTGCCCCGGCGGCGGCGCGGCAGGACGCACCGATGCCGGCGGCGTGCCCGGCGCGGCCGGCCAGACAATCCCGACACCGGCATACTGGGCATTGGCGCGGTCGGCCACCAGGCCGCTGGCGATGCGGCCGCGGGTGGCGGCGTCGGTGGGCACCGGCCGCTTGGGAACGGTTTCCAGCCCGGGATAAGGCGCATCGGCGTTCGGCGGCGGTGGCCGTTCCTGGGCGATCCGCCCGCCCTCGGCCAGATGCCACCAATCGACCGGGTTCGCCGAATCGGGCGCCGCGGCGCAGCCGGCCATCAGCAGCGCCCCGCCCATGACGGGCACGGCCGGGCCGATCGCCCGCCGGATCGCCGCCCAGCCGGCATGACCGGCGGCATACAAGCCCTGTCGCGGTGGCACTTGAACGCCCCCCGCGCGCACATTAGTAAGTTGATGCCCCGTTGATGATTGCCGCCCACGTCCATATGACATTCGGTTCGGATCGCTCCAGCCTGCCGCCGCGGCGCAGGTTTAGCGCGTAGCCGGACCTTCGGGAAGGAAACCCTCATGACCGAGCCGAGCAAACCGGACGCCGGTGCGTTCAAGCTGCCTGATCCCGCCGAGGTCGGACGCTCGATGGCCGATATCGCCGAGCGCTCGCAGCGCCTCGTCAGCGACTGGCTGGCGCGGCAGGCCGAGGGCGAGGGCCCGACCAGCCCCGACCCGCTGAACATCGGCGGCGCCTTCATGGAAATGACCACCCGGCTGATGGCCAACCCGGCCAAGCTGGTGCAGGCGCAGATCGGCTTCTGGCAGGACTACATGTCGCTCTGGCAGAACACCGCGCGGCGGCTGATGGGCATCGACAGCCAGCCGGTGATCGAAGGCGACCCCAAGGACCGCCGCTTCAAGGACGACGCCTGGAAGGAAAACGAGGTCTTCGACTTCATCCGCCAGACCTACCTGCTGTCGGCGCGCTACGTGCAGGACGTGGTGAAGCAGGCCGACGGGCTGGACCCGCAGACCGCCCAGAAGGTCGATTTCTACTCGCGCCAGTTCGTCGATGCCATGAGCCCCAGCAACTTCCTGCTGACCAACCCGGAAGTGCTGCGCAAAACCGCCGAGACCGGCGGCGAGAACCTGCTGCGCGGGCTGAACAACCTGCTGGCGGACCTGGAGCGCGGCAAGGGCGAGCTGCGCATCAAGATGACCGACACCGACGCCTTCCGGATCGGCGAGAACATCGCGGTGACGCCGGGCAAGGTCATCTATCAGAACGACCTGATGCAGCTGATCCAGTACACCCCCACCACCGAGAAGGTGCTGAAGCGTCCGCTGCTGATCATCCCGCCCTGGATCAACAAGTTCTACATCCTCGACCTGCGGCCGAAGAACAGCTTTGTTCGCTGGGCGGTCAGCCAGGGCCATACCGTGTTCATCGTGTCCTGGGTGAACCCCGACGAGCACCTCGCCGAGAAGGGGTTCGAGGACTACATGCGCGAGGGCGTGCTCGAAGCCCTGTCGGCGATCGAGGCGGCCACCGGCGAGACGGCGGTCAACGCCATCGGCTACTGCCTGGGCGGCACGCTGCTGTCGGCCACCCTGGCCTGGATGGCGGTGCAGGGCGACGAGCGCATCAAGAGCGCGACCTTCTTCGTCACCCTGATGGATTTCCGCGAGTGCGGCGAACTTGGCGTGTTCATCGACGAAGAGCAGCTGAAGATGCTCGAGGAGAGGATGAACAAGCGCGGCTATCTGGAAGGCAGCCAGATGGCGACCACCTTCAACATGCTGCGCGCCAACGACCTGATCTGGTCGTTCGTGGTCAACAACTACCTGCTCGGCAACGACCCGTTCCCGTTCGACCTGCTGTACTGGAACAGCGATTCCACCCGCATGCCGGCGCGGATGCACAGCTTCTATCTGCGCAACATGTACCAGGACAACCGGCTGAAGGACCCGGGCGGCATCATCCTGGCCGGCACCCCGATCGACCTGGGTCTGGTGAAGCTGCCGTCCTACTTCATCTCCACCCGCGAGGACCATATCGCGCCGTGGCGCAGCACCTATTACGGCACCCACCTGCTGCACGGGCAGAACCGTTTTGTCCTCGCCGCTTCCGGCCATATCGCCGGGGTGGTGAACCCGCCGGAGGGCGGCAAATACAGCCACTGGATCAACCCGAACCTGCCCGAGGACCCGGAGGAATGGTTCAACGGCGCCAGCGAAATCCCCGGCTCCTGGTGGCCGGACTGGCAGGTCTGGGTCACCGCGCTGGACAAGCGGCAGGTGAAGGCACGCCAGCCGGGCGACGGCAAGCTCGCCGTGCTCGAGGACGCGCCGGGGAGTTATGTGAAGGTGCTGCTGGGGTAGTCGGCCACACCAGGGGCCGGAAGGCCCCTGGAGGCGGCCCGGGTGGAGAGACCCGGGCATTCCCCGTGACAGCGCGGCCGGGAGGGTCAACACTGTCCTGCATCTGTAATTGTCCCCCGCCCGCCTGCGGTATAGAACGCCCCAGGCGTTTCGGCACGGAGGGATTACGATGGCACGGCGGACAGCTCTGCGCAGGCCGGTAACGAGAACCCGCAAGCCGGCGCCCGCGCCGCCGCGCGAGGCGCCACCCGAGCCGCCACCTGAGGCGGCGGCCGAACCGCCGCCGGTCGCCGCCGCCCGGCCGCCTTTCGTTGCCGCGCTGGATGTCGGCTACTCCAACCTCAAATTGCTGGCCGGTGTGCCGGGCGAGACGCCGGTTGAAACCGTGCTGCCCGCCGGGGCGGGACCGGCAACCGCCCTGCCGCTGCGCCCGGGCGGCGGCAACCCCACCCTTGACGGCAGGAGGGTGGATGTCGACGGGGTCGCCTGGGTGGCCGGCGTGGAGCCGAGCCGGCTGCGGACCCTCGCCCGCGAACTGCATCCCGACTACCCGGCGACCGCCGAATACCGTGCCCTGGTGCATGCCGCCCTGCTCGCCGCCGGTCAGGAACACATCGACCTGCTGGTCACCGGCCTGCCGGTGGACCAGTGGCGGGACCCGGCGCGCCGCGCGGCGCTGCGCGAGCGCCTCACCGGCAGCCACCTGGTCGCGCCGGGGCGCCAGGTGACGGTGGCGGCGGTGGACGTGCTGGCCCAGCCGACCGGCGCCTATCTCGATCTGGCCGCGGCCGAGCTGTCGGCAACCCAGCTGCTGGTGGCGGAATCCCGCGTGCTGGTGGTGGACTCAGGCTTTTTCTCGGTGGACTGGGCGCTGTTCGACGAAGGCGATCTGCGGGTTGCCAATTCCGGCACCTCCCAGGCGGCGATGAGCGTGGTGCTGGAAGCGGCCGGCGACCTGATCCGGCGCGACCACGGCAGCGGCATCGGCCGCGACCTGCTGGAACGCGCGCTGCGCGGCGGCGCGGCGACGGTGCCGCTGTTCGGCCGCCCGGTGGAACTGGCGCCCTACCTGCTGGCGGCGGCCAAACAGACCACCCAGGCGGCGCTGACCGCGGTGCGCCAGAGCCTGCGCGATGAGCAGCGCGAGGTGGACCTGGTGCTGCTCGCCGGCGGCGGCGCGGCAACCTATGCCGAGGCCGCGCGCGCCGCCTTTCCGCGCGCCCTGGTGGTGGTGCCCGCCAAGCCCGTGCTGGCCAATGTGCGCGGCTACTGGCTGCACGCGAGCCGGCCCGACGCCGCGCCCGATTGACCCCTGCTTGCCGCCGGTGGCGATGACCGGCAGCAACCTGCCGCTCGCGGCATTGTAGGCCGGGCTGGATCTTACGGCGCCGCCCCGCACCCCCCATCTGAACGGCGCAGCCGCTGTCCGGCACAGCGCGAGGGGGGCGAATGGCCACGCACGCCGTACCCGTCGATCCGTTCGACCTCGTCGTATTCGGCGCCACCGGCGACCTCGCCGGGCGCAAGCTGCTGCCCGCCCTGTACCAGCGCGACGCCGCCGGGCAGATACCGGATGACGCCCGTATCATCGGCGTCTCCCGCCGGCCCCTGTCCGACGACGATTTCCGCGAGCTTGCCCGCGCGGCGGTGCGCGGCCACGCCGCCGAAGTGGATGCCGCCACCCTCGCCCGCTTCCTCGGCCGGCTCGGCTATATCGCCGCCGATGCCGGCAATGACGCCGGCTGGCCCTCGGTTGCCGCCCGGCTGGCCGAGCGGCCCGGCCGGGCGCGCATATTCTATCTCGCCACCGCCCCGGAACTGTTCGGACCGATCTGCGAAAGGCTGGACCATGCCGGCCTGTCGGGCAACGGCGCCCGGGTGGTGGTGGAAAAGCCGGTCGGCAAAAGCCTGGCCTCGGCGCGCATGGTGAACGACGCCGTGGGCCGTTTCTTCACCGAGGACCGGGTGTACCGGATCGACCACTTCCTGGGCAAGGAGACGGTGCAGAACCTGATGGCGCTGCGCTTCGCCAACGCCCTGTTCGAGCCGCTGTGGCGGGCCGGCCAGATCGACCACGTGCAGATCACGGTGGCCGAGACGCTCGGAGTGGAGGGCCGCGCCGGCTATTACGACACCGCCGGCGCCCTGCGCGACATGGTACAGAACCACATGCTGCAACTGCTGTGCCTGGTGGCCATGGAACCGCCGGCCTCGCTGGCCGCCGATGCGGTGCGCGACGAAAAGCTGAAGGTGCTGAAAACGCTGGTGCCCATCACCGGCGCCAACGCGGGCGAGCACACGGTGCGCGGCCAGTACCGCGCCGGCGCTTCGCAGGGCGGGCCGGTACCCGGATATCTGGAGGAACTCGGCAACGAAACCAGCCACACCGAGACCTTCGTGGCGCTGAAGGTCCAGATCGCCAACTGGCGCTGGGCCGGGGTGCCGTTCTACCTGCGCACCGGCAAGCGCCTGGCCAACCGCGAATCGGAAATCGTGGCGCAGTTCCGGCCGATCCCCTTCTCGGTGTTCGACAGCGCCGCTGGCCCGATCGAGGCCAACCAGCTGGTCATCCGCCTGCAACCCGACGAAGGCGTGAAGCTGTGGCTGATGATCAAGGACCCCGGCACCGGCGGGATGCGGCTGCGCCACGTGCCGCTGGACATGACCTTTGCCCGCGCCTTCGCCGGGCGCAACCCGGATGCCTATGAGCGGCTGCTGATGGACGTGATCCGCGGCAACCAGACGCTGTTCATGCGGCGCGACGAGGTGGAGGCGGCCTGGAGCTGGATCGACCCCATCCTGCAGGCCTGGGCGGCCAGCACGGACCGGCCGAAGTCCTACACCTCGGGAACCTGGGGACCGTCGGCGGCGATCGCGCTGATCGAGCGGGACGGGCGAACCTGGTACGAGGGACCCGAGTAGAAATCCCCTGGCACAAACGTGATGCGACGGTGCTTGCGGGCCGAACCGGGCACCTCGATATGTCCTCCGCGTTGGCGACCCCGGCGCAGCCAACCGCTTTGCAGGTGCTGCCAATCCACTTCCGGGTCGCCGCGCGAGCCTCCCCCCTCATACCCCAGACAAGGGCGGCCATGACCAGCGGCACAATCACGCGCGAGACGGCCTCGGCGTTCGAGGCGGACGGGCACCGGCGCGACCTGCGCGCGGCCCTGGCCGGGCACCAGGCGCCGGTGCTGGGGCGCAGCCTCGGCCAGATGGCCACCACGTTCCTTCCCTTCTTCGGCCTGATCGCGGCGATGTACGCGTTGCTCGACGTATCGCCCTGGCTCAGCCTCGCCTTGGCGGTGCCCGCGGCGGGGCTGATCGTGCGCGTCTTCATCATCCAGCACGATTGCGGCCACGGGGCGTTCTTCCGCAGCCGGGCGGCGAATGAGTGGCTGGGGCGGTTCTGCGGCCTGATCACCATGACGCCGTATGCCAACTGGCGGCGCCAGCACGGCAATCACCACGCCATGTGGAACAACCTGGACCGGCGCAGTTCCGGCGCGGACATCTATTCCACCTGTCTGACCGTCGCCGAGTACCGGGCGCTGTCGCCGCTGCGACGCTGGGGGCACCGCACGATGCACCACCCGCTGATCGCGCAGTTCCTGCTGCCGCCGCTGGTGTTCCTGCTGCTGTATCGCGTTCCGTTCGACACGCCGCCGGCATGGCAGCGGGAACGGGCGAGCGTGTTCCTCACCGATATCGCGCTGGCCGTCCTGTTCACCACGCTGGTTCTGCTGTTTGGGGCGGGTCCGGTGGCGCTGGTGCAGTTGCCGACGATAGCGATCGCGGCCATTTTCGGCGTATGGCTGTTCTCGGTGCAGCACCGCTTCGAGGGCGCCCTGTGGTTGCGCGAGGCGGACTGGACCGCCACCGGAGCCGCGCTGTTCGGCAGCTCCCACCTGAAGCTGCCGCGGGTGCTGCAATGGTTCAGCGGCAATATCGGCTTTCACCACATCCACCATTTGCTGCCGCGGGTGCCGAACTACCGGCTGGAGGAATGCCATCTGGCCTGCGCCGCCCTTGTTCCGGGAACGCCGTCGCTGAGCCTGCGAGACGCTTTGCGGGCGCCGGCCTATACGCTGTGGGATGAGGAGAAGGGGCGGCTGGTGCGGTTTGAGTGAAGCAAGGCCAGGGGCGCTGCCCCTTGTATCTCAACAGGCACCCGAGGGCGTAAGGTTAAGCCCTCGGGTGCGGAGGGGAGCCCGTCCTGCCCTGGGGTGATCGAGCCCGTGGTCCAGCGCGGTGCCCCCTCCGTAGCGTTGTCCGTG
>Ga0302319_10004415_pt1 | contig 28909 bp, 19 predicted proteins | sample Bog_T0_2_FD_203319 | JGI IMG/M metagenome (GOLD analysis project Ga0302319, IMG submission 203319) | Peat permafrost microbial communities from Stordalen Mire near Abisko, Sweden - Bog_T0_2 | ecosystem: Environmental > Terrestrial > Soil > Wetlands > Peat | place: Sweden: Abisko, Stordalen Mire... | reverse complement strand
TCCCCAACCGCACAACTGTTGCCAATGGTTATGCCCGTGGACCCATTCCCCGACGCCGCACAATTCTTGAGGGTGCAGTGATCGCCAAGTTGAATACCGCCAGATTGACATCCGTAAACTCGCACCTGCTCCAGCTCGCAAAAGCCATTGCTAGCGTTCACGCCGGTTCCCCAATTGCGCAACGTTCCGTTGCGGATGACAGTGTTTTGAACGCCAAAGCTACTGACGTTGATTCCATAGTTGGAACTGGCGCCGGTCATCTCAAAGCCGTTGAGGTCCAAGGTAACATCATTCGTTTGAATGGAAATTCCCGCAATGCCCACTTGGCGGCTAAGGTTGGTGATATTCCCAGTCAGGTAATAAGACCCGGGCTGGGTGATGACAAATTGGGACAAGGCCGTGCCGGGCGTATTAGTGGCGTCCACAGGCGTGCGCGCTTCGATTTGGGCGAGCGTTTTCATGGTTGGCGCGGGCGCGCCCGGCGGTGTCAGCGCGCCTTGCGCGTGCGCGAATGAGGGGGAAAAAAGGCAGGGGAGGGTCAATGCCAAGACCACAAACAATGGATTTTTCATGGTTCCTTTGGCCGTAGGTTGACCGATTAACACCGGCGTCACCAAGATTGAAGGTTCTTGGCCTTGGAACCAGAAAACCTGGAAACTTATAAAATTTACCAATAACGACGTTTACATTCAAGATATTATTAGCTCATTTTGCACCGGCGGAACCCGCTTTGTGGCGGCGGCGAATTGACTCAGTTTGAACGATTGATCGTTTTTTGTTTTGCCCATGCCGCTGGCGTGAACCTGCCAACCTGCCGTGATCTTGGCGACGGTCAAACGGGTAAACAAATCTTTCAAATAATCAAAAGGATTGATGCCGTGCGGCCGACAGTCAAACAGGCGCTCTTGTGTCAAAGGTTTCGCATAGTTGTGCGTAGCATCCAGCGGGACCTCGACAATACCCTCGACGCTACTGTCAATCGGAGGCAATGCTCCAATCGTAGGGCGATGAGCAGTTTAGGCAAATAAAAAGGGTAGGGCGTGACTATTCCCAGCCTCATCCCACGGTGCTACCAAAGGTTCGCCTTTGCGATTATGTTCCTTGACTTTCTTCGCCACCGATTTGGAGGCTGTTTCGATGAAATCAAAATCGTCGGCAGGTTTTAAAATATATTGGCCATGAAAAAATTTCCTGGCATTACGGCTTTGGTGGTCGGATGGAATCGCAGGCTGGTGAGACATTTGCAGGCATGTGCTTTCGGTGACCAAGCGGCTGACTTCGACCAAAGTTAATGGCAACGGTCTTCATTCCGCGATTTCGGCCAAGGCAGCCCCAACCGGCCGGCAGAGTGAAATCCCCATGGACGGAGATTTTAAGGATTTTTGAGGGATGGCTTTGAGCTATGTGCTACTGGAACGATTACGCGCGCTCGGTCTGGCCGGGAAATTGGCGCAGCCGCAGGCGGGGCAGCAGCTCACAACGAACTTGGGCCTCCCCCGGCTTGCCCTTCGAACATCGTGACGGCCGACTTTTAAATTCAACTAAAGTTCATCTTACCGCAGGACGATAGTTTAGCAATGTAGCCGGCACACGCCGACCCAAAAAATTACCGGCATGAACTTTGATACTAACAAAACTCGCGGTCGGAAATTTACGCCAGCCAAGTGCAAGGAGGGGGTATCGTGAGGCAATGGTTCGCCGGTCTCAAAATCCAGCAAAAGCTGATGTTTGTCTGTGTCTTCTTTGTGATGCCAGATGCCCTGATGCTTTACTTTTTCATCACCAGCATCAATGCGAACATCCAGTTTGCCCAGTTGGAGAAAAAGGGGGATGCGTATCAGCGGCCCTTGGAATCATTGCTGGAATTGATTCCGCAGCATGCTGCCCTCGCCGCCGTCGGCAGCACGCCGGTAGCACGGCAGCAACTCGCCATGAAGCAAGCACAAATTGACGCGGCTTTCGGCGAATTGGAAGCGGTGAACCGCCGAATCGGTGCCGACCTGCAGTTTACGGATGAAGGCTTGGCCAAACGGAACCGGCAACATTACTCCGTCCGCAATGTCAAAGCCGAGTGGCAATTGTTGAAATCACGGCTGACCCAGTTACCTCCGAAGGTGTGCGCCGATGAGCATCTGCATCTGGTTGCGGATGTGCGCATGATGATCACCCACGCCGGTGACATGTCCAATCTGATTCTCGATCCCCAGCTGGACAGTTATTATCTCGTGGATGTAACGCTGATGGCATTGCCGCAGAATCAGGATCGGCTGGCGGAGGTCATGTCCCTCGGCGAAGCCATTCTCAAACGTCCAGCGGCTTCGAATGCGGAACGGCGAGAACTGGCCATTGCGGCCACGTTGCTCAAAGGAGATGATTTGGACCGGATCAACGACAGTCTTCACACCTCGTTAAATACTAACCCGGGCTTTTATGGTGGCAGTTCCAGTTTTCAAACCAACGTGCCACCGGTGTTGCAGCAATACTCCGTCGCCGCCCAGCGGTTCATTGATTTGACCACCCGGCTCTTTAGTTCCGACAAAATCAACATCACCCCGAAGGAGTATCTGGCGGCAGGAAACCAGGCCCGCGATGCGAGTTTCCAACTTTGGTGGACCGCCGCGAGCGAATTGGACATCTTGCTGCAAAAACGGATTGAATATTACCAGCACCGCCGGGCCCGAAGCCTGATCGTGGCCGGCATGGCCGTGCTCGCCGCCCTCTCCTTGGTCACCTTCATCACGCGTAGCATCACCGGACCCTTGCGATTGCAGGCGGCTGAACTCAATCTGGCTAATTCCGCCTTGCAGGCAGAGATCGCCGAACGCCGCCGGGCCGAGGCGCAACTCCGGCGGAGCGAGGTGCAGTTGGCCACCGCGCAAACGATCGCGCGCATGGGCAGCTGGGAGTGGGATTTGTCCGCCGACAAACTGATTTGGTCAGAGGAAAATTATCGCATCCACGGGCTCAACCCGCTGGCGTTTGAGGTCAGTTACGAAACCGCCCTCACGCAGGTTCACCCCGACGATCAGACCGCGTCGGACCAGGCGATCAAAAAAGCATTGCGGGAAGGCCAGCCGTTCAATTTTGAACAACGCGTGGTCAGGCCTGACGGAACCACGCGCATTCTTCGGCAACGCGGTGACATTGTGCGGGGTGCGGACGGCGACATCCGTAAGATGTTTGGGACGGCGCAGGACATCACTGAAAAGAAACAAGCCGAAGCGAAACTGGAGAACTTGCACAAACAATTACTGGAGACTTCGCGGTTGGCGGGGATGACGGAGGTGGCTACTGGTGTTTTGCATAATGTGGGCAACGTGTTGAACAGCCTCAGCGTTTCGGTGACGTTGTTGGCCAGCCAGCTGCGGCGGGCGGACATGGTGAATTTGCGCCGGGCCACCACCTTGCTGCGGGAGAAGAATGGCAGCCTCGCCGATTATCTGACGAATGATCCGAAGGGAAAACTGTTGCCGGAATTTCTCGGTGCCGCAGCGGACCAGCTGGCGGACGACCAAACGCAGATGGTCGCGGAAATGGCTTCCGTGGGCCGGCATATCGAGCACATCAAGGAAATTGTGACGATGCAGCAGAGTTATGCGAAGGTCTCAGGGAACTTCGAAAAATTGCCGGTGATTCAATTGGTGGAAGACGCGTTGCAGATGAATTTCGCGGCGTTTGAGCGGCATCGGGTGAATGTTTTCCGGGAGTTTGCTCCTGATGTCCAGCCTGTCTGCGTGGACCGCCACAAGGTCTTGCAAATACTCATCAACCTTTTCAGCAATGCGAAATATTCCATGGATGCGCAGAATCCCGCCGTCAAACAGCTGGTGATCCGGGCGGAAATGGCGTCGAGCGGACTGGTCCGCATCATTGTTCGCGACAATGGCATCGGCATTGCCAAAGAAAATCTGGTAAAGGTTTTCAACTCCGGTTTTACCACCAAAAAAGAAGGCCACGGCTTCGGCCTCCATAGCGGCGCTAATGCGGCCAAGGAAATGGGCGGCAGCCTCATGGCCCAGAGCGACGGCCTCGGGCGCGGCGCCAGTTTCATTCTCGAATTACCCGTGGCCGCGCGCAAGGGCGATACGGTAACGGTCGCGGAAACACTATGAACCATGCCGATTTAAAATCCAACCGGCGCATCCTGATCATTGACGACAATCCTGCCATCCATGAGGACTTTCAGAAAATATTGTGCCCCGCTAATCATCGCCGGCCGGCGGTAAATCAACTGGCGGCGGCATTGTTTGATGAAGCCCAGCCCGCCGCCCAATTACTTCATTTCGAGCTGGACTCCGCCTATCAGGGACAGGAAGGTTTGGAGAAGGTCCAGCAGGCGCTGGCGGAGAACCGGCCCTATGCCATGGCCTTCGTGGATGTCCGGATGCCGCCCGGTTGGGATGGCCTGGAAACCATCACCCGTCTCTGGGCGGTGAACCCCGAAATCCAAATTGTTGTCTGCACCGCTTATTCGGATTATTCATGGGATGAGCTGCAGGCCAAAATCGGTCAACCCGACAATTTGGTCATTCTCAAAAAACCCTTCGACAACATGGAAGTGCAGCAGCTCGCGCTATTGCTGACGCGGAAATGGTTGCTCAATGTCCAGGCAAGTTTAAATCTGGCTGAACTTAAAGCCATGGTGGAACAGCGGACGGCTGAACTCGTCGCGGTCAATAAATCGCTCGGTGCCTCCGAAGAACGATTCGCCAAAGCGTTTCATTCCAGCCCGGTGCCCAGTGGTATCGTGACGTTGCCAGACCGGCGTTTCGTGGATGTTAACCGACCCCTCGCCGAAATCGCCGGATATAGCCGGGATGAAATGCTGGGGCGCACCACGACGGAGTTGTTCATTTGGGAAAAACCCGAACTGGCGGACACTTGGTTCGAGCGCTTATCGCGGCAGGACTTGGTGCAGGATCAGGAAGCCAATATCCGCGAACAAGCCGGAGCGTTGCACGAGGTGCTGGTGTCGTTGGCCCCGGTGACTTTGGCGAATGAGCCGCATGTCTTGCTGCTAGCCCAAGATGTTTCCGAGCGGATGATGCTTGAACGCCAATTGCGGCAGGCGCAGAAAATGGAGGCCATTGGCCAACTGGCGGCCGGGGTCGCGCATGATTTCAACAACATCCTCACCGTGATCCAAGGGCATGCCGACCTGCTGGCTATGACGCTGGAGACCGCCGCCAAGGAAGGCGAATCACTGGATGAAATCACCTATGCCTCCAGCCGGGCCGCCACCCTCATCCGGCAGCTGTTGATGTTCAGCCGCAAACAGGTCATGCAGTTCCGGCATCAGAACCTCAATGAGATCCTGCGCAATGTTCTAAAGATGCTCGAACGGCTGGTGGGCGAACAGGTGCAGATTGATTTTTATCCCACGGAGCCGCTGCCATCCATTCATGCTGACAACAGCATGATCGAACAAATTATCGTGAACCTCGTGGTCAACGCCCGGGACGCCATGGCCAAGGGCGGAAAAATCACGATCACCACCTCCTTGGAGAAAGTGCAACGGGCACCGACGCCGATGGACCCGGAGCAGCGCGATGGCAATTATGTTTGCCTGACCATGCGCGACAACGGCTCCGGGATGGACGCCCAAATTTTGGACCGGATATTTGAACCGTTCTTTACTACCAAACCCGCGGGCAAGGGCACCGGCTTGGGCTTGTCCACTGTTTTCGGCATTGTGCGCCAACACCATGGCTGGATGGAAGTGAAAAGCAAACCCGATTGCGGCACCACCTTTCGCATTTTCTTGGCTGCCACGCCGCAACCGGCCGAAAAATCCGAAGTGATGGTGGACGCTGAATTATGCCGGGGCACGGAAACCATTCTTGTGGCCGAAGACGAAGACGCGTTGCGTGAGATGGTCGTGAAGACGCTCGAAATCCAAGGCTATGTCGTGTTGGAGGCGTCCTCGGGCGCGCAAGCCATCGACGTGTGGGATAACTCCAGCCGTTCGATTGACTTGTTGCTAACCGACATGGTGATGCCCGGTAACATCATGGGCGGGGAACTGGCGGCACGGCTCCAAGAACGTTCAACCAGCCTCAAGGTGATTTATATGAGCGGTTATAGTCCCGGCATGGCGTGGCACGACCTCTCGGTGTTGGAAGGCCGTGACTTCCTGCCAAAGCCATTCTCCATCGGCAAACTCGCGCAACTGGTCCGTGAACGGCTCGACAACCCGGCAAAGCAAAATTAATTTTCCAGGCATCTGGACGCTCATCGCTTTCCAAACTAAAAAACAAACCTGCTTGTAATCTGAGAAAGGCGTTTTCAATTTGTCGCGCGCGAAAAATACCCCCAATGGTTGATAATGGTTGATAAATGAGATGAACAGTTAAACAATCGTCCTAGATTCCGCCTCGATTTCAAGACTCCAAACCAAGTCTAATACTAACGATTTTGTCGCACTTAAATGTGAAACTAAACAACATAGTCATCGCTTGCCACTCTTTCTATCATTCGAGTGCTTGTAAAGCATGAGAAAAATGACAATGGCACTGAAAAATAAACCAAAGCCATGCCGGCAAATGCGCATTTTAGCTCTCTGGTCAGTTCTTTCGCATTCCGAATGGCATGCCCTTCGCGATCATTATTGAAGTGCACCCAAACGCGTTTGCAGCCGCTGGTTCTTATTCGTTCAACCCAGATAGCGAGGGCATCAGGCGGATAACCATGCTGATACCAAATGGTCAAATCGTGGAACCGGATATATACCTCATTGGCTGGGTGGCCGAACTCAGAAAGTCTTTTCTAATGGTTTCATCGCTCGGCCCATATACCGTATCCATCTAAATGGCTACGTCGGGATTCCGTTGACAATGGTCGGCTGGTCCAAAGCATACCTCAAGTTTTACGGGGCGTATGGAGTGCCGACGCCCGTGCAATCCATTGAATCAATCTCCGATGGTTTTGAACGTGGTATCGGCCCCGTAGCTGGTTCCGCCGGCGTTGGTCGCGACGATCTGGAAATGATAGGTGATACCGGGGGATAAACCGGTGATGGGCGCGCTGAAACTTTCCGGCGAGTTGACCGGCGTCGGGGTGGTGGTAGAGCCGTAGCTGGTAGAGGTTCCGTACTGAAAGTACACGGTGCCACTGGACTCGTTGGGGTTGACCGTGCCGTTCAAGGTGGCCGAACTGCGGACTACGGAACTGGCGGGGAGGGTGGCGACGGTGGGAGGCGGAGGCGGGGCCGCAGTGGTAAAGGTGGTGTCCGCGCCAAACCCCTGACCGGCCATGCTGGAGGCGATGGCGCGATAGTGATAAATGGTAGCCGGACTCAGCCCGGTAATCGTATTGCTGTAAGATTGTGTCGTCCCATAGTCCGAACTGGTAAAAAACTGGTTATTATAGGTGGAACTGCCGTAGCTCGTATTGGTGCCATATTCGAACCAGGCCCCCACCGGTAGGCCGTTGCCATTGACACTGCCATTGAGCGTCACGTTCGTGGCGCCCACGGAGGTGGCGGCATAACTCACAACGACCGGCGTGGGCGTGGGCGGAACAGCTGATAGGGTGGTGAAAGACTGGTCGCCGCCCAGCTGGATGCCATCATCGTCCGTCACGACCAGTTGGAAATGATAAACGGTGGACGGGGCCAATCCGCCCAGGGCGCAGCTCAAGCTGGCCAGATTGGTGGATGTCGCAAGAGTGGAATTGGTGACCGTGCTGGTACCGTAATTGGTGTCGGCGCCATATTCGAACCAGTGGGCGGTGTTGAAGCCGTAGGGCGTGGTGGTGCCGTTGAGGGTTGCGCTGTTGCTGGTGATCAGGGTTGCCGGCGTGGTGGCCGCCGGGAGAATAAAGAGGTTCGTCACCGCGGTCGAGAGCCGGTAAAATCCGCCCGTGGGGACCATGGTATCCCGCGCCACATACACGTTGCCGTTAATCAGCCGTACCGGCGGCGCAAAACCCATCCAATGGCCGGAGGTCAGGCCGGGTGATACTTCCACACCGAACATGGGCGGAGCGGTGTTGACTGTGGGGGACAGACCGAAGGGATGGAACGAAGTACGCATAGTTCCTCCCCCGGAAGCGTTCATCGGGGCATAGTAGTCACTTTCGTTCCAGGCAACATTGAATAGTGAGAGCACACTATTCGTCAGGCCTACGAGGATCAAAACCGGCTGGTGCAATTCGAACGCGCCGATATCGCTGCCATCGCCACCGGGGGGATAAGGTTGTTCCAAGTAATCGAAAGGTCGTGGCGAACCGCGTTGATCGGTGGTCAAACCGAAACTATAGCCTTGGTCAACGGCCGCACTGTCGGCCGGCAAGGCCATAGTGGGTGTAGGTCCGCCATTATCCCGTAATGGGCCAAGTTGCGGGTCCACCAGCTCGTCGGCAGTTCCAAGTTGATCGGCGCCGTTGGTGCCAACCAGCCACCCGGAGCTCTCATCCGCCGTGCCGATAAGATTAAAGCCTCCGCTCGTAACCCGGCCGTAAACATCCGGCCCAGCCGCTACGTCGCCAGGGTTTCCAGCACCTACAACACTGTTGCCGCTGACGATGGTGTTTTTGAGGATGACCGATCCGCCGCCAATGCTCACAATGCCGCCGCCCTCGGCAGAGCCATCCGCCTCACCGCCCTGAGTAGCCGTGCAGTTATTACCGCTCACGGTGCAACTGAGGAGTAGAACTGGGGAACCACCGGCGGTGGCCGTGCAAATGCCTCCGCCACTGCCCCCGCCGCCAAAAAGCGTGCCAGAATATTCATTCACCAGGGCGGAGTTTCCGACGATGGTGCAATTAACAACCTGCGAACCACCGGAACCGGTACCAAAAAAAAGGCCACCACCGAAACCGTTGCCATCGTATCCGCCGGGGCCGTTGTCGTCATAAGTACCCACCCCCCCGGCGGCGGTATTGGCACTTACCGTGCAGTTCGACAGCGTAAGCAGGCCCAGAGCGCAAATCGCACCGCCCTCGCCCAACCCGGCGGTGGGAGCGGCGCCACCGATGGCGCGGTTGCCCGAAAGCGCGCAGCCAGTGAGGATCAGAGTGCCTGAATTGAGGATACCACCCCCCTGCCCAGGCGAGCCAGTGTCGCTGCCAGTGGCACCCTGACTCAATCCTCCGCTGACGGTGAGACCGGAAATCGCGACCGTGGCGCCGGCGGAAATATTGAACACGCGGCTGGCGTTGTTACCGCTGACAGCAAGAGTCTCCGCGCCCGGCCCGATGAGGTTGAGGTTGCGACCAATATCCAACTCGCCACTGGTCAGGGTGACGGTGCCCGTGACGCCGGGGGCGAAAGTGATGGTGCCGCCCGTGTTCGGATCAACTGAGGAAATGGCGGTCCGCAGCGAGCCCATACCGTTGTCAGCGGTCGTGGTGACCGTGAGATTGTTCGCGCGAGATGTGCTGGCCGGTAGCAGCCAAGCTGCCGCCAGCAGGAGGCTAACGAAGAGGCGGTTATGAATCCGGAAGATGGGGAACAATGCCAAAAGCGGGGTGATTTTCATGGGTCCTTTGGCCTTGAGATTCACCGTCTGAGACCGGGGTTGCCAGAACTGAGGCTTCACGGCCCGGAAACCGAATCGCTGGCGACGCGTCAACTTCAGCGCATTAGTGATGATAAAGCAACTCAATTCGAAACTTATTTGCCTCGATCAAAGTCGAAGTGAAAACAAACTATTAGGATCAAGCTGGGATTTCCCATTCGGTTTGTTGTCCACGTCCAGCGTGTACTCTTTTTTGTGATTTTGGTCATTTTCCTTCTGTCTCATAGTTTTGCAACTCACTTTTTCAGTCCGTCACCGGTTTTTCCCGGAGCGAGCTATGTTTTGACCCGATTTTTGGCACCATTGTCTGGTTTCTCCCGGATGTGCCAGCACCACCTCCGTAGTTGCTGTGGATTTGTCGTGGTTAGCCTTCATCCTGACATCGTGGTTACCAATCGCAGCCGGCCGATCCGTTCCAAAATGGTCTGGAACAACTCGCGAGGCACTGCCACTTCCGCCATCTGAAATATGATCTTCCGGGCATGGCGAACCACCTTCGGCCCGATCTTGATCAATTTCTCCCGCAGCGTCGTCAATGTCCAGTGACGCACCGACTGGGGCAGCGCCGACTGCCGCAGAAAGTTGCCCAGATTGTAAGCCAGCACGAATTGTTGCAGCGGTACTTGATTATCCACAGTCGTGACAGGACAGCCTTGTCCATTTGACGGCGTTTTTGCCTTCCTTGATCCACTTCTTCGCTGTGCCCCGCTGGTTGTAGAACCGCACCACCCTTTTGGCAGGCCGGGTTAGATTGGTTACGAAAAATCCGGCACGGGGAAACAGTTCGCCGCTGGTGCGGCTGAATGTTCTCACAAGCCCAATTCGGCGAACAATTCCTTTTTTAGCGCCACACCTTTTTATGTTTTTTCCGGCTTTGCTGGCTTTAAGGGTGCGTCGTGCTCATGCCGCCGTATTGCACGACGCGGGAGCACTTACGAAAAATGGTTTCGGCGCTGGCTGGAAGCGTGATTGAAACGTTCGCTGGTGCGCGTCCGCACTATTGCGCCAGCACGCGGTAAAAACGTGTGCCGTTCGGCGTGGCGGAGTCGGTGATATAAACCAGGTTCGTGTTGTTGAAATAAATCACCTGCAAAGTTTGCCAACTGACCGGCGGCGCTAGATTCGTGGCATATTGAACGGTATAATTGGCATTGAATTGGCCGGCGAACTCAAATTGAAAGCCGTTGGTCAGCAGGATGGCTGATTGCAGTTGCGGCACGCTCAAAGGTTGCACATGAACGATCACGTTGGTGGCGACGCCGGCGGGATTGTCATTGTTATAAGCCGTGAACGTCACGGAATAGTCACCGGAATTGGTCCACTGGTGTGAAACACTTGGGCCGGGGTTGGTGGCGGCCAGGCCATCGCCAAATGACCATACGACACCTGCCACACGTCCCGCGAGATTCCCGGAAAAAACACCGTAGCGGTTCACAAGCAAATTGGTCTGGGCGGCGAGGATATTGACCGACAAAGGGCCGACCAAATTTGAAGTAATTATTTCATCGCAACCCATCGAAGGCGGACTGGCCCAGGCCTCGCCGTCCAAATCGCTTCCGTTGGCGTAGCTGCCGCTGCCGGCTCCGCGACAAGGTGACGTGGCCGCGATGTGAAACGAGTCCAGAAATTGCGGGGTGACACTGAGGTTGCCGGTGCCAAGCAAACTGGGTGAGGTGCATGAATAGGTGAATTGTGCGAAACCACTGAGGTTGTAATTATCCGGATTGATATTAGGTGGCGCGTCGTAGTTGCCGACCACGATGCTATTTCTGACGTTCCCGCCATAAGTCCCAGCACCGCGATTGACAAACGGGGACGAGGAAAAATTGTTCACCACAGTGCAGTTGTTGAGAATGGAGTTGTAGGTGCCACCGCCATAAGAAGCCCCATTGTCAAACACCAAGGAATTATTCAGCGTCCCGGACATGATGCCGCCGCCGTAAATCGCATTGTTGTTGGTGAGGACACAATTGACGACGGTTCCATTGGTCGAATTGCACCAGACACCGCCGCCACTTTCCAATGGTCCGCCACTAAAGCCGTCACCGGTCGCGCGCGTCGCTCCGTTTTGCAAAGTGAAGCCATTCAACAACGCACCATCTGCCACATAAACGCACCGCACCGCACCGGGTCCATTCGTTGAAATCGAATCCCAAGCACCTTGAATTACCGTCGCGACGCAGCCGTTCACGCTCATCACGATCACGGCGCGGTCCAGTGCGACGCGGTTGGTCAAGTCTCCGGCCATGACTTTGCCACCGGTCGCATAAATGCCGTTTGTCACGAGCACGATGTCGCCGGCGGAAGCAGCGCTGATCGCGTCCTGAATGTTGGTTGCCGCCGTTGCCCAGGCGGAATATGGCGCGAGGGGATTTTGACCGGCGGCATCCACCGCGTGGATCACCACTTGCGCCACCTGGCTGGTGACAACACCAAAGGCATTCGTCGCCGTGACTTGATAGACTCCGGCGTCGGCGGGACCAAAATTATTTACGACCAGATTGGCCGTGCTGGAATTGCTGTGATGTCCGTCGTCTTGAATCGGCGAACCATCTTTGCTCCAGAAAAAGGTGAAGGGGGATTGCCCAGCGACGATGACGTTGAAAGTCAAACCATGGGCGGGTGAGTTGACCTGATAAGTCAGCGGCGCACTGATGACCGGCGCAGGCTGCCACTCATCACACCCAACGGAGGGAGGAGTATTCCACGGCTGACCATCAATGTCCGTGCCGGAAACAAAACTCGCCGTGCCCGCACCGATGCAAGGCGAGGTGGCGGCCAAATGCTCGCCGTCGGCCAGCAGTTGCGGATTCACGTCGAAGTTTCCAGTTCCCGCTGGCAGCGGGTCGGTGCAACAATAAACCAGCATGCAACTGGCATAGTTGGTGTTCGGATAAGAAGTCCTTGAGAAATTCCCAAACACAATGCAGTTAGTGAGCGCTGCCCCATAGACCGCCGCGCCGTAGCCGGAACTATAGCCCGAAGCGATGTTTGCCGTGACCGTGCAATTGACCAATGAGCCGGAATTGGCCGCGCCGCCATTGTAATAGGATGAATTTTTTACGAGAGCGCAATTGACCAAATTACAATTATCCGCGCCACCACCGGTATTGTTGGCGACATTGGACGAGATAAAACAATTTTTCAGATTGCAGGCTTCCGCGCCGCCGCCCGTTCCAGTTGTAGCCCCGCCGCCAAGCGCAATGTTCGAGGCAATCGTGCAGCCATTCAGTGCGACTCCGTAGGCTCCTCCGCCTAGGTTTGACGCAGCATTAGTAACGATGACACAATTGGCGACTATCGCAATGGATGACCGACTCACGTTGGTGATGGCGCCCCAAACTCCGCCCCCATTCACCGCCTGACCGGAGGTTGGTGATGCCCGCGTCGCGCCGCCGCGCAGGGTGAAGCCGCTCAAGATTGCGCTGTTGGTCAGCCAGGCGCAGCGCACGGCGGCGGCACCGTTGGTGGAAGTTGGATCCCACGCGCCTTGAATGACACTGGCGTTTGGTCCATTCACACTTTGCACGAGAATGGCCTTGTCCAACGAAACGCGGTTGGTGATCACGCCGTCCATAGATTTGCCGCCGCCGGCGTAAAGACCATTCGTCACCAGCACCACGTCTCCGGCAACGGATGCCGTGATGGTGTCTTGAATATTTGTCGCCGCCGTTGCCCACGTCGAATAGGGCGCGATTGGATTCGAGCCGTTCACATCCACGGTATGAATGACCAAAGTTGCCACGGCGCTGGTGACCACGCCGAAGGCGTTGCTCACGACGAACTGATAATTGCCCGCATCGGCAAAGCTCACGCCCGACGCAGCCAAGTTGGTCGTCTGTGTGGGACTGAAATGACCGTTATCCGTCAGCGGCAGTCCATCCTTGAGCCAGGCAAAAGTCAGCGGAGGTTGACCAATGAAGGACGCGTTGCCAACCGTGAAACCAACAGGACTGCCTGTGAGTTGGATCTGCGGCCGGATTACATACGGCGCCGAAGATTTTTCGGCGCAGCCAATCGCCGGTGGGTTCGCCCAGGCCTGGCCAAAAATATCCGTGCCCGTCACCAGATTCGTGCCGCCGCCAATGCAGGGCGAAGCCACCGTGAGATGAACGCCGTCGCCGAAAAGCTGCGGGACCGCAGTAATATTACCAACGCCTCCGGGGGAAGGTGTAACGCAGCAATAGTTGATTGGTCCCGCATTAAGATCATTAAAATTTTGGTTAAAATATAAAATAGAGTTGGTGTAGTTCCCGCCCACAACACCGCCAGTCAAGTTGCTGACAACAGTGCAGCTGGTCATCACAGTATTTGCCGCCGCGCCACCCGAACTGGAGACTGTGACATTACCTTTTACAAAACTATTCTTGAGTGAGCCTTGATAGATGCCTCCGCCTTGCGAAGCGGCATTGTTTGACTGGATGACGCAGTTGACAACAATGGCGTTGGATGACGCGCACCAGACACCGCCGCCGCATTCCAACGTCACCCCATCACCGCTGCTCCGGGTTGCGCCACCCTGCAAGGTGAAACCTTGCAACACTGCTCCGTTCGTCAACCATGCGCAACGCACCGCCGCCGTGCCATTGGTCGCGCCCAAACCTTGAATTGTCGTCGCCCACGGGCCGTTGACGCTTTGGACCGTGACCGCTTTATTCAATGCCACGCGGTTCGTCAAGTTCCCGGCCATGGCAGTTCCGCCAAATTGGTAAACGCCATTTGTAACAATCACCAGGTCGCCATTGGTGGCTGCGTCAATCGCGTCTTGAATGTTCGTCGCCGCCGTGCTCCAACCGGCGAAGGGCGATACCGGAACGGAGTTGCTCGCACTCACATAAAACGTCACCGCCTCGGCATGCAGGACGAAGAACAACATGGTGGTTATGTTGAGCAGCCCCCGCTTGGTTTTCACTCCCAAATTGATTGACCGGGATTTCCCATTTGAGTTGATGTTCATGATTCAAATTGATCTTTTCCGAGTGGTTTCGTGATTAGTTAAATATGCCAATTTATTTATGGTTCGTGACTTAGCGTTGTCCGGCTAGCGCGCTTGCTTGGAGTGTCAAAACGTCTTTTTGTTCTGATTCGATCTAACGTGACCTAATGACAAAACTACTGTCATTGCGGAAAATAGTCGAGACCGATGCCGAACAAATCAACTCGGAAATTATGTTTCATAAATGCTGAGTGGTTGAACCGGGAGTTTTTCGGATAACGGTGAATTGATATGTCCCGGAACCAACTTCAAAAACGGCGTTTTGATTTTCCAAATGCAGGAATTTCACGCCTGGTATTTTTGCGGCCGGGATGCCGCTTTCATTCACTTCATCCGGCGATTCTGCGGGTAAATAAACTGTGGCGGTCGTGTTCGGCGGAATCGTCACAGCCAGCGCGAAAGTTGTGGCGTCGCGTTTCCATTCGGTTGAAATTGAACCGTGGACGGAATCGTATTTTGCCTTCACCCAATTCAAATCACCTACGATGGCGGGGTCAATCAGGATTTTTTTGAAGCTGGGCGCGGACGGGTCAGGCTGAATGCCGGCGAGGTCGTGAAAGAACCATTCGTTGATCTGGCCGAGCATAAAATGGTTTTGCGAGCCAAAACTGCCCACGCTCGCGTCCCATTTTTCCGTGAGACTGGTCGCGCCCATTTTCAACTGATAGCCGTAGCCAGGCTTTTCCGACTGGTTGTTCATGTCGAAAATCACATCGGAGCGGCCGTTCTCCGCGAGCGCGCGTAACAAATAGCGATAGCCAACGTCGCCTGCCGTGAGCCCATTTCCATGTCGCCGCACATCGGCGACAATCGCGTTCAAAACTTCCGCGCGATTTGTCTCGTCCACGAGGTTCATCACGACGGCGAGCGAGTTAGCGCATTGCGATCCGGTGGCGTATTGATGCGTGGCGGCATTAAAAAAATTTTCATTGAACGCGGCGCGAATTTGTTCCGCAAGTTCATCAAATTGCTTTGCCTCGTCCGGCTTGCCGAGTAGTTCGGCGGTGCGCGCGAGAATCCAGTTGTAATGCTGGTAAAATGCCGTTGCCGTCAGCGCTGGCGGCGTGAGCTGCGAACCCCACGGCGGTTTCGGACCGAGGTCATACCAGTCGCCAAGGCCGGTCGTGATGATGTGATTCGTCGCCGTGCTGCCGAGAAAAGCGACGTAGCGCTTCATGTTTTCATAATTGCGGCCCAGCAATGCGATGTCGCCGTCAAACTCATATTGCTGCCACGGAACCATGATGAACGCGCCGCCCCATTCGGGCGAATTGCGGAAAGGCTCATTGATTTTGGACTGCGCCATGAAATATTCCGGCGCGATGTTCGGCACAAAACCATTTTCTAATTGCGCGTCAGCCATGTCGTTCACGGATTTTTGCAGCAGCGGAGCCATGTCGAAATTATAGCGCAATGACGGGCCGTTGAGGTGTGTTTCCTCGAGCCAGCCGAGTTTTTCGCGGTGCGGACAATCCGTCATCAGGCTCATCATGTTGCTGCGCTGCGCCCAGCGGACGAGTTGGTAGATGCGGTTGAACAACGTGTTGGAAGTTTCAAATTCACTGACCGGTTTTGAGGACGAATGGACGACGACGCCTTCGAGCTTTTCAATTTTCGGCAACGCCGTTTCGCCGGGCGCGGGGTGAAATTCAACTTGGAGATAACGGCAGCCCTGATAAAAAAATTTCGGAAAATAAATTTCCTCGCCGTCGCCGCGCAACGTGTATTGCCACCACGCCGGACGCACGCCGTCCTGCGTGCAGCTGGCGCGGTCCACCGTGCCGTTTGGCTTGAGCAATTCGGCGGGAATGATGCGCATGAACGAGCCGCGCGCGCCGCGCACGACGAGGCGCGGCATTTGCGACGCATTCTGGCCGAGGTCAAAAACGGTGAGGTTCGTGCTCAAAACTTTCGCCGCGATGGGCTGCAAAGTTTCAATCGCGCGGATCGGCGGCGCGGCGCAGGACAAGCCTTTTAATTCTCCGCCCGGCCCGTCGGTTTCCACCGCGCGCAACCAATTCGCATCCATTGTGAAACCACTTTCATCCCATCCTTTTTGCACGCGCCGTGCGTCAAAATCCTCGCCCGCAAAAATATTGTTGGACGTGATTGGACTCGGCCCGGCCTTCCAGCTCGAATCCGTGCCGATGATTTCACTAGTGCCGTCGGCATAATCCAACTGGATTTGCGCGATGGCCTTGAGCGGGCCGAAAGACTGGGTAAATTTGACGTAACGAACTTTGTCTTTGGTGATGTTATACATGCCATTGCCGAGGATGATGCCGACAGCGTTTACGCCGCGATGCAATTGCGCGGTCAGATCGAGCGTATCGTAAAGATCAGTTTTTTTATATTGCGTCCAACCGGGCGCGAGCAGATCGTCGCCAACTTTTTTTCCGTTGGTGGACAATTCATATTGCCCCAGGCCGCAAACGTGGACGATGGCGCGGCGCAATCCGCTTTTGACTGTGAACTCGCGGCGCAGCAAAAAACTTTCGGCATTGGTCGGCGCGGTGATCCATTTTGCCTCCCAGTCGTTTGAATTAAGAATTCCCATCGTCCAAGTCGCGGTCGGACTCCATCTGGATTCTTTTCCGTTAACATCCCACACGCGCACTTTCCAAAAAACCTCTTGCGATGATTTCAGCGGTTTGCCGGCGAAGGGAATTTGGATCGTTTCATCGGAAATGATTTTTCCGCTGTCCCATAAATCACCGGAGTTCTTTTCCAAAATTGTTTCGCTGGAAGCCGCGATGATTTGATAGGCCGTTTGCGCGTCGCCGCGCTGGTCGGATTGCAAAATCCAATTCAGGCGCGGTTGCGCCACGTCCACGCCCAGCGGGTTTTCGCGCTGTTCACAGCCGGGATTTTTCACGGTCATCGCCGTGCAAGGGAAAAAGGCCAAAAGCAAAACGAACACCAAGAGCAGGGAGAAATGTTTCATGATTGAATCAGCGACATTTAGGATTAGAAGCCTTGGCGGCGCAATTGGTTTTATCTTTTGTAAAAACCGTCTCGGCCAACAGATGAATGCAATTTGATATGCAGGGACGATATTTTTCACACTTTTAAAGAGAACGGTCTTCACCTGTTTTGGTGATGCTATAGATTTACATTCCAGCTATTCAAAAGCCTCGCTGACAGCTTATTTTAGAACGTGATTCCACTGTCGCAACCGTCCTGCTTGTGCGCTGGTTGCTTGTGATGAAGATGGATTCTTTTATACTCGACTTCGCCCGTTGGCATTGGCTTCATGAGTGCGGCGTTTTGTTAGTCACTCGCTTCAAGCACAATTTCCGCTGCTTCCGCCACTAAAAGAGCTTGTGGGGGAAACACCTGATGGCAGCGATTGATGTTTTAGATAGAATAGCTATTGATTCCTGAAAATTTCCCCATATGGTTTTTGGCCCTCGACCGGCGTGGGCCTTTTTCGTGATTTTCTTCCTGTTCCACTGGTTTGCAAGAACTTTTTTCCAGTCCTCGCTGGTGATTCTCTGGAACAGGGGTGTTTCGGTGACTGTTTTGGCTCCCGACGTCCATTTTCTCCCGGATGCGAAGAAACCTCTTTGCTCTGTTGAAAACATCCGTGACTGCATGTGTTCGGCTAACGCCGGAGGGTGTAAGCCAGCACTTTGAAGGCGGCTTCGGCCAGCAGTTGGCTTGGATTGCGGGAGGTCAGGGTTGAACCCATCGTTCGTTTCAGCCCGCTGAAAAAAGATTCCACCGCCCAGCGTGAACCATAACCTTTCCGCTCCAGATAGTTTTTACTCATCTGGCTTCGCCAAAATCCCCCGCGGGTTCCATTCGCCCGTTGGCTGGCTGGTTTGATCACGCTTTCCGCGCCCCAGTCCAGCCGGCACTGGTCATGCACCCACTCGGCATCGTAACCCGCATCCGCATACAACGTCGCCGGCAGCGTCGCTTTACTGGCCTTGGTCATTAACTCCTTGGCTTGGCTCTTGTCATTGCTTGGCCCCCAGCCCAACACCAGGCTCAACGGCAGCATACTCCCGCACAGCACAATCGTGGACACCTTCACCCATTTGCGCCGGGTCCGCCCAGCCCGGCTCGGAAAATGGGCGCTGGCTGTCGTCGTCTCCAGGCCCGTCGCATCCATCGCTGCCGAGGTCTGCGCAAACTTCGGCCCGCCCGCCGCCCGCCCAATCGTCCGGACCATCGCATCGGCAATCGCCAGCACCTGACTGCGCGCGCTGAACTTCTGAAGCGTCGTGTAATGCGGCAGTTTGTCCGGCATGCCCAAGGCTGCCCGCAAGTTCGGGCTGACAGCCAACAGTTCCAACACCCCACGATAGGTGGTCTTCAAATACGCCCGCAGGATCAGGCAGGCCATCAACTGCCGCTGCGTGAAATCATGCCGGCTGCGCGCCGAGCCGTAGTCAGCCAGATGCTTCCCGCCCAGCTTCATCGCCAGCTCCGCCACCCGTTCGACCGTCGTTCGCTTCACCGCTTTTTCGCTCATCCCCTCACAGACGCTCCAGAAATCAAATGGTTTCTACAAAGCATCCGCGAAAGTAAACTTTTCGAGTAAAAGACAATTTGTCCTACCCAAACCGGCGCGCGCGCGAATTCAGTCCGGACAATAGCCACGCGCAACTATGGCGTTCTTAGCATATAAAACCGTTGGGGCGAATCGGGATCCACCGCGTTGGTGATGGTCACGGAGAAATTTCCATTGGTGCCGGGAATATTTGCGGCTATCAGCGTCCACTGATTAAACGGTTGCGCCAAATTGGTGCTCATTAAAACCGAATAAGTCATGCCGGCAAGTCCACTGCTGACGTTGAGGGTTAAATCGGTTCCAGACAAGCCGATATTATTGATGCCGGGATAGGTTGCTGTCGCACCTTCTAATCCGTTGACATAGAGCGTGCCGATTTCGCCCCCAGACAAGGCCCGGTCATACATGCGCACGCCGTTTTCGCCACCAAAGAATGGCTGAGTGAAATCGGGCCCGCCGGAAAATTGGGCTCCCAGAGCCAAGGGCAGGTCGCTGCCGGAATAAGCCGCGGAAAATGTTCCGGCACCATTGTCGGAGTTATCTATAATTGTGCCATCCAGATAAATCACAATCGAATTGTTGTTGGTGCCGCCGGACCAGGTGAAGGCGGCAAAGTGCCAGCCGGCTGACAAGCTCGCCAAGGTCGTGCGCCCGATGTAATTCACGTCAGCATCTTGGATAATTCTGGCGTTAAGCTTGCCGGCGGCGGTGTAAAACTGAAAATACGCCTGGTCGGTCGAACCGGTGTAATTGCCATGACAAGCAGCCACGCTATAGTTCGCTGCCGGATCGGCCATGTCAATCCAGGCAGAAATGGTCAAACCGGTTTGCGGCCACGTTTGTGGAGAGGTGTAACCCAGCGTTGCAGCCACGCCATCCCAATAGATAGCACCGTTGCTAAAAAATGGGGAACCAACCAGCGTAAGATTGTTGCCTGACCAGACATCGCTACCGTCTGCGTTTAGAGGATAATGCAACACCAGGCCGTTGGTGATGTCGGCAATTGCGTTGGTTTGAATTGATGGCGGGGCGTAAGTCACTGGCGCATTGTCCAGAAAGATGGCTTGGATAATAGCCTCACTCCCGTTGGAGCCGTCGGCCCATAAGGTGACATCTCCCTGAAACAAGAATTGGAAGACATGCGAGTAGCCGTAATATTCATTTACCGAGTATTGAGCGGAGCTTCCATTGGTAGAGGTGATACCCAACGTAAATTTGCGTGAAGAATTAAACTCGGCCGGACTGATGACCGTAAGGAAATGATAATTAGTATCGCTCACGCCAATGTCAAGAGTTCGCAATGAATCGGCTAACATTCCGTGGTTCATGGCGACGAAGCCATTCACATCATATTGTCGCTCCAAATTGCCCAGGTCGGTCCAGCCGGAACCATAAGCAAGCGAGAACGAGGCCGGCAAGTTTGGCAAGCTGGTGGCGGGCCCTTCATCGTCAATGATGACATAACCTTGCGTGCCCAGACTTTCATTTTGCAGGTTGCCATAACCATAATCGTCCAATTCGCGCGGGTTCAACAACCCGGTCAGATGCTCCACGCCGACCCAACCTGGCTGCCCCGCAGCTGGGGCATTAGAATCCACTTCCACCACTGGTGTAAGCAACCCGTCTTCGGACATCTGCCCGGCGCAAAGAACGGTCTGGGTGGTGTCAAAAGGTGTGACCGCGACCTGTTCGGAGGTCGTGCCTTCGCCAACCGACTGGACTGCGGTGACGACAAAGTAATAAGTCAGGCCGTTGGTCAGGCCGCCGATGACATAGTCCAGCCTGGGAGTGGTTGCGGCGAGCACGCTGTAAGGCCCGCCGTTCATGAGCGAATAGCGTATATTGTAAGCCGTAGCTCCGGCGACCGGCAACCAGGAAAGTTCCACGGAGTGATTGCCATTTTTGCCAGTGACGGCGGTGGGGAAATCACAGGGAGGATTGGTCAGGGTGATGGAAGTGCCCAAGAGACCGGTGCCGCTTTGCTCACGGATGTTGCGGGCATTGACGAAGTGCCAGCGCTGCGGACCGTGACCGGCTTCGTCATTGATCCACAGGTAATAGTCACTGTTCGTGGTTTTGATCAGACTCGGGGAGAATCCGTTGCCGGCAAAGCCAGGCAAGGCGCCTTCATAGGCATTGTGGCCAATGTCAGATTCCCCGAACTGGCCGACGAACAAGCCATCATCATAGAAGTGCATGATCTGGCCAGCCTGTCCTGAGCCGCGAAAGAATTCGCCGTGGTAACCGTAAATGACGTTACGGTCGATGGCTTGCACGGTATCACCGCCGTAGGTCACGCCGTTGGATATTTCGTAAGTGCCAAGACCATCCATAAAAGCGACGGCCGGGCTGGCTCTCCACAACCAGTTGGTGGAGCCGACCCGAATGCCACCCAAATGGAAGTTATTGCTCAAGGACTGATCCAGAGAAATAAGAATATTGTTTGAGCTTATACTGGTGCGAAGGTTGCCAATGCCTTTGAAACGTGGGAACGGATCGGTGTCGCCTTCGGGTGCGGAGGCGATGAGTGTTGCTGGGTTCCAGGTTGGATTATTACTGGCATCGAAACCATTTAAAGTGGTTTCATACCAAGAGGCGGAACCGGGGGTCGCGCGGCGGGCGGACCCATCGGGACCGAGGGAAATCCAGCAGGTCGAACTGTCATAAGCGGGTGCGATGCCGGTGAGGCGAAGTTGATTCGTGGCCAGTTCGCACAATTCACTGAAGGTCGGAAACGCGGTATTATTATCGATCAGCGCATAGGTCCGGCCGTTCGTGAAGGTCGTGACTTCATAGATGCCCGCATCCCAGGAAACATGCACTGGATCCACCCCCACCTTCCAATTATTAACCAAGGTCCAGGCTTGCGGCAGCGGCTTGGTATAATCCACTTTGAATTCCAAGAACTGATTGAAGACCCGCGACGGATTGTTCTGGTCCACACATGCGATATACGAGTGCGGTTGATACATGATTTGTTCAAGATAGTTGCAGGCCGCCGAGAAATGTAATGAGCGGAAGTTGCCGCCATCACCGACCCAGAATGAGCCGTCGGGAGCAAAGCAAAGGAAAGTATCGTTGGTCTCGCCATTGTTAAACCAGAATTTATTGGTCTGGACGTTTATGCCGTTCGTCTGATAGCCGCCGGCCAAGCCATAAGTCCAAAGCGGATTGCCGGCATTATCAAATGCCTTGACCTGCTGACTGCTGCCGCCATCGGCGACGAGTATGAGGCTGGCATTCGTGGGATTGACCGCAACGGCCAATGGTTCGCTGAAATTGGGAATAGTTACGACCGCGGCAGGATTGACGGATAGGTTGTCATAGGCAATAACAGATGTGCCGGAGACGACCCAAAGACTGCCATCGGGCGAGAAACTCATTCGTCCGGGGGACGGCACACCGAAGCTGGTAAGCGTGGCACCTGACCGCTTGTCCAGTAGATAAACACGGTTGTCCGGCGCGACCGCCGCCGCGAGCAGATTGCCGTTTTGTTGCACCGCCAGCCCACTCAGCCCGGGTTGCGTGCCTACGTAGATTCCATTCGGATAGACGTTAGTCACCTCCCCATTCACAATGGGACCGCCTTGGGAAAAGTAGGCGGAGAAGGCTGGGTTACTGAGGCCCACCTGGCTGGCTACGATGAATCCGGGGTAATTGTTATTGGTAAGGTTGTTTGGGTTGCTGGCGGCACTGCAACCAAAATAAACCCAGTTGCCGTCCGTAGCCGTCCAATTCCAGTTCCGGTCGCTTGTATTGGCCGGGGCGTTATCCGGCGACCAGCGAACGACTACCTGCTGGGGATCCGTCGTCCAAAAGCCCCGAAAATCGTAGCCGCCCTCATTATAGCCGGACACATAGTAACCGTTGGTGCCGGCAATGGTCATATCGCACATGGGGTAAAATCCATTATGCACCGTCGGCCCGGATACCGCGTCGGAAGTATTGCCGATGGCGCCATCCCAGACATATTCAGTGTTATGCTGGAGGACTTTGATCTGATAAAGGCCGGCGGCGACCACGTTACTACAGTCATCAAGGCCATCCCAAACAGCGGAATTGGTGCCGGCGGGATAACGCACCTTGCTCCATAGCGTGCGGATGAGCGTGCCATCCGGTGCAAAAACGCCCGCACTGGTTTTACAGGGTTCATCCAGGATGAAGGTAAAAGTCGAGATTGTTGCGTGGCTGGCAATTCCCGCAGCCAGCCAGCCAGCCAGCGACAGTAGCCAGCCTAAACTTGAAATCCTAAATTGTTTGGTCTTTTTCAATTGTTTTTGTCCCTTTTCCGAGTGGCCGCCCGCTGATGCAAACTGAAAACCACTGAACCATGGCTAAGTCTACGGCGGATCTCCCGCTCCCCGAAATTCTGGCCTGCCATTGAAGAATTTGATTTCTCTCGCGAAACTCGGTTGCGAGTCCGATGCGTGAATCATATTGAACAGGAATTTGTCATCGCCCGGTTGCTGGAATTTCAGTTTGTAGGGCGCGTTCGCTGCTTCAGCACCTGGCCAGAAGTCACCGCGGATGGTGCCGGGGTCGGCTTGCCACGGTCGGGTAGCACCCACCACGCGGCGAATCTTCAGGATGGCCGCATCGCCCCTGAACTGCATGACCTGCACCGGGCCGAATGCCATGTATTGCGCGGTCCCTTTCAAACACGGAGGCTTGTCGCCGATGGCCGGAAAATAAAATTCCGCCCACCGCGCTGGCGACAAATTTTCGGTTCCAGCGAGCGTGCATGTCGCCACCAATTTTAATCCCAATGCTTTGAAGCGGGATTCGACTTGGAAGTTCAGGCTGCGCCAGAACGAATCGGGCTTGATGATGACCAGCGTATCCTCTTGTTCGACCTCGTTCATAATTCCACCATATTTTAGTCACAATCTCTGGCGTTGAGGACATCAGCTCCACCAAGTCATCCCAGAAACAACTTCAGTTTGAGTGAAGCACTGGAACGGATTGGGTTCAAGCCAATTTTAGTGGGCATCCAGCCGGCAGAACTTGCGTTTTTCCAATGATAATTTGAGCAGCGCCGGGACATCGATTAGCGCTCCCGGTAACAGCTAAATGCCCCCTGTAAAAGCCGCCCGTAACGCGTGAATATTATTTGTTCGCTTTGGCATTCCAAACGGCCAGCGTATCAGCGGAACCTTGCGCGCGAACGCCATTATCGGTCAGGATTTCATCCGTGGCAGCCATCATCTGCGCCAGCGGCGGGTGCGAGTCGAAAAACGATTCATCATCTAGTTTGAGCACGGCCAGATCAATGCCCGGAGCGATGGCCACCACGGTCGCCGAAATTTCATCGCCCGCCTGATTCGCCTGAATTTGCACCTAGCTGGCGTAGTTAACCACATATGCATTGGTGAGAATGCGTTTGCCCTCGATCACCACGCCACTGCCGGTCGCGTCTTCGGGCGATCGTTTGGTCCATGGTTGGTAAGTATCCGGATAGCGCACGGTGGAAAAAATTTTCACCACCGAATTGTCAATATTGCCGGCCACCGCATTCGTGACGGGTGGTGTGGCATTAGCGGCCAGCAAGTTGAATCCGGCGGCGAGTGCGGCGGTGAATAGGATGCCGGTAACCCGGCTGCTCCAGAACCCCCAGCAGAATTTTGCCTATCCCATAGTTGGATCAATGATAATTAACGCGTCAGTTAACCGCAAAGCAAACATGCCCTGCACAAGCAGGTTGCAACACTGCAACCACCCTTCATTCCGTGTTATAAGCCTGTGACAAAGCCCTAGAACTTTGTCTGGTGCCGGCCTGATTCCAGGCTGGCAGCACTCACCCCCAATCCCCCTGACAAACGCCCCGGTCAACCCCGGGGCGTTTGCTTCCCCCAGAAAGGAGCGATCTATCGAAAACCAACACCTTACCCCCATCCTCATCACCGGCGGCGCCACCCTGACCGCCCTGCTGCTCCTCAAACAGGCCAGCGCAAAACCATGCCCAGCGCCACCACCCAGCCCCTTCAACCAAGAAAACCTGACCGAACGGTTCGTGTCGGCGATTCCGGAACTCACGGGCGAACTCAACCTGGAACTGGCCACGGCCACCTTCCACGAAACGTTCACCCAGACGGATTCGCTGAGCACGTTCTGGGGACTGCTGGACCTGGGCACGTCCACCGTGCAAGTGCAAGTGCCGGTCACCTACCGGTATCACCTGTGCCTGCGCGAGCCATGGAAATTGGAATTGCACCACCGGCGCTTGATCGTCCACGCCCCCGTGGTCAAACCCAGTCTGCCACCGGCCATCCACACGGACAAATTAACCACACTGACCGTCCGCGGCTGGGCCCGGGGATCGACCAGCGATTTGCTGGCGGCCTTGCAACAGAGCATCACCCCGACCCTCAACCACTACGCCGGCGATCACCGGCATCGGGAACTGGTGCGGCCGCGATGCCGCGCCTCCGTCGCGGAGTTCGTCCAGCTCTGGCTGGAACGCGAAGGCCACCGGTTCCCCGAAATCACGGTGATCTTCGCCGACGAAAACCAAATCCCAAACCAAAGGAAAATCCCATGATCCTATTCGAAGCCAACTACAGCAAAAAAATCGGTCTGCCCGGTTATTCCTCCCATCAGTTCAGCGTCAGCTTGAAAACCGAACTGGCGGATGTCGGCCAAGTCCAGACGGAAAGTTCCCGGCTCTATGCCCTCCTGCAACAGAGCGTGGACAGCAATATTAAGCAAGTTGGTTTTTTGCCGGGTGAGGCGAAAACCAACGGCAATGGTCAGAACGGTCATCCGCATTCGGTTCGCCCCGCTGAAGAAACCTGGAAATGTTCCCCGGCCCAAAAGGAACTGATCCTTAAAATCACGGACGAGCATAAGCTGGATAAAACCCAGGTGGATCAGCTGGCGCTGGACCGCTTCGGCAAAGGCGTCAAGGCACTCAACAAACTGGAAGCCTCCGGATTGATTGATGAGCTGCTGGTGCAAACCGGCCAGAGCCAACCGCGCACCGGGCGCTTTTCAAAAGCAGGTGGGCGATGATCGCCATCGTTGAAAACGGGGCAGGGCCGGTCGCCGAGGTTAGTCCGCTGGAAAAATTAAAACGGACCGTGTCCGCGTCCCGGTTGAACTGCTGGCTGCAATGCCGGTTGAAGTTCTACTTCCGTTATGTGCTGAAGCTCACCAAACCAAAGACGCCGGCCCTGCACTTCGGCTCCGTGGTGCATCTGGTGTTGCAGCAATGGAACCTGACCCGCTGGCGCAAGCAACCGTTTGAACTTGAAAAGTTGAAATCGGTGTTTACCACCGGCTGGCTGGATCAGGGCGGCAGGATTGAGTGGGACGGTGAAGAGCCGGAGCAGAAGCAGACGGCGTGGCTGACCTTGGAAAAATACTTCTGCGACACCCCGATCAAAGCGGACGAACTGCCCGCGGCGGTCGAGGTGCCGGTGGAGGCGGACTTGTCACAGCATGGCCTGCCGCAGTTGATCGGCGTGCTGGATCTGGTGCGGGCCGTTGGCCGCATCGTGGATTTCAAGACCACGGGCAAGACCCCGGATGAAGCCCTGACCCTGCATCAAAACGGCGTGCAGCTGGATTGCTATTCCGTGTTGTATCGGGAAGCGACCGGCCAACGGGAGGCGGGGCGGGAACTGCATCATCTGGTCAAAACCAAAAACCCGAAGCTCGTCATCACCACGACCGGACCGATGCCGGAATATCAGCGGTCACGGCTGTTCCGGCTGATGGAGAACTATGTTGAGGGTTTGGACCGGGAGGATTTCGTGCCGGCACCGGGATTCGGGTGCCTGGGTTGCGAATTTCTGAACGAATGCCGCCAGTGGAATGGAGGGCATTGAGATGCATCACAACCGCCTCACCGTGGTGGGCGGAGGGCGCAAGCTGCGGCAGTTTCAGGAGAGTGACTGGTTGCCGGCGGTTGCCGGTGGCCGGTTTGAACTGCTGGAGCTGTCGCCGCGCCGCTTCGCCGGCCAGTTCGACACGAAGAATGATCCACTGCCGGCATTGGTCAGATTATCCCGGTCCCATCCCGGGTTGATCTTCCTGCTGGATTATGAAACCACCCGGTGCAGGGGACTGGCCAAGGTGCAAGCCGGCCGGCTGATCCATCACCGCGTGCGTTATTAAACCTACCTCAACCCCATGGCCGGACAGTCACTTGTCCGGCCTTTTTCTTTCTATGAAAACACACTTTCAACCGCACGAGTTCAAGGTCATCTGTGTCCGCGAATGCGTGGGCGCGGAGCTAATCGACAGTCCGGAACCGGCCGTCAAATATTGGCGGGAGAACATTCCCCAGGCGCCGTGGTTTGACCCGATGAAAGAGGCGTTCGTCGTGCTGGTGCTCAACACCCGCAAACGCATCCTCGGTCACAACCTTGTGGCGCTCGGCAGTCTGGATACCTGTCCGGTGACCCCGCTTCACGTGTTTCGCCCGGCGTTTACAAATCCGCCCCTTTGGCGCAGGGGTATGGATAAATTATCGCCGTGGAATTGACGGAGCCGGCGGTAGCGCGGGCGCTTTTTCTTTTAGCTGTCAGCTGTTCGCTTGCCCGGCGTTGGCTTCGCGTTCAAGCTTCCGGAGTGCAACCGTCGCCCGCACTGCTTGATACCGTGATTGCCGCCCGCTCCCGGCGGCAGGCGATGGATTGGAGTCTGGTGCTGGCCAGTCAAGGCATTGAACACCGCATCGACCACGACGAAGCGACCGGCTGGACGCTGGCGGTTTCGGCGGCAGATCATGCAGCCGCAGTTGACGCCATCCATCTTTACCGCCAAGAAAACCGACACTGGCGATTGCGCCGCTCCGTTATCTCCCCGGATTTATTCTTCGATTGGAGCAGCGTCGTTTGGGTGTTGCTGGTGATTTTCTTTTACGCGTGGAGTGAGTTGCGCAGCGATCTGCGGGAAATCGGGATGACGTCGGGAACTGCGCCGGGTGAGTGGTGGCGATGGTTCACCGCCACTTGGCTGCACGCGGATTCCGCGCATCTGGCTTCGAACATCGTGTTCGGCTTTCTGTTCCTCGGTTTGGTGATGGGCCGTTACGGCCCCGGCGTTGGTCTGCTCGCCGCCTACCTTGCTGGCGTGGGTGGCAACATCCTTGCCGGCTGGGTTCACGAGGCAACGGCGCGCGGCCTCGGTGGGTCGGGTGTGGTGATGGGTGCCCTCGGCTTGCTCGCTTTCCCTTCTTTCCCATTATTGAAACGGCGCGGTTCCAATGCGCTCCGGCTGATTGCCGGCGGGATGATGGGCGGTTTGTTATTGTTCGTGTTTGTCGGCGTGAGTCCAGAGTCGGACGTGGTCGCCCATCTCGGCGGGTTCATCACCGGCTGGCTGTTGGGCATTCCATTAGCCTTCACCTCACGATTCATTCACCGGCCAGAGATCAATCTTGGCGCAGGTATTTTGATCGCAGGGCTGGTCATTCTGCCGTGGTGGTGGGCATTGAGGTGATCCGGGCCCGGTGTTTGACATTCTGCTTTGTTGTTGGACGCGCAACGGAGATTCTTTAGACGGAACATTTATCACTGGCATGCACCGAGATGCTACGAAATTCGGGATCGGTTTTGCCCGCGATCGCCTGCCGAATGAAAATAGTTTGTTGCCGGTGCTAGACACTGATTTAATTTGCTCCTTGGTGCCGCTGAGCAATACTAAGTTCCACCAAGCTTCCGGGTTATGGAACAAACAAAGCGCAGAATCCAAAAGGGCCACCGGGACCAGCACCCGGTGATGACTGCACGGGCTTGTCAACATTCAAAGCTTGCGCACTAATCAAAATTAATTTTAAAAAACCATTCACATATGCATGACCAATCCGAAACTTCGCCCAGCGTAAGGATCTCTTTGCGGTCCGTGTTCTTTCAGGTGTTCTGCCTCATGTTC
>Ga0302319_10004414_pt1 | contig 28909 bp, 20 predicted proteins | sample Bog_T0_2_FD_203319 | JGI IMG/M metagenome (GOLD analysis project Ga0302319, IMG submission 203319) | Peat permafrost microbial communities from Stordalen Mire near Abisko, Sweden - Bog_T0_2 | ecosystem: Environmental > Terrestrial > Soil > Wetlands > Peat | place: Sweden: Abisko, Stordalen Mire... | reverse complement strand
TCCCCATCCGTGCGGCCTTCCTCGTTTTGTGGGCGAGTCGGCATCCGCATCCCAACTTTCGAGGCCTGCTCAGGCTTCACTCACGTTACGGCCCGTCGGATCGCTCAACCGCCCAAGGCGGCCTTCGCGAGGCTTCGATCCAGCCAGTTGCCCGGCCAAAACGCTCGTCAGCGACCAGAGCAATCGACAATTCTCCGGGTGGATCCTCCCTCCACTGGATACACGCGCCATCGGGGCGCACCGCAACATTGTTTCCTTTCAATGCCCCGTCGTAACCTGGCGCACATGGGGCCTTGCCCTTGGAACCCTTGGCGGGGGAGCGGCTACACGCTCCCGGCCGGTGCCGCCACGCCCTGGCGGGCGGGGCGGATCAGCTTGCGCTCGACATAGGCGAGCAGTTCGGCCAGACAATCCTCCACCGACTGCCCGCCGGTCCGCAAGGTCAGTTCCGGGGTCAGCGGCGGCTCGTAGGGCGCCGAGACCCCGGTGAATTCGGGGATCAGACCGGCCCTGGCCTTGCGGTAGAGACCCTTGGTGTCGCGGGCCTCGCACACCGACAGGTCGGCGTCGATGAAGATTTCGTGGAAGTGGTGCCCCCCGATACGGCGGGCCAGCGCGCGGTCGGCGCGGGTCGGCGAGATCAGAGCCGTGACGACGATCATCCCGGCTTCGGCGAACAGCCGGCCGACCTGGGCCACCCGGCGGATGTTTTCGCTGCGGTCTTCGGGAGAGAAGCCGAGATCGGCGTTGAGCCCCTGACGGATGCCGTCACCGTCCAGGGCGTAGACCTGGATGCCCTTGCGGAACAGTTCGCGCTCCAGGGCCATGGCCAGCGTCGACTTGCCGGCCCCGGAAAGCCCGGTGAACCACAGCACGCCGCCCAGATGGCCGTTGATCCAGTTCCGCTTCTCCGCCGTCACGGTGTGGCTGGCGGCGATCAGGTTGCGGGCGGGCATTTCGTCGGCCTGGGGCTGCTGGATGATGCAGCCGCCGACCACATCATAGCCATCGACGATCACCGCCCGGCCGGTCCGGGCGACCTCGGTGAAGTCGTCCACCACCATCGGCGTGCGGCTGTGCAGCACCACCTCGCCGACGCCGTTGCGTTCCACCCGGTCGCCACCGTGATTGGACAGGTCTTCGACGTCGATCACCCGCTCGATCGCCTGAACCGTGACGTCGTGCTCCGCCGTCGCCACCTTGAGGGTATAGCGGCGGCCGACGGTGAGCGGTTCGTGGCCCAGCCAGAACAGGTGGACCCGCAGGGTATGGGTTTCCACCGGCCGCGGCTGAAGCAGCGACGCCACATGGCCGCGCTCGACGAAAATCGGCTGGTCGAGGGTGATGCCCACCGACTGGCCGGCGACGGCACTGGTCCGCGGCACCGGCTCGTTCCAGCTCTCGATGGTCGCAACCGTGGCGGTGCGCCCGCCGGGCAGAAAAACCAGAGTATCGCCCAGCTTCAGCTGTCCGCTTTCGATGCGGCCGGCGACGATCCGTCGCTCGTCAAGCTTGTAGACGTCCTGCACCGGCAGCCGCAACGGCCGGTCGGTCAGGGATTTTGCCGCGGTAAAGGCGTCCAGCGCCCCGGTGACGGTCGGCCCGGTGTACCAGGTCATGTGCCGGCACCGTTCGACCACATTGTTGCCGTGGCGGGCCGAAACCGGAACCACCGCCGAGGGCGTGACTCCGATTTCCGAAAGGTAGCCGAGGATGCCATCGGCCACCGCCTGGTAACGCTCGGCACTGAAGTCGCACATGTCCATCTTGTTGATCACCACCGCCACCTGCCGCACGCCCAACAGGTGCAGCAGATAGGCGTGGCGGCGCGACTGCTCCAGCGCCCCCTCCTGGACGTCGATCACCAGCAGCGCCGCCTCGGCGCTGGCGGCCCCGGAAACCATATTCTTGAGGAATTCCTTGTGGCCCGGGGCGTCGATGATCACGTAGGGACGGGCCAGGGTCTGGAACCGGACCTGGGTGGTGTCGATGGTAATGCCCTGGTCGCGCTCGGCCTGAAGGGCGTCCATCACGAACGACCATTCGAAGGGCATGCCCCGGCGCCGGCTCATCTCGCGCAACGCCTCGACCTTGCCCTCGGGCAAGGAACCGGTGTCGTTGAGCAGGCGGCCGACCAGAGTCGATTTGCCGTGGTCCACATGGCCGACGATGACGATGGGCAACGGCCGCTCGGTCGGGCGGAATCCGGCAAGGGCGTTCATGGGCGAAGAATCCCGAAAAAGAAGAGAGAAGCGACCGGAAGCCGCCGGTTACATGTAACCGCCGGCGCGCAACCGCTCGAAGGCGTCTTCCGAGACCTTGTCCTGGGCGCGGCCGGCGCGTTCCGAGGTGCGGCTCTGTTCCAGCTCCTCGATGATCTCGTCCACCGTCGACGCGGTGCTTTCGGTGGCCGCGGTGCATGGCGCACAACCCAGTGACCGGTAACGCCTGCCGTTCCGGGAAAAATAGAGATCCACCACCGGAATGTTCTCGCGGCGGATATATTTCCAGACGTCCAGTTCGGTCCAATGCAGGATCGGGTGAATCCGCAGCGACGTCCCGGGCGGAAACGAGGTCTTGAACTGGTCCCAGAATTCCGGGGGCTGGTCGCGGAAATCCCATTCGGCGTTGACGCCGCGCGGGCTGAACACCCGTTCCTTGGCCCGGGTCCCGTCCTCGTCGCGACGGATGCCGGCAATCACCGCGGTATAGCCATGGTCGGCCAGCACCGCCTTCAGGCCATCGGTCTTGAGCGCGGTGCAGCAGGTGATGCGGCCACGTTGCGGCCCCATGCCCTCGTCAAGCGCCGCCTTGTTCTGCCCGACCACCAGATCAAGTCCGTATTCCCGGGCCATGCGGTCGCGGAAACTGATCATTTCGGGAATCTTGTAACTGGTGTCGACATGGACCACCGGGAACGGCACATGCCCGAAAAACGCCTTGCGCGCCAGCCAGAGCATGACATTGCTGTCCTTGCCGATCGACCACAGCATGGCCAGTTTGTCGATCTTGTTGAAGGCTTCGCGAAAGATGTAGACGCTCTGGTCCTCGAGGGCCGAAAGCTGATCCATGGTCCCAAATTCCTTCAGACGACGGGCCGTGACGGGGATAAGGACGGCCCGGGTCTCTCTATAACCTCAGGCCGCGGTCCTGACCGTTTCGTCGCCCGCCACCCCGGCGGCCGGGCGATGGATACCGCATTCGGTCTTGTCCTTGCCGGCCCAGCGTCCGGCCCGGATGTCCTCCGTTCCCGGCGACACCCGCGTCGAACAGGGCAGACAGCCGACCGACAGGAAGCCGTCGGCTTCCAGCGGATGGGCGGGCAGCCCACGCCGCTGGAATTCGGCCTCGATCCGCTCCCGCGACCAGTTGACCAGCGGGTTGATCTTGATCCAGGCCCGATCAACCTCAATCACCGGCAGCTCGGCCCGGGTCGCGCCATGGTAGCGTTTACGCCCGGAGATCCAGGCAGTGAACGCCGCAAGTGCCCGCTCCAGCGGCAGCACCTTGCGGAAATGACAGCAGGCGTCGGCATCGCGATGGAACAGCATATCATCCGGATCCAGCGCCGCCACGTCGGACGGCTCGGGCTTGAGCGTGCGAACATCGGTCAGACCCAGCCGGGCCGCAAGCTGGTCGCGATAACGCCTGGTTTCCCCGAACAGCTTGCCGGTGTCGAGGAACAGCACCGGCACCGCCGGCTCGATCTCGGCAGCCAGGGCCAGCAGCACCGCGGATTCGGTTCCAAAGGACGAAACCAGGGCGATTTGCCCGGCAAGTTCGCTCCGCAACACCGCTTCCAGGAGCGCCGACCCGTCGAGGCCGGCGACCCGCGCGGCCAGGGTGGCGGCTTGTGCCTGCACGGCTGCGGGATCATGGGGCGAAAGGCTGGCCTCGGAAAGCATGCGCTTCAGGAATCCTCGACGGCTGGGCTATGCCCGTTTCACGAGGACTATGATAGTGCGGACTTCCTGTCCAGGCAACGGATATGTAAAAAATTTCAATCAACGATTTTTTTTTGCAAATATGCCCGGCCCGGGCTCCCCGGCCCGCCGACTCCAGAGTGTGACAAACAATCGAGTTTGCCAAAGAACACCCTTTGGAAACATTGGGTTTTTTCCTTCAGAACCGAGCGTGGCGGCCATTCTTCGTCGGCCTCTCAGCCCCGTCGGGCCAACCGCCCGACAAACGGCTTGGCGCCGGCCTTTTCCGTGCGGGATTCGGCAATCGCCGCCGGGGTAACCTCGAGCAGGCCGAGTTCAAGCAGGTCCCGTTCCCGGCGTTTTTTTTCGCCATCGGCCGCGACCGCAGCCGCGGCCGCAACCACCACGGGCGCGGGCACCGGCACCGCCGGCGGACCGGGAGGGACCACCGCGGCGCCCGGCGCCGCCGGCCCCGCGGACGGTTCTCCCCCGCCTGCCGCGGCGGCAGGCCGGCGGCGACGGCTCGACGCCGCGTCACGGGCCTCCGCCTTGATCCGCTCCATGCGCTCGGCACCGCGGCTCCTGGGCTTTGCCGCCACCGCCGGGGTCTTCGGTGGCAGAACCGGCGGGGGGCTCCCGGCCGGACGCGGTGCCACCGGCCCGGAGACCGCCACCGGGGCCGCAGCAACCGCCACCGGAGCCGAAGCCAGAACCGGGGCCGGCACGCTGACCGGCGATGGCAACGCCAGGGCACGAACGGTCCGGTCGCGGTCTTCGTCAGGCTTCCGCCCGGCGGGAGCCGCCGGAGCCCACCCGGTACCGACGCCGGCTCCGGCCGTGGCGTTGCGGGTCAGACTGCGGCCGATCCGGCCCAGGGCGGCGCCACTCCGGCCGTCGTCACCGGCGGCGCTTCGGATCGGAGTCGGGTCCTGCCGGGGGTGATCCTCGTCGCCCGTCACCGGCCGGGCACCGCCGCCACCCGCACCGCCGCCGCCCGACGCGGCAAGGCTGGTCAGCCGGCCGGCCCGGCGCAGGTCCGAGTCGTCGTCCAACCGGGTCCGGGCCGCATAGAGGGTCCGCCGGCGGGCCAGCGCCGCCACCCGCCGGGCTTCCAGGGCGTTCAGCCACGACCGGGTGCTCATCACCCCGTAGCCGAGCAGCACCACCCCGGTAAAAATCAGCAGGTAGCCCAGCGCCGGGACCATGGACACGAACGCCGGCAGCAGCACGAACATCAGCCCGAGAATCGTGGAGATGCCGGCGGCCAGCAGCAACGGCTCGTGGACCACCAGCGTCACCACCGAAATCACGACGCCGGCAGAAAGAATCGTTGCGAAGATGTCGAACATCGGCGGCGTTCCGAGCCAGGGTTGCGGGCGTACACCGGGTCCGGGCATACACCCTGGTGGTTAGTCGAGCGCAGCGCAATAATCAAGGTTTGCGGTCATTCCAGGCCCATCAGCGAGCGGGCGAAGGCGTTGGCCTCGAACGGCCGCAGATCGTCGGCGCCCTCGCCGACCCCGATGGCATGCACCGGCAGCCCGAACTTCTCGGCCAGCGCCACCAGCACGCCGCCGCGGGCCGAGCCGTCAAGCTTGGTCACCACCAGACCGGTGACGCCGACCATGCTCTGGAACACCTCCACCTGGGCGTGGGCGTTCTGGCCGGTGGTGGCGTCCAGGGTCAGCAATACCGTGTGCGGCGCGGTGGGGTCCAGCTTGCGGATGACCCGGATCAGCTTCTGCAATTCGGCCATCAGGTCGGCCTTGTTGTGAAGCCGGCCGGCGGTGTCGATCAGCAGCAATTCGGTGCCCTCGCGCCGCGCCCGCTCCAGGGCGTCATAGGCAAGGCCGGCGGCATCGGCGCCGGTCTCCCGCGCCACCACCACGCAGCCGGTGCGTTCTCCCCAGATTTTAAGCTGGCTCACCGCCGCCGCCCGGAAGGTGTCGCCGGCGACCATCATCACCGACCGGCCCTCGTCGCGCCACAGCCGGGCCAGCTTGCCGATGGTGGTGGTCTTGCCGGTGCCGTTGACCCCGACCATCAGCACCACATGGGGCCTGAGCGTCGGGTCCGGGACCAGCGGCCGGGCCACCGGCGCCAGCACACCGGCGATGTCCGCGGCCAGCAGCCCCCGAACCTCCTCCGCGCTGATTTCCTTGCCGAAACGACCGGCCGCGAGATCCTTGGTCAGCCGGGCCGCGGTGACCGGACCCAGGTCGGCGCCGATCAGCAGGTCTTCCAGTTCCTCCAGGGTGGCGTGGTCGAGCCGGCGCTTCGTGAAGATGCCGGTGATGCCCTCCGTGAGCTTGCCCGAGGACCGGGTCAGCCCCTGGCGCAACCGGGACAGCCAGCCACCCCGGGACGGCTCCGCCGCGGGCGGTTCGGGCTCGGGCGTCTCGGGCTCGGGCGCCGCCGCCGGGACCGCCGGTTGGGGAACGACCGGCGCCGCGGCCGGCGCCTCGGGTTTGGTCTCGTCGGACCTGCTGCGCCACAGCTTGATCATGCCGCCTCCCGGATCAGGGTTCCGTGCAGCCGGGTGTCGTCCGCGGCGATGATCGCGGCCCGGGTCAGGGTGCCGGCCGGCACCGGCCGATCCAGCCGGATTTCCGCGAACTGCTCGGTGTGGCCCCGGTCGTCCTGTTCCACCAGCACCGACGCCTCGGCCCCGACCCGCGAGCGCAGGAAGCGCGTCACCGCGCCGGCGCCGGCGGCCCGCAGCCGGGCGGCACGCTCCCGACGCTGTTCCACCGGGCATTGGGGCATGCGCGCGGCCGGGGTTCCCGGGCGCGGCGAATAGGGAAAGACATGGAGCCAGGTCAGGCCGCATTCTTCGACCAGGGCCAGCGTCCGTTCGAACATGGCCTCGGTTTCGGTGGGAAAGCCCGTGATCAGGTCGGCGCCGAACACCAGTTCCGGCCGCAGCGCCCGGGCGCGCCGGCTGAGATCGAGAACATCGGCGCGACGGTGGCGCCGCTTCATGCGGGTCAGGACCAGGTCGTCGCCGGCCTGAACGCTGAGGTGCAGATGGGGCATCACTCTTGGTTCCTCGGCGATCAGGCGCCACAGGTCATCGTCAAGACCGGCGGGGTCGAGGGAGGACAACCGCAGCCGCGGCAGCTCCGGCACCTCCGCCAGCAGCCGGCGCACCATCTGCCCGAGCCGGGGCTGCCCCGGCAGATCGCCGCCGTAAGAGGTGATATCGACACCGCTCAGCACCACCTCGTGGGTACCGCCGGCCACCAGCGTCCGCACCTGCGCCACCACCGCGCCCACCGGCACCGAACGCGACGGCCCGCGCCCGAACGGGATGATGCAGAAGGTGCAGCGGTGATCGCAGCCCTGTTGAACCTGGACAAAGGCCCGGCTGCGGCCCTCAAAACCGGTGATCAGATGGCCCGCGGTCTCCCGCACCGACATGATGTCGTTGACCCGCACCCGCAGCCCGGACGCGGTGGCGAACCGGTCACCGGCATAGCTGTCGGGCGCCAGCTTCTCAAGATTGCCCAGCACCTGATCGACCTCGGGCATCGCCGCGAACGCCTGGGGGTTGATCTGTGCGGCACAGCCGGTGACGACGATGCGGGCCTCGGGATGCTCGCGCCGGGCCTTGCGGATCGCCTGGCGGGCCTGACGCTCGGCCTCCAGCGTCACCGCGCAGGTATTGACAATCACCGCCGGCCCCAGGCCGGCGGCGTCGCCCAACCCGCGCATCACCTGGGATTCATAGGCATTCAGCCGGCAGCCGAAGGTGATGATCCGCACCCCGTCGCCCTGGCCGTCGCCCTGGCCCGGGCCGTCCTCCCGGCCCTGGCTCCGGTCCCGCGCCTCGCCGGTCATGACCGCACCGCCGTCTCTTCCAGCAAACCGGGAGCCAGCCGGCCGGAAAAGCTGGTGGCCGCCGGTCCGGTCATCAGCACATGGCCGTCGTCCCGCCAGGTGATCTCCAACCGGCCGCCATCCAGCACCACCTCGGCGCTGCGCCCGGTCAGGCCCCGGCGGGCGGCCGCCACCAGCACCGCACAGGCGCCGGTGCCGCAGGCGCGGGTGATGCCGGTCCCGCGCTCCCACACCCGCATCCGCAGGCGTCCCGGCCCCAGCACCTGCGCCACCTCGATGTTGGCGCGCTCGGGGAACATCGGGTGGTGTTCCAGGACCGGCCCGACCTCCGAGAGCGCCACCGCCTCGGCGTCGGGGACGAAGAAGACCGCATGGGGATTGCCCATGCTCACCGCCACCGGCCGGCTCAGCGGCCCCTGGCCGATCTCCAGAGCGTTGGTATCGGCCGGGCCGGCCAGGGGAATCTCCTGCCAGTCGAGCTTCGCCACGCCCATGTCGACGGTGACGTGGCCGTCGGCGCGGCGGCCGGCCTCCAGCCGTCCGGCCCGGGTCTCCAGCGTGACGCGATCCCGGCCGGCTTCGGCCATCAGCAGCGCCGCGACGCAGCGGCTGGCATTGCCGCAGGCGGCAACCTCGCTGCCGTCGGCATTGCGGATGCGCATGAACGCGGCGGTCCCCGGGGTCCGGGGCGGCTCGATGACGATCAACTGGTCACAGCCAACGCCGGTGCGCCGGTCCGCCACCGCCCGCACCGCGGCCGGCGACAGCGACAGCGCCGTCTCGCGGGCGTCAAACACCACGAAGTCGTTGCCGAGTCCGTGCATTTTGATAAAAGCCAGGGTCATGCCGGGATTTATAGGCCGCCGCGGTCCCGGAGTCCATGCCGGCCGGCCCCGATGTCGGCGTCGGCCTCATCCCAGCCGCGCCAGCAGCCGGACCACGCCGCGGACCCGGTCATTGAACAGCCTGGGCGCGAAATAGCTCCCGGCGGCACGCTTGCTGGCCTCGCCCAGGGTCGGGTACGGCGCGATCAGGGTGGCCAGCGCCCCGACCTTGAGCCCGCGGGCGATGGCCAGACCCCAGACCTGGATCAACTCGCCGGCATGGGCGCCGACGATGCCGGCGCCCACCACCCGGCCATCGGGACGGATCACCGCCTTGACCAGACCATCGGGAGTCCGATCGGCGCGGGCACGGTCGTTTTCGGCCAGCGGCCAGCGCAACAGGCCGATGGCGCCGAACGCCGCCCGCGCCTCGGCCTCGGTCATGCCGACCTGGGCCAGTTCCGGGCTGGTGCAGGTGACGCGGGGCAACGCCCGATAATCGACCCGCGCCGGCCAGCGGAACAGCGCATTGCGCAGGACGACGCCGGCCTGATAGCCGGCGGCATGGGTAAACCGCGGTCCGCCCGCGACCACATCGCCCAGCGCGAAGATGCGGCGGTTGCTGGTCCGCAGGCGGGCGTCGGTGACGATGCCCTCGGGGCCGGCGCGGACTCCGGCCGCGGCCAGCGCCAGCGACTCGAGATCCGGCCGCCGTCCCGCCGCCACCAGCACCGTCGAACCGGTCAGCCGCACCCCCGAGGCCAGGATCAGCGTCACGCCGCCGCCGCCGGGCGCGGCATCGGTGCCGGCTTCGACCCGGGCGATGGCCACCCCCTCGTGCAGCACCACGCCGTCGCGCACCAGTTGGCGGCGCACCACCGCCACCAGTTCGGGATCGTCCCGGGGCAGCAGCGTCGCCTGCTCGACCAGGGTCACGGCGCAGCCCAACCGGCGATGGGCCTGGGCCAGTTCGACGCCGACCGGCCCGCCGCCGATCACGATCAGGTGGGCGGGCGCGGTGCGGCCGTCGAAAATGGTTTCATTGGTCAGAAACGGCACGTCGGCCAGCCCGGGAATCGGCGGAAGCGCCGGCCGGGAGCCGGTGGCGATGACGAAACGTCGGGCCGTCACCGTCACGGCGCCGACCTGGAGGCGGTTGCGGCCGGTGAAGCGGGCCTCGGCCCGCAGCACCCGCACCCCCAGCCCGGTCAGCCGTTCCACGGAATCGTGGGGCGCGATCGAGGCGATGACCTCGTGAACGTGGTCGTGGACCCGCCCGAAATCCACCGCCGGCTCGACCGCGCCAAGGCCGAAGCGTCCGGCCCCGCGCATCGCCGCCGCCAGATTGCCAGCCGCCAGCAGGGCCTTGGACGGCACGCAGCCGGTATTGAGGCAGTCGCCGCCCATGGCGCCGCGTTCGACCAGGACGGTCGCGGCCCCCAGTTGTGCCGCCCCCACGGCGACGCTGAGGCCGCCGGCGCCGGCGCCGATCACACACAGATCGGCGGTCAGCACCGGGGCGGACGGATCAAGGCGGGATGCGGTCATGAGCGCGTCTCCCAACAACCGGGCGGGCAACAACCGGGCGGGCAACAACCGGGCGGGCCAATCCTCCGGCAGCCCATCACTACCACCGTCGGACGGTCACGCGCCAATCACCTTGGCGTGAAGTGAGGACGCGAGGACGCGAAGGAGAGCCCGGCCGTCGGCGGTAACCGGCACCCCGGCACAACGACCGTTCGCCGCGCCCGGCAAAGGGGAGTAAGCTTGTCCCCTCATCCCCTGCCGGAAAGCCAGCATGTCCTGTCCGCGTTGCCAGAAGCCCGAATCGGCGTGCGTCTGCGCCGCCATCGACCCGGTCGACACCAGAACGACGGTGGTCATCCTTCAGCATCCCCAGGAACAGACCGAGGCGCTCGGCACCGGCTGGCTCACGCATTGCCAGTTACGCAACTCGGTGCTGCGCGTCGGTCTGTCCTGGCCGAGCCTGAGGCGGCTGCTGGACTGCGAGGTCGACATGAAGCGTTGGGGCGTGCTGTATCTCGGCGCCGCCAAGGAAATGCCCCGTCCCGACGAAGCCGCGGTGCTGGTGCTGGGCCGGTCGGGCGAACGGATCACACCCGCCGCCCCGATCCTGCGCGGCCTGGACGGCCTGATCGTGCTGGACGGGACCTGGAGTCAGGCCAAAACCCTGTGGTGGCGCAATCCCTGGCTGCTGAAGGCCCACCGGCTGGTCCTCAATCCCCCCGCCCGCTCCCGCTACGGCAAGCTTCGCCGCGAACCCCGCCGGGAAAGCCTCGCGGTCATCGAGGCCACCGCCTTCGCCCTGGCCCGGCTGGAAGGCCGGCCCGAACTGGAAGCCCTGGTCCTGAAACCGTTCGATCTGCTGGTGAGCAGACTGAGGCCCGCCCCGGCCCCGCCGGCCCAACCGGACGGCAGCGGCCCGTCCGCCTAGGGACTGATCCCGGGCCGCCCTGATCAGGCGGTCCCGGAAAGGCCCGCCGCCTTGCGGCAGGCGCGGAGAATCTCATGGCCTTTCCTGGCCTTGAGATCCATGCTGACGGCTCCCGATGGCTTGGGGATCACCGCCACCGCGCCCTCGCGCCGGGCGGCAATCGCGGTGGGCGACCCGGCCTCCGCCGACGACGAAACCACGATCACCTTGGCGCCGCTGATCAGACGCATCCGCCGCAGCGCCTCCAGCCCGTTCATGCGGGGCATCTCGATATCAAGCAGGACGATGTCGCAATCACTCTGCCGCAGCTTCTCCAGCGCCTCGCAGCCATTGCCCGCCCGGTCGACCACATCGAACTCAGGATCCGTGCGGACAATCTCGGCAATCATCAGGCGCATCAGGATCGAATCGTCGACAATCATCACGCTGGTCATCTTCCCCTCTCCAATCCCGATCCCCGCACAGCAAAACAAAGATAAGGTTCGTTCCCAAAACGAATCAATTGCAAGATAAACACTGAACACAAGACGATTGGATCATGTCCTGGCGCCCGCGTCCACTCTTCATTTGAACAGGGGGCGGAATGGGGCGGCATGAACCGCCCCGGGCCTCAGGGGCGCCGATGGAAATGACAGGATCGGTTGGTTGTGGCGTTGCTGCGGTTGCGGCCACCACCCCCTGGGGCACGCAGGAGAACCCAGGATGCCGGGTTCCGGGGCGAATCGAGAGCAGCGCCGGATGCAGAAACGGCCTCCAGCCGCTTGCCGCGCGTCGCCTAATGCACGTCGGGTTTCGGCGGCGCCGGAAGGTTGGGGCGGATGTAGGCGAACCACAGCAGGCGCCATAACGCCTCGGCAGGGTCGCTGTCGGGAGATTCCAGGAGAGCGGTGCGGCACAACCCGGCCGTGGTGGTGCCGCATTGGCGGGCCAGGGCGTCCAGGTGCTGCCAGAACACCGCTTCCAAGGTAATGGTGCAGGAACGGCCGGTGCGCGGGTGGCGGACCCGCCGGGACTGCCGCGCGGCGCCGGCAGCCTCAAGGCTGGCGAGCGCCAGATGCTGCCGGACGCTCATGGCTCCGGGACCGCAGACGTCCCGCCCGCGCGCCCGGGAAAAATGTTCCGCCCCGCCGGCCGGAACCTCACACGCGGGGCGGAACAAGGCGGGATCGCCGGAGCCGCAAGGACCCCCCAACCGTCAAGGTGATGCGGGGAATGACGTGCGCGTAAAGGCGCAGGGGTGGTATAAGTCACACCAACCACGGGCGACTGCTCCTGTCTAGCGGTTCTCTGGCCAGACCGGGTGGCGTGTCGTTCGCACGCCACCCGGTCGCCTGGGGACGGTGCGCTCACCGCCGTTACAAGTCAAGGAGGAAATCCCGCGGTTGCATTCGGTGCGCGAAAGGCACACCATCACCCGTCTGCGATGAACGGCACCCCAGGGCTGCACAGGCCGCGGCCTGTCGATCATCGCCCGGGCATGCCATCGGGCCGCGGGTGCGTGGTGTCGCAGACTCCCGACCTTCAGCCCTTGGTCTGGTGCGGAATGTCCGGCCGGACCGGCGGCCCCCAGGTGCTCCAGGCCAGTTCGTGAAAGAAATAGATGGTGCTGTCGATCACCGCGTTGCCCAGGGCAAGGCCGCTGGACAGCCAGAAATTCCCGGTAAACAGCAACCCGGTCAGCAGCACGTTGGCGATGCTGATCAGCCGGTAGCTGACGGTCTTGACCAGCGCCAGCTCGGTGGGATCAACGTCCTGGATACTGGGGCCAAAATTATTCCAGGCCATCTCGTGAAGGTCGTACAGGGTGCTGGAAACCACGGCGTTGAACAGCGCGATGCCGCCGCCGCCCCACAGGCTGCCGGTATAAAGATAGCCGACCACCAGCGCGTCAATGGAGGCCGCAACCCGATAGGTCGCGGTCTTGCCCAGACTGACCACCCAGGCGGCAATGCCATCGGGCGATGCCGCCTGGGTGTCCGCCGCGGTGTCGGCCGCGGTGTCGGCCGCGCTATCCGCGGCGCCGCCGGAAGGCGCCAGCCCGGCCGCCAGCGCCCCGCCGCCCGGCCCGACCGCCGCCCACGGAACGGCCAGCACCGCCAGCAACACCACCACCCTCAGCAGAACCACCGATACCGATGGACGCCGACGGAACACAATCGGCCAGGACATGGCTCACCTCTCTAAATCTTCTTTGAATCTTTGAAAACCCGGGCCGGAGCCGCCGGACGCGGTGCCGGCGGGACCGCCTCCGAATCAGGCACGCCCCGGTTTGCCGCGGCAAACCGGACGCCGCGGCTGATTTATGACATTTTTATTACGATGTCGGGTCACCGGGCAAGCGCCGGCACGCGCATTCCAGCCCCGACCAGCCGGGCCAGCTCGGCACCGATCTCCTCAACCGCCAGCACCCGGGTCGCAAGGCCGGCGTCGATCACCGCCGACGGCATGCCCCACACCACCGCGGTACCAGGGGTCTGGACCAGCACCGGCAGGCCGAGGGCGGCAAACGCCCGGGCGCCGGCGGTGCCGTCGCGGCCGATGCCGGTCAGCACCACCGCGACCGGCTGGCGCGCGGCCCGGGCGGCGCTGGCAAACAGCAGGTCGGCCGAAGGATGGACCCCGGGGCCGGCGGCCCGGCGCTGGCGCAGGCGCAAACCGCCGGTATCGCGCGTCACCTCGCCGTCGCCCCCCCCGGCGATGATGACGATACGGCCGGGCGGCAGGGCCAGGTCGTCTTCGCCCTCCACCACCTCCAGGCCGGTGGCGACCGCCAGATGCCCGGCAAAGCCGCTGGTGAACATCCGTGGCATGTGCTGGGCCACCACCATCGGACAGCGCAACGGCCCGCCCAGGCCGCGCAACAGCAGCGGCACGGTGTTGGGACCACCGGTCGAGACCGCCACCACCACCAGATCGCAACCGGAGGGCATCGGCTCGTCGAATGGCCGCATCACCGGGGGGCCGGTCACGGGCGGCGCCGCGACCGGCGGCAACGGCCCGGCCCGGCGCCCGCCGCCGGCCGGCCCGCCCGCCGCCGCCCACAGGCCCTGAGGCCGGTGCGCCCAATCCCGGATCTTGGCCAGCAGTTCCCGGTCGACGCCCCGGGTCTCCATGTTTTGAAGCGTGCCCGGCTTCTCCAGAAAATCCACCGCGCCCCGCCCCAGCGCCTCGAAGGTGGTCCAGACCCCGGCGCGGCTGTGACCCGAGAGCACGATGATCGGAATCGGCCGCTCGGCCATGATCGCCCCGATCGCCTCCAGGCCGCCGACCTCGGGCATCTCCAGGTCCATGGTGATCACGTCGGGACGCAACACCCGGGCCAGGGCGATGGCATCGGCGCCGTCGCGCGCCTCGCCCACCACCCGGATGGCCGGATCGACGGCCACGATGGCGCGGACCGCCGTGCGGATGAACCGCGAATCGTCGACGATCAGCAGGCGGATGGCGCGATGCCGGGGCATGGCCTCAGACCCTGAACAGCGGAGCAAGGTCAAGCAGCGAAACCAGACGGTCCCCGACCCGGACGATGTGGCTGACCAGCGGATGGACCGCGGCCCCGGCCGGCCGCAGCGCCGCCTCCGGCACCACCACCAGCCGGTCGATGCGATCCACCGCCAGTGCCCAACGGCCGTCAGGACCGGCCACCACGATCATTGCGGTCCAGTCATCCACCGCAGCCGGCATCGCCATCATTACCCGCAGGTCAAGGGCCGGCAGCACCTCGGCGTCGATCTCGACCACCCCCGCCAACTCGGCCAGCGGTTCCGTCGCCGGAACCGGCGATGGAACCGGCAACGGCACGGTTGGCCGGTACGAGGTCAGCCGCACCACCCGGACAACATCGAGCCCGCACCATTCGGGACCGACCCGGAACAACAATATCTGCCGGGTGGCGGTCCCCTCGTCCGCCGCCGGAACCGGCACCGGCGGCAGCAGCGGACGCCAGCCGCCGCCGCCGGCCGCCAGCCGGTCGATATCGAGCAGGCCGATCACCCGATCGCCATCGACCACATAACCGGCCCGGCCCTCGCCGATGCCCCCGGCCTCGGCACCGGCATGAATGCGCGACACCGGAAAACGCCGGACCCCGATCACCGCATCGACCCGGAGTGCAAAGCGACCGCAGGCGGCATCAAGCACCATCAAGACCCCGGGCAAGACCCCGGGCAAGACCCCGGCCCCGGCCCCGCCGGCCCCGGCAAAGCCCGTGGGAGCCAGCACCGGCAACGGCCGGCCACGCAACTGGACCAGCCCCACCACCTCGGGCGGCGCGCCGGGAACCGGCGTCACCGGCCCGGCCGCGATCACCTCGGCCACATGCTCCACCGGCAGGGCAAAGCAGCCGGACCCGGATCGGGCCACCACATAGACATGGTGCGGCTCCGCCGGTGGCGGTGGCGCCACCGCCACCGCGCCGCCGGCCCGGGCCGGACGCTCGCCGCTGCCGCCGCCGCGCGCCACCACCTCGTGCAGGCCCAGCCGGTCGGGATGGAGCAGCAGCACCGTCCGTCCCTGCCGCCAGGGAAACTCGCCGGCGACCAGGCCGGGCGCCAGCCCCCGGACGCCGCCCGCCGCCGGATCGGCCTCGAACACCTGGATCGAGTCCGGCGCCACCGCGGTCAGCGTCACCACCCGGTCAACCCGCAACGCATAGCCGCCTTCGTCGGCCATCACCACCAGCACCTCGCCGGCCTCGCCGGCCGGGGCGGCCGGCAAGGCCAGCCGGCGCCGCAGGTCGATCTGGGGCAAAATCGCGCCCCCCAACCCGATCAGGCCATCCACATAGCCGGGAACCAGCGGCAGCGGCGTCACCGGCAGCGGCACGGTGACGTGGGCCACCGCCTGAGCCGGCACCGCAAAGGTGATGCCGGCGGCCTCGACCACCATCACCGCCAATCCCGCCACGCCGGGCACCGGCCGGGCCGCCGTCCGCTGGTCACGCGCCGCCATGGTCCATGATCCTCAGCCGTACCGCCGTACCGGTTCGAAAGTCGCCCGGCTCACGTCACCCGTCCCGCTCACATCATCGCCTTGAAGGTCTCGGCACCGCTGCGGGCACTGTCGGCGATCTTCACCAGATCGTTCATGGTGGCCAGAATTTCGTCGGACGCGGTGGCGTTGCTTTCGCTGATCTGGGCCAGACTTTGAACCGTGGCGTCGATTTCCTTGGTGCTGGCCTGCTGCTCGGTGGTGGCGCTGGCGATGACGCTGGCCATGCGCTCGATCTGGCGGAAGACATCGCCGATCCGGCTCATGTCGGCGCCCACGTCGCGGCTCACCGCCACCCCGCGCTCGGCCTCGGTGTTGGCGGTGGCCACGATCTCGGCGATCTCCTGGGCCGAATTCGCCACCTCCTCGGCCAGCTTGCGCACCTCTTCGGCCACCACCGCAAAGCCGCGGCCGTGTTCCCCGGCCCGCGCCGCCTCGATCGCCGCATTGAGCGACAGCATGTTGGTCTGGTTGGCAATGCGCGTGATGACGCCGGTAATGCGGCTGATATTGCGGCTGTTTTCCGAGATGGTCTTCACCAGCCGGTCGAGATTGACCACGTTGGCCAGCGCGTTGTCGACCAGCACCACGGCATCCCGGGTGAACTTGTAGGTCTGGCTGGAACTGCCGGCCACGTCCTCGATGGCATTGGCCGACTGCTTGATGGCCACCCCGATCTGCCGGACCGCGTTCATCTGGGTGCGCGCGCCCTCCGAGACCTGGCCGATGGCGACGCTGGCCTGGTTGCTGCCGGTGGCCACCTGGCGGGCGGCGTCGTTCAGGGTGGCCAGCGCCTGACCAAGCGTCCCGAGAACACTGCGGCCGATCAGCCAGGCCAGTAACAGCCCGGCCGCCATGGCCACCAGACCCACCGCCAGGGTGAAGTGGCGGGCATCGACGATGCCCTGCTGCGCCGCGGCTTCGGTATCGGCCATGCGATGGCGCATCAGGTTCTGGAACGCCTCCAGCGACTCATCGAGCCGGCTGCCGAGCAGCGGCAGGCTTTCGTTGAGGATGCGCTGGTCCTGGAGCACCACCGGAACCACCTCGCCGAACTTGTCGGCATAGCCCTCGACCAGCGCCAGCACCTCGGTTTCCACCTGTTTGACCTCCGGCCGGACCGCCACCGCCGCGGGATCGCTCTGGGTCCCGAACACCGCCTTCAAGCCCCGGACCGCCTCGGCCAGCCGCTGCCGGGCGGTTTCGGCGCGCTTCTCTTCGGGCACCCGCAGAAAGCTGAGAACCGCCATGCGCGCCACCATCCACAGATCCTCGGCCCGCCCCAACGCCGTTGCCGTCGCGAAATCCTGCCGGCCCGCTGCGGCCTCGATCAGGTCGACCAGCTTCTGCCGGCTCCCCGGTCCGGCAACCCCGAATTCTTCGGAGATGGCCATCTGGTGCTTCAGGCGACCGCTGAGCAGCGGCATCAGTTCGGCCCGGAATTTTTCCAGGTGGTCATTGACCACCAGCAGGTCGCGGGCCACCTCGTCGGAACCTCTGGCCGGATCCAGGCGGGCCAACGCCTGGCGGAGCCGCTCGAGATCGGTGGTGACCGCGGCGCTGGCGGTATCGCTGCCGGTGGCGACGAAAATCTGGACATCGAGACGCAGCCGGACCAGCACCGCCTGGGCTTCGGAAGCGTTGACCGCGGTGCCGCCGGCCCGGCTCAGCTCCGCCAGTTGCCCGGCCAGCGTCCCCAGGGTAAACCAGCCGGCAACAAACAACACCACCATCAGGCCCAGAACCGTAATGTAGCCGGTGGCGATCCGCACGCCGACCCGCACGCCCTTCAACACGATCATGTCGGCTTCCTCCACCCCCGGATCGACCCGCCCCGCGGCGGAACCCGCACCCGAGCCTGCGAATCCCGCTCTTGCCGCCGCGACGATATCATCGACCCCGCGGGTTCCCAATGGCTTCGTCGCCGCACGGACGTCGTCGGCACGGCGCTTGCCTCGCCGCGCCCTGACCGGGTCACAACCGTTCGTTCGATCCCCGTGATTCCTGGTTGCCAGGGATCACGGCTCGTTCGATCCCCGTGATTCCTGGTTGCCAGGGATCACGGCTCGTTCGATCCCCGTGATTCCTGGTTGCCAGGAATGGGCCGGTATGAAACAAGGTCGCCATCGGATTCCGATCGCCGTCAAAAGTCGGTGGTTTGTTATAAATCCTTTACAAATTCAGCCGGAATGAAGCAGTGACGGTCCATCGACGTACCGACGTCCTCCCCGGGCACCTGGAGGGGGCATGACCATTGTGTCGCGGCGCGCCCGCCTGTCCGTCGCCGCCGCCGCGTTGACGCTGGCCGCGCTGATCGTGGTGTTCCAGTGGGTTCAGGCCGGCCACAGCCGGAACACCGCGCTCAACCATGCCGCCCGCGAAACCGAATTGCTGGCGCACATGCTGGCCGAATACAGCCGGCATTCGATCGGGCTGACCGATCTCGTGCTGGATGCCGCCCCCGTCTCCGGCCGCTTCCGGGCCGTGGCGCCGCCGCCGGATTTCATCCGCAATATCGTGGTGCTGGACCCCGAGGGGCGGCTGCTGTGGACGTTACGGCCGGACCCGCCGGCAGCCGTACTGTCGGCGGCGCACGCAGCCGCCACCCATGTCCGGGCCGACACTCTGGTCGGCATTCCGGCCGGCGGCGGCCAGGGACCGACCCTGCTGGTGGGACGCGGCCTGGAAACCGGTGGCGGAGCCGCCGCCGTTCTTGATGCCGGTGCGTTCACGGCCTGCTGCAAGCTGTCGGCCCTGCCGGCGCAGCGGGGCGACAGCGTGGTCGATGCCGTGGCGCTGACCCTGGTTGCGGCCGATGGCACCGATCTGCTGCGCCCCGGGCTCCGTCACCCCGACCGCCCGGACGATGGCCGGCTGGTTTCGACGGTCCCGGTCGGCGATCTGCCGGTGACGGCGGTTGCCGCCATCGATCGCGACGCCGCGCTGGCCTCGTGGCGCCTGGACACCTTGATCGGGGCCATTCGCACGGCCCTGCTGGTGGTGATCGTCGCCACCCTTGCCTTCTCCGGCATCCGGCTGATGAGGCGCGAGGCCGATCATGAGCGCCACAAGATTCAGCAGGAGGCGGCGCTCAAGGCCACCGCCGAACGCTTCCGGCTGCTGTTCGAGGGTACGCCGACCATCGCGGTGCTGGGCTGCGACCAGGACCGGCGGGTGGTGTTCTGGAATGCCGCCAGCGAGGCCCTCTATGGTTACCGCCGGGACCAGGCCCTCGGCGCCCGCTTTGAGACGCTGATCGTGCCCCCGGCCGGGCGGGACGGCGCGGTTCGCGAATTCACCGACTGGCGGGACGCCGGACAGGCCCCGGCCCCCGGCGAACGCAGCCGCCGGCGCCAGGACGACACGCCGGTTCCGGTGTTTTCCAGCCACGCCCGACTCACCACCCCCGACGGCGCGCCCGAATTCTACTGCATCGACATTGATCTTACCGAGATCAAACGGACCCAGGACGCGCTTCGGGAGAGCGAAAGCCGGTTCCGCGACTATGCCGCGGCCTCGTCCGACTGGTTCTGGGAGATGGGGCCGGACCTGCGTTTTACCCGCTTTTCCGAGCGCATGGTCGCAAGCAACCTCGCGCCCGGGGATATGCTGGGCCTGACCCGACTGCAAGCGGCGGGAGCCACGCCAGCAACACCGTTCTGGCGGTCGCATCAGGAGGTTCTCGACCGGCGCCTGCCATTCCGGGACTTCATCTATCCGGTGATAGCAGGCGCCGCGGCCAATGATCGCCCCGACGCCACGGTGCGCCACATCAAGTCCAGCGGCAAACCGGCCTTCGACGCCGAGGGCCGTTTCCTTGGTTACCGCGGCACCGCCAGCGACGTGACCGATCAGGTCAAGGCCGGGGAGATGTTGCGCAAGCTGTCGGAAGCCGTGGAGCAGAGCCCCGCGGCCATCACCATCGTCGATGCCGGCGGCGTGATCGAATATGTCAACCGCCGTTTCAGTCAGAGCAGCGGCTATGGGCGTGACGAGGTGGAAAACCGGCCGCTGTCGATTCTGCACCCGGATGCCGGCGCCGCAACCGATGCCGGACCCTGGCCGTTGCCGGAGAGCGGCCGGGAATGGCGCGGCGAGCGGCGGAACCGGCGCAAGGACGGCTCGCTGTACTGGGAACTGGCGACGGTGTCGCCGATCACCGCCGCCGACGGCAGCGTCAGCCACTTCCTGATCATCGGCGAAGACCTTTCGGAACGTAAGGTCTTTGAGGAGCGGCTGCTGCACCAGGCCAACTATGACGTGCTGACCGGCCTGCCCAATCGGCTGTTGCTGTTCGACCGCCTGACCCAGGCGCTGGCCCGGGGCCGGCGCGAACACCGGCTGCTGGCGCTGCTGTTCGTCGACCTCGACCATTTCAAGGTGGTTAACGAGGCGCTGGGCCATGACGGCGGCGACCGGTTACTGATCGACGCCGCCCACCGGCTGGCCGGGGCGGTGTCCGAAAGCGACACGGTCGCGCGTTTTGGCAGCGACGAGTTCGTGATCATCCTGCCCGACGTTGTCGCCGCGGCTTACGCCGACGCCGCCGCCCACCGCATCCTTTCGGCGTTTTCCCGACCGTTCGAGATCGGCGGCCGGGAGTTCGTGGTCACGGCCAGCGTCGGCATGACCATTGCCCCCACCGACGGTGACGACTCCCAGTCGCTGCTGCGCAACGCCGACGCGGCGGTGCGCCAGGCCAAGGCGGTGGGCCGTAACGCCTGCCGGTTCTTCACCCCGGAAATGAACCGGAAGGTCAGCGAGCGGCTGACGCTGGAAAGTCGCCTGCGCCACGCCGTCGCCCGCAACGAGCTGTCGCTGGTCTACCAGCCCATCGTCGAACTCAGGACCGGGGCCACCGTCGGGGCCGAGGCGCTGCTGCGCTGGAACAACCCCGACCTGGGCCAGGTGCCGCCCGATCACTTCATCCCGGTGGCCGAGGACACCGGGCTGATCATGGAGATCGGCGAATGGGTGTTGCGCGAGGCCTGCCGCGAGGCCGGCGGCTGGGCCGCCCTGACCGGCCGCCCGATCAGCCTCGCGGTCAACATTTCCGCCTGCCAGTTCCGCCGCCTGGAACTGGTCCGCACCGTCACCGAGGCGCTGGCGAGCGCCGGCCTGCCCGCCGACTGCCTGGACCTGGAGATCACCGAACGCCTGCTGGTCGAAAACGCCGCCACGACCATGGTCATACTGGAAGAACTCCACGAGATGGGCATCCGCATTTCCATCGACGACTTCGGCACCGGCTATTCTTCCCTCAGCTACCTCAAGCACCTGCCGGTCCAGACGCTCAAGATCGACCGCTCGTTCGTCAAGGATGTCCCCACCGGCCCCCGGGATTCCGCCCTCACCGCCGCAATCGTTGCGCTGGCCCACAATCTCGACCTTCAGGTGGTCGGCGAAGGCGTCGAAACCCAGGCCCAGTTGGACTTCCTCGGGACCCACGGCTGCGACTTCATCCAAGGCTACTTCTTCAGCCGCCCCCTGCCCGCCCCCGCCTTCCGCGCCTTCCTGACCCAAAAGTAAGCAGCCCCCAAGACCGGCACCCGAAGCGTCCTGCCGGACGTCGGCACCGGCCGCAACCGCCCGCAAAAGCCCCTTGCACGGACAATGCCGCTGCTCTATACGATGCGCCACAACGCTGGTCCCCTTCGTCTAGAGGCCTAGGACACCGCCCTCTCACGGCGGTAACAGGGGTTCGAATCCCCTAGGGGACGCCATTTTCACGCCTAAGTGCTTGATAGCAAAGGCGTTACTGCTCCAGATCATCCCTCGGAATCAGGCTCTGTGTCACACGTTGGTATGACACGGGGGAAGGCTCCGATGGCCTGGCCATATCTGCTGAAACGGCGCGCTGCGTGGTATCTCCGGGTCCGAGTCCCGAGTGACCTCAGCCCCTTGCTCGGCATCCACTTGACCAAGACCCTCGGCACCCGCGATCATCTTGTCGCACGTCGTCGCGCCCTCCGCGCGGTCGGGCGGCTGGACGGATTCTGGTCGGAGGCGAGGGGCATTGTGAACGAATTGTGGATGGGAAGACCGATTTCCGAGGTCACCGAACAGGTTATTGCTGACGCCGCAAAGGACAAAGCCCGCGCACTGCGGGATTTCGATGCGTTGAGTGCCGAAGCGAAGAGTCGGCTTGACCATCGTCTGCAGGCAATACTTCTCGAGGCAACCGAGGGAAAATTGGCTGTGGTGGAGCGGCTAAATCACGTCAGGACGGGTATCGCCACTTGGCGCCGTGAAGAGGACGAAAAGAAGCTACGCGAGAAGGATATTGAAATCGCGCGCCTCCAGGGGACTATTGAGGGCCTGACGGCGTCGCGTGCTTACGGCTCCGTGGAGAGATCGGCATTGATTTCGGCTGGCACGACCGCGGCGCCGCTGATTGCCCTGCCACCACCCGTACCACCGGCAACTGCCCAATCACCCTCGGCGCCATCCTCCCCGTCATCACACCTGTCCGGTGCGTCGAGTCAACCATGGCCAACGTTCAAGGCCGCCTTCTACAAATTTCGCGGTGTCGGCGACTCGGCGACCAAGAGCTATGAACTGGCTTTCCGTCGTTTGCCGAAGGTCGTCGGCGATCGGCCCATCGGCGACATCAAAGCCAAAGATATCAGGACATTTCGTGATAACCTGGAAACAGAGACAGTGCCGCGAGGCGAACGGGAGGCGCCGTCTGCCTCAAATATTCAGAAAATGCTGAGTAATATGAAAACTTTTTTTGCCTGGGCCAGCAGTGAGGGCGAGATTCTGAGCGAAAATCCCGCAGCGAACGTGTTCGTAACGCCAGCACAAAAAAATAAGGGTGAGACTCAGGCCTGCGGAGGGATACACTGTTTGAGGATTACGATTACGGCAAGTGGTGGAACGAGAAGGTATTGCCGTCTTTGCAAATGAAGAGGCGCGACCTCATACTCTACAGCTTTCGCCATACTTACAAGAAATATATCAGAAAAATTCAATCTGACGAGACCGCGAATCGGTTGATGGGTCATGCTCCGACGAGTGTCGGGGAAATGTACGGCCGTAGCCTTGATGAGTCAGAAATGAAATTATTTTGCGAGAATTTTTCGTGCCCGATTGACTTGTCGCATCTATACAGAGTGTAGTATGTATTTATTATATTGCAATGATATCGTTCCTGCGGCTGGCTTCCCCGAGCGCGAAGGTCCTAAACCCCAAACGGTAGGGAAGGTTATCGCGGGATGTCGAAGTGCAATGCCGGCGACTACCGCGCCACCATGCCCGCTGTCATGTTAACGCCAGGTATCGTCGCGGCTTCGGCGGCCAACCTGCCTGTCATCCTCGACGAATGCCGACGCGCCGAAAATGTCGTGGTATGCTTCGGAAAGGTCAACAAAGCTCTGGCGGGTGCCGCAGCAGATACAGTTCGATCAATCCGCGCCGAAGGCATCGGTCTTTGGTGCTTCGGGGTGAACGGTGACGGCAGCCCGAAACATCCGTTGTACCTCGCCAAAGACACGAGGCTGATACCGTTTCCAGAATAGCCCCGAGTGTCGGCGGTTATGGTGCCCTCTTTTGATCTGTATTCGGAAATTTGCCGCCCCGACGCATGGATTGTGCCGCTGCCTATATCGGCAAGCTCCGATGTGCCTCGGATCGAAATCTCGCGGGAACCAGCCATGCCGCCATCCGTATTCATTCGAACCGTGGGTGGGTGGTGCGGTGGTTGGAAATGCAGGCTCCATTCATCGGGGTGGACTGGCATATTCCTATCGGTCGCGAGCGATTTTCACCGGAGTCTATTCCTGTGCCGCAGCATGAAAACGGCATCGAGTCGCGCCAACCGGCTCGGTTCAGGAGACACCGGCTCGGTTCAGGAGACCTTGCCGAGGCTTGATGCACGACTTCGCCCATGCTCTGTTCCTTCGCGATCGGTGAACGCCTCCTGAGCGTTGTGACCGCAGCAGATTAATGCCTTGATTAGCCGGGGACGGCTTGAATCGCACCGTCACCAGGAAAAATATGGTGGCGCCTGAATTATTTTGTTGACAGATACGATTTAAGGCCCCAATCCTAATTTTGCGCCCAGGTACCAAATCTGGCTACGCAGTCGTCGAGCTTGAGCACGGGGGTACAGCCTAGATCGTAGGCGAAGGCCTCCTGGAAGGCCTGGCATGAGCCAGGCACCTGTTGTCAGAACACCGGGCAACAGACGTGCGCCAATGCCTGGGGTCGACTGTGGATGCCCTCCCGGAGAATGCCGCGATCACGGCGCTCCAATTACGGAGGGTGTCGTGATTCACGACCTTGATTCAACGAGATTGTTCTCGTATAGCGGAGCTGTTGCCGTTCTTTGTAACGAAGGCGACGCTCCGCAGAGCATGGACTATCGTCGCGACTGCGATGACCATGCATACACGTCTATGCCGACAGACGCTTCCAGCCTACCCACCGACATGCTGGGAGGCTGTGGGCACAACCCGGAAGGAGCCTGTTCTGATATTCCGCAGACAGCGGAGGTACGGAGCCAGGACGGTGTTGATTCGGTAACGATTCTCACCACCAAGGGGGGACTGCGCGCGACCAAGCTGCTCGAATTGACCAGTAGCGGATGGCTGGTGACCCCATACGATCGGGCGGCTTGGTTTTCAGTTGAGGAGCGGCAGGTTGGCAACATCTTCGACCTGGCCGCTTTGCTCACCGACCTGGAACGTCGGCCGCATTCCTTCATTGTCCGCGGCCAGCTCCTCGAGGGCATCGACCGCAGTAATGCGAGGCGCCTGCTCCACGACAGGACGGTGAACGGGGTTGTGACCCCAGCCACGCTTCGTGCCTGCGCCCGGCGCTGGATTCCGCTGGACATTGACAGCCTACCGCTTCCGGACGGCCTGGACCCGTTGGCATATCCCGAGGCAGCGGTAAGGTACGTACTCACTCTTCTTCCCGACATGTTCACCAGTGTCACTGTGTGGTGGTGCTTCACGTCGACAATGGGCATCAAGCCCGGGCTGCGGATGCGGCTATTCTTCTGGTCCGCCCGCCCGATCTCGGACGAGGAACTCAAGCGGTTGCTCTGCGAGACAGTTCCAGTTGAAGGCCTCCCGCGTTCAAAATGGCGGCAACTATGGCCAATTGACGGTTCCCTCTACAACCCCGCCCAGGCGATTTACACTGCTCACCCCATCGTACGTGGTGGAGCGGACCCAGTGCCAGTCCGCAGCGGAATCCTGGTCGGCGACTGCCATGAGGTAACGCCGCCGACCATCCTGCGGCCCGAACCACCGACTGGCGGAAAGCGCGGGCGGCGGGTGGACGGGGGCAATGGTCCCGTCACCAGTCGCGTCACCGGGAGCGGGACGGCCGCGGTAGATTCCCGGTCGACCGCGGTCGGCTATGCCGAGCATCGGAGCCTGATTGGCGACCACGAGGGCGGTGGCGGCTTCCACGGCCCGATCAAGTCCGCCGTTGCGGCCCATTTCGCGCGCCATGGTTCTCGCACTGACGACGAATGGCTGGCGGCCGACCTGGAGACGGCCATCCGCGCCGCGGTCCGCAACCCCGCCTGGCACACGGCCGAGTACCTGGAGATGCGGATTGCCGACCTGCCGGGCCTGATCGCGTCGGTTACCGCCCGGCAGGTCGCCCGCAAGGCCAAGGACTGGGCAGTGCTCGACCATCCGCCGACCTATCCGGATGTCGGTGTTGATCTGACCGAGGGTGAGCGCCTGATCCAGGAAGCGGTAGAAAGGTTCATGTCTTCCCGCGCCGCCTGGGCCGCCGTCCCAGCCGAACTGCGCGGTGAGCCGCCGCGCCTTGCGCTGATCGCAACCTTGGGTATCGGAAAAACTGAGGTAGTGGCCAAGGCCATCGGCAAACTGCCGATCGGCTGCTCGGTCAACGTTCTGGCACCCGATCACGCACTCGGTCGTGAACTAACCGCTCGTTTGGCCACCGCCGCCCCTGGCCACCGCGTCATCCAGGTATTGGGTCGGGAAGCCGTCGACGCCGACGGTGAGCCGATGTGCCACCAACGAGACTTGGTTGCTCAATGGTCGGCGTTGGGTGGTTCCGTCCAGAGCGGATTCTGCCGCGCGACCGGAGAAGACGGTTCCGTCGAGGAGTGCCCGCACTTCGCGTGCTGCCGTTATCAGGCCCAGCGTGCCGACGACGCCCCTGCTATCCGTGTCGGCTCGCACGCCTACCTCGCACTGGCCCCGGAGTTCTCCCCGCTCCCCGCAGCCGCCGATCTGATGGTCATCGATGAGAATCCAGTCGACACCCTGACACGGGCCAGCGGGTCGGTAACGCTCGACGACGTGTGGTCCCCAAGCGGTCGTCAGGTCCTCACCCATCGGCGGCGCGACCACGTGGATCAAAACGCTAATTTTAACGAGTTTTCCCTAGTGGGGCACGTCAGCTAAATTGCACGGTGAGAGTCCTGGTTTCCAATGGCCGCCGGCCTTTGGTGGGTCCACGGCAAAGCCCTGGTCGCCGAAGGCATTTTGTAGGGGCTTTGCCCCTACGACCCCACCAAAGGCCAGCGGCCTTTGGAAACCGTTAGCCCAGCAATTTTGCTGACGCGAGACACTAGCCTTACGGTTGGCCCTGGAAGCCCCCGACCCCACGCCAGCCAAACTGCGCGAGGCGGGGCTGGATTCGGCGCGTTGCCGATGGATGGCGGGCAGGTGCTACGACCATGCTCGGCAGGGCGACGAGGTCACTCCCGACATGTCGCGCGAGCGGAAACTCGAGGCGATCCAGCGGAGGAAAGAGGCCAAGACCATGTTCCTGATGGGCCGTCTATGGTCACTCTTCGCGCGCATCCTCGAAGGCAGCCCCGAGAACGACCCCGCCGAGTTGCGCTGCCTCCGTGTCCGCGGCAGCATCGTCGAATTGGCCTATTCCTTGGAGCCGAAAATCGTGGGACCGCTCCTGATCCTCGACGGCACCGCCGACGAGGAGGTTCTGCGCCGTTTCTGGTCTGGTATCCAGGTCTTCCGCGTTACCGTGCGAGCTGAGCACTACCACCTGACCCAAATCATCGACCGCCCAGTCTCAATGAACAACTTGGCGTATGGGTTGGTCTGCGGGAAAGGGCAGACCGACCCCGTCGAGACAGCGCGGGCACGCGGGCATCGTACCCAGTTGGCCAGGCTCGCCGAGGTCGAGGTACTGCGGACTGCCGATACCGTCGGGACCAAGGTGGCGGTGTTCTCGTACAAAGCTGCCGCTGAGGCCCTGCGCGCGGAACACAAGCACCTCGCAGGCCTCGGCGTCGAGTGCGGATTCCTGCGACCTGATGGCCGGGCTGCCGGTCACTTCGGTGCGGTTCGCGGACTGGATCGATGGCGCGATGTGCCTACGGCGATCATCGCTGGAAGGATGCGGCCGTCGCCCCCCGACCTGGAACGCCAGGCCCGCGCCATCTTCTGGTCGGACCCGCGGCCGATGCGGTATCTGCCCGCAGGCGAGAACCTCCCCACGACGACACAGTATCTGCGCGTTGCGGACGGCACTGTGCGTGCCGTCCAGGTCGAATGCCATCCCGACCCGCTTGTTCAGCGCGTCCTGGAGCAAATCTGCCGCGCCGATCTGGAACAGACGGCCCATCGACTGCGCTTGGTGCGGCGAACAGCTGCGAACCCTGCCCGCGTGGTGCTTCTGACCAACGTCCCGCTGCCGCTCACCGTCCACGAGGTGACGACGTGGGACGAGATCATGGAGCGGGCCGATGCGGCCGCAATGGCCATGGCGCGCGGCGTTTTTCCGAACGACTGGCCAGGACGGGCAATGGTGCTGGCCGACTATTTCGGTAACGCCAAGGCACCCGCATCGGCCGCGCGGCAATGGTTCGCCAAGCGCCCTGCAGCCCGTCAGCGGGTCGAGGACACAATCGTCGGTAATTGGAACCGATACGTCTACCGCCACGTGGGCGCACGCAAGCGTGAGTACGTCTGGGTCGATCCGCGGCACGTGGATGCCAGGGCAGCGGTAACCGCCCGGCTCGGTGACCTCGATGTGTTCTGCGATGGCACAGATATGGACGCCGACCAGGCCCAGGCGGACGACACCACGCTCGGTCGGGAGGGCTGAACCATGGACGGACTCAATCTCTCCCATGCGGGACTCCTGGCCGATCCAAGCGCCATGACCAACACCGACTGGAGCCATCGGGCTGAAACGACCTCCAAGCTGTATGCCGAGGCCACGAACCAGCTGATGCCGCCCGTCGATGTCGGCAAGCGTCACACAATGGGCGACCTTTTCTGCGGTGTCGGTGGCTATCCCTGCCAGCCGTTCTCTCAGATGGGCAAGCGGTTCGGCAGGCGTGATCCTCGGGACACGCTGATTTACCCGACCGTCGATATTGTTGCAGCTATCGACCCGGATGCCGTTGTCCTCGAGAATTCCGACGGATTTGCGAACGACGAAAATGGCCGAACGCTTGCCGACACAAAGGAGATGTTCGCCAGGATCGGGCACCTAACCGACATCCCGGTCATGCACACCGCCGTGGCCCGGGCCGATAACGAGCGAATTGTCGCCGACCTGGAGCCAGGCGTCAGAGGGGTAGTCGCCAGAGTGCGGGCTGCCTGCGGTCTCGGTGCCGCCGAATCACAACGGTCGGCGCTTCTTTTCGATTGGCTTTGGAGCTACGGTATCCCTGTGATCACCCAGGTCGGACACTGGGCTTCGTCGATGGTACCTATCAATCCATACCCCTTGCGTTTCTCGTAGGGGAACGCACTCTATGTCGTCGCCATGGACTGTCCTACCCGAATAGTCGGACACAGGGGCGGCACCTCTCTTTTCCAACAAGTGGCTCGCCGGCCATGGCCCCGCCGTTCAGACCCGTGATCCGCGACAACCAGCCGAAGCCCGCCACCCCGGAGGACCAACTC
>Ga0302319_10004411_pt1 | contig 28916 bp, 23 predicted proteins | sample Bog_T0_2_FD_203319 | JGI IMG/M metagenome (GOLD analysis project Ga0302319, IMG submission 203319) | Peat permafrost microbial communities from Stordalen Mire near Abisko, Sweden - Bog_T0_2 | ecosystem: Environmental > Terrestrial > Soil > Wetlands > Peat | place: Sweden: Abisko, Stordalen Mire... | reverse complement strand
ATTGGCAACGGCTTGCGCAGCCGCGCCGGAGTGCCGTTGGAGTAAAGACGCGGCGTTTAGCGAGCCGCTTGCGCCCACCCTCGCGCGGCACGCCGACGCCGACGAATATGCCGGCAATCTGCGGGCAAACTTGATCGAATGGGCGAGTCATCACCTGCCGAAAAGCGCGCACAATGACCCGGTTCCGGTAGATCTGCTGCAGCCGAACGATCACTTGGCCGATATTTGCGCGACGCTCCTATATCCGGTCACCGACCGGCCTTTTCGCGAATTATACGAACTGGCGCAAAGCTGGCCGGCGGCGAAGCGCCAGGAACTGCTGGATGTGGCCCTAGGCCCGCGCACGAAGCGCGACGAGTTGCCCAGGCAGTTTCGCTGTGCACCCTATGTTTTCGATTTCGTGATGGACATCGGCGCGTATCGGGACATGCATCGCCATCGACGCTGCCAGCAGTTCCGGCAGTTTTACACCAACAAGCTTGGCTATGAGCGGCCGGAGGTCTTAGCCGAATGCGGCGCCGAGCGCATTTTTGACGAAGCGCTCGCTGCCGCTGACCGGGCTATTGGCGATCTGCCGCAACCGGGCGCGCAGTATTTATTACCGTTTGCCGCACGCTCACGATTTCTGTTTAAGATGGATTTCGCGGAGCTGGAGTACATAGCGCGATTGCGCAGCGGCGTGAAAGGTCACTTTTCTTACCGCCAGGTGGCTTGGGGAATGAAGCAAGCGCTGGCTAAGCTAGATCCGGCGCTAGGGTCTTTGGTGGAGGCAACGCCGCCCTGGGTGGAAGATCCGCTGAAACGATAAAGCGCTACCCGATGTTGAGCGTCTTGGCCAGCGTGCCGCGCTCAGCCTGGATTTTTTCCTGCAGCAACATGATGGCGTAAATCAACTGTTCGGGGCGCGGCGGGCAACCGGGCACGTAGACATCCACTGGAATCACTTGATTCACCGGCACCAGCGCGTAGTTGCTAAACACGCCGGTGGATGTGGCGCAGGCACCCATCGAGATGACCCACTTCGGCTCGGGCATTTGGCGGTAAAGCTGGCGGATCACCGGCGCCATTTTGTTCGAGACACGTCCGGCGATGATCATGAGATCGGATTGCCGCGGCGAACCGCGAAACACTTCCGCGCCGAAACGCGCCGCATCATAGCGCGAGGCCATCATGGACATCATTTCGATGGCGCAACAGGCCAAGCCGAACGTCATGGGCCACAGCGAGTTCTTGCGCGCCCAATTCAAAGCGCTATCGAGCGTGGTGGTGATAATGCTGTCGCCAAATTCGCTAGCCGGGTCGTCAATACGCGCGTATAACCCAGGCGGTTGACTGATTTCAAAGCGTTCTGCATCGCCCATGGCTTTAGTATCCCATGCGAAGGAATGACCGGCTTGGGATATTATCAGGGTGTTTATGAACATCAAATCCGCGCTGGCCCTGACGCTGCTTGGGCTCACGCTGCAAGCCAAGTCTCTCGATAAAGTGAATACCAAGTCCGGCCCAGTCAAAGGCGCAATCAGCACCGATGGCAAGGTGCGCATGTTTAAGGGGATACCGTACGCGGCTCCGCCCGTTGGCCCGTTGCGCTGGAAGGCGCCGCAGCCGGCGGCTTCCTGGAGTTCGCCGCTTGACGCAACCAACTTCGGTGCGCGCTGCATGCAGGAAAATATTTTCGGCGACATGGTGTACCGCGATAACGGCCCGAGCGAAGATTGCCTTTATCTGAATGTTTGGTCGCCGGTATCCGAGGCCAAGAAGCCGGCGCTGTTGCCGGTGATGGTTTGGATTTACGGCGGAGGCTATGCGGCGGGTGCATCGTCCGAGCCGCGGCAGGATGGGGAGATGCTGGCGAAGAAGGGCGTGGTGGTGGTGAGCATGAATTATCGCCTCAACGTTTTCGGTTTTCTAGCGCATCCCGGCTTGGCCAAAGAAACCGGGCGCAACGGTTCGGGCAACTATGGCCTGCTCGATCAAGTGGCGGCGCTCGAATGGGTTCACAAGAACATCAAAGCATTCGGCGGCAACCCTGAGAACGTAACGATCTTCGGCGAATCGGCTGGATCGTTTTCGGTGTGCGGGCTGATGGCGTCGCCGCTGACGAAAGGCTTGTTTCAGAAAGCGATCGGTGAAAGCGGCGCGTTCTTCGGCAGCTCACTCGCGATTACTCCTGCGGCCGATGCGCAGCTGATCGGCGAGAAATTTGCTTCGAGCGTGGGCGCGTCTTCACTTGAGGAACTGCGCGCCAAGCCGGCCGCTGAGCTGTTGAAAGCTACCTTGAAAAATCCGGAAGGCTTTCCGGTTACGGTGGATGGCGTGTTCTTTCCCGAAGACGCGCGGACGATTTATGCGGAAGGCAAACAGGCGCACGTGCCACTGTTAGCGGGTTGGAATCGCGATGAAATGAGCGGAGGTGCGTTTTTTGGGAAAGATGCGCATACCGCCGAAGTGTTCAAAGCCAAGTTGCAAGAGCGCTACAAAGACGCCGCCGGGCAGTTGCTCGAACTCTATCCGGCTACCAGCGATGAACAAGCCGCGCAATCCGCCGGCGCCTTGGCGAGCGACGGTTTCATCGCTTTTTCCACTTGGAAATGGCTTGAACTGCAGCGCACGACCGGCGAATCCACTGTCTATCGCTATGAGTTTGACGATGCGCCACCGACTACGCCACCGGGCGGCGCGTATCATTCCGCGGAAATCGAGTTTGTGTTCGAAACGCTGCCCTCTAAGCACTTGCCTTGGCGGCCCGAAGACACACAGCTGTCCGATCTAGTGTCCACGTATTGGACGAACTTCGCGAAGACGGGCGATCCAAACGGGGCTGGCTTGCCCGCTTGGCCGCCGTTTGCCAGTTCGACAGGCAACGAGGTGATGCACCTATCGAGCGATTCGAAAGCTAAGCCCGAGCAAAACCGGGCGCGGTATGAGTTGTTGGATCGCCTGATGGCCCGGAAGTAGTTACTCCTGCCTTAGTGTCTGCGCGGGTTGTATGCCAGACGCCCGCAGCGCGGGAATAACGACGGCGACCAGCGCCGCGGCCAGGAGCGCTCCGACAGCCAAAGCGATTGAGGCGGGCTCCAAAGGCTTCATCCGGAACAGCTCCGTTTCCAGGTACTTGGCACCCAGCCAGACGATGGGCAAACCCAGCAGCAGACCTACGGCGGCCAGCGCCATACCTTCGCGCAGAATCATGGCGAGCACTTCTCCGGGCATCGCGCCGAGAGCGAGCCGCAGTCCGATCTCACTGCGCCGCCGGGCGGTGTTACTCGCCATGACACCGTAAAGCCCCACGACGGAAAGAAGCAGCGCGAGAATTCCAAAGCCATCGCACAAAGTCGCAAACATGCGCTCCCGCTGCAATCCTTTCGAAATCTGCTCCTCCATGGTGATCACATCGATCAGCGGCAAGTGGCTATCGAGTGCGCTCAGGGTCCGGCGCACAGCGGGCAGAACAACGCGCGGCGGCTGCGAGGTGCGGAGCACAACTGTTGCCGAACCATTCTCTTTTCCGAAGGGCAGCCATACGGCGTAGGGCCGGTCTTTCATGGATGTGGGAGCAATGACCGGCGCGATTCCGACAATTTCGTATTCCGGGGCTATCGCTCCAGGAGGACCGTCGGAAAACCTGAGCCGTTGGCCCAACACACGCGTCCCGCCCAGTTTGCGCGCTAAGTCATCACTGATGACGGCCACTTTTGCATCACTCGCAATGTCAGTCCATTGAATGTTCCTGCCAGCCACCAAGCGCGAAGTATAGAGCGGGAGATAATTCGGCGTCACTCCATTGATGGATGCGTTGTCACTGGACTTGCGGCCGATCAATTGCACATCCTCCCACCAGCCTCCGATGTTCATTGGTCTCATGGACGCCAAGCCTACAGCCGCTACGCCAGGCGTGGCCGCGAGCCGTTGTTCCAAGTTGAAGTAGAAGTCGTTCAAGCGCGCTTTTTCGTATCCGGACGTGCCGGGGCGCAGGTCAAACATCAGCAGGTTGCGACGTTCAAATCCCGGATCGCCAGACTCGATGCCTACCAGGTTGCGGGTGAAGATGACGGCGGACATCACGAGGACCACTGACATTGCCATTTGTCCGAGAACCAGCAGCCGGCCGATGTTCCACTTGTGCCGCGGGCTAAATCCCACGCTGCCCGAGCCTTCCTTGAGCCAAATAGCGCTGGGCATGCGCGAGGCTCGCCAAGCGGGAAACAGACCGAACAGAAGCAGCGCCAATGCCGTTGTTATCCCGGCGATTGCCACGATGCGTCCGTCAAAGGCCACGGCGACAGGCACGGTATCGGCTCCGCGCTGCGAGACAAATTCGCCCAGCAGGTTGGCCGTGAGATAGGCCACCGCAACACTGGCTATGCCGCCCGCCAATGCCAGCAGGGCACTCTCGGTGAGAAATTGCTTCATCAGCCGACTACGGCTGCAGCCGAGCGAAATGCGTGTTGCCACTTCTTTTTGGCGCGCCGCCGCCCGCGCGAGAAGTAAATTCGCGATGTTAGTGCAGGCGATCAATAACAGCAGCGTAACCAGGCCGCCTAAGACCAGGAGCGGATTGCGGAAGTCGCGCCGCAACGAACCCAAACCGCGCCGACCTTCATCCAGGCGGATGCGCGGCGTTTTGTTTTTGTCTTTTGGCTGCCTTGACCAAGTTGTGGGAAAGACGGCGTTCAATGCCGGGGCGATGTCATTCTCCGCGACTCCCGGCGCTCGCCTCGCAATAAGGGAGACGCCCCAAAAGCGGTTATCGTCTAAATCGCGCTTGCCGCCGGGCCCTACCAGCAAGGCTTCGTCGTGGATAGGAGTATAAACGTCGGTGCCATCTCCCGGAAACAACCCGTAGAAACTCCTATTGAGGACGCCTACAATCACATGCGGCTTATTGTTGATGACGAGCGCGCTGCCCACCACGCCAGGTGCTGAGGCAAGCGCCTGTTCCCAAAAGCGATGGGTGAGTACCACGGCGGGAGGCGCGCCGTAACTATCGTCGGTGTCAGTCAGCAAGCGTCCCAGCTGCGGCCTCACTTGTAAGACCGTCAGAAAGTTCCCGCTCACGGGCCGGCAGCGGGCCACAGCCGGCCTCCCGTCATAGCTCACACTCGCTTGGTTGGGAAAAGAAAACGCCGCCAGTTGTGCTTTTCCCGACACGCTTCGGCGCAAGGCTTGAAAGCTTGGATAGGAAAAGAAATCAGCGACCGACCGGCCGTCTTCCCGTATCATGCTGCCGGAAGCGCCATCGGCCAGTTCTCGCGGGAAGCCGTGGGCTTGCCAGTTGACGGCCGTGAGTTGGCCCGGATTCGCCAACGGCAAGTCCTGCCAGAGCACCACGTTCATCAGCGATAGAATCGCGGTATTCGCGCCCAGCGCCAGCGCGAGCGATAGCACGGCTGCCACGGTCACAACCGGCGTGCGCCGCATCATCCGCCAGCCAAATACCATATCTTGCGTTGTGCCGTTGAGCCATGCCCAACTTCGTTCGTCCCGGCAGCTTTCCTTTATTTGTTCGCTCCCGCCAAACTCACGTTTTGCCAGCAAAGCCGCCTCCTTCCGCGAATACCCCTGGCGCTCGTATTCCGCCGCCAAAACGTGCAGGTGATGCGCAATCTCGCGATCCAGATCCGTCTCCGCGCGCTTCCACCAAAACCCCATGTGTTTGCCTCCCTACGATTCCAAAACCATTCCCACCGCATCCGCATAACGCCGCCACTGCGCCCGCTCTTCCTGGAACTGCTTCCGTCCCGCAGGCGTAAGCGTATAGATTTTCGCCATCGGGCCGCTGTCCGACTCCTGCCATTCCGACTTCAGCAGCCCTTTGCGTTCCAACCTATGCAGAGCCGGATACAGGGAACCCTGCTGCACTTGCAGTTTTTCCCTTGAAGTCAACATGATTTTCTGCGCGATTCCATAGCCGTGCACCGGCCCCTGCGCCACCGTCTTGAGAATCAACAGATCCAATGTGCCCTGAATGAGCTCCATCTTTTTGTCCGCCATAATTTTCTTCCGCTAGTATGGCACACTATGTACCTAGCTTGTCAACCTAGCTTGCTTTTGGCTCAACGGCTTAATTTCGCCGGGTTGATTTTCCATACCCACTAAAATCGAACTAGATACATGGCGGTACCTCAACTTACTTTTCAGTATTCCCACAGTTATGAAGATGCGCTTGGACGTGCCGCCGCCGAGTGCGGTATCGACCGGCAATATTGGGACATTTTCGGACACAACCACGAAGCTTCGTTAGAAGCCTTGCAGAAGATACTGGGGGCACTCGGCTGGGATATTACCAGCGTTGAAGCAATTGATGGGAAACGCAGGCAATGGTTTGCCGAGTTGTATACGCGAACGCTACAGCCAACCATCGTGGCGGGTGATTCGGACCGCACGGTCGCGCTCACGCTGCTTGCCGATGCACTCGTCACCGTGCAATATGAAATTGTTCTGGAATCGGGCGATCGGGTAAATGGTGAAGCCGACGCGGCGCAGCTTGCGGTGATCCGCGAAATTGATTTCGACGGCAAGCGCTGGTCTGCCCGCCGGTTGCCTCTTCCGGGCAACGTTCCCTTCGGCTACCACGCTCTAACCGTGAAGGTGCAATCTCCCGATCCAGTTAGAGCCAATCTGATTGTTTGCCCCGATCAAGCTTACTTGTCAGAACGTCTTGCCAAGGGTTCTAAAACAGCGGGTTTCAACGTGGCGCTTTACGGCTTGCGCTCGAAGCGCAACTGGGGCTGCGGCGATTTTACCGACCTTTCCGCACTGATCGATTGGTCGGCGCGCGACGTGGGTTTTAGCTTCATCGGAGTCAATCCGCTGCATGCGCTGCACAATCGCACCCCGTATAACACCAGCCCCTATCTGCCGCTGTCACTGTATTACAAAAATCTGATCTACCTTGATTTAGAAAAGGTGCCGGAGTTCGCCGCTTCCTCGGCGGCCGTCTGGCTCTTTCACTCGGCCGAAATCCAAAATCAGATTGCCGGTTTGCGCGATTCGCAGTTCGTGGATTATCACCAGGTCGATTCGCTGAAGAAACGCTTCCTGCGGCTGCTGCATCAAGAGTTTCGCGCGCCGGCCAACAGCGGCTCAGAACGCTTAAGGAATTTCGACGCGTATATCCACCGGGAGGGCGACCTCCTTCACAAATTTGCTCTTTATTGCGCGCTCGACGAAATTCTTCACCAGCAGGATCAGAATCGTTGGACTTGGCATGATTGGCCGCAGCAGTATCAAACTCCCGATTCCGCGGAGTCGCACGCGTTTGCGCAAGAGCACGCCGCCACCGTCGAGTTCTACAAATACATTCAGTTCTTGATAGATGAGCAACTGGCCGCCGCTCAGCAGCACGCCAAGAACCGAGGCATGGAAATCGGTCTGTATCACGATCTCGCGGTGGCGACGGATAGCTGCGGCTCGGATCTGTGGGCGCATGGCAAGTTCTATGTGAACGGTTGCCGAGTGGGCGCGCCGCCCGACGATTTCTCTCCCAAGGGGCAAGACTGGGGATTTCCTCCGCCGAACGTGCATGCCAATCGCGCGGACGGTTACTGCCTTTACCGCGAAAGCATTCGTAAGATTCTGAAGTGCGGCGGCGCTTTGCGCATTGACCACGTGATGCGCCTCTTCCGCCTTTTCTGGATTCCGGCGGGCATGGAAGCCGCGCAAGGAACCTACGTGCGCGATAACTCTTCGGATTTAATGCGTATTCTGGCGCTCGAAAGCGTGCGCTGCGGCAGTGTGATTATCGGCGAGGATCTAGGCACCGTCACCGACGAAATCCGCGACATGCTGGCCCATTTCCGCATCTTGAGTTATCGCGTGTTCTATTTTGAGAAACATCGCGACGGCTCCTTCAAAAGCAGTGCCGAATATCCAGGGCAGGCATTGGTTTCTTCCGCCACCCACGACCTGCCCACGCTGGCCGGATTTTGGTTGAACCGCGATATCGAAGCGCGCAAAGCGGCCGGGCTGGCCGACGAGCAGGGCTACCGCCATCAACTCTCCGACCGGATGCGCGAAAAACAAAGCATGCTGGATGTACTGCACCGCGAAGGACTGCTGCCGGAACACTACGAGCGCAACGCCGGCAATTTGCCGGAATTCAACGGCGATCTTCACAACGCCGTAATCGGCTTCCTGATGAATGTACCTTCAATGCTTCTGTTGATCAATCAGGAGGATTTCACCAAGGAAACCGAACAGCAGAATCTGCCCGGCAGCACCGCGCAGTATCCGAACTGGCAGCGCAAGATGCGCTTGTCGATTGAGGATTTGGATTCGCCCGAGGCGCAAGGGTATTCACAAATGTTCCGCCATCAGTTAGCGCGCAGCGGGCGGGGCTAGATTAAGAGGGCGCGGCGGAAATCAGCAAATCAAAGACGCGACCCAGCGTGTCGGCGGTTTGTTTCGCCGAAATGCGTTTTGGGTCGTAAGCATGTTCCAAGACGAGGCCGGCCAGCGCCACCTCGAAAAGAATCTTATCCATGTCGCTTTCGCCGTGACGCCGCGTGGGCAGTAGCTTCACAATGCTTTCATCCTTCAACGACGCGCGAATCCGCCGATGAGCCGCCGCCAGCCGCGCTCGCATTTTAGGATGGCGCAGCGCGAAAAGCTTGAATTCAAGGGTCAGCAATACCGACTGCGAGTCCTTCGCGCGCTCTAAATAGAACGTGCGCAGCGTCCGCAAACGTGGCGGTCCGTCCGGCGATTTCTCCAAGCGCTGCTGCAGATCCGCCAATCTGTGGCTGGCGTTTTCCTCGAGCAGCGCCAGAAATAAGTCCTCTTTTGTGTCGAAATTCGCATAGAAGGCGCCGCGCGTGTGGCCGGCCTCGGCGGCGATATCTTCAATGCGCGCCGCCTCAAATCCGTCGCGCGCGAAAATGCGCAAGGCAGCCGCCAGCAGCTTGCGGCGCGTCGCTTCGGTCTTTTGCTGATGCTTATTTACCGCCATCGCTCAGTTTCATTATATACACGCGTGTACGCAATATGGTACGTTTGTGTATGTATTCCTTCGAATGAGACGCCGCATCCTTCTTCCCTTATCGCTGGCAGCCGGCCTTTACGCCCAAACCGCCAGCCCGCCGCCAGGGGCGCGCGCCGTCGCTCTGCCTTTGTCCGCCGGCGGCAACCAAGCAGGCGCGGTCAGCACGCAGCAAACGCCGGTCGCCGGCAGCGGTCCAGCTACCGTCAGCAGCAGCATTCAAGTGAGCGGAGATTTTTCCGGCAGTGTTCCCAGCAACGAATTGCCGCCCGGCCCGGTCACGTTAACCTTGGCTGGAGCAGTGAAACGGGGCTTGGCTGCGAACCTGGGCCCCATCACCGCGGACAACTCCGCGCGCGCCTCACGCGCCCAACGCATCCAATCGCTCAGCGCGCTCTTGCCCAATATCGCCGCCAGCGCCAGCGATACGGTCAGCCAAGTGAACCTGGCGGCCTTCGGTTTTCAATTCAATATCCCGCCTTCGGTGGGCTTTTCGATTCCTTCCGTCGTCGGACCTTTCAATTATTCGTCTCTGCAAGGCACCCTCAGCCAATCGGTTTTCGATCTCACCGCGCGGCGCAATTGGCGCGCAACGCAGGAAACAGAAAGAGCTTCTCTGTTAAATGCGAAAGACGCGCGCGAGCTGGTCGTGCTGGCAGTCGGCGGCAGTTATCTACAAACCGTCGCCACGGCGGCGCGCGTCGAATCGCAGCGCGCGCAAGTGGCCAACGCCGACGCCATCAACCGGCAAGCCCAAGTCCGCAAGGAAGCGGGCACGAATGCACGCATTGATGTGACGCGCAGCGCCGTAGAGCTGCAAACCGAACAACAGCGCCTCAGCTCACTTGAAGCCGAACTGCGCAAGGAAAAGATTGCGCTGGCGCGCCTCATCGGCCTGCCGCAAGATCGCGAAGTAATTCTTGCCGAACCGCTGGCGCTCCAGACCGGTTCGCTGCCCAATGCCAACGCGGCGATTCAAGAGGCTTTTACCCGGCGCGCCGATTTGCGCGCGCTTGAAGCGGGTGTAAAGGCCGCCGAAATGGCTCTCTCGGCGGCGCGCGCGGAGCGTTTGCCCTCGGCGTCGGTTAATGGCAACTACGGCGTCCTCGGACCCAATCCCGAAAAAACTCATGGTGCGTTTGCGGTAACGGCGGGCGTCAGCGTCCCCATCTGGCAAGGCGGCCGAGTCAAAGGCGATATTCTCGAAGCACAGGCCGCGCTCGATCAGCGCCAAGCGGAACTAACAAACCAGCGCGGCAAAGTGGAGCAGGATGTCCGCACCGCATTGATTGAGATGGAGACCGCCGGCGGCCAAGTGCATCTGGCGGAATCAAGCCGCAGCCTGGCGAACGACACTCTCGCGCAAGCCCGCGATCGTTTTGGCGCGGGTGTCGCCACCACGTTGGAAGTGGTACAGGCGCAGCAGCAAGTAGCGAGCGCCGATAGCGATTACATATCGAGTCTGTTTTCTTATCAATTGGCCAAGCTCAGTTTGGCGCGCGCCATGGGAGAAGCGGAAATCAGTTTAAGCAACCAAGCAAGCGAGAATCATAAATGAGCACCGTTCTAAAAGATTCTGAGACGCCGGCCAGCAGAGGAACAGGAGACGCCAAAGCCATGCCCGAAGCCGCCACGCCGCCAGCCACCCAAGGGCGCGCCAAAGCCTTCACCATATTTTTCGTGGTGCTGGCGGCAGCCGCCATCGCCGGCACCTTCTACTGGCTGCACATCAGCAAATTTGAATCGACGGACGACGCCGAAGTGGATGGCCATCTGAACGCCATCAGTTCGCGCGTGGAAGGCACGGTTTTGCGCGTCTACGTGGACGACAATCAAACCGTAAAGCCCGGCGATCCGCTGGTTGATCTCGACCCGCGCGATTTTCAAGTGGCGCTTGACGCGGCCGAAGCGCAACTGGCGCAAGCCCAAACCATGGTGTTCGCGCAACAGCCGAACGTGCCGATTACGCGCGTGCAGAACAGTACCAATATTTCCGGCGGCGAAGCCGATTTAGCCAATGCGCAAGCCGCCCTGGCCACCGCCGAGCGCGACGTGGAAACCGACAAAGCGAAGCTGCTGCAAGCGCAGGCCAATAACGAAAAGGCGCAAGCGGATCTGGCGCGCTACAAGACACTGATTGCAAAAGAAGAAGTTTCGCAACAGGAGTTTGATGCCGCGGCCTCAACCGCCAAGGCGCAAGCCGCCGCGGTGGCCGCCGCGCAAGGCACGGTGGAATCGGATTTGCAGATCGTCAATCAAAAGCGCGCTCAAGTGGCGCAGGCCGAGAGCCGGCTGAGCGAATATCAACGCAACGCTCCGGCACAGTTGGCGGTGCGCCGCGCGGCGGTGGTCAGCGAAGAAGCCGCCGCCAAAACCGAAGAAGTGCAGGTGGAAAAAGCGCGCCTGAACTTGAGTTACACCAAAATCACCGCGCCCATCGGCGGGATTGTCATGAAGCGCTCGGCCGAAGTCGGCACGCATGTCGCCGCCGGCCAACAACTCCTTACAATCGCTCAGCTCGACGATTTATGGGTTACCGCCGACTTCAAGGAAACTCAACTGCGCAATATCAAGCCAGGGCAGAAAGCCGTTCTGCACGTCGACGCTCTCAATAAAGATTTCGACGGCTACGTAGATGATATCGGCGGTGCTACCGGCGCCGTGACCAGCGTGCTGCCGCCCGAAAACGCCACTGGCAACTACGTAAAAGTGGTGCAGCGCATTCCCGTCCGAATCCGTTTCAACAAGAATCAAGCAGGGCTTGATCGTTTGCGCCCCGGCATGTCGGTCGAGCCGGAAGTTCGTATCGCGGATTAAGGCTTATGGCGTTATCGGCCCCTCCGCAATACCGCAATTGGAAACCGTCGCACAATCCATGGGTGGTGGCCATGACGGTCACCCTCGCCACCTTCATGGAAGTGCTCGATTCCTCCATTGCCAACGTGGCGCTGCGCAAAATCGCCGGCTCATTGGGCGCAACGTACGAAGAAGCCACCTGGGTTTTAACAAGCTATCTCGTTTCCGCCGCGATCATCCTGCCGATCTCGGGCTGGCTCTCGACCGTGTTGGGGCGCAAACGCTTCTACATGCTTTGCGTTTTCCTTTTCACCGCCAGTTCATTTTTGTGCGGCATCGCGCCGAGCCTGCCGATTCTGATTTTCGCGCGAGTCTTGCAAGGGGCGGGCGGCGGAGGCTTGCAGCCATCCGAACAAGCGATTTTGGCCGACACGTTTCCGATTGAAAAGCGCGGCCAGGCATTCGCCATGTATGGCATGGCGGTGGTCGTCGCGCCCGCCATCGGACCAACGCTCGGCGGTTGGATTACCGACAATTTCAACTGGCATTGGATCTTCTTCATCAACATCCCCATCGGCATTTTTTCGTTGTTCCTCACGCAGCGGATGGTTGAAGATCCGCCTTGGCTCAAGGAAGAAAAGAAATCCGGCATCAGCGTGGATTACATCGGCCTGGGGCTCATCATCATTGGCTTGGGCTGCCTGCAGATGGTACTCGACAAGGGTCAGGAAGACGATTGGTTCTCTTCGCACTTCATCACCGCCTTGTTTTGCCTGGCCGTGCCCATTCTCATCGCGTTCTTCCTGTGGGAGTGGTATCACGACAATCCGATTGTGGACGTGCGCCTGCTTAACAACCGCAACTTCGGCACGGCGGTTTTTCTTTCATTCATTTTGGGAATGGTGCTGTTCGGCACAACCGTGCTCATCCCGCAGTTTCTGCAGAGCAGCCTCGGCTACACCGCCGAGCGCGCCGGCTTAGCGCTATCGCCAGCGGGTTTCGTGCTCGTGGTTATGATGCCGGTGGCGGGCTTTCTTGTCAGTACGAAGATCGACCCGCGTCTGCTTGTCTCCATCGGTTTCCTCGGCACGGCCATCACGCTGTATGGCATGACCGTCATCAATCTGCAGATTCCCTTTCAAACGATGGTGCGTTTGCGCATGGTGCAGGTGATCTTCATGCCGTTGATTTTTATTCCCATCAGCACGCTCAATTATGTTGGGGTGCCGCGCGAAAAGAGCAACCAGATTTCGGGCATGTCGAATTTTGCGCGCAATTTAGGCGGCAGCATCGGCACGTCCATGCTCAGCACTTTCCTCGAACGCCAGAACCAAACCCAACTCAACAACTTCGCGCGCCATACCGACGCGAATAATCCGAACTTCAAGCAGATGATGGATGGCTTGGTGTCGATGTTCATAGCGCGCGGCTACGATGCAGTTACGGCTTCGAAGAAAGCGCTCTTTATGATGTATGAAACGACTCAGGCCCAAGCCGGCGCGGTGAGTTTTGTGAATGCTTTCTTCGTCATGTCGATCGCGGTGGTTTGCCTCGTGCCTTTGCCTTGGGTTATGCGGCGGGCGAAGGCGGGGCCCAAACCGGCGATGGATGCTGCGCATTAACGGGTATGGAACTCGACACCCTGCTGTCACCCGTAATTCTCTCCAATAGTCGATCAAGCAGGATCGGAGATATCGTCCCTAGAGGAACACGCTCGAGTTAGGAGCGCAGCGATAGCTGACCAAGAACGCCCCTGTCATAAGCTTGCTCTTCAGCGGCGATGTCCGCATCGATATCCGCTTTGTTCGCGTGATAGTAAGCCAACGCGGCGTAAATCTGCGCAAGGCAAAGAGAGGGACGGTCGGCGGCGATCTCAGTCGCCTAAAGACCATGGTTGCTCTGGATCGCAATCGTTCGCACACAAATGCCCGTTCCCGCGATGATCGGCCGGCCGCCCCGCAACGCGGGATCGCGCGTAATCAAAGTACTTATCTCTGTGAAAACAGCACCCATTGCAACCTTTTAGTATAACGGTCGCAAAGCTCTCTTTTTTATATCGTCTGCTTGCCGCGCTGTCTGTTCAGTTCCCTGAGCGTTTCGCGAAGCACCGGCAACACGGCAACGTCTTTCTCGCCGGCTAGTTCCTCTTTAAGTTTGATCAGCGTTTCAGGGTCTAAAACTTGTATCGCCAGGCCGTCGCCGACTTCCATTTTCGACGAATGACTCAGCAGATTTTCGTAAGTAAGGTTCTTGCCGATGCTTCCCAGCAGATTCAATGGGCCATACCGCGTGAGCAAATTGAGGTGACCGCCGCCCGCCACATGGCTTACAGCCGGACGCAATCTCCGCTCAGGTTGAATGCGGAAGATCGCCTCGACCGATGCAAGGCAAACGAGCCAAACGCTCGATGTTTGCTGCGTTTCTTGCATAAACGACATCCACGTCGTAGGTTTGTACTGGCGCTCCCCGCAAAACGGCGGCCAGCCCGCCGACCAAGATGAACTCCGCCCCGCTTTCCACTAAGCTGCGCAACTGCTCCCGAAGCCTATGCTTTGGCATTGAGCGCCCGAATTGCCAAAATATCGGAGATCCGGTCGTCTAGAAATTCGAGCCGCTCGGCCGGCGTGAGCGAAAGCGTCCAGCGAATTAAACTCAGGTCCACGCCACTCTCGCTATACTCCGGTGCGGGCGCGCGTTCAGGGAGTTCTGTTTCCGAATCCGCCACGCCACCAGCATAGCGGCACTGGCGCGCGGCCGGCGGCATCTATATTAAAATCACAATTGTGAAGTCAACCTGTCTCTTTCTGGCCTTGTGTTTGACCGCATTTGCCGGGCGCGAAGGCAACTTCGTCATTCGCTTCGAACCGCAAGCCATCCTGCAAGCGGAAGCGCAGATACCTTTTGAAATTCGCGTGCTAAACGAACTGAAAGAGCCGTTGCATGAAGCGAAAGTCACGCTGCAAATCGAAACCAAAGATCACAAAGAGGTGAAGATTTTCAAAGCGCCCGAAGTCACGCGCGGCCTGTATCTGGCCAAGCCGGTGTTCCCCGAAGCGGGCGAATGGACCGTTACCGTGGAAGTGCAGCGCAACGACCAGGTGACCACCCGCACCTCCGATTTCACCATTTCCAAATAACTTTCAAACCGCCGCGCCGATTTTGCCGGCTAGAGGACTGCTGGCCACGGCATACTCGCGCCGCGGCATGCGTCCCGCCAGAAATGCCGCCCGGCCGGCTTCCACCGCCAGCTTCATCGCCAACGCCATGCGCTCGGAATCTTCGGCTTCGGCAATCGCGGTATTGAGCAAAACGCCGTCATAGCCGAGTTCCAAAGCGATGGCGGCGTCCGATGCGGTGCCCACCCCGGCGTCCACAATCAGCGGCACTTCGCTGATCGCTTCGCGCAGGATTTTCAAATTCGTCACGTTTTGAATACCCAGCCCCGAACCGATCGGCGCGGCCAGCGGCATCACAGCGGAAGCCCCCGCGTCAATCAATCGGCGCGCGTTCACCAGATCGTCGGTCGTATAGGGCAGCACTACGAAGCCTTCCTTCACCAGCGTGCGTGTCGCCTCAAGCAGGCCCGCGTTATCAGGGAACAAAGTCTTCTGGTCGCCGATCACTTCCAGCTTGATCCAATTCGAAAGTCCCACTTCCTGCGCCAGCCGCGCCGTACGAATCGCTTCCTCAGCCGTGTAGCAAGCGGCGGTATTGGGCAGGATGTGGATCTTCGCGCGGTCGATAAAATCCAATTCGGATTCTTTGCTGCGGTCGGTCAAGTTGACGCGCCGCACGGCCAGCGTCACCATCTCGGTGCCGGCCGCGGCATGACAGCGCGCCATCAGTTGCTTGCTGCGGTACTTGCCCGTCCCTACGAAGAGCCTCGAATGAAACGTGCGCCCGGCAATCTTCAATTCGTCTTGCATACTTCCATTATCAGGTGATCGCTTGTGAGAAGCTGATCGGGAAGTGGTCACCATCAACGATCTGCGCCGCCACGCCATCGCCGCTACCTTGTTCGCACCCACCACGCTCGTCCAGGCGATCGAGCGATTAGGTTTCGTGCAGTGCGATCCTATTCGCGCTCCGGCGCGCGCGCAGGATCTCATTCTTCGCCAGCGCGTGAGCGGCTACCACGCCGGCGATCTCGAACGCCTTTACCCACAACTGCGTTTGGAAGAAGACTATCTCTATGCTTATGGCGTTATGCCGGAGGCAACCTGGCGTCTGCTGCATCCGCGCTCCGCGAAACGCCTTGGCAAAACAGAAGAAAAAGTATTACAGTTGGTCAGCGCCCAGCCGCACATGCATCCACGCGAACTCGAAGCTCACCTCGGCCGCAAGCGGGAAGTGAATCTCTGGGGAGGCTATTCCAAGGCCACGACGCGGAGGCTGGATGCTCTGCATTACCGCGGCCTCTTACGCATCGCCGGCCGCGAAAAGGGAATTCGCCTTTATCAAGCCGCGCGCCCGCAGGAGGAATACTTAACGCCGGCCGAGCGATTGCAGAAGCTCGTGCTCTTAATCGCGTCCATTCTCTCGCCCGTACCCGAACGGAGCCTGCGCGCCGCGTTGCGTCATCTTGCGCACGCCGCTCCTTCCGTCAAATGGCATCCGCGCGTTCTGAAGCAAATGCTCAGTGAGGGAGATCTGTCCGGCGCCGAAGTGGCAGGCGTTCAGTATGTGTGGCCGGCCGGTGAACTCATGCGCGATGCACCACCCGCCCAAGTTCGTTTCCTCGCGCCCTTCGATCCGCTGGTTTGGGACCGCGCGCGTTTCGAGCAGTTCTGGGGGTGGGCCTATCGCTTTGAAGCCTACACGCCGCCCGCCAAACGGCAGTTGGGTTACTACGCGATGCCTTTACTCTGGGGCGAGCAGGTAATCGGCTGGGTGAATGTGACGAAGCAGGCCGGCGGCTTCGAAGTAACTCCAGGATTTGTCAAGAAGAAACCAACTGACCGCCTTTTCCGCCAAGCCTTCGAATCGGAAATTGATTCACTGACCAAATTCCTGAAACCTTAGCGAACGCTCCTCACACTTCCACCTCTACCTGGCTCAGCGCCGCACTCGATCCGCCGGCCGTTTTCTGCTTATCAAAACAGCGCTGCAAAGCTTGTTCGAGCTCTTTCACATTGATCGGCTTGGTGAGAAAATCGTCAACTCCGGCTTCAATGCACTCATCGCGATTTTCTTTCATCGCTCCGGCCGTCAGAGCCGTAATCCATGGTCGTCCGGGTCCCCACGTTTGGATGATCCGCCGAGTCGCGTCCAGCCCATTCATTTCCGGCATCTGCACGTCCATCAAAACGATGTCGTAAGTTTGCCGCCGCACGGCATCCAAAACCTCCAGCCCGTTGCCGACCGCATCCACCCGGTAACCCAAGCGTTCCAGCATTCGTATGGCAACCTTCTGGTTCACTGGATTATCTTCGGCCAGCAGAATGCGCAGCGGCGCGCGCTTGGCAAACTGATTGTCGAATATCTTGGCGCTCGGCACCGCCTGATTTGACGCTACTCCGCTGAGCACCTGGTCCAGCGCCCGCTGCAAGGGCCGCCGCCTCACCGGCTTGGCCACCATGGCAGCGAACAGACTCGTTCCTTTGGCCGGGCCTTCCCCCCCCGGAAAGCCGGCGCTTAACAGCACCATCGGCGGCGTGTCGCTCACGAACTCCCGGTTCACCACCATCGCCAGTTGCGCCCCGTCCATTTCCGGCATGTGCGAATCGATCAAGACCGCGTCCCAGCGCCCGGCGCGAATCGCTTCCAACGCCTCTTTGGGGCCGCCAACCGATTGCGCCGCGATCTTCCACGCGCTGAGGCAAGTGACGATTGCCACGCGGTTGGTCTCGTTATCGTCCACCACCAATACTCGTTTGGCGCTCCAGTCATGCAGTGACGTTGGCGCCTTAGCCGGCAGCGCCACCGGCCGGTAGGGAATCTCGAGCTGGAAAACCGAACCTAAGTCGGCCTCGCTCGTCACCCATATTTTCCCGCCCATCAGTTCCGTCAAGCGTTTTGAAATCGCCAGGCCGAGCCCGGTGCCGCCGAAACGCCGCGTGGTGGATGCATCCACTTGACTAAACGATTGGAACAGCGCGTCGATCTTGTCTTTGGGTATGCCGATGCCGGTATCGCGCACACCCAGGTACAGCAGCGTGCCGCCGTCCGGGGCAGTGTGTAACTGGGCCATTACTACCACTTCGCCGTACTGCGTGAACTTCACCGCGTTGCCCACCAGGTTGAGCAGAATTTGCCGCGTGCGCGTGATGTCGCCTAACACCCATTCAGCGACCACCGGACTAATCTCCGCCGCCAGTTCGATCTTCTTCTCGGCCGCGCGATTCGCCAGCAACTCGAGCACTTCTTCAATGCATTCGTGCAAGGAAAACGGCTCCGATTCCAAGTCCAACTTGCCCGATTCGATCTTCGAGAAGTCCAGAATGTCATTGATAATCGTCAACAGCGCATCCGAAGAGGAGCGGATCGTATTGACGCAATCAATCGTTTCCGCCGGTAGATTCTGATCCAGAATCAAGCTCGTCATGCCCATCACGGCGTTCATCGGCGTGCGGATTTCGTGGCTCATGTTAGCCAGAAATTCGCTGCGCGCCTTGGCCGCTTGTTCGGCTTTCGCTCGCGCGATTTTCGCGCCTGCCAGCGCCTGCTCGGCCGTGCGGCGCGCTGAATCGATTTCCTGCCCGCGCTGCTCTTCGAGAAAACGATCCGCTAGTTGTTCCCAGAAATCGCGGTTCACCTGCCTGCCTTGCAACAAGCTGAACAGGAACATCGCCACATTCGCCAGCGAGTACTGCAGCGCCACCGGACTATGCAGCCACAGGGCGAACCCCAGCGCGGGCAGCAGCAACGCGCCCACCTGCACCCGGAATATCTTGGTATTCGGCGCCAGATTGACAATCAAGCTCGCCACCGCTACCGTATTCCAAATCATCACCACCGTCGAATTCCAATTCCCAAAGCCGTAATGCGCGATGGCATGCGCCAATAGGAAGCCCAAACTGCCCGATGTCGTCAGCGTCGCTAGCGCTACAATTTGATACCAACGGCTGCTTGACCTGCGCCAAATCCGCTGACGCGCCTGGATAGCCAGAGCCGTGGCCGCCATGCCCAGCACCATGAGCACCGTTACTACCTCGAGAACTTGGTAATAATCCAGCAGGTAACTGGTTGAAAGCCAGATCGAAAGAAGTATGAGCGCTTGTACCAACAAGGTGCTTCGCAGACGGCTGGCATACACCGCCCCGGCCTCGATTTTCGCCTTAGTGCGCGTGTCCGCCGCTAGCCGGGATAGTGTCTGTGGTTGCTCGCGAAGTTGCATACGAAGGCATCTATCTCATCGGCCCCGCTGCCCCCGTCCTGTACCCACAAAGTAGAAGAGCCCACCTCACCACGGACTGTAATACGCTATCAGCAACATGCCATTCCCAACATCCAGCCGGCGCTCCTTTCTAGCCGCTACCGGCTTCTCGGCGGCCGTCCTATCGGCCGCACCCAATTCCAGCGGTAAGGTGCGCTTGGGCGGCCCAATCTTTGTGGAATCCTCCGATCCGGCAGAACTCGCGCGCGAACATCGCCGGCTCGGCTATGGCGCAGCTTACTGTCCTTCGGCTAAGGCGGGTGATGCCGCTCACATCAAAACCATCCGCGATGCCTTCGCCAAAGAAAACGTCGTGATTGCCGAAGTCGGCGCCTGGAAAAACCTGCTCGACCCGAACGACGCCAAACGCCGCGACAACCTTGCTTATGTCACTGAACGCTGTGCCCTCGCGGACGAAGTAGGGGCGCGCTGTTGCGTCGACATCGCCGGCTCATACAATCCCACCGTCTGGTATGGGCCCAACCCAAAAAACCTGTCGCCCGAATTCTTTGAGGCGACAGTGGCCAACTGCCGCCACATCATCGATGCGGTCAAACCAACCCGCACTAAGTTCACCATTGAGATGATGGGCTGGAATTTGCCTGATTCCCCGGACGCCTATCTCGCCTTGATCAAAGCGGTCGACCGTCCCGCTTTTGGCGTTCATCTCGATGTCTGCAACGGCATCAACTGCCCGGCGCGCTTTTACCGCAACAGCGACTACATCAACGAGTGTTTCGCCAAACTCGGCCCCTGGATCATCTCCTGCCACGCCAAAGATCTGCAATGGATCACCGAATTAAACGTGCATTTTCTCGAAGTCATCCCGGGCCGGGGCGAGATGGATTATCGCGCCTACCTGCGCGGCATCGCCAGCCTTCCCGTCGACGCCCCGCTGATGCTGGAACACCTGAAGACCGCCGAGGAATATGCCGAAGGCGCGCGCTACATCAGAAGCGTCGGCGAGTCTATTGGCATCGTCTTCGGGTAGGCTGAGGCGCTTTGGTGTATTCTCATCTGAGTGATGCGTATGACATTTTCGAGATTCCTCGCAGTGGCGGCACTCAGTGTCGTGAGCGCGCCGCTTTTCGCCCAGACCGCGGAGACAGCAAAACCGGAAGACACGGAAGTCTGGGAGCCGGTGCCCAAGGTGGTGACGCCGGGTGCCAACAATACCGCGCCGCCGTCGGACGCCATTGTTCTTTTTGACGGCCATAACTTGGATGAGTGGGTGACCAATAAGGACAAGTCGCCGGCCAAATGGATCGTCGCGGACGGCGTGCTCACCGTCAGCAAGACGGAGGGCAACATCGAAACGAAACGGACGTTCAAGAATTACCAGTTGCACATCGAATGGAAGGTGCCGGCGAACATTACCGGCAGCGGCCAGGGGCGCGGCAATAGCGGTGTGTTTTTAGCCTCGACGGGGCCTGGCGACGGCGGCTATGAGTTGCAGGTGCTGGACGCTTACAACAATAAGACCTACGTGAACGGCATGGCGGGCAGCATCTACAAGCAGGCGATACCTTTGGCGAACCCAAGCCGGCCGCCTGGGCAATGGGAAACTTACGACGTGGTTTGGACCGCTCCCACGTTCAACGAGGACGGCTCGCTGAAGACACCGGCTTATGTCACGGTGTTCTTCAATGGCGTGCTGGTGGAGAATCACTTTGAATTGAAGGGCGAGACGCGCTACATCGGCAAGCCGTTCTACAAAGCATACGACCGCGCACCCATTAAGTTGCAAGCGCATGGCGACAAGAGCGAGCCGCTGAGTTTTCGTAATATCTGGGTGCGGGAGATCGAGTAGGGAAGGCGCCTACTTGCGGTAATAGCCTTGGCGCGCGAGGACGGTCCACTCTTTAGGCCGTAAGGTTGGGGAGGGCGTCAACTGCACGCGGATGCGGCGGAACGTTCCAGCGGGCCGCGGATCGGAAGGCCGGTAGCCAATGGTGTAGCGGGCGCGCAGTTCGTCGATCAGTTGCGCCAGTCGCTCTTCCGGCTGCTTGCCGCGGAGACCAACCGTCTGCCCGCCGGTGAGTTCGGCGTATTTGCGCGCATCGCCCGGCGGAAACGGACTGTTCTGGGCAGCTTCCGCCGCTCGCACCAATGGTCCCAGAACAAGCCATAAGGAACTTCTCAACAAGATCGGCGCGACGACTACGGCTTCTTCGTGCAACGCCCGGAAGGCTTCGGCTTCGCTGTGAATGGCGTGATTCTTGCGGTCGGGAACATTGGGCAGGTTATCGGTCAGCCAGATTATTACGCGCCGGTTGGCAGGGCTGGCGGCTTGCCGCAGTTCCACCGCCGCCTGATAAACAGCCTCGTTGAAATAGGCCGGATCGCCCGACTTCATGCTGGCGGCTCTTTCGATCGCGCGCATGGTGCGGGCACGATCGGTAGTGAACCCATCGACCAGACTGGCGTGGCCAGAGTAGACCAAGACCGCGACTTCGTCGCTGGGCTTGAAGTGTTCGAGCGCGGTTTCAGCGCCTTTGGCCAGGCGTTTCAGCACGCCACGGACGCTGTCGGTGAGGTCGAACAGCAGGACTACCGAGAGCGGAAACTCATCGCGCGAAAAATGGACGATTTGCTGCGGAACGCCTTCTTCCGACACTTGGAAATCGCCGGCGTGCAGCAAGGGCGCCGGCGCCCCCGTCTTGGTGTGCAGCACTTGTACGTCAACCAGCACCAACTCCGAGGTTGCGCGGAAGAGCGCGGTCTGGTCCTGTAGGCCCCTCAGCAGCAGGCTGAAGGCAACGACTTCTCGGATGAGTGGACTAATCGGCGGATGCACCCGCGGCCTTGGCCAGTTCTATCTCGCTGGCCTTGCCCCAGATGGCCGGATAGACCACGCCCGCTAATGCGCCACCGGCGAGCGGAGCGACCCAGAAGAGCCACAATTGCTGCAACGCCCAACCGCCGACGAATAGCGCCGGTCCGGTGCTGCGGGCCGGATTGACCGAGGTATTGGTCACCGGAATACTGATCAAATGAATGAGGGTTAGCGCCAAGCCAATGGCGATAGGCGCAAAGCCGGGCGCGGCGCGGCGGTCTGTCGAACCGAAGATCACCAGCAGGAACATGAATGTCAGGACAGCCTCCGTCAGCAGGCAAGCGAGTAAAGAATAGCCGCCGGGCGAGTGGACATCGTAGCCGTTAGAGGCGAAGCCGCCTAGGTCGAAACCGGGTTTGCCGCTAGCGATGACGTACAGAAGTCCCGAAGCGACGATCGCGCCGACAAGTTGTGCGCCAACATAGGCTGGCAGTTCATTAAAGGGGAACCGCTTACCTACCACCAGGCCAAGCGAGATAGCTGGATTCAAATGACAACCCGAAATATGGCCGATGGCAAACGCCATGGTGAGCACGGTTAAGCCGAAGGCCAGCGCAACCCCTACAAAACCGATGCCGAGATTGGGGAATGCCGCCGCCAGCACGGCGCTGCCGCAGCCGCCAAATACCAGCCAGAACGTGCCAATTAACTCAGCCCCCGCCCTTTTTCCTAGAGACATGTAAACTTCTCCTGTTTTCCTTGAGTTTTTTTAAATTTGTGAAACGGTTCCGGTATTGTATCCTATCAACTCGGATAGAATCTGACGAGATGCCATCAAGAAACAAAGTCGCGCTCGTCGGGCTGTTTGCACAACTGGTTTACGGGCAAGCCGGCTGGCCTTTGCCCGAGATGCATCCGCAACAGATCGACAATATCGGCCATTATGTGCTGGGCGAAATGGCGAAGGAACACATTCCAGGATTGGCTTTGGGAATCTATAGCAGAGGGCGCATTCTGCTTGCTAAAGGTTACGGCTTGGCGAATGTCGAGTTAGAGGTTGCGGTGAAGCCGGAGACGATCTTTCAATCGGGATCGACTGGCAAGCAGTTTGTTTCCGCCGCGGTGATGATGCTGGTAGAAGAAGGGAAGGTCGGGCTGGACGACAGCATTGTGAAGTACTTTCCCAACGCGCCGGCAACATGGAAAGGGATTCTAGTTAAGAACTTACTCTCGCATACCTCGGGATTGGCGGAGTATGAGTCGCCGGAACGGAGCGGCCCGAAAGGACCGTTCTATCTGCGGCTGGACTTTACCGAGGATGAGTTGGTGGATAAGATCGAGGCGCTGCCGATTGAATCCGCGCCGGGCGAGAAGTGGAACTACCGCAACACCAACTATGTGCTGTTGGGAGTGATGATCCATAAAGTGACCGGCAAGTTTTATGCCGATTACCTGCAAGAGCGGATTTTCAAGCCATTGCAGATGAATGCGACGCGGCTGATTAGCGATAGCGACATCATTCCGAACCGCTCGGCCGGCTATGAGTGGGACGGCGAGAAGCTGCGGAATCAGGATTGGGTTTCGCCGACCTTCAATTCGACGGCGGATGGCACGCTCTACTTCAATGTTTTGGATCTGGCGAAATGGGACGAGGCTTTGTATGGGACAAGCTTATTGAAGCAAACGAGCCTGGACCGGATGTGGACGATCTATCCGCTGAACAACGGCAAGCCGAACCCGGCGCACTACGGTTTCGCCTGGAGCATCAATACCGTCAATGGGCACAAGGTGATCGAACACGGCGGAGCTTGGCAAGGTTTCACGTGCCACATTGCTCGCTATGTGGACGACAGTTTGACGGTGGTGGTGCTGACCAATTTAGCAGGTGCGAAGCCGAGTTTGATGGCGCACACAGTGGCGGGGATGTTGAAGCCGGCGGTGATGCCGCCGCCTCCCAAGGAGCACAAAGAGATCACAGTGGACGCCAAGTTGTTCGATGGCTATGTCGGGAAGTATGAACTGTCATCCGATTTCGTTTTGGCGGTTACGCGCGAAGGCAACAGGCTGTTTGCGCAGGCCACGAGTCAGCCGAGAGTAGAACTCTTCGCGGAGGGGCCGAAGGATTACTTCGTTAAGGTGATTGATGCGCAGATCACGTTTGTGACGGACGCACAGGGCCGGGCGACTGAGATCATCCTGCATCAAGGCGGCAATGACAACCACGCGAAGAGAGTGGATTAGACTAAGCCGCGGAGACTGTCGGTGAAGGGAGCGCGGGCAACGCCTTTCTCGGTGATGATGGCGGTGACGTAGCGATTGGGCGTGACGTCGAAGGCGGGGTTGGCGACTTTGATGCCATCGGGGGCGACGTGGACGCCTTGTATGTGGGTGACTTCGTGGCCGGCGCGTTCTTCGATGGGGATCTGGTCGCCGGAGGTGAGAGTGAGATCGAGAGTCGAGATGGGAGCGGCGACGTAGAAGGGGACGTTGTTCTCCTTGGCGAGGACGGCGACGCTATAGGTGCCGATTTTGTTGGCGACGTCGCCATTGGCGGCGATGCGGTCCGCGCCGACGACGACGCAACCGATACGGCCGCTCTTTAAGAAGTGACCGGCCATGTTGTCGGTGATGAGGGTTGTCTCGATGCCATCGCGCTGCAACTCCCAGGCGGTGAGACGCGCGCCTTGCAGGAAGGGGCGGGTTTCATCGGCGAAGACGTCGATCTTCTTGCCCATTTGGACGGCGGCGCGAATGACGCCTAGCGCGGTGCCGAAGCCGGCGGTGGCGAGCGCGCCGGCGTTGCAATGGGTGAGGACAGTCTTGCCGTCGGGCACGAGTGGAGCGCCGTGGCGGCCGATGGCTTGATTAATGGCGATATCTTCTTCGCGCACCTGCTGGGCTTCCTGAACGAGCCTGTGGCGAACGGCGGCGAGACCGGCGGCTTTGTTTTCGTGATAGACGCGGCGCATGCGGTCAATGGCCCAGAACAGATTGACAGCCGTTGGCCGGGTCTTGGCGAGGGTGTCGCAGATCACGGGCATATCCGCTTCGAGATTGTCCGATTGCAAAGCGCCGATGGCGACACCCATGGCGGCGGCGACACCGATGGCGGGAGCGCCGCGGATGATCATGCCGCGGATGGCTTCGGCCACTTCGAGATAATCGCGGCAGGTAACGAAGACGGTCTCACGGGGCAGACGGGTCTGGTCAATCATGACGACGCCTGAGGGCGTCCATTCAATGGTTTCGATGGTTTGGGCAAGAGTTGCGTTCATTTGTGAGTAGCGTATTTGAGAGCGATTAAGCCCACGATGGAGACGGCGTTAAAACAGCCGTGCATGACGGTGCCGGGGATGAGCGAATTGGTTTTGGCGCGGACAGCGCCGAGCGCGACGCCTACCAGCGTGATGGCGGCGACGTATTGCCAGGCAAATTTGTATTCCGAGGCGTGCAGGCTGCCGAACAAAAGTGCGGTGATCAAGACGCCGGAGACCGTGCCCAAGGTTCGCGAAAGCAAAGGCTGAAGGAAGCCGCGGAATAGCATTTCTTCAAACAAGGGAGCGAAGACGATGGCGGTGACGGCGAGAAGGGCCAGGGAAGCGGGCGTTTTGACCAATTCGTCGAAAGCGGTATCTACTTTGGGGGTGTGAATCAACTGCGCGATGGCCGAGAGGCCGAAGGCGAGCAAGACGCCGCTGAGGCCGGCAGTGAGGAGACTGAAATTGGTTTTGCGCCAGCCGAGCGAGGCAAGAACCGGGCGGTTATAGCGGAACTTAAAGAGCAGGAAGAAACATACATAGACGAGCGCGTAAACGACCAATTGCAAGGGCAGCGCTATGGAAGTGAGATCGTTCTTGATGCGGGGATCGAAACGGGCCCAAGCACCGGCCAGCAAGACGACCAAAGTCATGGAGGCGAAGAGGAGCCCGACGAGCAACAAGAGATCGAGGTATCCCCAAAAGGGTTGGCGTTCTTTTTGTTCCACCGGTGGGGTGAGGGTGATTAAGTCTTCAGGCTGCATGTCCCGCCTTCATTATCTTCCGAAGGGCGGCGGCGGTATGGCTGCGCTTGTTGCGCATGACTTGTTCGGGCGTGCCGGTGACCACGATATGGCCGCCTTCTTCGCCGCCTTCGGGTCCGAGGTCGATCAGGTGATCGGCGGTTTTGATGACGTCGAGATGATGTTCGATGACGACGACTGTGTTGCCGAGATCGACGAGGCGCTGCAAGACATCGAGCAAATGGCGGACGTCTTCGAAATGGAGACCGGTGGTGGGTTCATCGAGCAGATAGAACGTTTTGCCGGTTTGGCGCTTGCTAAGTTCCTTGGCCAGTTTGATGCGCTGCGCTTCGCCTCCGGAAAGAGTGGTGGAGGATTGGCCGAGATGAATGTAGCCGAGGCCGACTTCGTTGAGGGTTTTCAGCTTGGAGTGGATTTGCGGAATGTTTTCGAGAATGCCGGCGGCTTCTTCGACGCTCGACTCTAAGAGATCGGCAATGCTTTTGCCTTTGTATTTGACTTGCAGAGTTTCCTGGTTGTAGCGGCGGCCGCGGCAGACGTCGCAGGTGACATAGACGTCGGGCAGGAAGTTCATTTCGATGCGCTTGAGCCCATCGCCCTGGCAGGCTTCGCAGCGGCCGCCTTTAACGTTGAAACTGAAGCGGCCGGCCTTGTAGCCGCGCTCGCGGGATTCGGGCAGCATGGCGTAGATATCGCGGATGGCGGTGAAGACGCCGGTGTAGGTGGCGGGATTGGAGCGCGGAGTGCGGCCGATGGGCGATTGATCGATTTCGATGACTTTATCGATATTTTCGAGCCCGCTGATGGTTTCGTGCAGGCCAGGCATAGCGATTGAGCCATAGACTTCCTTGGCGAGGGCGCGATAGAGGATATCGTGCACGAGAGTGGACTTGCCGCTGCCGGATACGCCGGTGACAACGGTGAAGGTGCCGAGGGGAAAATCGACCGCCACGTTTTTGAGATTGTGTTCGCTGGCGCCTTTGATGGTGAGCTTGTGGCCGTTGCCGGCGCGGCGGACGAGGGGGGAGGGAATGGCGGTGTGGCCGGAGAGATATTCGCCGGTAAGCGAATCGGGCGATTGCATGATTTCGGCGGGGGTGCCTTGCGCCATTAAGCCACCACCCAAGCGGCCGGCGCGGGGTCCGAGATCGATGACGTAATCGGCGCGTTCGATGGTTTCGGCATCGTGTTCGACGACGAGAACCGTGTTACCGAGATCGCGCAATTGATGGAGAGTATCGAGCAGCTTGCTGTTGTCGCGCGGATGCAGGCCGATGGAGGGTTCGTCGAGAACGTAGAGAACGCCGCGCAGTTTGGAACCGATTTGAGTCGCGAGCCGGATGCGCTGCGCTTCGCCGCCGGAGAGGGTGGCGGAGGAGCGATCAAGACTCAAATAATCCAGACCGACATCGCTTAAAAAGGTCATGCGGTTTTGAATTTCTTCGACGACGCGGGCGACGATTTTCAGTTCGCGATCGGTGAAGCGCCAGGTTTTTACGAGCGGCAGAGCGCGCTGCATGGGCATGGCGGTGAACTCGGCGATGGAGATATCTTTGACTTTCACGGACAAGCTGGCGGGCTTGAGACGGCGGCCTTCGCAGGCGGGACAAGTGGTGGGAGACATGAACTCCATGAGCCATTCGCGATAGCCTTCGCTCGAGCGATTGTAGTTTTCCTGAAGCGTTTGCAAGATGCCGGGGAACTGACTATTGCCGTTGATGAGCGCAGTGCGGGCTTTCTTGGGCAAGTCTTCGAAAGGGAGAGAGAGATCAATATCGAGCGCATCGCCGGCTTCGGTGAGCGCGGCCAACATATAAGAGGATGTGCCGCCGGGACCGAGGCCACCTTCCATGAGGGGTTTGGAGGGATCGGCGATGACTTTGGCGGCGTCGAAAGCCCAAGTGCTGCCGACGCCATGACAGGTTTCACACGCGCCATAAGGACTATTGAAGGAAAAGGAGCGCGGCTCGAGTTGCGGGATGCTGGTGCCATCGTTTGGGCAAGCGAGTTTTTCGGAGTAGAGGCGTTCATCGCCATCAATGACGGCAACGATGACGAGGCCTTCGGCCCATTTGAGCGCGGTTTGAATGGAGGCTTCGAGGCGCTGTTCGATGCCTTTCTTCACGACCAGACGATCAATGACCACTTCGATGGTGTGATTTTTGCGCTTGTCGAGTTTGATGGGTTCATCGAGAGTGAGAAGTTGGCCGTCGATGCGGGCGCGGAAGCCGCCTTTGGCGATTTGCTCGAGTTCCTTTTTGTATTCGCCTTTGCGGCCGCGGGCGATGGGAGCGAGGATCATGATGCGTTCGTTCTGGTGCATGGTGAAGACCTGTTCGAGAATCTGCGCGGGCGATTGTTTGGCGATTTCCGCGCCGCAGAGGGGGCAATGGGGAATGCCGACGGAGGCATAGAGAAGGCGGAGATAATCGTAGATTTCGGTTACGGTGCCGACGGTGGAGCGAGGGCTGCGCGAGGTGGTTTTTTGCTCGATGGAGATGGCGGGGCTGAGGCCGTCGATGGAATCGACATCGGGGCGTTCCATTTGATCGAGGAATTGACGGGCGTAGGGGGAAAGAGTTTCGACGTAGCGGCGCTGGCCTTCGGCGTAGATGGTGTCGAAAGCGAGCGAGCTTTTGCCGGAGCCGCTGAGTCCGGTGATGACAGTGAAGGTGTTGCGCGGAATTTCGACACTGATGTTCTTGAGATTATGCTGGCGCGCGCCATGCACGGAGATGCGGTTTAACATTTGCGAGGCTCTTTCTATTGTCGTTGAAGGCTGCTGAGCAGCCATTTGGCAGGCGGCCACCTGAAAGGTGGCCGGCAGGCAAGAATGCCCGCCCTACACGCGTTTGTTTTTGTCTTTTTCGAGTTCCTCCAATTGGGCCCAGAAGTCGGGGTGCAGGCCGTTTTTGCATTCGAGGACGGTGCGGTAGCCGGTGGGACTGGTGGGGTCTTCGGCGGTGAT
>Ga0302319_10004410_pt1 | contig 28916 bp, 24 predicted proteins | sample Bog_T0_2_FD_203319 | JGI IMG/M metagenome (GOLD analysis project Ga0302319, IMG submission 203319) | Peat permafrost microbial communities from Stordalen Mire near Abisko, Sweden - Bog_T0_2 | ecosystem: Environmental > Terrestrial > Soil > Wetlands > Peat | place: Sweden: Abisko, Stordalen Mire... | reverse complement strand
CGCCGGCCAGGCCGCCGGTGCGCGAGTGTTCGTGGAGAATGATAACTTTATTCGTTTTCTTAACGGTCTGCGCGATGGCTTGGCGATCGAGCGGCGAGACGGTGCGCAGATCGAGAATTTCGAGATCGATCCCTTCTTTGTTCAGAACCTCGGCGGCCTCTAGCGCAGTATGAACCATAGCGGCATAAGTAATGATGGACAGGTCACGACCTTCGCGGACGATATTCGCTTTGCCGATGGGGACGACATAATCTTCCGCGGGGACTTCGCCCTTGATGCGGCGGTAGAGATATTTGTGCTCGAAGAAGATGCACGGATTATTGTCGCGGATGGCAGCTTTAATTAATCCCTTTGCGTCGTACGGTGTCGCCGGGCAGATAACTTTGAGCCCGGGATTGTGAACGAACCACATCTCCGGATTCTGGGAATGGAAGGGGCCGCCGTGGACGTATCCGCCGCTGGGGCCGCGCAGGACGATGGGAGCGGGTGCACCCCAAAGATAATGAGTTTTGGCGATCATATTCGAGATCTGATTGAAGGCGCAGCCGATGAAATCCATGAACTGAAATTCGGCGACCGGGCGCATGCCAGTAAGCGATGCTCCGAAGGCCGCGCCAACTATGGCGGACTCAGCGATCGGCGTGTCGATGACGCGCTCGGGGCCGAAGCGGTCGATGAAACCGTCGGTGACTTTGAACGCGCCGCCGTAGATGCCGATATCTTCGCCGAGGCAGAAGACAGAAGGGTCACGGTCCATTTCTTCCCAGATTCCCTGGCGGATGGCTTCGAGGTAGGTTAGTTGCATAGGGTTATTCCGACTCTTTTGCCACGGATTTACGCGGATGAACTACGGAAGCTAAAGATTTAGCTCCCGTTTGACTTCTTCCCAAGGAATGTTTTTTTCTTTTAGCGCCCTGCGGGCCGCCGCAAGATCCTACGCGTCTTCCAATCCGTCCAATATGCAATCGCGAAGGTTATAGAGCATACGATCAAGTTCCCACCCTTTGAGTCCCGCCTGCTTCGCCACGTCCAAATAGAATTCCTCTTCGGGTTCGTAATTTCGAAAGGTCAACCCGAGCGCCTCCGTAATTCTCTTGATCCTCTGGTCGACTGCGATGTAATTTCTGAAGTCTGGATGGTAAACGTCCATCATGATGTTTCGGGCGTACTTCTTCCCGATCCCTTTGAATCCACGCCAAAACTTGATCTTTTCCTCGCGTCCTTCGGTGTTGAGCAGCCTCTTCTTGGCCTCTGTGGGACCGCCCAAGGCGGCGACCCTATCGTAGTTCTCCATTAGCCAATTGGCCTTTTTGTCGGACATTCTCACTTTCGCCGCACGCAAAACTTCGCGTAGTTCGCTGAGGCGGTTTGCATTCGTCCGCTTCCGTTTCAGCGCCTCAAACGTCACCCTCTTGTAATTATCTTGATTACGAATCAACCCCTCTGCGCCGCGCGAATTGCCCATAGTCGCAAAGCTAAGCAGAAGTTCGTGCCAAACAAAGTCTGGACGATTCAACTCCTTTCTCCGAGCCTTACCCTGTGCGAGTTTGGCTTTCACATCTTTGTGTCGAACAATTCTCTTGACAATTGAGACAAGGAGCGTTTTCGCGCGCCTCAAGTCATTAGTGTTTTCCTTCATACATCCTTCTTACTTCAAATGGACAGCCGCTTCAGTCTCTTTGTATCCCCCGATTCTCTTACTTACTTTCGGCATCCCATACTTCGGCTTGATCGCATGGCAGCCTTCGTCGCAGAAGACGCCGCCTTCCGCGGATTCCGGCGTTGGCATTGGAGAGTTCACCGCGATCTCACGTTCGGCCTCGATTACGCGTTCGACTTCTGAAATTAATTCCGCATTCTCTTTCGCCGTCAGCCACTTCTTTTCTTTCACCAGATAATTCTCGAAGCGAGCAATCGGATCGCGCTTCTTCCAGAAGTCGAACATCGGCTTGGGAACATAAGCTGCCGCGTCGTGGATGGCGTGGCCTTTCATGCGCATCATCTTGGCCTCAATCATTGTCGGGCCTTCGCCGCGATGGGCGCGCTCGACCGCGTCGCGGGTCGCATCGTAAACCTGGCAGGCATCCGTGCCATCGACGATCACGCCGGGAATGCCGTATCCAATCGCGCGTTCCGCCAGGTCGCGCACGCGGTATTGCATCTCTGACGGAGTCGAGTACGCCCAAAGATTACTTTCCACCACGAGCACCAGCCCGAGATTTTGTACCGCGGCGAAGTTGATGCCTTCATAGGTGACGCCGGTCGATTGGCCGCCATCACCGATCCAAGTTAGCGTTGCGATGTTGCGCCCCTGCAAACGGGCTCCCAGCGCAACTCCGGAGAGCACCGGGATGAGATCGCCGAGCATGGAAATCGGCGAAACCATGTTGCGTTTTTCGATATCGCCAAAATGCGACGTGCCATCGCGTCCTTTGGTCGGCGAATCGGCCTTGGCCATGTATTGCATCATGGTGTCGGCGGCGCGAAAGCCGCGCACTAAGAGCGCTCCCTGATTGCGGATCATGGGAGCGAACCAGTCGTCTTTATCGAGAGCGTACGCGGAGGCGCAAGAGCAAGCCTCCTGCCCCAGGCCGAAATAAACTCCGCCTACGACTTTGCCCTGCTTGTAAAGATTTTCCAGCGCGACTTCCATCTTCCGATTGAGCAACATGTATCGATATATCTCGATGCACTCCTTCTTATCCAGATATTTGGAGTCGCGAATCGGCGGCACGGGCGCGTCGAGGTTGCCGGTGACTTCGTAGCGCACGTGCTCGGCGCCGTCTTTGTCCTTTTCAACGGCTTGCTTGACGGACAGATCGGGATGCTCAAGGCGCGTGTCGGAAATGGAATAGGTGCGGAGACAAGGATTGGATTCTGCTCTCGCAGCTGGAGAGGAACCATTCCGCGGGCGTTCGCCGTTAGGACTCGGCCTGGTATTCGACTTATTTTTCTTGATTGCCATGGCAAGGTACCGGTCTGCTGCGGAACTATCCATGCTAACGCGAGAATAGCGAATTTTGCTAGGCCTCGGCTTTCTACGAGGGTGCGCCCCGCAATCGGTCATGCCGGACGAACATCCTCTTCCTCGTGGATCTGGCGCTTTCAGCCCAATCAGCGCAAATAAATTTGATCTGGATATCCGCCAAATCCGCGGACGCAAATCCCCCGCAAGCTTTTCAACCAAATTTATTTTGCGGGAGAATCCACAGGAGAGATACAGCCGACCCCAACCCCTCACCGCACTTCCACCGACACCAGATCCCCATCCGCCGCCCCGCCCGGCTTATAGTTCACCGAAACCGCCCGGTCATTCCAGCTGCACGAGAACGCGTCCGCCCCAATCAGCACCAGCGACTTGTAGTCCGCCGTGCGCAGCTTCAACACATGTCCCCCCGTATCCACCGTCAACACCGCCGCCGGAGACTGCGAGCAATCCACGCCCACCAGCCGCCCACTCACAAACTTAGCCGTGCGGCTGTCGGTCGCGGCATGCGCCACCTGCGCCTGAGCCGCCGCCCGCTTGGCCGCATCCTGCTCCAGCACATCGAACGGAGAAGCTTGCGGCACAAACTTCGGCGCGTTCGCCCCCGCCAGCGCACCATACTTCTGCTGGCTCGCCAGCCGCCCCAACTGCTCCCGCGCCTCCGCCGCCACCAGCGGATTGCCGCTCGTCTTCAACTGCTCCAGCAGCGCCCGCGCCGCATCCCACTTCGCGCCTTCGATATAAATCTCCGCCAGGTGGTAGACATATTCCTGATTCCGCGGACTCAGCTGCATGGCCGCCCGCTCCGCTTGCATCGCCGCGATCGACCCTCCGCCAGTCTTGCGCGCCGCCGCCAGCAAATCATAAGCATCGGCAAACTCCGGATACCAATCCAGCACCATCCGCAAATCCTGCATCATGTTGGGCAGCCCCTGAATCTCGGTCTTCCGCGCCTTCGCCACCCGATACTTCAGCACCGCCAGATAGTAACGGATCCACATATCGCGCTGATTAAGCGCCGCCGCATCGCCCAACTCTTCCGCCGCCGCGTCGAACTCGCCATGCTGCACGTGATCCCAAGCCAGCGCCCGATGCGCGATCTCATTGCCCACCGCCGGCACCAGCAGCGCGTTATCTTTATCATCTCTTTCTTTCGAGCTTTTGTATTCCGCCTTGGCCGCAGCTTCCGGGTCCGGCGCAGTCGCCAGAGCCTGCAACTCCTGCAACGCAGCCGCCCGCCGCTCCGGAATCCTCACTTTGATTTCATCCGTCAAAGCCCGCGCATCCGTCTCGCGCATTGACTTGGCCAGAATTGCACTGTCGTTCGGCCCCACCGGCGCGGGAGATTCATACACCTGCGGCGGATTGGCCGGAGCATGCGGTTGCTTCGATGCATCCAGCGCGGTAAACAAAGGTGTCAGCGAGTGGAAGTAATCCTTCACCGCCTGATCAAATTCCGACACCGACATCCCGTAAGCCTTCTGAATCGCCTCTTCGACCGGCATGTGCTGGTTCTCGACCAGATCGAAATAAGTCCCGGTCTCCGGCAATTTCTTCGCGTGCAACAGGTAATGCACCGTCATCCACGATTGCGCATAAAACAACGTGTGATGCGTGCCCTCCTTATAGGACGCCATGTCATGCTTCATCGTCAGAAGATCCGGCAACGCGAGCCATACCTGCCCGCCCAGCAACTCGGTCAACGACTTGGGCGGACTGCGCATCTCCCTCTGATTCTCCAGCAGATCGACGCTGTAGACGTTGCTCAACTCCGGATCGCCACCAATTTCATACTGCTTATTATCGATACGAATTGAACCGAAGTATTCCGCCAGCCCTTCATCAAACCATCCCTCAACCGGAGGATAGTTATAGTTCAGCAGCATGTGCGCAAAATCATGGGCAACCGCCCGCCACGATTCTTCCTCGAACAAATTCAGCACGATGAAATCCTGATCTTCTCCAGGAACAAAAAATCCCGCCGCCCCGATCGGCTGCCCCTGCTTCAAGGGCGCGGTCTGGAAATAATTCTTGTCGTTCTTGAAAGCGAGAATGGTCAGTGGAATCGACTGGTTCAGCCGATCCTTCATTAGCAGAATGCCAAACACCGCCCGCATCTGCTCGAAGCGCAGCGCCACTTCCTTCCCTTTTTTCTCACCCGCATCGGTGATCACGGTGAAGTGCGTGGAATGAATTTCGAGCCAGGGGGATTTTTCTGCCGTCGCGCCAGAGCCGGGTAGGACAACGCTTAAGAGGATCGCAGCGGTCGCGAAGAACGGGATGAGACGGGTGCGGGCCATGCGCGTGCCACAGCAAGAAGACACAAGCAAAATGCTACCACGGAGTCCGTACGATGCCGGAACTACTCCTTCAGCCCCATCTTCCCCAGCAGTTCCTTGTAGCGCGGGTCGGAGTGCAGCGAATCGAGCAGGGGAAGCCGAATGGCGAAGAGCAGTTCGGAGTCGCCGTCGGTATAGGCTTTGTTCAGATATTGGAAGGCCAGATCGCGGTCACCGGTGAGGCCTGCCGCTAGCGCTATGGAGCCGGATCGGTCGGCGTCTTCCATGGCCATCGCCTCTGTCAGATAACCTTTGGCGTCGGGAGTGGCGGGGACTGGTTTCTGAACCACGCTCTTCAGCTCCGAGATCGCGTCGGCGAAGCGCCCGGTGAAAGCGTAAAGCATCGAAATTTTGTAGTGCGCCGGAACAAAATTCGGATCACGTGCCAGAACTTTCTGAAACTCAGCCAGCGATTCCGGATAGCGCCGCGCCTGCAGCAACATCAAAGCGTAATTTGAATTGATGATGGAAGAGAGCGGGTCGAGCGATAGAGCCGTGCGGTATTGTTCCAGCGCTTCCTCAGTCCGATTTTGTGGACCCAGACAACCCACCGCGTAAAAGTAATGAGTGTTGGCGCTGTTCGGGTTCAACTCCAGGGCGCGGCGGAATTCAGCCTCCGCTGCGCTCCACTTCCATGAGTTCGCCAGCGCGAAGGCGTGCGCGGCGTGCGCTTCCGGCAGAGAGTCGTCAAGCTCCACCGCCTTGGTGGCGGCTTCGTTGGCCAGCAGTTGGGCCTGCCGCGACGCGATCGGCATGTAACTGGGAGCTACATTGTAAGTATCGGCCAGCCCCGCGTAGGCGAGGGCATAATTCGGATCAGCCATAATTGCCTGCTGGAATAACTCGACACTTTTCTTGATGCCCTGGGAGGAGCGCCCGTGCCACGCCTGCCGGCCTTCCAGATACAGCCGATAAGCTTCGGGATTGCTGGTGCCCGCGCTCCCAAGTTTTGGTGGTACCTTGGCCGAGTCGCCGCGATGCAGCCGCGCGGAAAGGTCGTGCGTGATCTCGCTTTGCAGCTGGGTGATCTCTGTGGCTTTGGTCTCGTAGTGCGAACCCCAGAGTTCGCTCCCGTCGGCGGCATTCACCAGATCGGCCTGCACGGCCATTTCATCGCCGCGTTGCGTGATGCGTCCCATCAGCACCGCGTCCACCTGCAGCGTTTTCGCGATTTTCTGCGGGTCGTCCTGCGTGCCTTTGAATCGAAACACTGTGCTGCGCGCCATCACCTTGAGATCAGGCAGCTGCGAGAGGGTGCTGATCAAGCTTTCGGTTAGGCCGTCGCTGAGATATTCGTTGTTCGCATCCGAAGTCGCATTCACGAAGGGCAGCACGGCGACGGCGTTGATTTGTTGCCCTGCGGATTTTTCGCGTAACAGGTAAATCCCGGATGCTACCGCTACCACCACGACGACTGCAGCGATGCCCGCGATCCACTTTCCGCGGATAGGCACGGTTGCTTTTGCCGCCGACGCGGACAGAGATGCGACTGACGAAGGGGAAGACGACGAAACCGCACTACCATCCACCGCCACCGCGCTCCCCGATCGTCCGGAATCGAAATCCCGCTTCAGCCGCGCCAAGTCCGTGCGCAGATCGGCCGCCGATTGGTAGCGCAGGTTGCGGTCTTTCTCCAGCGCCTTATTAATGATGCGATCCAGCTCCGCCGGCAGGTCTGGATTCAGGCGCATTGCGGGCGCGGGCGCCGCATCCAGAATCGATTTGAAAATCTCCGCCGAACTTCCACCGCGAAACGGCAGCGTCGCCGTCGTCATCTCATACAGCACAGCGCCGAAAGAAAACAGATCGCTGCGGGCGTCGAGTTCCTTGGCCCGCGCCTGCTCCGGCGACATGTAGGCGATCGTACCCAGCGTCGAACCCGGACTGGTCAGGTGCGGATCGCCGGCCGCGGTCATCGTATTTTCCGACGCGGCCTGGCTCGACAAGGTCGTTGCCGACGCGATCTTTGCCAGACCAAAATCCAGAATCTTCGCGTGCCCGCGCTTGGTCACGAAAATATTCGCCGGCTTTATATCGCGATGCACAATTCCCTGCGCGTGCGCCGCGTCCAGACCGTCGGCTATCTCGATCGCCAGCCCGAGCACGGTCTCGTTATCCAGCGGCTTGCCGGCAATCAAATGCTTCAGCGTCACGCCATCCAGAAATTCCATGGCAATGAACGACTGCTCGCCGTCCTTGCCAATCTCATAGATGGTGCAAATGTTGGGATGGTTCAGCGCCGACGCGGCACGCGCCTCCCGCCGAAAGCGCTCCAGCGCCTGCGGATCGCGCGACAACTCATCGGGAAGAAATTTCAGCGCAACGAAGCGGCCAAGCTCCGTGTCTTCCGCTTTATAAACCACACCCATGCCGCCGCCGCCCAACTTTTCCACGATGCGGTAGTGCGAAATGGTCTGGTCTATCATCTATCAATCGATCGATCGATCAATCACGATCTGCTCTTGAATGGACGGCGAAGACGTGCCCGGCCCGCGGGTCGATCCATCTTACGGAGGGCGCGAAGGGGAGTCAACGAAAGTCAGGCGGGATGTGTCAAAGCTCGATAGAAATGTCCCCGTTCTTAACTCATTAGAAATGTCCCCTTTGTGAAGGTAGTTCCGTTGTCCCGCGTCCTGGAGCGTAGCCCTGTTTTTTTAGGGCGAAGCGGAAGGACGCGGGACAACGGGCGGCGCGTCCCGCGGTGTCGGCATCTCCACTCGCATCTGATAACCCAGGAGCGATGCTGCTGGATCAGGAGATTTTGCGGATTTGAAGCTCTGCTTTGCGGGTTTCATTGACCAGAACTCGTCCGCATTCGTCGTAGGCGTAGTGGCGGAAGCTGCTCCACGGCCACTGCTCGGGTTGCGAAACTAGACCTCGTTGCACTGGATTGCGGTGCATGTAGCGCAGCTTCTCCACGCGCTTCTTGTTAGTAAATACAACGAAATCGTAGAAGCGGCGTTGCCAGACATGTCTCACGGCGATGGGTGTGCTCCAAAGCGCGTCTGTCTGGGCGCCGTTCTTAGCGCGAAGTTCGCGTAGCAGCCGATGGGCGAAGGTTTGTTTCAGGTCGGCCAGCACCAGCGAAAGATTTCCTCGCTCCGGTTCGGTCGCCAAGAGATGGACATGCTCGGGCATAACCACGTAGCCGACAACCACGAATTGATGGCGCTTGCGGACCTGCTCCAGAACTTCGAGGAAGAGGTCGCGGGAACGGGGTGTGTCTAGAAGCGGGCGGCGCTGATAGCAACTTGTCGTGATGAAGTGGGAATAGCCAGCGCCGTAATAGCGGTGCAGGGTCGGCATTGGAACGGTTTAACAGTAGATCGACGAATTCAGCTGTGACCGGTGCACATGTGAGGGAGAGTTCACAGCGGCCCACCCGTGAAACTGCCACGGGTGGGGCATCCGGTTCGTTTTAGCCCTACTCAGCTACTTCAATCCCAACCCCCCATTGAAATGCTGAATCACTCCATAGCACTCACACGCCGCCGCTTCCAGATTCTTGCGGTCGAGTATCTTCACCGTTCCGCGCAGGTTTTCGATCAGGCCGGCGTTCTCCAAGACTGCCGCGGCCAGACTCACGCTGGGCCGGCCTGTGCCGAGCATTTGCGCCAGAAATTCGTGGGTGAGCGGCAGCAGCTTCGAATCCACGCGGTCCTGGCACATCAGGAGCCAGCGCACCAGGCGCTGCTCGGTTTCATGCAAGCGGTTGCAGGCAGCCAGCTGCGCCACTTGCATGCCTTGCATCAAGGCGAAGCGGCTCAACTCCGATCGCAGGATGGGAGCTTCCAGCAGCACGCTCTGAAATATTTCCGAGCGAATCCGCACGCCGCTGCCCGACATCTGCATGATGGCGCGGAACATCTCGCGCCGCAGGCCTACCGTCAGCGACATGCCCACCATGCCTTCTTTGCCGACGATGCCGACTTCCACGCTTCTCCCGTCGCCGCTCAACGCCACCAGCGACGTCATGCCTTCGTTCAGGAAATAAGTGAACTCGATCTTTTCTCCGGGCTCGTGCAGAATCAAGTGCTGCGGCAAGTCCATCGGCTCGAGATGCGGACGCAGCAAGTTGTACTCCTCATTCGGGAGAGACAACAGAATCACATTGCTTACCGCTTTTCCCGCCGCGTCCGAGCGTTCGCCCGCGTGCAGCACTTCTGGCTTTCGTCTTGTCGTCTTTCTAATGATTTCCTTCCCTCACTGGAAAGATCCGATTCAAATCGTTGGATGCTGCCAGCATTTGCATTCCGCACCCTGCAGGCTGTAATTTCCACCATGATGCAATGTAGTTTCGGGAATTACTGATGGGCGAAGGTACGGAGAAGATTTCTCCCGGTTTCCACTCGAACCGCAAATGCTCACTTGCCTTCTTGCCATTCGATCCGACCCAACTTACTTTCTAACTACCTTTCTAGTGATCCTCTGCACTCTCGTCCGCCAAGCGTTGTTCCCTGGCGCGCAGGACGCAATTCAGTTCCTCCACCAACTCCAGGAGTTTCGCCCGATCCTTCTCCGCAGCAATGCGGGCGCATAACTCATGAATGCGATCGTTCTCCGTTTGCTTGATCGGCATGCGGTTTAACGTGACCACGGAGTATTACAACTTCCGTAATGGGTGTATGTTCGATGTCGAACAGTGATGCGGGGCAGGGCAGGGGTCCTGCACGGAAGGGGTATGGTTGAATCTTTGTCAAATCCTACTGGCGGGTGGTAAATGCTGGACGCAGGTCGGCGTTTGGAAGAAACCAGGATCGGTTGGCGGAGGTAGGGTTGAATCTGTTTGGTTCGAGGTATTTGAAACTGCGAGCTAATCGCCGCTGGCTGTGTTCTGTGTAGGCACGAGCACCAGACGTGGTTTCGCTTCCGCCGGGCGGGATTGCTGCGACGCGCGGCCGCAAGCTTGCAAAATTCCGATGACGGCGGCATAAGCCGCGACCACGCCAATTCCAACCGACGCCACCACCGTTACGCAGAGTATCAAAGGCATGAAAAGCGAAATCACTGTCGACCACCCTCTGGAGTTCGTTAGAAACTCTCGTTCAGAACCGATGAATCTGCAAACCGAAACAATCGAAAACTCAAGTCGCAACGGCGCCCTAACTCAGATGCCATAACCCCAGCTTGCGTCTACGACGATCTACGAGACCCCTGTTAAAGTCTTGGACTTGGCGATCTTTTGCGGTTAAAAGTTTTTTCGTAACAACCATCCCTATTCCAAACCCGCCACGCTAGTGACCGCTCAGATACGTCCGGGATCGTAGTATCATACGAAGTAGAGCTGCGCACTCCTACTGTCGGACATATCCGTAGGCCTGTCGACGTTACGGAAGGGCTATCCGCTCCCTATTGCATGGCTATCACCAAGATTTCGGTGCGCGGAGCGCGCCAGCACAACCTCAAAAACATCGACGTGGAGATTCCGCGCAACACTCTCACGGTCGTCACCGGGCTGAGCGGCTCCGGCAAGTCCTCCCTCGCCTTCGACACCATCTACGCCGAAGGCCAGCGCCGCTACGTAGAGACCCTTTCCACCTACGCCCGCCAGTTTCTCGACCAGATGGAGCGCCCGGATGTTGATGGTATTGATGGACTTAGCCCTTCTATCTCGATCGAGCAGAAAACCACCAGCCGCAGTCCCCGTTCCACCGTCGGAACGATCACTGAGATCTACGACTATCTTCGTCTCCTGTTCGCTTCAATCGGCATTCCCCACTGCCCCAAGTGTGGCCAAGCCATCAGCCGCCAGTCCGCCGAACAGATTGTCCAGCGCGTCATGGCGCTTACTCCCGAGGACCGGGTCATGGTCCTCGCGCCGATCGTGCGCGGCCGCAAAGGCGAGTTCAAGAAAGAGATCGAGACGCTGCTGAAACACGGCTACACCAGGGCACGCGTCGATGGCGAACTGGTGAACCTGGAAGACGATCTCAATCTCGATAAACGCAAGAATCACACCATCGAAGTGATGATCGACCGTCTGCTGGTCAAGCCCGGCATCGAACATCGTCTCGAGATGTCAGTCGGTCTGGCGATGAAGCTGGCCGGAGGTCTAGTACAGGTCTCGGTGGTGAATGGCGACGAGCAGCTTTATTCGGAAAAGCTCGCCTGCCCCGATTGCGGCATCAGCGTTCCTCAACTTGAGCCCCGGTCCTTTTCCTTCAACAGCATGTATGGGGCCTGTCCCGAATGCCACGGGCTCGGCAGCCGCTACGACTTCGATCCGGCAAAAGTGATCACCGATTGGTCGAAGCCCCTGCTCGAGGGAGGCCTCGGTCCCGGTTCTGCGTCTCAGGGATTGATCCACAGCCTACAAATCACCGCCGGCGCTCACGGCATCAATCTCAGTACGCCCTTTGAAAAGTTGCCAGAGAAAGTTCAGGACCTGCTGCTGAACGGTGAATCGGGGCGCGGCAAAACCGGCTTTCGGGGAATCTTCGGATACCTCAAACAGAATCTGGAAGAGTCCACCTCGGAGGGCTACCGTGACTGGCTGATGGATCACATGTCCGCGAGCGAGTGCCCGGCCTGCCACGGCAAACGTCTGCGTGCCGAGAGCCTGGCCGTGAAGGTGAATGGCATGTCGATCGCGGATTTTACCGCGCTTCCCATTTCCCGCGCGCTCGAAGTTGCCCGCAGCATCAAACTCGCCGGTCGTGAAGAAAAAGTCGCCGGTCGCGTAATGCATGAAATCGTCGAACGACTGCAATTTTTGAATGCCGTGGGATTGAATTACATTTCCCTTGACCGCTCGGCCGCGACTTTATCTGGCGGCGAGGGCCAGCGCATTCGTCTTGCCACGCAGATCGGGTCGAAACTTCGTGGTGTTCTCTACGTGCTGGACGAACCTTCCATCGGCCTGCACCACCGGGATAACAGCCGCCTGCTGACCGCCCTCGAAAATCTGCGCGACCTGGGCAACACCGTGTTGGTGGTCGAACATGATGAAGAAACCATCCGCCGCGCCGACTATGTGATCGACCTCGGCCCCGGCGCCGGACGCCACGGCGGCAGCATGGTCGCGCATGGCACGCCCGCGGAAATCATGAACGATCCCGACTCGCTCACCGGCGCTTACATCTCCGGCAGAGTCCGGATCGAAATGCGTCCCGAACGCCGCTCGAAAAACGGCGCAGCGTTAAGCATACTTGGAGCTAAGGAAAATAACTTAAAGAATCTCGACATAACGTTTCCTCTCGGCGTCATGACGGTTGTGACGGGGGTGTCGGGTTCGGGCAAGTCCACGCTGGTCAACGACATTCTTTATCGCGCCCTCGCCCGCCAACTCTACCGCTCGCGCGAAAAAGCCGGCGAACACAAATCCATCATCGGCGCGGAAAACATCGACAAGGTTATCCGCATCGATCAGTCGCCCATCGGGCGCACTCCGCGCTCGAATCCCGCGACCTACACGGGCGTCTTCACTGCCATTCGGGAGATCTATGCCATGCTGCCCGAGTCGCGCGAGCGGGGGTACAAAGCGGGACGCTTCTCCTTCAACGTTCCTGGGGGACGCTGCGAGGCGTGCCAGGGTGAAGGCCAGCGCCGTATCGAAATGAATTTCCTGCCCGATGTTTACGTGCTCTGCGAAGTCTGCGGCGGACGCCGATACAACCGCGAGACCCTAGCGGTGAAGTACAACGGCAACTCCATCGCCGACCTGCTGGAGATGCCGGTCGCCGACGCGCTGCCCATTCTCGAAAACATTCCTCAGGTGCGCCAGAAGCTGCAGACGCTGGTCGACGTAGGCCTTGGTTATATTCACCTCGGTCAATCTGCGGTCACGCTATCCGGTGGTGAAGCGCAGCGTATCAAACTGGCGCGCGAGTTGAGCAAGCGGCAAACCGGCAAGACTTTATATCTGCTCGACGAGCCCACCACTGGCCTGCACTTCGATGACGTTAAGAAGTTGCTCGACGTGTTGCATCGCCTCACTGACCTGGGAAATTCCATCATCATCATTGAGCATAATCTGGATGTGATCCGCAACGCTGATTGGCTGATCGACCTTGGCCCCGAAGGCGGCGAAGAAGGCGGGCGCATCGTGGCTCAGGGAACGCCGGAGCAGGTGGCGCGGGTGAAGAAATCCTACACGGGACAGGCGCTGGCGGGATACTTTTCCAGCGGGAAAAAAGTGGTTAGTGGGTAGTGGGTAGGTTTAGTTTTACTGTTTGTACGGACGGCGAAGTAGGGATCAGCTTGTATGTATAATTCTGGCAAATGAGAAAAACAAAACAAGTTAAGAAGGTGCGGAAGCCGGGGCGGCGAAAACCGGTCGGTTTGAGCGCGGTGGCGGAAGAGGCGCCAAAGCGGAAGCGGGGCTATGTTTCGCTCGAAGACGTGCTGGAGAATTACAAACCCCTGAAGAAGCCGGTCACGCTGCGTCTGGACGCGGACATTATTGCGTGGTTCAAGAAATCGGGGCATGGATATCAGACTCGCATTAACCGGGCATTGCGGAAACTGATGAGCGACGAAAGGAAAACGGGCGCGGAGTGAGCGCTGTGGCGAGCATCAAGTAATGAAGGGGCGGCGGGTTGGGCGGTGCCTTCGGGGGAAAATCTGTGGAGGAATTTGGAGCCGATGGGCATCTCGGCTTACCGGCTGGCGGTGGAGTTGCATGTTTCTGCTCCAACCGTGAATGATATTGTGCGCGAGAAGCGGGGAGTTACGCCGGAGATGGCGGCGCGGCTGGCCAGGTATTTCGGGACCTCGGAGCAGTTCTGGCTGAACTTGCAGGATGCGTTTGCGCTGCATCAGGTGCGGAGGGATATCGCAGGGAGCTTGCGGCGATTCGGCCAGTCGGTACAGGCGCGAGAAGTTTGGCGCCCGCTTAAGAGAGACATCGAGCTTCGCTCGACGGACAGCCGAGGGCGGCTGTCCCAACATGGACGTCTCTTCGAGCCAGGCTATTGGGTTCTTCCCAGGAAAGCGCGAACCTGGATCGCAAGTGTTAATCTTGTGTTTTGCGCTATCGCGAAGGAAATTCCTCTCTGTCTTCAGCCGACAATCCGCAGCCGGAATCGCAGCCCGAGCCGCAAGCGGTGATCGGCGAGACACAATTCTCCGTCCCGGCAATTGCCTATTCTTTTCCTCCGGCGGCGCCTCCGGCACCAACGCGGATTGCTAAGGCGGGCGAGAATCCGGTGTGGAGTGGGTGGGATGTGCTGGTGATTGCTGTTCTCACGGTTGGGATGATCCTGGTTACTCAGCTGGTGACCGTGCTGGTGGTGCGGGAGTTTACGCATCCAAGGCAGAGTTGGATCGAGCTGGCGCAGAAGCCTTCGCTGGCGCTGCTTTCGGAATTTCTGGCTTATATCCCCGTATTGATTTACATGGTGCTGGTGCTGGAGGGGAAATATCACACGCGCTTCTGGTCAGCGATCCGGTGGAATTGGCCGGGAGCTGCGGGGCTGAGCTTCCTGGGCGTGGGGGTGCTCATGCTGGGCTTTGACGCGCTGGGACGATTCCTGCCCATGCCGAAGAACACGCCGTTTGATCAATTCTTTGACCGGCCCCTGGACGCTTATCTCACGGCGGCGTTTGCCATCACCCTGGGGCCGCTGATGGAAGAGCTGTTCTTTCGGGGATTTCTCTACCCGGTGATTGCGCGGCGGCTGGGTGCGGTGTGGGGGATTCTATTGACCGCGCTGCCTTTTGGAGCGATGCATTATCTGCAGTACCGGTCATGGGCGGCGGTGCTGATCATTGTGCTGGTGGGGGTGGTGCTGACTACGATTCGGGCAGTGACCAAGTCGGTGGGGGCGAGCTTTCTGGCGCATGTGGGGTATAACACGACTTTGATGGTGCTGGCTGCGGTGGCGACGGATGGGTTCCGGCATGTGGAGAAGATGGGAGTGTGGGCGTGGCCGAGGGGTTGAGGTTAGAAAGTGGGTAAGGATCCTCTGTTCCAATTTGGGAATGTGGCGCTGGCCATGAGCGCATTTTGCTTGATTTCTTGCCGCACGGCGCTATTATCGTGGCGTTCTGGAGTAAGGCCCCGATCCCCGGTGTAATCTCCGATTCTTATTTCGAGGAGAAATCGCGATGGCCACCGAACCTCTCTCGCAACTTCCCGAAAAGCGTGTAAAACTTCATCCCGGCCACACGCGGCTGGTTGACGCTCCCATTGCGGAGCCCTACAAAGAAAAACTATCAGGGTTGGGCTATGTAAGCGTGGAGCAAGTCGTCTCCGTAGCGAGGATGGCTCCGGCGCGGTCGCGGCTGAACGCCTATCTGGGCGGAGACTTGGCACAGATACTGGCGGGCGTGCAGGCGGGGGTGAAAGCTCCGCAGTTATCCATGAAGGTAAGAACGGCGACCTACCGCTATGGAGTGCGCTTGCGGGTGCCGGCGAAGTCGGTGTTGCCGCGGCGCGATCTGGCGGCGGCGCGGCATGTTCCAGCGATGAAGGCGGCGCTGGCTCCGGCGGCGACGGCGCTGGGCAATACGCCGGATGTGTTTTTCACCAACATGCCGCCGATTCGCGACCAGGCCAACCGGGGAACGTGCGTGGCGCACGCGGCCGTAGCTGCGTTTGAGCACTATCTGATCGTGCAAGGGCAGGGCTTGCCGAATACGATCGATCTTTCGGAGCAGTTTCTCTATTGGAATTGTAAGGCGCATGATGGCGATCCAAACGGGGAAGGCACCTTTCTGGCGTTCGCCATGCCGTTGCTGTTCTCCGATGGCTGCTGCCTGGAAACAATCTGGCCTTATAACCCGAATCCGATTGTGGGCAACGAGGGGCAGGGCCCACCGCCGCCGCAGGCTCAGCCCGACGCCGCTACTCGCAAAGCGCCAAGCGCGCAACAGTTAGGCGCAACTTCGGTGCAGGATGTGAAAGATGCCCTGGCGGCGGGCTACTGCGTTGCGGTGTCGGTGGCGGTGTTCGACGAGAGTTGGCTGACAGATGAGATTCGATCCACGGGGAATGTTGTGATGCCGACTCCGGGGGAGGTTTCGAACGAAGGGCATGCGGTCTGCCTGGTGGGCTATGAGGATCTGGACGGAGAACCGGAGCTGGGCGGGGGCCGATTCATCGTGCGCAACAGCTGGGATAGCTACTGGGGGGTCAATTGCGAATTCGGCGTCGGTTACGGAACCATGCCTTATAGTTACCTGACAACCTACGGCACGGAAGCGTATTCTATCCAGTAGCGGTGGAATGCGCCCATGGCGTACGAGTATCTCCAAGAGTTGTCACTAAGCGAAGAGCAGCAGGCCAAACTGCGGGCTTTGGGGCTGCGTTCGCCGGCCTCGCTGCTGTCCCGCATTCAGTTCGATCCGCAAAAGTTTTCGGCCTTCTTTGGTGAGCAAGAAACGCAGCGGATCACGCCGCTGCTGGAGGCAATGGTTCCAGCGGAAGAGAAGACGCAATTGGCGCAGCTGCCGCCGTTCCGGGGAAAATTTGGAGCGAAGATCCCGCCGCCGGATGCCTCTGGTGTGGCCGCGGCAGCCTCACAGAAGCGGGACGAGTTGATGGCGAGGATCCAGATGATCCGCCAGTCGGGGGCATCCTCGGACAAGGCGAAGGCCATGCTGGAAGACCTGGAACAGGCTTACCGGGATCAGCTGAAGTCGACGGTGTCGGGAGACTAAACGCCATCGGGCTAAACCCTGTCTCTGAATTCCTTCTGGGTCTGTCGGATTTCCTAATCCAATCAAACTTACTTGACTGTGACCGTGAGCAACTGAGCGCCGGAGACGACGTAATCCAAGGGGGCGGTTGCGGTTTCGTCCACGTTGGATTCGCCGCTGACGATCATTTCCTGATTCCCGCGCATGCCATCCATCACGTTCATGACGGAGAGCGGAAGCGTGGGCATGACTTTGTCGGCGACGCGGGCTTCGGGGTCGGCTTCGAGCAGCGAAACGTAGACGCGGTTGTTGGAATGCTCTTTATTCAGAAGCGAAATGGTTGAGGCCAAGTCGAGCTTTCGTCCGAAGGCGGCGTTCGATCGGCCGATGTGGTCGAGGGTGTCGCCGTCGCTGACCAGAATACGCAGCGTGCCTTTGCTTGCGGATGTAGGAATCTTTACCGGAATCTGCTGCACGATGCGTTCGCCGCGGTAGGGAGCGAGGACCGTCTCCAGCATAATTTCCTGACCGGGACGGGCTTCGGTTACATCGGTGCGAGCGCTCTCAAGGCGCGCCCAGCGGCGCTCGCGGACGAGATCGAAATCCAGGTTGACGCCGGCTACAGCGGCGGCGGTGTACGGGTTGTCGTAGATGCGCTCGAAACGTTCGCCGAGGGAAAGGGCGGCTTGCATGGCGGCGGGCTGCCCGCCTTCTGACGGGGAGAACATGTTGCGCATGGTGACTTCGGGGAATCCTTTTACGTCGATGCCGCCGTTGAGGCGGTAGGTGATTTCTTCGCCGAACTCGTTGACGCCGTGCAGCGCATTGAACACCGTCACCATGAGCGCGACCGGTGTGAGCTTGGGATTATTCAGAACTTCGTAGTGGAATTGCTTGAGGCCGGTGTTGCTGTGAATGCTTAGCGTCACAGGAATCATTTCCGGCTGGCGGTTGAAGACACCCATGATTCCGGTGTGGCGATCCTGCACAAAAGTTCCGACGGCTTCGGTGGTGTTCACGATTTTGAAGGCGTTGAGCGGCGAGGGAAGCGTCGCCAGGACCTCGGCCTTGTTCATGGGCAAGTCGACCGAGCCAAACTGAAGCAGGGGATGCCCGCAGGCCAAGAGTCGCTGGGGATCGACGTAGGTGACGGTGCAGGTGGCCTCGATGTTCATATCGCCGCGCACCAGGATGGCGCTGATGGCGGATCCGGGTTCGACGGGCTCGGGCTGTTTATCGTTGCTCATCGATCCGGCGCCCATCACCGGCACAATGCCCGTAGCCCCGAGTTTTCCGGCGAAGAGCTGGATCGCCTGCTCGGAAAATCCGTTGAAGACGAGCGGAGTTTCGATCGGCTTGAGGTAATTCGCGATAACGGTTCCAGTCGATTCAAGGCTTGAACCGGGCAGGGTGGGAATGTCCCCTGGGGAAGCGGTCTTGCCTGCAACCGAATTTAAACGGGGACGGACTGCGGCGCTTTCTTCTGCGGGGGAGCGGTCCATCGCGTTGATCTCGAGCATGTCGGCGATGGGAGTGACGCCGGCGATCGGCTCTTTGGAAAATTCTCCAATACGAAAGGCCAGAGCGCCGGCCAACTTTCCATCGAAATAGACGGGGCTTCCACTCATGCCGGCGACCACGCCGGTGTACTCTACCTTTTGTCCGTGCAAGCGAACCAGGATCACGTCACCCTTGGGACCGTTCACGTTGTGTAGCACGCCCAGCACTTCCACTTCCATGGACTCGGGCTTTACACCTTCGAATACGGTGTAGGCCACGCCGCGCATGCCGGTGTGAATCTCGCTGACGGGAATGATGGGAGGATTTGGCGCCGGATCAGACTTCTGCGCGGAAGCTATGAGGGAGAAAGAGAAGCAAGCGAGAAACGTAAGAACCAATTTTTTCATGTACGACGCCCATGCAGGGCCGGTGCCGCCCCGCTGTACAGATTAGAACTTCGTCAGATTGTAGTCGCCGCCTGCAGGGGAGTACGGGAGCCGGGCAAAACATCCCAATCGCGAATCCCTGCGTCTATACTAGCACAGGGGTTTTTCGCTCCAACAGTCTTTATTGAATACAACTCATTGAAATTTCGGGGTTTCTATGGTCGCCGATTTGATCGCTGGCAATAAATTCTCGCGCTGGCTGAGGGTTACGGGTGGGGTGCTTGCGCTGGCATTTCCGCTGGCTCTGGTATACGCGGTGGTTCCGGCGTGCGCGCAGGAGCAAACGCAAACTCCGCCGCAAGATCAGAATCAGGATAACGCCAAACCCAAGCAGGACGCGCCAGCCGAGTCGGGTGGTCCGGGCGGAGACATGGGGCCTTACACGATTCCCAAGAAAAATACCGAGGAAGCGCCACCGCCGCCGCCGCCGGCTCCGAAGAAGGTGGAAGGGCTGCCGGATTATTCCATTCGCGTGAATGCGCCATTGGTCAACGTCGACGTGCTGGTGACGACGAAGAGCGGGCAGTTTGTCCCCGGGCTGAAGCAAGAGAATTTTCGTCTTTATGAGGATGGAACTCCGCAGAGCATCAGCAGCTTCACCGTTTCGAAAGCGCCGATTACAGCGGTTCTTCTGGTCGAGTATGCGTCTACGAATTATTCGTTCATGATCCAGGCGCTGCAAGCTTCGTATGCTTTCGCCAACACGCTGCAAAAGAACGACTGGATCGCGGTCGCGTATTACGATATGCAGCCGCATATTCTTGTCGATTTCACCCAGGACAAGAAAGCGGTGTACGGCGCGCTGAACCAGTTGCGCATTCCGGGATTCGCGGAGACCAATTTGTTTGACGCTCTTTACGACACGCTGGATCGGCTGGACCGTGTGGAGGGCAAGAAGTACATCATTCTGGTTACGACGGGCGTTGACACCTTCAGCAAGCTCACGCTGGATAAGATCACGAAGAAAATAAAAGACACGAAAGATGTGACCATTTTTCCGGTCAGCGTGGGCTGGATCATTCGCGAGATGTATGAAGCGCGGGGTGGCTCTGCGCCGCATGGGATGGGCATTCCGGTGAACAATATGGATTACCTGCAGGCGGATAATGAAATGCGTAACTTTGCCGCCATGACCGGCGGGCGGGCTTATTTTCCGCGTTTCCAGGGCGAGATGCCGGAGTTGTTTCAGGATATTTCCAACGACATTCGCAACCAGTATTCGATCACGTACCGGCCGACCAACGACAAGCTGGACGGGACTTACCGCAAGCTGAAGGTGCAAGTCGTTGCTCCCGATGGTGGGCCGCTGAAGGTGAAAGATCAGAAAGGGAAAGATCAGAAGATTGAAGTAGTCGCACGGGATGGGTATACGGCCAGGCATTCGGTGGATTAAGTCTTCTGGGCCAGGTTGCCGAGGGTTATATATATGACCGACATATTCAAGCCTGATGACGAGGTGGACTTTCGCGAAAAGCGGGGAGGCATGGCTCGGGCCTTCGATCTGCTTGCTAGCCTGCCCGAGGATATTGACGTGGACTCTCTCGAACGCGAAAGGGACTCGCCGCAAAAACGCAAAGGGCTGTGATCGAGCCTCGATTTCTCCTTGAGCAGAGAATCTGTATGTATATCCGACAGAAGTAACCAAAAAAAGTCTTGCAGCGATTGGGCAGGTTGCGCCGCGGGAGGCCGTTAAGCGCACCTCTCGACCTGCCCGCTCGTCGATCCTCTCGACCGTGCCTGTGCTATAGTTTCTCCCCGAACAGAGTGCCGTGGCCGCAGGAGGAGAATTTATTATGAGGATGTCGACCGGATATGGGCGGAAGTCTATTCAGGTTGCTAATCCGCTGAATCGGAACCTCGGCCTCTATGCACTCGCTGCAGCCAGCGCTGGGGTGAGTGTTCTGGCGCTAGTGACGCCGGCAGGTGCGCAAATCGTCTACACACCCTTTCACAAAGTGATTCTCAACAATGAAAAGATATTGATCGATCTTAACCATGATCGCGTCCCGGACCTCGCCATTCGCGAGGTTCCATCGACCTTCTTTGGCGCAACGTTTCCGGGAAACTCGCTGCGGGTTGAGCCCGGGCCGGGAGGGGGCTTGAAACAGGGCCTCACCCTTCGCGGCGCCTCAGCCATGTCGATTGGGCAGGAGATCGGGCCCCGTGAAGGCTTCTTTTTTGGTCCGGCCTGGATGTGCGCCGTAACCAACTACGGCATTTATTACGAGGGCTCGTGGGTGGACGTTTATCCACCTCATTATCTTGGGATCCGTTTCTTGATTAACGGCGAGACTCATTACGGCTGGGCGCGGCTGACCACGATCGATGGCCCGGGCTTTATCGAAGCTAACCTAAGCGGGTATGCCTACGAGACCCAGGCTAATAAGCCGATCCGCGCTGGAGATACCGGCAGTAAGGAAGAGAGCGGTTCGGTCGGTGCGATATCATCCGCGCCGCAGCCTGAGGCAAAATTGCCTGCGAGCCTTGGCGCGCTAGCGCTAGGCTACCGTTCGAAGCAGCGATCGGAATAATGTCTGACTGGTTTACAATTAAGTGTTCCGCGCCATTCATCTTCTATATGCAGTCCTGGAGGATTCTATGAAGCTTACCCCTGGAAAACTCGCTGGTCTTAAGAAAGTGTCGAACGAGCACGGAGTGATTGCGGCCGCCGCCATGGATCAGCGTGGCTCGCTGCAAAAGTCGCTGGCCAAAGAAAAAGGTGGAGAGGTCAGCGATGCCATGATGGAGGAGTTCAAGACTCTGGTCACGGAAGTTTTGACACCCCATGCCAGCGCTATCCTGCTCGATCCGGAGTGGGGACTGCCAGCCTCCAAGCGGCGCGCCAAGAATGCGGGGTTGCTGCTGGCGTATGAGAAAACTGGCTACGACAAGACTGGGCCGGGACGGCTGGGCGATCTGCTGGATCACTGGTCGGCGCGGCGTTTGAAGGAAGCGGGCGCGGATTGCGTCAAGATTCTGCTTTATTACACTCCGTTCGATCCCAAGGAAGTGAACGACCAGAAACATGCGTGGGTGGAGCGTATCGGCGATGAATGCCGCGCCAATGACATTCCATACTTTCTTGAGTTTGTCGGCTACCAGGAAGGCGCCGATGAAAAAGGATTGGAGTACGCCAAGAAGAAGCCGGAAATTGTCACGGAGAGTATGCGCGAGTTCGGCAAAGACCGGTACGGCGTGGATGTGCTGAAAGTTGAAGTTCCGGTGAATATGAAGTTCGTCGAAGGCACCGCATCATTCGGCGGACAGAAGGCGTACACGAAAAAAGAAGCGATTGATTTATTTCACAAGGCGGCCAGCGTCGCCACCAAGCCCTTCATCTATCTTTCCGCTGGAGTTAGCAATGCCGAATTCAGCGAGACGCTCGAACTGGCGGGGGAATCGGGAGTGAAGTTCAACGGAGTGCTCTGCGGTCGTGCCACATGGAAAGACGGCATACCGATCTATGCCAAGCAGGGCGCAGCGGCCTTCCGGAAGTGGCTTGAGACCGAAGGGGTGAAGAACATCAACAACGTGAACAGCAAACTCAAGGCCGCAACTTCGTGGTACTCGATTTACGGCGTCGAGCCGGCGCTGGTGAATGCGTAGGTTCATTGAAGTATGAACTGACCGAAGGGCGCGGGCCTTCTGCCCGCGCCTTTTGTTTTTGGCCGATATGTCTTTCATTCACCGCTCGATTCAGAGTTACACACTGTACGGGTAATCGAACCCAATGGAACTGGTATAACCCATTCACAGAAGTGTTACTTCATGGTATGATTCTAACTATGCCCATTGAATACGCCATGGTGAAAGCCAAAGGTCAGGTTGTGATCCCGGTTGAAGTGCGGCGAAAGTTTCAGATCGACAAAGGCACGCGGGTAGCATTCCTGGAGGAATCGGGCCGGCTGTTCCTGCAGCCTGTAACCGACGAATTTATTGACGAAATGAAGGGCCTGCTCGCAGGCCGGAATCTTCCCCAACGGATCGAGCGCGAGAAGGATCGCGACTTGAAATGAAGGTGCACGTTCTGGACGCCAATGCCCTCTACCGATTTCTCACCGGGGGTCCCGGCGCAGAGGTCGTGAGCCGGCTGTTCAAGCAGGCCCGCGACGCCGATCAGCCACTGCAGATGTCCGTGATCAACTGGGGCGAGGTTTACTATACGATCGCCAAAGCAGAAGGTTTCAAGGAGACCGACAGGGTCATGGATCGCGTGAGAATGCTGCCGTTGGCGATTCTGAATGCCGATGAAGCGACAACTGTGATGGCGGCCCGGCTGAAGGCCGGCCACGGGCTTCCTTATGCGGACTGCTTCGCGGCGGCTGCCACTTCAAGCGACGCCGTTCTGGTGACCTCGGATGCGAAAGACTTTAAGAAAATCCCGCAACTGCGGGTTCTTCCGCTTCCCGAGCACAGGGCGAAGAGCTAAAACGCCGCACGGGCGATGCCGATTTAAAGATGAAACAGAGCATCGAGCAAAAGCACAATTCCTGCGCCGACAAAGACCAGCACAGCCATTCTTACTCCAGGTTCGCGGTTAACCTCTGGAATTAAATCCGAAGCGGCCACATAAATTGTTACTCCAGCAGCGAGCGGCAGTCCGGAGCTCACGTGATGCCGGAATACGGCCATAGTTAAGACTCCGGCCAACGTCGCTCCGCCAATAACGATCGATGCGCCCCACGCGGTTGCGCGGCTGCGGCCGCTGGCCAACATGACGGAACTGACGGTGAAGCCTTCAGGAATCTTGTGCAGGAAGATGGCGAAAAAAATGATCCATCCGAGCGCGTTCGAGACCAGAAATCCAGAGGCGATTGCGATCCCGTCGAAAAATGTGTGGATGATGAGGCCCAGCAAGACGGAGTATCCCTTGTGGGCGTGCATGAACTCGTCTTTGTGAGTCTCTTCGCCGAAGTGAAAGTGCGGGCTGAGGGTATGCTCGAAGAAGTGAATGATGAGATAGCCCAGCAAAATCAGGTAGGCGGCGCTGCGGCCGCGCAGTTCCAGGCTTTCGGGAACCATCTCGACCAGGGCCGTCGCCAGCATGAATCCCGCGCCCAGCGCGACGAAGTAGCGGAGATATCTGCGCTCCCAATCACGCTGCACGATGATCGCTCCGCCGAAGATGTTGGCTCCGGCGGCGGTGAGGCCGAGCAGGATGCTGATCAGAATCGGGCTCATGTGAGGCAGTCGAGGATGATATCAGTTCTCACCCAAGAACCCACCACGGAGACACAGAGGCACGGAGAATCTTCTCTCTTGGTATCTTTCGTGCCTCTGTGAGTGAAAGACTTACCCGGAGTGGCGAATGTGCATGACGTCTCCATCCTGCACGATGTAGTCTTTGCCTTCGAGGCGCAGCGTGCCCTTGGCGCGGGCATTGGCCTCGGAACCGGCTTCCAGCAGTTGGTCCCAGCGAATGGTTTCGGCGCGGATGAAATGTTTCTCCAGATCGGAATGAATGGCTCCCGCGGCTTCCTGGGCGCGGGAGTTTGCCGGGACCTGCCAGGCGCGGCATTCGTCTTCACCCGCGGTGAAAAAAGAAATCAGGCCGAGCAGTTTATAGGTTGTACGAATCAGGCGGGTGAGGCCGCTTTCGGTCAACCCGTAGCTCGACAAAAATTCCGCCGCATCGGCATCGCTCATCTCGGCGAGTTCGGCTTCGACCTTGCCGCAGATCGCTGTGGCCGCGGCATTGGTTCGGGAGGCGATTTCGGTCAGGCCGTATTTGCTTACTGCTTCTTCGAGTTCTTTTCCCAGTTCGGTCGACTCGCCGATGTTGAGCACATAAAAAATCGGCTTCTCGCTGAGAAACATGAAACCCTTGATGCGCTTTTTATCTTCGGACGTCATTTCCATTTCGCGCAGGGGCTTGTCGGACTCCACTTGGGTTTTCGCCCGCTTCAGGAGTTCGAATTCTTTTTCCAGTTCGGGCGTCTTCATCTTCTTCAAATCTTTTTCGAGGCGTTCCAGCCGTTTCTCGATCTGACCAAGATCGCTGACCAGTAAATCGAACTCGACGTTCTTGATGTCTTTCAGGGGATCAATCTCTCCGGCGTGGGGAATGGAAGGATCGTCGAACACGCGGACCACATGTGCTAACGCATCGACGTTGCGGAGATGCGCCGCATAGGCGCTGTCTTTGAGCGCCTCTTGCCCGATGGCGCCGACGTCCACATATTCGACGGAAGTATGCGTGAGTTTCTTCGGGCTGTAGAGCGCAGCCAGGCGGTCGAGGCGATCGTCAGGAACCTTTGCTACGCCGATATGCGCCTCGCGCGGATTGGCCCGCGCCGAATCGGAAAGATGCGCCTTGGTCAATATGCGAAACAACGATGTCTTGCCCACCTGCGGCAGGCCGATGATGCCAGTTTTCATAAGGGAAGCTCTTAGCTGTTAGCTCCTAGCTTCTACCTGAGGCTTGGTGCGGTCAGCGAGGTCGACGAGCAAGGGCAAACATCTTAGGATAAATGATGAAACCAGATTGCCCAAGCAATTCGACGACATCTTGATGGTGCAGGACGACATGGCGGGCGAAGTCACGAAGGCCTTGAAGTCTTCCCTCAACACGAAACCGGATCATTGAAGTCCCGCTAGCGCTGTCCAACCAGTGTTGTCTCCAAGAATTTGAAGGGCGAAGAGTTTTCTGCAGCTGCGGTTTCAGTAGCTAAAGGCTGCTGGCCGTCAAATACACAACGACCAACCCAAGCAGTAACACGGCGCCTTCGACGCGCGTCGACCAGACATGCAGCGCATCGAACTGCACGCGTTCGGGATTATCGATTGGCGCAGAGCGGACATCCCCCAGCGAAGCGCGCAACACATCCATGCGCGGAATGATGCCGAACTGTGAGATCAGAGTGAGGGCCAACATCAGACATACGAGCACGTGGCGGGTGGCGAAGATGTGAGCTGTTCCGCCGGTGAAACGGCTATATAACAGGGAAGTTACGAGAAAAATAACTCCGGAAAAGATTGCGATCCAGTGAAGTTTCCCCAGCGCACGGCCAACGACATTACCGGCGAGATGAGTATTCGGAAGCACGTCCGGAATCGAAAAGGCAGTGGGCGCCAGCACGAAGGCAAAGAAGACCAGGCCGCCGATCCAGGCCACGAGCGATAGCAGCATGACAAAACGCAGTAAGGACATGAGGCAGAATTATAATCCTGCGCGTGGCGCTAGCCGAAGATCGGCCGGGTGTAACCTAAGTTGACGTTAAGGATATTTACCTTTGCAACCGGCAAACCAGGCAAGTAAATGATTCCAAATATTTTGATTCTGACTGCGCTATTGATGCAGAGTAAGTAAAAAGAGGGCCTACATCCCGTCGTAATTCGGACCGCCACCGCCTTCGGGTGGAACCCAGGTGATGATCTGATACGGGTCGGCGATGTCGCAGGTTTTGCAGTGCACGCAGTTCGAAGGATTCAGGCTGATCCTCTTCGCATTCGGCTGGGCCGCATCGTCCACCATCTCGTACACATTGGCCGGACAAAAATTCTGGCACGGGCTGCCGTATTCTTTTACGCATCTTGTGTTGCAAATATTGGTGTCGTGTATGACCAGATGCGCGGGCTGATCGTCTTCGTGCTTGGTGCCCGAGTGATACAGGTCCGTGAGCTTGTCGAAGGTGAGCTTTCCGTCGCCCTTGGCGGGGCCCAGCAAGTGCGCTTCTGCGCCCCCGTCAGCGGGCAATTCGGCTAACCTGTGCATGTGTTCATGTCCGGCTTTCGCAGGATAACGATTGCGCAGGCCGCGTCCCCCGGTGATCATCTGCAAGCCGGTATGAAACATGCCAGCGTAGAGGCCTTGCTCGAAACCCTGATGCATGTTGCGCACTTTCCAGAGTTCGTCTTTGATCCAGCTGGATTCCACTTTTTTCTGATATTCGCCGAGGGTGGCGGCTGAGAAATCATCTTTCTGCAGCGCCTCGAATGCAGTCTCAGCAGCTAACATGCCGCTCTTAATCGCGAGATGAATACCCTTGAGGCGGGCAGAGTTCAGAAATCCGGCGGAGTCGCCCAGGAGCATCCATCCATTGCCCGCGAGCGGCGGAAGGGCCCACCATCCGCCGTAAGGCAGCGATTTTGCGCCGTACCGGATCATCTTGCCGCCTTCGAGCAACTTCGCGACCATGGGATGTTGTTTGAAATCCTGGAGCACACGTTGCGGGTCGAGCCGCGGATCGGGGTAGTCGAGACCGGTGACGAATCCGAGCGAGACGACATTGTCTTTTGAGCCGTAGATCCAGGCTCCCCCGTATTCCTTTGGAGTGAGCGGCCAGCCCAGGGTATAGATGACTTCTCCGGGCGCGATGCGGCCCGAAGGAACCTCCCAGAGTTCTTTTACCCCGATCCCGTAAGTCTGCGGATTGGAGTCGCGGGCGAGGTCTAATTTCGAGACGAGCTGTTTCGTTAGTGATCCGCGGGGGCCTTCGGCAAGGATGGTGATCTTGGCATTGAGATCGTAGCCCGGCTCGAAGTTGGATTTCTGGTGGCCTTCTTTGTCCACGCCCTTGTCGTCGGTTTGGACACCGGTAACGCGATCGCCATCCAGCAGCAATTGCGATCCCGCAAATCCGGTGAAGACGGTAATGCCCGTCTCTTCCACTTTGCCGCCAAGCCACTTCACAAAGCGGTTCAGCGAGATGACGTAGTTGCCGTGGTCGCGCAAGGGAGGCGGCGTGATAGGTAGCTTGAACTTACTTTTCCGGGTCAAAAAGTAAACCGCTTCCCTTGTGACTTCAGCGTCGAGCGGCGCTTCTTTTTCGAAGCCGGGCAGCAACTCGCGCATGGAGCGCGGATCAAGCAGAGCGCCGGAAAGACAGTGCTGGCCGATCTCGCGGGCCTTCTCGAGCACGTAGATGTTTTCTTTGCTGAGTTGTGAATCGGTATGTGCGGCGTTATGTGCGTCGATCAGTTGGGACAAGCGAAGCGCGCAGGCCATGCCAGCGGGCCCTCCGCCGACGATGACCACGTCGGCTGGCATTTGCGGGCGCTCGACGCCCTCGATCGGTTTGCGGAAGATCAGCATTTAGCAATTAGCCTTTAGCGCGGCGAAGTACTCGGCGCCGGTCTCTTTGCGTTCCGTGGCAGTCGCCCAACGTCTATCTGCTCTATCAAGTACTGAACCCTCAGGTCCCGGCGCTTGTTCGCTCGATCGCGCCTCACCGAAAGCCAACTCCCTACGAACCACGAGACAATGGCGACCACGGTAGGTATGAGCAGCGTCAACATACAATGTCTAACGGTTAGCCAAGCTGGCAATCTCACCGAGGCCTAGTAGCCTTTGGTCCGCAGTCAGTAAGGTTAACTCAAGCACTTTGGCAGTCGCAGCCAGGAACCTGTCGGCGGGATCGGCTTGTGATAGCGGAAGGGCCAAGCCCGCACTCACAATCTCACGGGTCAACGGCGCTTCGCGCAACTGCTCGGCAGCGCGCTCCACCCAGGTAAAAGGATTCTCTACGCGAATCCTTCCCTTCTGCATGAGCGTCAGAGCCTCCCAGACGCTCACCGGAGACAACCAAAGTTCGTTGTTCAAATTCGAGAGCTCTGCTGTAGCTCGAGAGCCAAGGCGCTTTGGCTCAAGCTTGCTCCATATCCAGATATGGGTATCAAGTAGCAGTTTCAATCGCGATAGGCCTCGATCTCGTCCAGATCGATGATAGGCGAAACTATATCGCCGACGATTTCAGCAGTTCCCACCATGTCCCCGACAAACTTTCGCTTGCGATCTGGCCCAGAGGGAACAACCTCAGCGACGGGAATCCCGTGCCGGGTAATGCGGAGTGGCTGGCGTGTCTTGTGGACCTGTTCGATGAGTCCGAGGCACTTAGCTTTGAACTTCGAGATGGGAACGTCACGCATGACTACTATTTTAACCATAGTCACTTTATGGGTCAATTAGCAGATTGCCCGAGGTGACGTAAATTCGATTGTGTAAAAGGGAGAGGGTGTAAGTTGGCTTTGGCCTCGCAAGCTAAAGCCGATCCTAGAAAAGGAGACCTACACCCGATGGCGAAGATAATCCCAATCACCGAGCATTACCAACATTTTCTAGGATCG